>Ga0209061_1001488_pt1 | contig 38358 bp, 36 predicted proteins | sample Coa_R1_10_FD_187157 | JGI IMG/M metagenome (GOLD analysis project Ga0209061, IMG submission 187157) | Surface soil microbial communities from Centralia Pennsylvania, which are recovering from an underground coalmine fire - Coalmine... | ecosystem: Environmental > Terrestrial > Soil >... | reverse complement strand
GAACTCCTCGGGCGAGATGATCGCCTCATGGCTGCCGGGCACGCGCACGCCGAAGCGGGTATAGGTACCCAGGTAGGCGCGGTTGAGGAGAATATCGCGGATCGTCACCATGCTCCAGTTGCCGCCACGCCGCGTACGATACCCCTCTTCATTCAGGCGCTTGGCGATGAGGCGGATGCCGAGACCCTCGCGCGTATAGAGGCGGAAGATATAGCGCACGACATCGCGCTCCTCCGGCACGGGCACGAGTCGCCCCTGCGGCCCCACGCGGTAGCCGTACGGCGGCCGGCCGAGTGCCTCCCCGCGCACCGCCTTGCGCCGCATCGCTTCGCGCACGCGCTCCTTGCCGCTTGTCGTCGCGCGCTGCTCCCACAACTGCACGAGCGACTGTTCGGGCTGGGCTGCGCCGTCGAGCGAGATGACCTTTGCCCCGAGCTTCTCGATCTGGAAGTAGCGGCGCGTGGCCTGGATCGGATCGCGCCCAAGACGGTCGATAGCGGTGACGACAACGACGATGCGGCTACCATCGCGGTTGCGCTTGAGATAGTCGAGCAGCTGGAGGAAGTTGGGCTGGTCGGGGCTATCGGCGGGGTCGGGGAAGGTCGCGGCGATCTCCAAGCCCTCGCGCTTGCAGAACTCGAAGAAGGCGCGCGACTGTTCTGCCAGCGTCGCGCCCGCGGGAGGACGCTGGCCAGCGCGCGCGGTCCGCGCCGACTCTTCGCGAAAGTATCCTACGGCCTTGACCGCCTGTGCCACGCTTACCCTGCCTGCCAAAAAAGCCATCCTCGGCGGCGTGCTGCCGCCGAGGACGGCGAGTACCCTCGCGCTTTAGGCCACGTACAGGATGCGGCCGCAGTTGCTACATTGGACCAGCGTCGCGCCGCTGCGGGCGCGATTGAAGAGGGTCGTCGGCAGCGTCATGCGGCAGCCGAGACACACCCCACGCTCCACGCGCGCCACGGCCTGCCCGCGCCAGCGCGCGCGAAGCTGATCGTAAAGCGATAGCGCGGGAGCATCGATCCCTCGTGCCAGCTCGACGCGACGTGCGCGCAACGCGGCAATGCGCGCCTCGAGCTGCTCGGCCTGCTGCTCCAGGTCGGCATGCTGCGCCTCGCGGCGTGCCGTCTCGTCCCGCAGCGCCTCGCGCGACGCGGCCAGCGCCGTTTCAACCTCCTCCACCGCGCTCATCGCCGCGAGGACGCGGTCATCGTGCTCACGCAGCTGGCGGCGTAGCGCCTCGGCGTCAAGCTGCAGGTCCTGCAGTTCGCGCATCGCCTGCACCGTACCGCCGTACAGCTTCTGTTCGATCCGTTCGAGCTTCGCGCGCGTATCCGCCGCTGTATCCTCAGCGTCGCGCAGCGCCCTCTGGGCGGCATCGAGCTGCCCCTCTAATTCGACAATCCGGGCGCGCAGATCAGCCAGCGCACCGTCGCCAGAGAGGGCAGCGCGAATACTGGCCAGCTCTTCTTCGGCGGCATCGATCTCGCGGTCGAGTTGCTGCAAGCGGTCGAGTTCGGCGATGCGGATCATGAACGCCTCGAAGCTCCCGGAGGTCCCGCCCCGGGACGAAGCCGGAGCGGGCCTTGGGAAACCCCAACCGCCGCGCATTATAGTCAACGGGACGGCAGGGGGACAACAGGGCAATTTTGTTGCTTTATCTAGGTATTACCACCTCGCGACCTGTTCACACGCTCCAACTGTGCTCGAAGCGCTCTCGGTCCACAGCCGCCAGAGCAGGTAGCAGCGCTAGGAACGCGCGGCAGGGCGTCGGCCTGTCAACCCCAGTCACCACTGGCGCGCGGTTTGCGCCTGCGCGCGCGACTGCCTATACTTTCCTTGCCCCGTGGAAGGGGGCGCGAACGATGCTTTTTAATGTCTCGCTGCTCCTGCGTGAGCCGATCGGCGCGCGGCGGGAGTTCGCGATCGATGAAGAGTGGACGCCGGACGACGCGGGCCCGGTGCGCGTCCTCGGCGCGGTGGGGCTGCTGCGCACCGACAAAGGCGTGCTGGCGACGGCTGTGCTCGCCACGGAGCTGAACGCGACGTGCGACCGCTGCCTTTGCCCGGTGCGGGTGCCGTTGCGCATCGAGTTCAGCGAAGAGTTCTTCCCGGTGATCGACCCGTTCACCGGGTGGGCGCTCCCGGAGCCAGAGGAGCCGACGCCGTTCCGCATCGACGAGCACCACCTTCTCGATCTCGACGAGGCGGTGCGGCAGGCGTGGCTGCTGGCGCGCCCGATGCGCATCCTCTGCCGGGAGAGTTGCGCGGGGCTGTGCCCCGAATGCGGTGCGGACCTCAACCGCGGTCCCTGCCGCTGTGGGCAGCAAGCGTTCGATCCGCGCTGGCAGGCGCTGGCGGCGCTGCGCGAACGCGGCATCGCGCGTGAAGACGACGAGGAAGGATAACCGATGCCACCGCTACCCAAGAAAAAGACATCGCGATCTCGCCGCGACCGGCGCCGGCAGCACATCAAGCTCAAGCTGCCGCAGACCACCACATGTTCGCACTGCGGCGCGCCGCGCCTGGCGCACACTGCTTGCCCAACCTGCGGCTGGTACCGTGGGCGGCAGGCCGTGCCGGTTGAGGAACCGCGCCTGAGGGACTAAGCTACGTGCCGACAGGCGCGCGGCGCACCGCCGCGGGCCGCGAAGACCTTGCCGGAGGCGTGCAGTGATGCCGCTCCCCGAACTCGTTGTTCCCGTTCCCGAGGCGCAGCCGCGGCCCAATCTCGCCTGGGTCTTCCCTGGCCAGGGCTCGCAGATCGTCGGCATGGGCCGCGATCTCTACGAGCGTTACCCGGCGGCGCGTGCCGTTTTCAAGGCGGCCGATGAAGCGCTCGACTTCCCCCTCAGCCGGCTCTGCTTCGAAGGGCCCGAGGAGGAGCTGCGGCAGACGATCAATACGCAGCCGGCGATCGTCACGGCCAGCATCGCCTGCTACGCGGCGGCCTACGGGCGGCTGGACGTTGTCGAAGGGGCGCCAGCGTTCGTTGCCGGCCACAGCCTCGGCGAATACTCGGCGCTGATCGCGGCTGGCGCACTCTCGTTCGAAGATGGCATCCGCCTAGTGCGTGAGCGTGGCCGGCTGATGCAGGAAGCAGGCGAGCGCAATCCCGGCACGCTGGCGGCGATTATCGGCGCGGACGAGTCGACGATCGAGGAGATCTGCCAGGCAACAGGCGCCGAGATCTGCAACATCAACGGCGCCGGGCAGATCGTCATCGGCGGGCCGCATCAGGCCGTTCTGCGCGCGATGGACCTCGCCAAAGCGCGCGGTGCAGCCAAGGTCACCCAGCTCAACGTCAGCGCCGCGTTTCATTCCTCGCTCATGCAGCCCGCCGTCGAGGGGATGCGCCGCGCCCTCGCGCAGGCCTGCGTCAACGATCCGCGCGTACCCATCGTCGGCAACTGCGATGGCAAGCCGCTCACCACCGCGCAAGCGCTGAAGGATGAGCTGACACGCCAGGTCGCGACCACGGTGCAGTGGCAGCGCTCGATCGAGTTCATGGCGAAGGCCGGGGTGCAAACCTTCGTCGAGATCGGGCCAGGGCGCGTGCTGAGCGGTCTGATCAAACGCATCGTGCGCGGCGCGCAGGTGCGCAATGTCAGCGACGCCACTGCGATCGAGGGTCGCTCGGAGGGCGCGTGACCATCGACCCCGCACACCCCCTGCGTGGCCAGATTGCGCTGGTCACCGGCGCTAGCCGGGGAATCGGTCGCGCGATCGCGCTCGCCCTCGCCGAGGCCGGCGCTATCGTCGCCGTCAACTACCGCGCAGACGAACGCGCTGCCGCCGATGTCGTGCGGCAGATCGTCGCGCAGGGCGGCGATGCGCAGGCGTTCCAGGCCGACGTCGCCGATCCCGCCGCCGTCGATGCGCTCTTCGCCGCGGTCAAGGCGCGCTTCGGCGACCCGACGATCCTCGTCAACAACGCGGGCATCAACCGCGACGGTCTGCTGCTGCGTATGGGCGTCGAGGATTGGGATGCGGTGCTCGCCGCTGATCTGCGCGGCCCCTTCCTCTGTACCAGGGCCGCCCTGCGCGGCATGATCCGCCGCCGCGCTGGTCGGATCATCAACATCAGCAGCGTCGTCGGGCTGATGGGCAACGCGGGGCAGGCAAACTACGCCGCGGCCAAGGCGGGGCTGATCGGCCTCACGCGCGCGACGGCGCGCGAAGTGGCTTCGCGCGGCATCACCGTCAACGCCATTGCGCCAGGCTTCATCGAGACCGACATGACCGCCAGTATGACCGACGATCAGCGCGCGGCGGTGCTGCGCATGGTGCCCATGGAACGCTTCGGCCAGGCGAGCGAGGTCGCGGCGGCGGTCGTCTTTCTCGCCTCGCCAGCGGCCTCGTACATTACCGGGCAGGTGTTGACGATCGACGGCGGCATGGTGATGGCGTGATGGCTATGGAGGAGCACCCCCTGCCACCATCCCGCCAGCGCGCGCCACGCTTTTCGCACGCCGACCGCCGCCACCGCGGCCGCGCGCTGGCGCTGATGGCGCTCTACGAGGCGGATACCGCCGGCCACCCACCGCTCGACGTGGTCGCACGGCTTGGCGCCGACGAGCGGGTCCCCGAAGAGACGCGCGCGTTTGCGGCGCGGCTGGTTGCCGGTGTCGAGCGCGAACGGGCCGATCTCGACCGGCGCATCGCCCGCGTTGCGCCGCAATTCCCCGTCGATCAGCTCGCGCCAGTGGACCGCAACCTGCTCCGCATTGCACTATATGAGATGCTACACGAGCCAGAGACGCCGATCGCGGTGGCGGTGAGCGAGGCGGTCGACCTCGCGCACGTCTTCGGGTCCGACTCCTCACCGCGGTTTGTCAACGGCGTGCTCGGCGCTCTCGGCCGGGAGCAGCAACGCGAGAACGGGTAAGCTGGCCACGCCATCGGCGTGGACTTTTGAATACAGGAGAGTATCAGTGGCCACGGTCTTCGAGCGAGTGCGCAAGATCATCGTGGAACAACTGGGGGTCGACGAAGAGGACGTGGTGCCGACGGCCTCGTTCGTGGACGATCTGAACGCGGACTCTCTGGACCTGGTCGAACTGATCATGTCCATGGAGGAAGAGTTCAGCACCGGCGACCGCACGGTGGAGATCTCCGACGAGGACGCCGAAAAGATCGTCACGGTGCAGGACGCCGTCGACTACATCAAGGACCACGGCATCGAGGACGAATAGGGCGGCGCGCTGGCGGGTGAACCGTTTGCCGCTCCGCTGCGCATCGATCGTCGAGGGGGGCAGGGCCGATTACGCCGCTGCGACGGCCGTGCGCTAGACTTGAGATCGGGAAGAGGCACGGCCGCCGTGGAGGCGGGTTGCCCGCCCCCTGACGGCCATGCACGGATGCGTGGCGCAACAGGACGACGCGACCAATGGATTTTCTCGGCATCGGCATCGGGCTGCCGCAAATTCTGCTGATCCTGATCGTCGCGCTGCTCGTGTTCGGGCCGGAGCGGCTGCCAGAGATCGCGCGGCAGATCGCGCGTGGTATCAACCAGCTCCGCGCCTACGCTAGCGACATGCAGGGCCAGTTCGGTGCCGAGCTGGAGGAGATCCGCAGCGAGGTGCTCTCGATCCAGCGCGACCTCTCCTCGGTCCAGGCGAACCTGCGCCAGGGTCTCGGCGAGATCGACGAATCGCTGCGCTCGGTGACGAGCGAGGTGCACGAGAGCGTGACGACGCCGCTGCGCGCCCTGCCTCCGGCCTCAACGCCAAACGCCGAGCCGGCCGGGACGCAACCTGCCACGACCGCCGCGGGAGCGCTACCCGATTATGCACCGCCAACGCCCCCGAGCGCGCGGCCCTACCTGCGCCCGGTTCCCCCGCCGGAACCCGAGGTTCCCTCTTTCGACGGGCGGCTGCCCGATTACCGACCGCGATCGTGACGATGACACGGGTACGCGAGGCGCGCTTCCCTCGCCGGACGGCACGCACGGCGCTCACCGCTCCGGTGCGGCGACGCGCTCTGCGGCGTCTGCCCCCGCCGCGCGTCCAGGAACGGGCCGATGGCTGCTGAGCGCAAGATCCCCGATTACGAGCCGCGTAAGCCAGAGCCGGGGTACGGCCGTGAGCTGACGCTCATGGAGCACCTCAACGAGCTGCGGCAACGGCTCTTCATCAGCGCCGTCGCTATCGCCGTCGGCGTCGTCGTGGGGCTGATCTTCTCCAAGCGCATCATCAGCTTCCTCGAAGAGCCGGCGCGCCAGGTGCACAAGGGCTTCGTGCCGGTGCAGATCGATTCGCTCGAGTTTCTTTCGGTCTACTTCCGCGTCGCGCTGCTGGTCGGCATCACGCTGGCGCTGCCGGTGGTGCTGTACGAGGTGCTGGCGTTCATCGTGCCGGGCCTAACGACGAAGGAGCGCAAATGGCTCTTTCCGATCTTGTTCTCGGCGTTGGGGCTCTTCATCATCGGCGCGGCCTTTTCCTATCTGTTCGTCGTGCCGCACGTGCTGGACTTCGTGCTGAACTTCGGCTCCGGCCAGGTACGAGCGGATATCCGCATCGGCTCGTACATCGATCTGATCGGTCACCTCGTTTTCTGGGTCGGGCTGATGTTCGAGCTGCCGCTGCTGATGATGGTGCCGGCAGCGTTCGGGGTGGTTGGCCCGCAGCGTTATCTCAAGTGGTGGCGTTATGCCGTGGTGCTGGGCTTTGTCTGCGCGGCGGCGGTCATCCCCAACATCAACCCGTTGTTGCAGATCATGGTCGCCGCGCCGATCATCGGGTTGTACTTCTTGGGCGTCCTGCTGGCGTGGGTGGTCAGCCGCCGGCGCCGGCCCCGTGCCGTCTGAGATGGCACGGCGACGCCGCACGAGGAACCGGACATGAAAGCGGAGTTACTCGCGCTGTGCCAGCGCATCGAAACCTGCGAGGACTGCGACCTCGCGCGCACGCGGACGAAGGCCGTGCCGGGCGAAGGCCCGGACGACGCCGAGATCATGTTCATCGGCGAAGGGCCGGGCTACTACGAGGACCGCTCTGGCCGGCCCTTCGTGGGCCAGGCCGGCAAACTGCTCGAACGGCTGTTGGCCTCGATCGGCATGCGGCGTGAGCAGGTCTACATCACCAACGTCGTCAAGTGCCGCCCGCCCGAGAACCGCGACCCGCTCCGCGAGGAGATCGAGGCGTGCGACAAATACCTGACGCGCCAGATCGAGCTGATCGACCCGCTGCTGATCGTGACGCTCGGCCGCTACTCGATGGCAAAGTTCCTGCCGGGCGAATCGATCTCGCGCATCCACGGGCAGCCGCGCGTGATCGGCCGGCGCACGGTGCTGCCCTTCTTCCACCCCGCCGCGGCGCTGCATCAGCAGCGCTTCATGCAACAGGTCGAACAGGACTTCAAGAAGATCCCCGAGGTGCTGGCCCAGGCGCGCGAACGCCGCGCCCGCGAGGCCGCGCAGCCACAACCAGAGACGCAACAGACGCCTATCCAAGGGCGGCTTTTCTGATGCCGGAGATAACGTTGAACGATGCGGAGCGATGAACTACGCGTGATCCCGCTCGGCGGTCTGGGCGAGATCGGCAAAAACATGATGGTGTATGAGACCGCCACCGATATCGTTGTGATCGATTGCGGCCTGCAATTCCCCGAGATCGAGATGCTCGGCGTCGATCTCGTGATCCCCGACGTCTCTTACCTCGTCGAGCACCTCGATAAAGTACGCGGCATCCTGCTGACGCACGGCCACGAGGACCACATCGGCGCGCTGCCGTACGTGCTGCGCGAGGTTCCCGTGCCCGTGTACTGCACGAAGCTGACGTACGGGCTGGTCTCGGTCAAGCTGAAAGAGCACCGGATGCTGCGCGAAACCGATCTGCGCCTCGTCGATCCAGGGCAGCGGCTCACACTCGGCAAGATCCAGGCCGAGTTCTACCGCGTTGCGCACAGCATTCCCGACGCGTGCGGCATCATCTTGCACACGCCGGCGGGGCGCGTGGTACACACGGGGGATTTCAAGCTCGACCACACGCCGGTCATGGGCCAGCATACCGATCTGGTACGGCTGGCCGAGGTCGGCACGGCAGGCGTCACGCTGCTCTGCGCCGACTCGACCTACGCCGAGATCCCTGGCTACACCCCGAGCGAACGCGTCGTGGGCGAGGCGCTCGATAACATCATGAACCAGGCGCCGGGCCGCGTGATCGTGGCCACCTTCGCCAGCCTGATCAGCCGCGTGCAACAGGTCATCGACGCCGCCGTCCGGCACGACCGTCGCGTCTTCGTGCTCGGGCGCAGCATGGTCGACAACGTGCAGATGGCGATCGAACAGGGCTACATCCATGCGCCCGAAGGCGTGCTCGGCCGCATCGAAGAGCTCGGCCGCCTGCCCGATAACCGTATCGTCGTCTGCTGCACCGGCAGCCAGGGCGAGCCGACCTCGGCGCTGGCGCGCATGGCGAGCGGCGATCATCGCTGGATCCAGATCAAGCGCGGCGATACCGTCGTGCTTTCGGCCTCGCCCATCCCCGGCAACGAGGGCTACGTCTACGCCGTCGTCAACAACCTGTACAAGCTCGGCGCGCACGTGCTCTACAACCGCATGGACAACATCCACGTGCGTGGCCACGCGGCGCAGGAGGAGCTGAAGCTGATCTTCAGCCTCGTTCGCCCGCGCTATTTCGTGCCGATCCATGGCGAGTTCCGCCATTTGACCGTCCACGCCCGCTTGGCGCAGGCGATGGGGATCCCGCCCGAGAACACGTTCGTGATGGAAGACGGCGACGTGCTCACGATCGACTCGCGCGGTGCGCGCATCAGTGAGCGCGTCTCGGCGCGGCCGATTTATGTCGATGGACTCGGTGTCGGCGATGTCGATCACGTCGTCCTGCGCGACCGCCAGCACCTGGCCAACGACGGCATGGTTATCATTGTGGTGGCGCTCGATCGCCAGACCGGCCGCGTCGTCGCCGAGCCGGATGTAATCTCGCGCGGCTTCGTCCACGCCGACGACGAAGGCTGGCTGCTGGAGCGAGCGCGCGAGATCGCCGCCGCATCGCTCGACAGCACGGCCGAGCACCCGGCGGACTGGCCGGACCTGACCAACCAGCTACGGGAAAGCGTGGCGAAATTCCTCTATGAAGAGACACACCGACGCCCCATGGTCCTGCCGATCGCCGTGGAAGTCTGAGCGGGAAATGCCAGAGGCGCCGCGCCTGCTTCCCGAGGCCGGAGCATCATGACCAAGGCAAACGGCGCTCTCCGTCAGCGGGCAGCGCGCCCATCGCGCCGCGGCGCGGGGATGGCCTGGCGCAAGCGGTTCGAACGCTGGCTCGCGGCGGCGCTCTCCCCTGCTGGCCTCGTTATCGCCGGCTTTATCCTCGTGCTGGCTATCCTGCCGTACGCGCAGACGCTCAACGTGCTCGACGAACTGCGCCGCGACCTCGTCCGCGCTACCGGACTGATGTGCCTGCTGCTGCCGCTCGACGCGCTGGCGCTGGCGCTGGCGGCCGCATTGCTGCCCACGGTGCGGCACTCGCAGCGCTTCTGGCGCGCAGTAGTTGGGGCACAACTGCTGGCCGGATTCCTCTGGGGTCTCTTCGGCACGTTGCGGCCACAATCCGCGCTCGCGGGTGTGCCGCTGGATAGCGTTACCCTCGGCGGTGCGGTCGGGCATGCGCTCGTCGCGAGCGCTCAAGGGGTGCTGCTGTGGCTGGCGCTGCTGGCCGGTGGCTTTAGTCTCCTCTGGCCGCGGGCCGCGCGCTGGCTTGTGCAGCAGATCCCGCCCACGGCGCGCTGGCTCTGGCGGCAGCGGCTGCCGCAGCGACTATGGAGCATGCTGCGCGCTTTCTGGCAGAAAGGCGCCCCCGTCACCCCGCCGGCGTTGCCACATATCGCAGTCGAGACCCCGCTGCCCGCGATCGAGGAGGAGCCTCCGAGCGAGACGCTCGGCCAGGGCGCGGCGGAAGCCTTCCGGCGCGGTGGCGGAGCGAAGCCGGTAGCCCGCCCCGCACGCGAAGCGCCGCCGGTCGCGCCGCGCGATGGCGCGGCAGCTGCCTCAGCCGCCGACGCTACGTCGGCATCCTCGCCCTGGCAGTGGACCTTGCCCGGCCCGCAGATCCTCAACGCCGCGCCGGCGCCACGCGCGACTCTCAGCGACAACGAAACGCGGGCGCGCATTATCGAAGAGACGCTGGCCAGCTTCCACGTCGATGCCCGCGTCGTCCAGATCAATCAGGGGCCAACGGTGACGCAGTTCGGGATCGAACCGGGCTGGGAGATCAAAACGCGCACCGAGCCGGAGCGCGACGCGAACGGCAAAATCGTCCTCGATAAAGACGGCCGGCCCAAACTGCGCGTCGAAGAGGTCTCGCGCACGCGCGTGCAGGTGCGCCAGATCACCAAGCTGCAGAACGACCTCGCCCTCGCCCTCGCGGCGCCCTCGATCCGCATCGAAGCGCCGGTGCCGGGCAAATCGATCATCGGCATCGAGGTGCCGAACACCACCGCCGCGATCGTCACGCTGCGCTCGGTCGTCGAATCGCCACAGTTCCAGAAGCTGGCGGCACGCTCCAAGCTGGCGCTCGCCCTCGGCATGGGCGTCTCCGGCGAGCCAGTCGTCGCCGACCTCGCCCGCATGCCGCACCTGCTGATCGCCGGCGCGACAGGCAGCGGCAAGAGCGTCTGCATCAACGCGATCATCGCCTGCATCCTGATGCACGCCACGCCCGATGAGGTGCGCTTCGTCATGATCGACCCGAAGCGCGTCGAGATGGCGCAGTACGCCTCGATCCCCCACCTCGCCCTGTCGCGCATCATCACCGATATGGACGAGGTGCCTGGCGTGCTGCAGGCGGTGATCTACGAGATGGAAGATCGCTACAAAAAGCTGGAGGCGGTGCGCGTCCGCAACATCGAGGCGTACAATCGCCATCCGAAGATCGCGACAAAGCTGCCGTACTGGGTCGTCGTGATCGACGAGCTGGCCGACCTGATGATGTCGGTACCGTTCGAGGTCGAGCGCCAGATCTGCCAGCTCGCGCAAAAGGCGCGCGCGGTCGGCATTCATCTCATCGTCGCGACGCAGCGCCCGAGCGTCGACGTGATCACGGGGCTGATCAAGGCGAACTTCCCCACGCGCATCGCCTTCGCTGTCTCCTCGCAGGTCGATTCGCGCACGATCCTCGACACCGTCGGCGCAGAGAAGCTGCTTGGTCGCGGCGACATGCTCTTCCAGCCGACCGACGAGATGAAGCCACGACGGTTGCAGGGCGTATGGGTCTCGGAGGCAGAGATCGAGCGGTTGGTCGAGTTCTGGTGCGCCGAGCGCTGGGAGCAATTGCGGCCGCAGACGTTCGACCATCTGGTCGAGAAGGCGAAGCAGGAGCAGGCGCAAGCCGAAGCGCCCGAGAGCGACGAGCTGCTGGAGAAGGCGCGTGCGCTGGCGCTGGAGCACACGCGCATCTCGACCTCGATGCTGCAACGGCGGTTGCGCATCGGCTATCCACGCGCCGCGCGGCTGATGGACGCGCTGGCCGAAGAGGGTATCGTAGAGAGGGGCGGCAACGCGTCGCGCGAGGTGATCGGCGGCGATGCGGCGCTCTACGGCGAAGAGGCGGAGTAAAGAGCAACGGTGAAGAACCTGGCGGAATTCGTCGCAGCACGGCGGCTGCAGGATATCGATCCCGCGGAACTGCCGGAATCGGGCACGTGCATCAACTGCAACGCCGATCTGCGCGACTCGCAAAGCTATCGCGATCTGCGCGTGTGCCATCAGTGCCGCTATCACTACAGCCTGGGCGCGCACCGGCGCATCGCGCTGCTCGCCGATGCGGGCAGCTTCCGCGAGCGCGACCGCGCGCTGATCTCGGTCGATCCGCTCAACTTCCGCGCGCAGGAAGGCTACCGGCGGCGCTTCCAGGCAGAGGCGCGCCGCACGGGGCTGAGCGACGCCGTCGTCTACGGCACGGCGACGATCGCCGGACGGCCGGTGGTGCTTGCTGTGGTCGATTTCCGCTTCATGGGCGGCAGCATCGGCTGCGCCGCGGGCGAGAAGCTCGCCCGGGCGCTCGAACAGGGGGCGCGGGCACGCACGCCGGTGGTGCTGATCATCGCCAGCACCGGCGTGCGCTTCCAGGAAGGCGTGCTCGCGCTGATGCAGCTGGCCAAGGTGGCCAACGCGGCGCTCAAATTGGCGGCGGCCGCCGAGCCGCTGATAACGGTCCTGGCCAATCCCTGTCTGGGCGGTGCCTACGCAATGCTCGGTAATCTGGGCGACCTGATCGTTGCCGAACCAGGCGCCTTGATCGGCTACGCCACCAGCCGCATGCTCGAGGAGAGCAGCGGCCGACCGGCGCCGGAGAGCGCGCGCATCGCCGAGACGTTGCACGCCCAGGGATTGATCGACAACGTCGTCGATCGTGGCCGGCTGCGCGACTTCCTCACCTCGGTGCTGGAGATGCTAGCCAGCCGCCCGCGCAGCCGCGGCCTGCACACCAACGGCCTGCCGCGCTTCGCGCCGGCCGGCGGCGAAGCCTGGACGACGATCCAGCTCGCCCGTCACGCCGAGCGTCCCTCCGCTACCGACTACATCGCGCACTTCAGCGATACTTTCGTCGAGCTACGCGGCGATCGTTCCGGGGCCGACGATCGTGCCGTCGTCTGCGGCATTGGCATGCTCGGCGCCGAACCGGTGCTGTACATTGGCTACCAGCGCGCGCGGAGCGGTGGCAACGGACAGGTGCACGCCGCCGGGCTGCGCAAGGCATGCCGCGGCCTGCGTCTGGCGCAGCGGCTGCGTCTGCCCGTCATCACGCTGATCGACGGTGTTGCCCCGGCGTCGGCGATCGAGGCCGAACGCGGCGGACTGGGTGCAGCGCTCGGCGAGACGCTCCTGGCGCTGCAACAGGTCGCGACACCCGTCGTCTCCACGCTGATCGGTGAGGCGCGCGGCGAAACCGCGCTCGCCCTCAGCGCGGGCGACCGGCTGCTGATGCTCGAACATGCGGCCTTCGAGCCGGTTTCGCCGGAGGTTGCTGCTTCGATTCTGTACCGCGATCCAGCGATGGCCGGTGACGTCGCGCAATCGCTACGCCCCACGGCAGCCGACCTACGCAAGCTCGGCATCGTCGATGCGGTGGTGCCCGAGCCACGCGCCGGCGCGCACAGCGACCACGAGGCGGCGGCGCGCCTGCTTTCCAATGCCTTGCTGCGTGCCCTCGACGAGCTGCGCGGCATACCCGCGCGCAAGCTGCTCCAGAATCGCCAGGCGCGCTACCGGCGGATCGGTCAGTACAGCAGCTTTCTCAGCGTCACCGTGGGCCAGAGCGTCGCCCAGCTCGGCGGCGACCTTGCCAGCGCGGCCAGCGAAGCGCTGTCCAGGCTGACGCGCCGGAGCCGCTCTCGCTCCGCAAGCGTCACGCCCGACGAAGGCACGCCGATCTAGCGTTTCTGCCCGCCCTCGCCCCGCAACGCACGTGCTGTCAGCGGCGCGCGCCACGGTGGTCCGGCGAGCTGCGAGGCTTGAAGAGATGAGGCGGGATCGTCGAGCGCCACGATCGTCTCTTCGGGTAGCAGCCTGACCCTCAGGGCGTGCGCCTCGGCCCGCGCACGTAACCGCGCCGCAAAGTCAGCAGCGGCCCCTGGCAGCTTCTCCAGCAGCCAGGGTGCGGGCTCGCGCAAACCTAACGCGTACCAGCCGCCGGCACTCCCGAGACCAACAACCAGGTCGTGTGTATCCAAAGCAGCGAAGGCCTCGCACAGCCTCTGTGGGAGGAGATGCGGCGTGCCGATGCCGATCGCGACCACGCCTTGTGCACCGCGCCGGAAAGCCGCGTCGAGCGCCTGCGCAAGACGACGATCGTAGGGGCGCTGCGGCTGCCGCGCCACGCGCCACGTTTCGGGCAGGTCGAACTCGTACGGTTGCGGTGGCACCGAGAGCGTCACCGGTACGTCCGCGGCGCGCGCCACTGCCAGCGTGTCGAGCAGCAGCGCGGGATAAAGAGACGAACGCCAGAGCAGCTCGACCGGCAGGTCGACGAACACCACGAGCGCCTGGCGCTCACGCGGAATCGGCCAGTAGTGTGGCATCTCACCGCCGGCGCGGAGCACGCGCGTAACTGCCACGTCCGCCCGCGCGCGGGGTGCGGCCGCGGCGGTTCGTCGTCTCGGACGCCATCAGGCGGCCCTCGCTGTGGCGGCGACGTGCAGGATTCAGCATCTCGGCAATATGCTTCAACCCCTCGGGATCGTCGCCCACCATCTCCCGCCGCAACGCCACGATCTGATCGCGGATCAGCGCGGCCTTCTCGAACTCCAGCGCGCGCGCCGCTTGACGCATCTCGCTTTCGAGCTGGATGATCAGCCGCGCCGCCTCATCGCGCGCCAGGCCGCTACCACGCGGGCCGGTCGCGTACTCTGCCTGCTCCTCGGCAACCTTGCGCACCTTATCCGTCAGTTCGCGCACGGCTTTGCGGATGCCCGCGGGCGAGATGCCGTGCGCCTCGTTGTAAGCCTGCTGGATCTGACGGCGGCGCATCGTCTCGTCGATCGCGCGCTGCATCGAGCCGGTGATCGTATCCGCGTACATGATCACATGGCCGTTTTCGTGGCGCGCGGCGCGGCCGATCATCTGGATGAGCGAGGTTTCCGAGCGCAAGTAGCCCTCTTTATCGGCATCGAGGATCGCGACCAGGCTTACTTCTGGCAGGTCGAGCCCCTCGCGCAGCAGGTTGATGCCGACCACGACATCGTAGACGCCGAGACGAAGATCGCGCAGGATGTCGACGCGATCGAGCGTGTTCACGTCGGCGTGCAGGTAGTTCGTCTTGACACCCAACTCCTGCAGATAATCGGTCAAGTCTTCGGCCATCTTCTTCGTCAGCGTCGTGACGAGCGCGCGCTCGCCACGCCGGACGCGCCGCTGGATCTCGTCGATCAGGTCGTCGATCTGGCCGCGCGTCGGCTTCACTTCGATGGTCGGATCGAGCAAACCGGTCGGGCGGATGACCTGCTCGACGATCTGCGTCGAAACCTGCTGCTCCCATGGTCCGGGTGTTGCCGAGACGAAGATCGCCTGATTGATGTGGGCCTCGAACTCCTCGAACTTCAGCGGCCGGTTATCGAGCGCGGAGGGCAAACGGAAGCCGTAATCGACCAGCGTTTGCTTGCGGTTGATGTCGCCGTGGTACATCCCACGTACCTGCGGGATGGTGATATGCGACTCATCGACGAAGAGCAGCCAGTCGGCAGGCATGTAATCGAGCAGGGTGTACGGCGTGCTACCCGGCGCGCGGCCGGCAAGGTGGCGGCTGTAGTTCTCGACGCCGGAGCAGTAGCCGGCCTCGCGCAGCGCCTCGATGTCGTAGCGGGTGCGTTCCTCCAGCCGCGCCGCCTCGAGGATCTTGCCTTGGGCGCGCAGCTCGGCTAGCCGTTCTTCTAGCTCCTGCTCGATGCCGCGGATCGCCGCTTCGAGTTTCTCTTGCGAGGTGACGAAGTGCTTCGCCGGGTAGATGTCCACGCTGTCGCGCTCGCCGACGATCTCGCCCGTCACCGGGTCAAGCTCGGTGATCCGCTCAACGGTATCGCCCCAGAAATCGATGCGTAGCGCCAGCTCTTCGTACGAGGGATGGATCGTTAACGTATCGCCGCGCAGGCGGAACTTGCCGCGCACGAGGTTGATATCGTTGCGCTCGTACTGCATGTTGACGAGTGCGCGGATCACCTCGTTGCGATGCATCTTCGCGTTCTTTTCGACGTGCAGCACGAAGCTCTGGTACTCTTCCGGCTCGCCGAGGCCGTAGATGCACGACACCGAGGCGACGATCAGCACGTCGCGTCGTTCGAACAATGCGCGCGTCGCTGCATGGCGCAATTTGTCGATCTCGTCGTTGATATCGGCATCCTTGGCAATGTACGTATCGGTGCGCGGCACGTACGCTTCCGGTTGGTAATAGTCGTAGTACGAAACGAAGTACTCAACGGCGTTTTCGGGAAAGAACTCTTTAAACTCGCTGCACAGCTGCGCTGCTAGCGTTTTGTTGTGCGCGAGCACCAGCGTTGGCCGCTGCAGCCGCTCGATCACGTTGGCCATCGTAAACGTCTTGCCGGAGCCCGTGACGCCCAACAGCGTCTGGTAACGGTCGCCGCGCAGGATGCCTTCGACGAGCTTATCGATCGCTTCAGGCTGATCGCCCGTGGGCTTGTACGGGGCGTGCAGTTTAAAGGGCGGCACACTTCACCTCCGACGCGGTCGCGGCCAAACAGAACAAATGCACGATAACAGTATAACGCGGAGAGGCAGGCGCGGACGGCGTTATCGCCAGCGATCGAGCACGCGCATGGCGAGGAACACACGCTCCTCGGTCGAGGCTTCGCCGGGTCCGGGGATCTGCGCCAGCGCGGCAGCGATCTCCTGCGCGCCGTAGCCAACGGCCATCAGCGCGGCGACAGCATCATCGCCCGCGCGCGCCGCGAGACCGGGCGGGATGGCAACACCCGTGGGCGCGGTGAATTTGCCCGCCAGTTCGTAGATGATGCGCTCCGCCGTTTTCCGGCCCACGCCGCGCACGCGCGACAATGCCTCGATATCGCGGCGCGAGATCGCGGCCGCGATCTCCGCCGGCGACATGGCCGAGAGAAACGCGAGCGCGCCCTTAGGTCCCACACCGGTCACGCTGAGCAGTTGCTCGAACGTTCCCAGCTCCTCGGCGGTCAGGAAGCCGAAGAGCTGATGCACATCTTCCTTGCAATACTCGTGGATATACAGCCGCACCGGTTCGCCAGGCGCGCCCGCCCGCTCGATCGCGCTCGCAGCAACGTACACGCGATAACCGACGCCGCCGACGTCGACGATCAGCGCGTCGCGCTCGGTTTCGAGGATCGTGCCGCGCAGGCGAGCGATCGGGCCGCTCATCGCGCCCCTCCCGCCAGCAAGCGCGCGCGGCGATGCGCGAGATGGCAGAGAGCGATGGCGAGGGCATCGGCGGCGTCGGCGGGAGTGGGCACAGCCGTGAGCGCGAGCTGCAAGGCCACGCTGCGGGCCACGCTCTCCTTATCGCCACGGCCATACCCCGCCACGGAACGTTTGACATCGGCAGGAGCATAGTTATACACAGGCAGCCCTAGTTCGGCAGCGGCGATCAGCGCCGCGCCGCGCGCCTCACCCAGCGCCAGCGCCGAGCGCACGTTCTGGCCCACGAACGGCGTCTCGAGCGCAACCTCGTGGACCGCGAAACGGCGCATGGCATCCAGCAACGCATCGCGCAGCCGTACCAGCCGCTGCTCAAGCGGCTGGCCGCTCTCGGTTCGCACGTGCCCGTAGCCCACAAGATCGAGCGCCTGGCCAGCGTAGCGGACGGCACCGTACCCCGTGATGCGCAGGCCAGGATCCACACCGAGCACAACGAGCGCTTCCTGACCGTTGTGACCGCGCCCTGGAGGTTCGCTCGCGCGCCCGCCGGACATCGCCAGCTGTCAGGCGCTGAACGCGGCCATCGCCGCTTCGGAGAAGTCGGCGTTCGTGTACACTTTCTGAACGTCGTCGTCGTTTTCGAGCTTTTCCAGCAACCGCAGCGCTTGCGCGCTCTTCGCTTCGTCGAGGGTGACAGTGTTCTGCGGGATCATCGTCAGCTCGGCCGAGACGATCGGGTACCCCTGTTCGGCCAGCGCCCGCCGCACGGCTTCCAGCTCGTTTGGCTCGGTCTCGACGACGACTTCGTTTGCGTCGCTCTGCACGTCGGTCGCGCCCGCCTCGATCGCCGCCAGCTCGATCTCCTCGGTCGAGCGGCCGCGGGCATCGATCACGATCTGGCCGCGCGACTTGAACTGCCAGGCAACCGAACCAGCGCCGCCCAGGCTACCACCGCCGCGCTCGAAGATCGCGCGGATGCTGGCAGCGGTGCGGTTACGGTTATCGGTCAGCGCCTCGACCATGATCGCGATACCGCCGGGGCCGTAGCCCTCGTAGAGCACCTCTTCGAGATTAGCGCCCTCGCCGCCGCCGGTGGCGCGCTTGATCGCTCGCTCGATCGTATCGGCGGGCATGTTGTTGTCGCGCGCACGCTGGATCGCCAGCCGCAAGCGAAAGTTGGCCGCTGGGTCGGGCCCACCCTGCTTGGCAGCCACGGTGATCTCGCGACCGAGCTTCGTGAAGAGCGCGCCGCGTCGCGCGTCATTGACGCCTTTCTGCCGTTTGATCTGCGCCCATTTGGAATGTCCAGCCATAAACAACGCCTCGGCAAACGAGATCGTACGAAGCGGCCGGCGCTAACTGCGCCGACCGCTTCGATGGTAGCACCGCCCCCTGGACGCGCGCCAGACGCGCCCTCCTCCGCTGGCCCTCGCCACGGCTCAACGCGCAAGGCCCTCCGCGCTCTCGCCGAGCCGGGCGTTGTCGATCAGCCGTGCTCGGCCGACGCGCGCCGCCAGGCTCGCCAGCGCGCCAGGCACGGCCTCCTCCAGCTCCTGCAGCGTCTCCGGATCGGCGACGCTGACGTACTCGACCGTTACGCGCGGCTCGGCGGCGAGCGTCGCCCGCATCGCCTCGCGCAACGCCTCCGCGCGGCGCTCGCCCGTGGCGAACAGCTCCAGCGCCCGCCGCAACGCACGCGAGAGCGCCAGCGCCGCTTCGCGCTCCTGTGCATCGAGATAAGCGTTGCGGCTGCTCAGCGCCAGCCCCTCCGGTGCGCGCACGGTGGCCACCGGTACGATCTCCACCGGCACGTTGAGATCGGCCACCATCCGCCGGATCACGGCGAGCTGCTGCGCGTCCTTGCGACCAAAGTACGCACGGTCCGGCTGGACGATGTTGAACAGCTTCAGCACAACGGTCGCCACGCCGCGAAAGTGGCCAGGCCGGGCGGCTCCCTCGAGCGGCGCCGCGGTCGCACCGGGCTCGACCCAGGTTTCGAAGCCAGGCGGATATATCTCCTCCGCCGCCGGCGCGAAGACAAGGTCGACCCCCTCCCGCTCGAGTTTGGCGAGGTCGCCTTCGAGGTCGCGCGGGTAGGCAGCGAGGTCTTCGCGCGGGCCGAACTGCGCCGGGTTGACGAAGATGCTGACGATGGTAGCCGCGTTCTCGGCGCGCGCGCGCCGCACGAGCGTCAGGTGCCCCTCGTGCAGCGCGCCCATGGTGGGCACGAATCCTACCGGCCCGGGCAACACTCGCCGGGCTTCGCGCGTGGCCGCGATCGTGGTTTCAACTCTCATGGCGAGCTGACGCACCCGCGCCATAAGGGCGCTCATCCGCCCCGCTTTCCGCGACCTGCTCCGCGTTGGCTATCTGTTCCGCGCGCGCGGCCGCGGCGGCCATCGTCCGTGCCTTGTCAAGCCCGAAGCTCTCTTTCGCCGAGGGAAACGCGCCGCTTTTCACCTCGGCGATGTAACGTTGCACGGCATCGGTAGCCAGCGCGGCAACGTCGGCGAAGCGGCGGGCGTGGCGCGGCAGGAAATCGGGGTTGAAACCCAGAAAATCGTGCAGCACCTGAACCTGGCCATCGCAATATGGCCCCGCGCCGATGCCGATCGTCGGCACCGAGACCTTCTCCGTCACCATGCGCGCGACGTTCGCGGGTACCGTTTCCAGCACGATGGCAAACGCACCCGCGCGCTCCAGTGCCAGCGCATCGTTGATCAGCCTGACAGCCCCGGCGGGCGTCTTGCCCTGCACTTTGTAGCCACCGAGCTGGTTAACGGACTGCGGCGTCAGCCCGATGTGGCCCATCACCGGAATGCCGGCCGCGACCAGCTTCTCCACCACCGGCACGACGCTCTGGCCACCCTCGAGCTTGACGGCGGTGCACCCCGTCTGCTGCACGAGACGGCCCGCGTTGCGCAGCGCTTCCTCGGGAGAAACCTGGTACGTCAGGAACGGCATATCGATGACGACGATCGCCCGTTCCGTCGCGCGCACGACGGCGCTGCCATGGCGGATCATGTCGTCGAGCGTGACTGGTATCGTGCTGTCGTACCCCAGCACGACCATGCCGAGCGAGTCGCCAACGAGGATGATCGGCACGCCGGCGCGTTCGATCAGGCGCGCCGTGGGGTAGTCGTAGGCTGTCAGCATGGGGATCTTCTCCCCGCGGGCCTTCATCTCGCGCAACTCGTGGATCGAAAGCCGGGCCATCTCTCCGTGCCTCCCGCGCGTGCCGCCCCGTTCCGGGTGCGGCCGCAAGCTGCTTGTGTGGCGCTACCGTGTTGCCACGTTGCGTAGGAAGCGCGGCGCTTCGCCGCGCGGGCGCGCCCATGGCGCGTTTCCGTGCTCCGCTATCCATCCTCCGCAAGTTCGACTAGCGCCGTTCGCGCCGCTTCTGGCACGTCGGCACGCCGCAGCGCCAGGCGGGCGGCCTGGCTTGCCAGGGCATCGTAAATCCGTCGCAAAGGTGTATCGCCCAGCGCCGTGCGATGCCGCCGCACCGTGGCGAGATCACCGCGTACGAGCGGCCCGGTCAGTGCGCCGGGCAGCCCCTGCCGAGCGAGGTTGTCGACCGTCGACTGGATCAGCGGCAGCAGCGCAGCGAGCGCTTCGTCCGCGGCGATACCGGCACGCCCCAGCGCATCGACCGCGGCCCCAGTCAGCGCCACCAGATCGTTCGAGGCGAGCACCGCCGCCGCGTGGTAGAGCGTGCGTCCCTCTTCGGGGACGGGCAGCAGCACGCCGCCGAGGTCGTGGGCCAGGGCTTCGAACAGCGGGCGCAAGGTCTCAGGGCCGGTGTAGCCGAACCGTGTTCCAGGCAGGAGTGCCGGGGGCGCACCACGCGCGAACGCGCACAGAGGATGGAACGCAACCACCTCGGCGCCGCGCGCGCTTGCCGCCGCCAGGGGCGCAACGCCGAGCGCGCCGGAGAGGTGCACGGCGATCTGCCCCGGTCGCCACGCGATCGCTGCCGCGACATCCGCGATCGCGCCATCGGGCACGGCCAGCACGACGATCCGTGCCTGTTGTGCTGCCATACCGAGATCGGGCGTGGCTGCGGTAAGGCCAACGGCACGCGCGAGCGCATCGGCACGCGCTAACGTGCGCGACGCCACGGCAACGACACGGCCACCCGCCGCGTGCCAGGCGTGCGCCAGCGCCGAGCCTGCCGCACCAGCGCCGATGATGGTAGCTGGCAGAGCACGCCAACCCGCGCCTGCCAGCACGTCAACGGGAGCAGGCGTGGTGTCGCTACGTCGAAGAGCTGCCCTGGAAGGAGAAGCCATGCGTACCTTCCGTACCGGTCGTCTCGCGATCCGGGCGGTTCAGCATCGAGCGGCGCAAACCTGCAACAGAACGGCTCGTTGCCCATCGGGTCAACGGCGCATCTACAATAACAGCCTGTGCGCAACTGTCAAAGGGCCGCGACTGCTCCTCCCGCGAGCGCGGCGCGAGGCGTTCGGGCTACACTAGAAACCGGGCGCGGTCGGGAGGCCGCGAAAGGAACCGACGCGGACGATGTGGGAACGGCTGGAGGCGCTGGAGCAGCGCTACAACGAACTCGCTGAACAGATGGCGCGGCCTGAGATCGCCGCCGATTTCGCGCGCTATCAGCAACTGGCAAAAGAGCAGGCGGCGATCGAGCGGCCGGTGGAGCTGTATCGGCGCTATAAAGCGCTGCAGGCCGCGCTGGAGAGCGCCCGCGCCGCGGCGCGCGATTCCGACCCGGATATCCGCGCTCTCGCTCAGGAAGAGATCGCTACGCTGGAACCACAGCTCGAGGAGCTGGTGCCGCAGCTGCGTCTGGCGCTGCTGCCCCGCGACCCGAACGACGAGAAAGACGTCATCCTCGAGATCCGCGCTGCCGAGGGTGGCGAAGAGGCGGCGCTGTTCGCCGCCGAGCTGTTCCGCATGTACAGTCGCTACGCCGAGCGGCACGGTTGGAAAACCGAGATCCTCTCTGCCACGCCTTCGGACATGGGCGGCTTCAAAGAAGTCATCGCTGAGATCCGCGGCAGCGGTGCTTATTCGCGGCTGAAGTACGAAACCGGCGGCCACCGCGTGCAACGCGTCCCCATTACCGAGGCGCGCGGCCGCATCCACACCTCGCTCGCGACCGTGGCCGTGCTGCCCGAAGCGGAGGAGGCGGAGATCCAGATCGACCCCAAAGATGTGCGCGAGGACGTGTTCCACTCGGGCGGCGCCGGCGGCCAGAACGTGAACAAGGTCGCCACCGCGATCCGGCTGACGCACTTCCCCTCCGGCATCGTCGTCACTTGCCAGGACGAGCGCTCGCAGTTGCAGAACCGGATCAAAGCCTGGAACATCCTCCGCGCCCGCCTGCTCGATCTGGAGCAACGCAAACGCGAGCAGGAGATGAGCGAGATGCGGCGGGCGCAGGTCGGCTCGGGCGAGCGCTCGGAGAAGATCCGCACCTACAACTTCCCGCAGGATCGCGTGACCGACCACCGCATTGGCCTGACGGTGCACAATCTGCCCGCCATCCTCGACGGCGAGCTTGACGAGCTGATCGACGCTGTGACGCTCTGGGATCAGCAGCGTCGCTTCGAGGAGGCGGAGGCGCGGGCAGCACGATGAGCACGGATCGCGGTGCGCGCGCAACAACGCGCACGGTGCGCGATGCCCTGAGGCGCGGGGTCGCGATGCTGCGTGCGGCAGGAGTGGAAGAGGCCGCGCTCGAAGCGGAGTTGCTGCTGCGTCACGCCCTCGGCCTCGATAAAACCTGCTTCTACCTGCGCCTCGATGATGAGCTGAGCGGGGAGCGTCAGCAGGAGTTCGAGCGGCTGCTCGCGCAGCGGCTCGCCCACCGGCCAACCGCGTACCTCACCGGCCATCGCGAGTTCTACGGCCTCGACTTCTTCGTCGGCCCTGGCGTGCTTATCCCGCGGCCCGAGAGCGAGGTGCTCGTCGAAGAGAGCCTGCGGGTAGCACGCGCGCGTCTGGCGGCGGGCGAGAAGCGGCTCGTGTTCGTCGATGTCGGCACGGGCAGCGGCGCGATCGCGATCGCTGTCGCCCACGCGCTGCCCGCGCTGGCTGTCTACGCGACCGATATTTCGCCCGCCGCGCTGGCGATCGCGCAGCTCAATGCACGCCGGCTGCGCGTCGCGGGTCGTGTGCGCTTTCTCCAGGGCGATCTGCTCGAACCGCTGCCCGAGCCAGCCGACATCGTCGCTGCCAATTTGCCGTACATCCCCTCGGCAGACGTCGAGATGTTACCGCCCGAGCTGCGCGACAACGAACCGCGCATCGCGCTCGATGGTGGCGCCGACGGCCTGACGCTGATCCGGCGGCTACTCGCCCAACTGCCTGCGCGCACGCGCCCGCACGCCTTCGCGGTGCTGGAGACGGCGTTCAACCAGGCACAAGCCGTGGCGGCGCTGGCGCGCGAGGTAGCGCGTGGCCCGGTGGAGACGCGCCGCGACCTCGCCGGCAATGAGCGCGCTGTGCTCGTCCCGCTCTAGCATCACCGATGGACGCGCCCTCGCTGCCCGGCATTCTTTACCTCGTGCCGACGCCGATCGGCAATCTCGATGACATCACCTTGCGCGCGCTGGCCGTGCTGCGCGGCGCGGCGCTCGTTCTCGCCGAGGACACGCGCACCGCACGCCACCTATTCGACCGGCACGCCATCCACACGCCGCTGCTGAGTTACACCGAGCACAACCATCCGCGGCGGCTGCCGCAGGTGCTGGAGCGACTGCGTGCCGGCGACACCGTCGCGCTAATCTCCGAAGCGGGCACGCCTGCCATCAGCGACCCTGGCGCGGCACTGGTGCGCGCCGTCTGGGAGGCGGGTGGGCGTGTCTGCGGCCTGCCCGGCCCTTCCGCTGTCACGCTGGCGATGGCTGTGAGCGGCTTTGCTGGCGGGTTCACTTTCCTCGGCTTTCTGCCGCGCCAGGGGGGTGAACGGCGTGCGCTCCTGCAACGCGAGGGTGGCAGTGGGCACGCGCTCGTCGCGTTCGAGACGCCACACCGGTTGCGCGCCGCGCTGACCGATATCGCCGCCGTCCTCGGCGACCGCCCGCTCTGCGTCTGCCGCGAACTGACGAAACTGCACGAGGAGATCTTTCGCGGCACCGCAACAGAGGCGCTAGCGCGCTTCACCGCGCCACGCGGCGAGTTCACGCTGGTGATCGCCGCCGCGCCACCACTGCGGCCCGAAGAAGAAACCGGGACCGACGCTCTGGAACGCTTTCTCGCCGAGCGCCGTGCCACCGGCGCACGCGCCCGCGACGCTGTCGCTGAGGCCATGGCGCGCTTCGGCGTGCCCCGCCGCGTGGCGTACGACACCTGGACTCGGACGCTGCCCGGGAGCAGTCTGCCACGCCCGCGCAGATCGGAGGAGTAAAGCCGGCATCCGGCAGCCTCAGCGCCACCCGGCCAGATGGGACGGCGAATGTTCACCCCGCGCGCAACGTTTCTCGGCCCTTCGGCTGCTGCGATTGTTCGGCCATCGCCCGGCCCGGGTTAGAAGGCGAGCAAGCTCAGCGACGCCAGCGCGGGCGCACCCGCAATCGCAACCCACTGATATTCATCGGGGCACCGGCCGAGATTCGGCCCTCGCTCTCGATCGTGACCCGGCCAACACCGACGCCAGCGCCCAGGCTCGGCCTGCTTTTGCCAGGGGGCCGCAGGCCGCGGGCAACCTTCGCCGCCTCCTGGCAGCCGAGCCGCAGCATATCGCGCAACTCCGGCACGCGCCTACGCACAAGGGTAGAAAACCCGCGCCGATAATGTACCGGGGAAGTACCAGCATAAGACCGGCGTGCCGCCGGTGTGCGTACGGTCAGAGCACCGTCTAACGGATAAGCGACGGCTCAACCCTGCAGTCGTTGGTAGAGCTGGTAGGAATAGAAGACGAGGCCAAGCGAGACACCGAGCAGCGCCGCCATGATTACGATGAATGCCACCGCCGGCGGTAGCAACAGCGCCGCCACGATCCAGATCAACCCGACGACGACGAAGGCGCGCCCTCCGACACGGTGCGTTCGCCGCCAGACCTCGTCGTTGCTGAGCGTCCATGGCGTACGCACGCCAACGAACCAGTTCGGCCGCACGCGACCCAGCTCGTTGCCTAGCCCGACGAAGACGAGGCCGAGCACCGCCGGGATCAGCCGCGGCGGCTCGACCTGCCAGCCGAGCGCATGCCCGAGCACTACCACCTGGATGAGAACAAGCCCGCCGACGATCAAGTTGACGAAGAGGCGGTATGTCGGCAGGAAGTCTCTGTAGCCGCGCCTGCGCGGATCGATGCGCGGCAGCGCGCTGAGCAGCGCCCAGACGCCGAGGGCGATCGCCGGCAGGAGCAGCACGGCCGCCGCGCGCGGCATCGTAGCGTCGGACCTGCCGCTCGCGTTCCAGTGCGAGGGTACCGCGCTCGGGAGGCGGCCGTACACGGCTAGGCCGAAGATCAGCACAAGCAGGATAAGCGCCGGAGCCAGCCAGCGATTACGCAGAAGCATGTGCGTTCCCCTCTCCCGACAACATGTCGCGCGTCGCCGCGTGAGCCGCCACGTCGTCATCGCGGCCGAAGAGACGCACCAGTTCGGCCAGCGCCTCCTGCAGGACGGTCGCATCGAGCGAGTAGACCAGCGTCTGGCCCCGGCGTTCACAGCGCACGAGGCCGGCGCGCTTGAGCGTACTCAAGTGATGCGACACGCTCGGCGCTGTCATCGGCAGCCGTAGCGCGATCTGGCCGGCCGTCAGCTCGCCTTGTTGCAGCATGCGCAGGATGCTGCGGCGCGTCGGGTCGCTGAGCGCGCGCAGCGTGCGCGAGAGAGGTAGATCCACGAAGATTTAGCCATCCGTCTAAGATTCTGCGTTCATTGTTCCACGGGGCGCCGCGCGCGTCAAGCCGGGCCAAGCGGGCGCGGGCGCGCTCTCTGGGACGTGCCGCGCCGGTATGTTACGCTCAGGCCGCGGAGAGCCAGCGATGGTGGCAGAGACGATCTTCATCGGTGTTGCCTGGCCGTACGCGAACGGGCCGATCCACCAGGGCCATTTCGGCGGCGTGTACCTGCCCGCCGATATCTTCGCCCGCTACCATCGCACGGCTGGCAACCGCGTGCTGATGGTCTCCGGCTCGGACGCTCACGGCACCCCGATCACCGTGCGTGCCGAACGCGAGGGGCGCTCGCCCGAAGAGGTTTTCGCCGAGTTCCACGCCTCCTTTCTTGACACGTGGGAGCGAGCCGGCATCTCCTTCGACCTCTTCACCAGCACCGAGACGGCCAACCACACGCGCGTGTCGCAAAACGTTTTCCTGCGGCTGCTCGAACGCGGCTACCTCTACCCCGCCGAGCAGGCAGTGCCCTATTGCGAGACCGACCGCCGCTTCCTGCTCGACCGCTATGTGGAGGGCACCTGCCCGAATTGTGGCTACACCAGCGCACGCGGCGACCAGTGCGACAACTGCGGCAAGCTGCTCGATCCGGTCGAGCTGATCGATTGGCGCTGCCGCTTCTGTGGCAACCCACCGGTGTTGCGCCAATCGCAGCACATGTTCCTACGTCTCTCCGCCTTCCAGGACCGGCTGCGCGCCTGGCTCGACGACGGCGTGAAGGAGACTTACTGGCGCAAGTACGTGCTCAACTTCTCGCTCGCGCTGGTCAACGAGGGGTTGAAGGACCGCGCCATCACGCGCGACCTCGTCTGGGGTGTGCCGGTGCCGCTCGAAGGCTGGCAGGAGAAGCGGCTGTACGTCTGGTTCGAGGCCGTGATCGGCTACCTCTCCGCCTCGATCGAGTGGGCGGAGCGTAGCGGCGACCCGGACGCCTGGAAGGCGTTCTGGGAGGACCCGGCGGCGAAGGCATACTACTTCCTCGGCAAGGACAACATCCTTTTCCACACTATCGTCTGGCCGGCGATGCTGATGGGCTACGGCGGTCTCAACCTGCCGTACGACGTGCCTGCCAACCAGTACATCAACCTCAAGGGGCGCAAGTCGTCTACCAGCCAGAACTGGGCGGTCTGGCTGCCCGATTACCTCTCGCGTTACGACCCCGACCCGTTGCGCTACTACCTCGCCGCAACGATGCCGGAAACCTCCGACAGCGATTTCACCTGGGACGAGTACGTACGGCGCAACAACGATGAGCTGGTCGCAACGTGGGGCAACCTCGTCAACCGCGTGCTCACACAATTCCCGCGCCACTTCGACGGCCGCGTGCCGCAGCCGCGCGACCTCGACGGACGCGCGCAGGCGTTGATCGCCCGTTGCGAGGAGACGCTGGCGCAGACGGGCGCGGAGATCGCCGCCTGTCACTTCCGTGCCGGCCTCGACGCGGCGATGAGCCTGGCCCGCGAGGCGAATCGATATCTCGACGACGCGGCCCCGTGGAAAGCGATCCGCGAGGATCGCCAGGCGGCGGCGAACGGCCTCTACACGGCGCTGGCGGTGATCGCCGCGCTGCGTACAGCGCTGTACCCGTACCTGCCATTTACCTGCAGCCGCCTCAATGCGCTGCTCGGTGAGACGCGCTCCGTGCAGGATCTGGGCTGGCGGCTGGTGTTGCCCGAGGCAGGACGGCCGCTGCCACCGCCCGAGCCGCTCTTCCGCAAGCTCGATCCCTCTATCGCCGAGGAAGAGGAGGCGCGGCTCGGCACGTGAGCGCCATCGCCACGCCCTACTTCGACGCGCACGCGCACGTGCAGGCGCCGCAGTTCGACGCAGACCGCGCCGCGACGCTCGACCGCGCCCGCGCCGCGGGCATCGGCGGCATCATCTGCGCGGGCGACGACGTTGCCAGCAGCGCCGCCGCGCTGGCGCTGGCTGAGCGCGAACCCGACGTTTGGGCAACGGCGGGCGTGCACCCGCACGAAGCCGCCGCCGCCGGCGATACCGCGCTCGACGAGCTGCGCGCCTTACTCGCCGCGCCGCGCTGCGTCGCCGTCGGCGAGATCGGCCTCGACTACTTCTACGACCGCTCGCCGCGGCCGGTGCAGCGGGAGTGGTTCGCGCGCCAGTGCGCGCTGGCGAGCGAGATCGGCAAGCCGATCGTCGTGCACTCGCGCGACGCCGCCGAGGACACGCTCGCTATCCTCGCTGACTGGGTCGCCGCTGGCGCCGTGCCCAACCCGCCAGGGCTGATCCACTGCTTCGCCTACGACCGTGCCATCGCCGAACGCTTCCTGGCGCTCGGCTTCCTGATCTCGATCCCGGGCACAGTCACGTACCCGCGCGCCGAGACGGTGCGCGCCGTCGCTGCATGGGTGCCGGAGGACCGGCTGACCGTCGAGACCGATAGCCCCTACCTCGCACCGCAGCGCTGGCGCGGTCGGCGCAACGAGCCGGCGTATCTCAGCGAAACGGTACGCCAGATTGCCGCGTTACGCGGCCTGGATGCGCTACGCTTGGCGCAGATGGCAGCCACCAACGCGCGACGTCTGTTCAAGCTGGCGGCCGCGCCCGAGGATGCCGCCACGAGAGGATGCCGGTGACAACGTCCGTCGCGCTGTTCGCCCCCATCGCGGACGACCTCAACCGGGTCGAGGAGTTGCTACGCTCGATCGCCGACGTCGAGTACGCGCCGTTGCGCACAATGCTCAGCCACGTGCTCGGCAGCAGCGGCAAGCGGCTACGGCCGGCGCTGGCGTTGCTCAGCGGCAAGTATGGCACCTACAACCTCGACCGCCTCGTGCCCACCGCCGCCTCGATCGAGTTGCTGCATACCGCCTCGCTCGTCCACGACGACGTGATCGACCAGGCGGCGACGCGCCGCGGCCGCGCCACGGCGAACAGCCTCTTCGGCAACAAGGCGAGCGTGATGGTCGGCGATTTCATGTTCGGCCACGCCGCCGACCTCGTGGCCAGCACCGGCAACACGCGCCTCGTCAGCCTGTTCGCGCGCACGATCATGCAGATCGTGACCGGCGAATTGAACCAGGACCTGACCGCCTACGACTACAGCAAAGGGCTGCGCGACTATTTCGCCCGCATCGGCGGCAAAACGGCGGCGTTGATCGGCGCCGCTGCCGAGGCCGGCGCGCTCGTCTGCGGCGCGCCCGAGCACATCATCGCCGCGCTGCGCGAGTACGGCTTCAACCTCGGCCTCGCCTTCCAGATCGTCGATGACATTCTCGATTTCAGCGGCAACGCGGCGGTGCTCGGCAAACCGGTGGGTGGCGACCTCTGGTCCGGCACGCTCACGCTGCCGTCGCTGCTCTTTCTGGAGCGCTACCCGGGTCGCGATAACCCGGTCTTTCGCTTCTTCCGCAGCAAGCGCAACCGCGAGGAGCGCTTTGCCGAAGCGCTGGAGGCGGTGCGCACCTCGGGCGTACTTGACGACGCCTCCAACGTTGCGCGCGAGTATGCCGACCGCGCCGTGGCACTACTCGGCGACCTGCCCAATCCTGAGGGGGTCAAGGAAGCGCTGGTCGACCTCGCCGAGTACGTCGTCACGCGCGCGCAGTAGGCTGGAACAGCCGCACCGATGCCCGTTGGGCCTGCTATGTGAGAACGAACCAAGCGCGACGTAGCGCGGAAGTCATCCCATGTACAGGCGACGGTGCATCGGCCACCGCGACACTAGCCGGTGAGATCGCCAGGCAGGCATATCGCCAAAGCCAACGAGGGCACAAGCACGGCCCACAGGCGATGCCGGACCAGGACGCGGCGAAGCAGTTGCACGCAACCGGAGATGCGCGGCGCTAGATGATCTTGGTGCTCGCTTTACGCTGTTGCTCTTTTTCGTAGGCCGCGATCGCCGCCTGCCGTTCCTTCTCCTCGATCGCCTTGATCTCGGCCTGCTGCCGCTCCATCTCGGCGCGATCGGCAAGCTCACCCTTCGTGGGTGCAGGCGGCGGCACCGGCTTGTTGATCTCGGGGTGCTCGTTGGGGTGCACCGGACCGGTCACGAGGTGTTTGACCTCTTTCTCGAGATGCCAGTACGTGCCCTTGTCGGGGATGCGGCGTGGGTAACCATCGCGGAAGGTGAAGGCCGCGAACGATGTCGGCATCATGCGCCTAGCATCGCGATTGCAGACGGGGCACGGCGCCGGGTCGCTCGCCTCGCGCATCGAGCGGAGCACCTCGAACACGCCGTCGCAGGCCTCGCAGTAGAACTCGTACAACGGCATCGACGCTCCTCCCTCCAGCCGTCGCTTCCAGGTGCCTTATGCTAGCACGTCGCGCGGCCGCGGCGAAGAGCCTGCACCGGCGCGCAGGTCATCGATGAAAGCAGCAGAGCGCGGCGCGCCCTCCAGCACAGCGCGGATGCAGCCGCGCAGCAGCGTCTCCAGCTCGGCGTTGAGACGTGGCGGCAGATGTAGTTTCAACGCTTCGGTTACAGACGCTTGACGAAGAAAGCGCAAAACCTTGAGCGCATTGACGCTTAGCGGTAGGGAGTCGGGCTGCGTCCGCGCGCAGGAGGGGCAGAGCACGCCACCAAGCGCCACACTGAAGCCGTTGGTGACCGGTGTCAGCGCCGCATCGCAGGCAACGCAGCGGTCGAGACGTGGCGCGAAACCGGTGTGCACCAGCAGCAGCAGTTCGAACCGTCGCACCACCAGGTCGAGCGCCTCCGCGCTCGCGAGCTGCTCCAACGTCTCGACGAGCAGGCGGAAGGCGGGGTAATTCTCGGCGCGCTCGGCGTGGAAACGGTCGACCAGCTCGGCGACGTAGAGACCGCGCGCCAGCCGCTCGATCTCCTCGCGCAAGGGCAGAAAACTTTCGATCGTCTGCGCGTCGGTGATGAGGTCGAGCGTGCGGCCATGGGCGAGCAGCAGCGATGTGAGCGTGAGCGGCTCGAGATGGCCGGCCTTGCGGCTCGTTTGGCGCCGCACACCCTTGGCCACCGCGTCGAACTTGCCGTACTGCGCCGCGAAGAGCGTGAGCACGCGATCGGCATCGCTCAGCCGCTGCGCCCGCAGCACGACCGCCTCGGCGCGGTAAACGCGCGGAACGCGGCCGCTCATGCGCTACACCGGCTGGCGCCCTTCGAGCGCCCGTGTCAGCGTGACTTCATCGGCGTATTCGAGATCGGCGCCCATGGCGAGGCCACGTGCCAGGCGGCTGATGCGCACCCCCAGCGGTTTGAGCCGCCCTTCGAGCCAGAGCGCCGTTGCATCGCCTTCGAGGTTGGGGTTGGTGGCAAGGATGACCTCGGTGACGCCGCCGGCCTGCACGCGCGCGATCAGTTCGCGGATCTTGAGGTCGTCGGCTGAGACACCGTTGAGCGGCGAGAGCGCGCCGTGCAGGACATGGTAGACACCGCGGTAGCTGCGCGTGCGCTCGATCGCGAGCACGTCGAGCGGCTCTTCCACCACGCAGATCGTGGCGTGATCGCGCGTCTCGGAGCGGCAGATCGCGCACGGATCGGTATCGCTCAGGTTCTGGCAGACCGCACAGAAGACGATCCGCTCCTTCACGTCGATGATCGCCTGCGCCAGAGCGCGCGCCTCCTCGGCTGGAACACGCATCACGTGGTACGCCAGCCGCTGGGCGCTCTTCGGCCCGATGCCGGGCAACTTGTGAAACTCTTCGATCAGCCGCGCGACCGGCCCTTCCGCGTTCAAGCCCGGGTCGTACACCGTTCAGCCTCGCCTCGCACGCCTCTATCGTAGCAGAGCGCGCCCGCTGACCGAACGCGCGTTCTGCTCAGGTCAGGCCGGGGATGTTGAGGCCACCTGTCAATGCATTCATCATCTCGGCTTGTTTCGCCTCGGCCTTCTGCTGTGCGTCGCGGATCGCCGCCACGATCAGGTCCTGGAGCATCTCCACGTCGTCGGGATCGACGGCTTCAGGCGCGATCGTCACGCTCACGATCTTGAGGTCACCACGCACGGCCGCGCGCACCGCGCCACCGCCCGCCGTACCCTCGCTGATCGCGTTGGCCGCCTCCTGCTGCGCCTGCAGCAGCTTTTGTTGCATCTCCTGCGCCTGGCGGAGCAGATCGGGGCTAATGCCAAAGCCGCCCTGGGCGCGCCGTTGTGCTCGATTCACGTCCGTTCCTCCCTCCCGCTAGCGCACGATCTTCGCGCCGTGCTTGAGCGCCTCATCGAGCAGATGGCTCGGCCGCTCGGCGGATAGCGCCTGCAGCCGGCTGACGACATCGGAACGCACGACGAACTCCACGCGATAGCGCCCGCCGAGCACCTCCGCCACTGCCTCCTGGATCGCGCGGCTGAAGACGGTCTCGCTTGCGCGCCGTGCCAGCGCATCGCTCTCCAGCGCGAAGGTCACCGTACTGTCCGTCACGTCGACGATATCACAGCGGCTGTTGAGCAGCCCGGCGGCTAGCCTGTGGCGCGTTTTGCATGCCTCGTAGATCGCGCGGAAGCGCTGCCGCGCCGTCTCCAGCAGATCGACGTGTCCGCGGTCCTCACCATCCTCTGTTGCTGCAGCCGCGATGGGCACCATCCCGACAGCGTCGGCAGCAGCGTCGAACAGTGCCTCCGGGGCCGCACCGGCGTGCGGGGCGCCATCGGCAGCAGGTTCCGCTTCTGCGTGCGCTGGCGCATCCGCCTTCGCGTCCTCGCTCGCTGGCACGAGGCTTTCCAGCACGGGCATTGGCCTCTCGACGATGGCAGCGGGCTCCCCCTCCGCGTCGGCGTGGGGGGCTGGTGCTGGCGCTGCTGGTTCGCCCGTACGCGGCTCCGGCGCGGCGGGGCGTCTGTCGAGCGCCTGAACGGTCGCGGTGAGCGCGCTGATCCGCTCCGCCGGCCGCCGTGGCCGCGGTTCCTCGGGCCGCGACGCGCGGGCGGATGCCGTCGTGGCGGCCGCGGGAGCGCGCGTGGCGTTCTCCGCGGGGGCAGTGGGCGCGGTGATGTACTCGACGATCGCCAGTTCGAGCGGTAGCGGCGACTGCGGATCGGCGCGAAAATCAGCGGCCGCCAGCAAGCGCAGGGCACGCAGCAGCGCGGGTACCTCGGCGGCCTGCGCCAGCCCACGCAGCTGTTCGCGCTCGCTTTCGGCGAGATCGAGCGAAGCTTCGGCGCCAGCGCGGATCAGCAGCGCCGCGCGTAGCGCCTCGATCGCGGCGGCCGTGAAGGCGCGCAGCCCTACGGCCTCGTCGCGGATCGTTGCGACCAGCTCCAGCGCGCCACGCAGGTCGCGCGCCAGCATCAGCCGAGCGAGTTCGACGGCGCGTGCATCGCTGTGAACGCCGATTGCCAGCCGCACCGCTTCGTCATCGAGCGTTGCTCCTTGCGCGGCCACGATCTGCTCCAGCAGATTCACCGCGTCGCGCAAGGCGCCCCCGGCACGGCGGGCGATCGCCTGCAGCGCTTCGTCGCTCGCCTGCACGCCTTCGGCGGCGCAGATCTGCCGCAACCGTGCCACAATATCGGCCAGCCTGATGTGGTTGAAATCGAACCGCTGGCAGCGCGAGAGGATCGTCTCCGGGACGCGGTATGCTTCGGTCGTTGCCAGCACGAAGATGACGTGCGGCGGCGGCTCTTCGAGCGTCTTGAGCAGCGCATCGAAGGCGTGCGCTGTCAGTTCGTGCACCTCGTCGATCAGGTAGACCTTGTAGCGGCTCTCGGAGGGAGCATAACCCACCTTCTCGCGCAACGCGCGGATCTCGTCGATGCCGCGGTTGCTCGCCGCGTCCATCTCCACGAGGTCGAGCGCGCGTCCCTCGCGCACCGCGACGCACGAGGCGCAGCGATCGCAGGGTTGGCCATCGACGTTGTTCAGGCAGTTGACCGCTTTGGCAAGAATGCGCGCGGTGCTGGTCTTGCCCGTACCGCGCGGCCCGCAGAAAAGATACGCATGCGCAACGCGCCCCTGCGCGACGGCGCGGGCTAGCGTCTCCGTCACATGCCGCTGCCCAACGACATCGGCGAACGTCTGCGGTCGCCATTTGCGATACCAGACCTGAGCTGCCACGTCGCGCTCCGCTATGCGAACGTCTGAGTCATTATAGGGTTACAAGTATGCTCGGCACACGCGCCTTTGCGGGCACGGCCTCTCCTCAAGAGGCGTACTACCCGCCGCCGCACCGCCGCAAGGCCGCACCCGCGCGGTGGTTATGCTTTATGTCGTCCACAACCGTTCGGCGAGCAGCGCCTCCTCGCGCGCACGCATGATGCGCTCCTCCTCGGGCAGGTAGTGATCGTAGCCGAGGATGTGCAAGATGCCGTGGATCAACAGGTGCGCCAGCTCATGGTCGACGGTACGGCCGTGTTCTGCTGCCTGCCGTACCGCCGTTGGGTAGGCGATCACCACGTCGCCGAGCGGGCGCGGCACATCCGGTGGCAGCACGAACTCCGGGAATGGCTCCTCATCATCGACCGCAGGCTTTGCCAGCTCGGTCAAACCGAAAGAGAGCACATCGGTCGGTTTATCTTCGTTGCGATGCTCGCGGTTGAGCGCCCGCACCGTCTCGTCGTCGGTCACGAGCACGGAGAGCGCGCAGTCGCGGATGCCCTCGCTTTCGAGCACACGCGCTGCCTGCCGCGCCATCCACTCCTCCCGGCCTGGCGCAGCGAACGGCTCATCGATCGCGATCTGGACCTCGTTCTCGGCTGCCATGGAGGCAGCGGCGCGGCGGCTAGAAGCGGAAGACATTGGCCGCTTTCTGCGCGGCATCGAGCAGCGGCACGGGCACGACGCCAAAGACGAGCACGCCAAGCGCGGCGACCGTCATCGCGAAGCGGATCGCGGCACCGGCGCGCAGGCCGGTGGGCGCCTTTGCTTCGCCGAGGTACATCACCCGCACGATGTTCAGGTAATACACGGCGGCGAGCAGTGTGTTGAGCACGGCGATGACGACGAGCCAGACGTACTTCGCCTGCACCGCCGCGTAGAAGATATAGACCTTGGCGAAGAAACCCGCCGTGGGTGGCAGGCCGGTGAGCGAGATGAGGCAGAACGCGAGCACCGCTGCCAACCAGGGCGAGCGCTTCGCCAGGCCGGAGTAGTCGGCGATCTCCTCGCTGCCGATCGCATTCTCGATCGCGACGATCGCCAGCATCGCACCGAGGTTGGTAAAGGCGTACGTGGCGATGAAGAAGAGCACGCCGCTGGCGGCCAGCGTGAAGCGCCCGTTCGCCACCGAGACCGCCGTCACACCGACGAGGAAGTAGCCCGCCTGCGCGACCGAGGAGTAGCCGAAGAGCCGTTTGATATTGCGCTGCTGGATCGCCAGTACGTTACCGACCGTCATCGAGATCGCGGCGATGACGGCGAAGAGCTGCGTCCACTCGGCGGTGATCAGCGTGCCCGCCAGCGCCACAAAGAAGACGCGCAGCACGATGGCGAAGCCCGCTGCCTTCGATGCCACCGAGAGATACGCCGTCACCGGCGTGGGCGCGCCCTCGTAAACATCGGGTGCCCACATCTGGAATGGAAAGACAACCATCTTGAAGCCGAAGCCCGCCGCGATCAGCGTCGCCGCCAACAGATAAGCCGGGCGGAGACCGCTATCCGCGCGCGTCAGCGCCTCGGCGATCCCTGGCAGGCCCGTCGTACCTGTCAGGCCGAAGAGCAACGCCATGCCGTACAACAGCGTCGCCGTGCTGACGGCCCCGAGCAGCAAGTACTTCACGCCCGCTTCGCTCGAGCGGTTGTCGCGTAGGAACCCGGCTAGCGCGTACTGCGAGATGCTCGTCGTCTCCAGCGCGATAAAGATCATGATCAGGTCGTTGGCGCTGGCGAGCATCATCGCGCCTGCAGCAACCACGAGGATCAGCGCGTAGAACTCGCCCACGCGATCGTCCATCCGGCGGGCGAATTCGATCGCCCCGAGGATGACCGCTCCCGCCACCGCCGGGAAGAGGAAGTAGAAGAAGATCGCGTAGTTATCGAGCAGGAGCATGTCGTGGTAGATACTGCCCCGGCTATCGCGCGCGACGAGCGAACCGGTCCAGGCGGCGGAGACGAGCAGCCCTAGAAGCGTCAGCCACGGCAGGTGTCGTTTCTCGGGCAGGAACATATCATCGAGCAGCAGTAGCCCCGCCGTGATCAGCAGGATCAGCACCGGCGCGAAGCGATCAATCTCGGTCATTGCCCGTCCTCAACGGCTGCCCGCGTCCTGCCTCAGGCGAGCCGGCTTGCTATCGGCGTGATACCCATCTGGAAGACATCGACGAGCCAGCGCGGGTAGATGCCCACCGCCAGGATCGCCAGCGTGAGCGCCACAACGGGCACACGCTCCCACCAGGCAGTAGCGTCCTTCAGGCCCTGCCAGCGCTCCATCGGCGGGCCCCACAGCACGCGCTGCAGCATCCACAGCAGATAAGCGGCGCTGAGCAACACGCCCACGACTCCCAGCACCGTCATTGGCACGTATTTGTCGAACGAGCCAAGGAAGACCAGCACCTCGGCGACAAAGCTGGCCAGGCTCGGCAGGCCAAGCGAAGCGAAGCCCGCAATGTAGAAGAATACGCCGATAAACGGCAGCTGCCGCATCAAGCCCGACATCTGCGCGATCTCGCGCGTGTGCGTGCGCTCGTAGATCAGCCCCACCATGATGAAGAGCATGCCGGTGATGATCCCGTGCGCGAACATCTCCGTCGCCGCACCGGTCATCCCCACCTGCCCGAGCGCGGCGATGCCGAGCAACACGAAGCCCATGTGCGACACCGACGAGTACGCGATCAGCCGTTTAAGGTCGCGCTGGCGCAGCACAATCAACGCGCCGTAGATGATGCCAATCGCCGCCAGGATAGCGAAGAGCGTGCCGAAATCCTTCGCGGTGTCGGGCAAGATATCGATAGCGAGGCGCAGGATGCCGTAGCCGCCCATCTTCAGCAGCACGCCCGCGAGCAGCACCGAAACCGCCGTTGGCGCGTTGGTATGCGCATCGGGCAACCAGGTATGCAGCGGTACCACCGGCAGTTTGACGAAGAACGCCGCCAGGATCAGCCAGAAGATCAGCCAGAGCGGCACGATGCTCGATGTGATCTTCATGCTCGTCAGCGTCACGATATCGAACGTGCCCGCTGTAAAGCCGAGGATGAGGATGCCGACGAGCATCAACGACGAGCCGGCCACGGTAAACAGCACGAACTTCAACGCTGCGTACTCTTTGCGACCGGTGCCCCAGATCGAGATCAGCAGATACATCGGCACCAGCTCGACTTCCCAGAAGAGGAAGAAGAGGATGAAGTCGAGGGCGGTGAAGACGCCGATCACGCCCGTTTCCAGCACCAGTAGCCACAGGAAGTACTCCCGCGTGCGCGTGTCGATCTCGTAGGAGATCAACACCGAGAGAAACGTTAGTCCTGTGGTCAGCAGGACAAGCGGCAGGCTAAGACCATCCACACCAACCTTGTACTGGACCTCAAAGGTCGTGCCGGCGATCGTCAGGTGGATCCAGGTGAAGTGGTCGATCCACTGGAAACCCTGCCGGCCGCGGTCGAAGATCACGAACAAGATCACGCTGAGGACGAATGTAGCGAAGGAGAACGCGGTCGCGACGTACTTCGGCAGTTGCAGTCGCTCGTCGCCAAGCAAGAAGATGACGAGCGCGCCGATCAGCGGCAGGAAGAGGATTGTCGTGACCACCCGCTATCCTCCCTGAAAATGGCGATCTAGCGCGCGACGGCGATCAGCACGACGGCGATCACCGCGACGCCAGCACCGAAGACGAATCCGTATGCGCCGAACTCACCGTTCTGCACGCGGCGCAGCATGGCGCCAGCGCGCACGCCTAGCGCACCGAGCCCGTTGGCCACGCCATCGATCACGTACGTGTCGAACAGTTCGCACACCAGCGCCAGCCCGCGATAGACCGCGTAGCGCGAGACCAGCGTCTCGGCGAGATCGTCCATGAACCACTTGCGGATGAAGAGGACGTACAGCGGCCGGAAAACACGCCCCATCGTCTCGGCCAGCGCCGGCCGCGCCTGATAGATGACGTACGCCGTCGCCACACCTGCCAGCGCCACCACGATCGACAGCACGGCCAGTGGCCAGTTCACCGTCTCGGGCGTGCGGTCGATACCGGTGCCGGGCAACGCGTGGCGGATCAGCTCGCCGAACCAGCCGCTGTGCCATTCGACCAGCCAGCTTATCACCGAGGGCACCGCCAGCACGACGAGCGGCAGCGTCATCACCCACGGTGATTCGTGCAGATGCGGCGCCTCGCCATGCTCCGGCGCGCCGTGCTCCTCGGCCTCCTCCAGCTTCGCGATCTCGGCCACCACCTCTGCCTGAGAATCGCGCATGCCCGGCGTGAAACCGGCGGGGAGCGTCGCCCAGCCCTCGGTCCAGTGGTCGTGATGCGGCACACCGCCGCGATATTCGCCGAAGAACGTCAGGAAGATGACGCGGAAGATATAGAACGCGGTCAAGAACACGGTGACGAAGCCCAGCACGAAGAGGAACTTGTTATCGTTCCAGGCCGCGTGCAGGATATCGTCCTTGCTGTAGAAGCCCGAGAACGGTGGTAGCCCGGCCAGGCTCAGCGACGCGATGACGAACGTGGTGAACGTGATCGGCATCGCCCGGCGCAGACCACCCATCTTGCGCATATCGAACGTGTTCGAGGCATGGTTGACGCTGCCCGAGCCGAGGAAGAGCA
>Ga0209061_1001487_pt1 | contig 38359 bp, 35 predicted proteins | sample Coa_R1_10_FD_187157 | JGI IMG/M metagenome (GOLD analysis project Ga0209061, IMG submission 187157) | Surface soil microbial communities from Centralia Pennsylvania, which are recovering from an underground coalmine fire - Coalmine... | ecosystem: Environmental > Terrestrial > Soil >... | reverse complement strand
CTCGACGCCGTCGTCAAGGAGTTCCTTGACCGCCGCCCTGACCTCGTTTTCGTTCAGCTTCACGACGACGTCGCCGGCATAATCGACGCGCTCGGTAATCTCTTTGGCGCGGCGCTTGGGGAGCAGCACCGGCGGTTTGTTGGTGCGGACGAAATTCTGAATCTGCTCTGGACCGAGACCGGCGTAGCGGCCCTCGATGTTCATTATGTAGATAGAATCGCGGTGGCCTTTGGTGGTCAGGAACCCGATTTTCGCGGTGTCGCCGGTAACCAGCGCATTCAGCGTCGAGGTGGTGCCGTGGCATACGTAGGAAGTGTCGGCCATCAACTGGTCGAGCGTGAGTCCAAGCGTGCGGGCAAGCTCAGTCAGCGCCCCGACCACCCCGCGGGAGAAATCCGGCGGCGTCGACGGCGATTTTGCGGAAACGACCACGCCGCTGTCGCTGGAGGCAAAGGCGTCGGTAAATGTGCCGCCGACGTCGACACCGATCGCATAACTCATCTCTGAACGTACCTCATCCTGCTCACTCTAGTTTGCCATCCGGCCGAATCACAACGCCGTTCCGCAGAAACAAAATCTGCCGGCAAAGGCGCGAGCGCAGCGCGGGAAATTTGTCGCGCAATTTAGGGCGCGGTCGAAGCCGCCGTCAAGCGCAACGGAGCGATGGCAACCCGCGACTTTCTCTGATAATTCCATTCGGATCGCGACTTTGTAAGGGCGCGGCGCGATAATAGCGGAAGTTAGAGGAAAGCTTGAGGAACCATGCAATTCATTCTCGGCATCGATATCGGCGGAACCTTCACCGACGCTTTTGCGACTGACGATCAGGCGCGTGTGGTCTCGGCCAAGTCGCCGTCGACACCCGACAACTACGCGCGCGGCGTGATCGACGCGATCGACGAGCTGGCGTCGCGGCTCAAGCTCAGCACCGAGGCGCTTTTGCAGAGCACCAGCTACATCTGCCACGGCACCACCGCGTCACTGAATTCACTGGTCACTGGCACCGCCGCGAAGGTTGGATTCATCACCACGTGCGGTCATGGCGATTCAATCGTGATCATGAACGGCGAAGGCCGCTACGCGGGTCTGGGTCCGGAACAGATCCAGGATTTCACCCGCACCAACAAACCGCCGCCGCTCGTGCGCAAGCGCCTCGTCAAGGAGGTCGATGAGCGCGTCGATTACAAGGGCGCCGAGATTCTTCCGCTTAATGAGACTGTTGCGCGCGAAGCGATCAAGGAACTAATCGACGAGGATGTGGCGGCGATCGCGGTCTCGCTTTTATGGTCGTTCCGCAACCCCGCGCATGAAAATCGTATCCGCGAGCTGATTCACGAAGTCGCACCTGAGCTTTACGTCAGCCTGTCAAGCGAGGTCTGTCCGCGCATCCGCGAGTATCCGCGGAGCGTCACCACCATCATGAACGGCCAGGTCGGTCCGGCGCTTCGCGCCTACCTGCGCTCGCTCCAGGACGAACTCGAGCGGCGCAGATTCGGCGGCGTCCTGCTCGTGATGCAGGGCTCGGGCGGCACAATTTCCGCCGACACCGCACCGCGCCAGGCGATCAGCACGATCGGCTCGGTGCTGGTGGGCGGCGTGGTCGGCTCGGTGAATCTCGGCGAGTCGCTCGGCCATAAAAACATCATTTCGACCGACATGGGCGGCACGACCTTCCTAGTCGGCCTGGTCGTCGATGGCAAGCCGGTAACGGCGACCACGACCGTCATCAACCAGTACACGCTGAACCTGCCGATGGTCCGGGTGGCGGCGATCGGCAGCGGCGGCGGCGCGATCGCGTGGATCGATCAGGGCGGCAATCTGAAGGTCGGTCCGCGCAGCGCCGGCGCGGCTCCGGGACCGGCCTGCTATGCGGCGGGCGGCCATGACCCGACCATCACCGACGCCGACGTGGTGCTGGGAATCCTGAACCCGGATTTTTTCCTCGGCGGCCGAAAGCATCTGCGCCGCGACCTTTCCGAGCAGGCGATCCGCGAGAAGATCGCCGAGCCGCTCAAGATGAGCGTCGAGCAGGCCGCGGCGACGATCTACAGCATCGCGAATGCGCAGGCCTCCGACCTGGTGCGCAAATGCGTGGTGAGCGCCGGCTACGATCCGCGTGATTTCGCGCTCTACTCGTTCGGCGGCGCCGGCCCCGTGCATTGCGCGGGTTACGCGGCCGATCTGGGCGTTGGAACCGTCGTGGTGCCGCTCGGCGAAACCGCATCGGCATTTTCGGCCTTTGGTCTGGCGGCATCGAACGTCGGGCTCACCGCCGAAGTTTCGCGCCCGCAAAATTTCCCGGTGCCGGCCGAGGTCGTCAATCACACGTTCGAGGAACTCGAGGCGCGGCTGCGCTCCGACCTCGAAGCGCAGCGCATCCCGTTCTCGCGGGTCACGATGGCGCGCGAGATCGACATCCGCTACACGCTGCAGCTCGCCGAGGTCTCGACACCAGTCAAATCCGGCAAGCTCAGCGAGGACGATATCCACGGCATCAGCGACAGCTTCGAGGAGCTGTACACGAAGCTCTACGGCAAGGGCACCGGCTATCGCGAGGCGGGTCTGCAGTTCATTACATATCGCGTGTTCGCGGTCGGCTATCTGCCGTTCAAGCCGAGTCTGCCGGTATTGCCAAAAGCGCGCGCCGGCGTCGAGTCGGCGATCAAGGGCAGGCGGCGCGCCTTTCTCGATCTGGCGAGCGGATGGATTGAGACCACGGTCTACGATTACGAGAAGCTCGCGTTCGGCCACGAAATCGAAGGTCCGGCGATCGTCGAGGCGCCGACCACGACGGTGGCTGTGACGCCGCGCGCGATGGCCCGCATCGACCAGCTCGGGAACCTCGTGCTGCATTTCAAATGACCGGAGTGTCGTCATGATTCCCACCATCGCGGGCGCCGAGAAATTCGCGTACCGGCCGGGTTCGCGCGCCGACCTCCTGAAGAAAATCCCCGCCGGGCTCAAGCTGCACAGCGTCGGCCGCGCGCAGGTCGCGAAGCTCGATCCGCTGACCTACGAAGTCATCCGCCATCGCTTGTGGGCGATTACCGAGGAGATGGGCGAGGCGATCAAACGGATGTCCGGCTCAGTGGTCGTCACCGATTGCAACGATTTCGATTGTGCCGTGATGGATGAGTTGGGCGACGAGGTCCAGGTCGGGCTTTACAACGCGCAGCTCTGCGCCTCGATGGACATGGCCGTCAAGTGGACGCTCGAGAATCGCGCCGCGAACCCGGGAATCGCGGAAGGCGACATGTTTCTCTGCAACGATCCGTGGGTCGGCGGCGGGTTGCATCAGAACGATGCCTCCCTGTTCGCGCCGTTCTTCTGGGAAGGCGAGTTGCTCGGATGGACCTGCGCAGTGGCGCATCAGGTGGACGTCGGCGGAGTGTCGCCGGGAAGCTGGACGCCGCGCTCGGAGAACGTCTTCTGGGAATCGCTGCCGACGCCGCCGATCAAGCTGGTCGAGAAATTCCAGATTCGCGCCGACATCGAGGATGCCTTTCTGCGGCGCTCGCGGATGCCGAAGCTGCTCGCGCTCGATCTCCGCGCAATGATGGGCGCGAACAACATCGCGCAAGAGCGGCTCACGGTGCTGATCCGCAAGTACGGCGCCGATGTCGTGAAGGCCGTGATGTATCGCGCGATGGATGATGCCGAGGAGCGGCTGCGCGCCAAGCTGCGCGCCCTGCCCGACGGCACCTGGCATGCAGTCTCCTACCAGGATCAGGCCAAAAGCGGCGACCGCGGCCTGCACAAGGTCGTGCTCGCGATGACCAAGCAGCACGACCGCCTGATCTTCGATTTCCGCGGCACCGACCCCCAAGTGATCGGGATGATCAACTGCACGTACGCAGGAATGCGCGCGGGCGTGCTCGCGATCGTGATGATGTGGCTTTGCGGCGACATTCCGTGGGCGCCGGGCGGGATCGAGCGCTGCCTGGAGTTCATTAGCGAGGACGGTACGCTCAACAACTGCACCTTCCCGTCGGGAATTTCGAAGGCCTCGGTCGGCTCGACCTGGGCCACGCATAACGTGGCGATCGAATGCATCGCAGCGATGCTCGACATGCATCCGACCCATCGCGAGAACGCGATGAGCGTCTGCATCGGAACTTGGGATTTGATCCTGCTCTCGGGCGTCGATCAGCACGACAACGGGTTCGTCACGATGCTGTGCGATCCGATGGCGGGCGGACTCGGCGCGCGCGCCGACCAGGACGGCGTCGATACGGGCGGCGGCCCCTGCATCCCGATGGGCCGCGCGGCCGATGTCGAGATGAACGAATTCCAGTTCCCGATTCTTTATCTGTGGCGCCGCGAAGAAATCGATTCGGGCGGCCCCGGCCGCTTCCGCGGCGGACTGGGCGCATCGAGCTGCTTCATGATTCACGACTCATCGACCCGGCAGATGGGCCTCGTGGTGTCGTCATCTGGCAAGGCGGTGCCGCTCGCCTGCGGCACGAGCGGCGGTTACCCGGCAAACACTTCCTACGATGTCGCGGTGCGGAACTCGAACGTCAGGAAGCTTTTGGGCGGGCGGCGATGGCCGCGCGAGCTGAGCGATCTAGGCGGCGAGTTCGAATATCTGCCGCCTGAGTGCGACACGCAGCTCGGCTGGGACGACGTTTATTACACCAATTGGCAGGGCGGCGGCGGCTACGGGGACCCGATTCTGCGCGAGCCCGAGCGCGTCGCTTGGGACGTCGCTGAGCGCAAGGTCTCGCGCGAGGCAGCACGAGCTGTCTACGGCGTCGCGCTCGACGATCGTGGCCAGGTCATCATGAGCGAAACCCAACAGCTCCGGCGCGAACTGCGGATGAGGCGCGCCGGAAGATCCGGCGCCTCGCCGCGCGTGGCTGAAGTCTCGCAATCGGGATGGTCGCGAATCGATGACAACGTCGCGCTCGATGCCGACGGCCGTTCGCGATGCGCCCATTGCGGTACCATCCTTGCAGAAGGCGGCCGCAACTACCTCGACGGCGCGCTCGTCCGGCGGGGTGCACCGAGCGAGGCGGGCCCGCAGATTCGCGGCGAGCCGGATCGCTTCGTCGATCAGCGCGTGACGTTCCGCCAGTTCTGTTGCCCCGGATGCTACGCTGCGCTGCTGACGGAAATCGTGCCCGCGGACGAAACCCAATATCGAACCAAGACTATCGCGCCGCGCGATGCGGCCAGTGTCACGAGAGGTTAGTCGATGATTCAGACCATCGCAGGCTCCGAAAAGTTCGCCTACCGGCCGAGTCCGCGCGCCGAGATTCTGAAACGCGTGCCGAAACATCTCGGCCTGCACACGGTCGCGCCCGAGCAGGTCGCGAAGATCGATCCGCTGACCTACGAAGTGATTCGCCATCGCCTGTGGGCGATAACCGAAGAGATGGGCGAGGCGCTGAAGCGGATGTCCGGCTCGGTGGTCGTAACCGATTGCAACGATTTCGACTGCGCAGTGATGGACGAGCTGGGCGACGAGGTTCAGGTCGGACTCTACAACCTCGAGCTCTGCGCCTCGATGGACATGGCGGTGAAGTGGACGCTCGAGAATCGCTCCGCGAACCCGGGAATCGCGGAAGGCGACATGTTTCTCTGCAACGATCCGTGGGTCGGCGGCGGAATTCATCAAAATGACGTCTCGCTGTTCGCCCCGATGTTCTGGGAGGGAAAGATTTTCGCCTGGACCTGCGCCGTCGCGCACCAGGTGGACGTCGGCGGAGTATCGCCGGGAAGCTGGACGCCGCGCTCGGAAAATATTTTTTGGGAATCGCTGCCGACGCCGCCGATCAAAATTGTCGAGAAATTCGAGCTGCGCTCGGACATCGAGGATGCCTATCTGCGGCGCTCGCGGATGCCCAAGCTGATTGCGCTCGACCTGCGCGCCAAGATGGGCGCCAACAACATCGCTCACGAACGCCTCGCCACGCTCATCCGCAAGTACGGCGCGGACACGGTGAAGGCAGTCATGTACCGCATCATGGATGATGCCGAGGAGCGGCTGCGCACCAAGCTCAAGAGCCTGCCCGACGGCACCTGGCAGGCCGTTGCGCATCAGGATCAGGCCAAGGAGGGCGAGCGCGGGCTTTACAAGATCGTAGTCGCGATGACCAAGCGCGACGATCGTCTCACCTTCGATTTTCGCGGCACCGACCCGCAGGTCGAAGGGATGATCAACTGCACCTACTCGGGAATGCGCGCGGGGGTGATGGGAATCCTTCTGCCCTGGCTCTGCGCCGACATGCCGTGGGCGCCCGGCGGTCTCGAACGATGCGTCGAGCTGATCAGCGACGACGGCACGATCAACAACTGCAACTTTCCGTCCGGCATCTGCAAGGCCTCGGTGGCATCGTGCTGGGCGACGCAGAGCGCGGTGACCGAGTGCATTTCCGCGATGCTTGACACGCATCCGGTGCATCGCCGGAACGCGACCAGCGTCTGCTCCGGGTCGTGGGATCTGATGCTGCTGTCGGGCGTCGATCAGCGCGAGCATGGTTTCGTCACGATGCTCTGCGATCCGATGGTCGGCGGGTTGGGCGCGCGCACCGATTCCGACGGCGTCGACACCGGCGGCGAGGCGACCATCCCGATGGGCCGCGCGGCTGACGCCGAGATGAACGAATTCCAGTTCCCGATCCTTTATCTCTGGCGGCGCGAGGAGGTCGACTCCGGCGGTCCTGGCCGTTTTCGCGGAGGACTCGGCGGCACCAGTTGCTACGTGATTCACGATTCGCCGGCGAAGCGGATGAACATCGTGATCTCATCGGCCGGCAAGGCGATTCCGCAGGCCTCGGGCATCAGCGGCGGCTATCCGGGCAATACGGCCTATGACGTCGCGGTGCGCGATTCGAATTTCCGCCGCACGCTTGCGACGCACGGACGATGGCCGCGCGGGCTGGCCGATCTCGGCGGCACGATAGAAACGATGCAGCCCGAGGGCGGCATCGAACTGGGCTGGGACGACGTCTACTACGCCAACTGGCAGGGCGGCGGCGGCTACGGCGATCCGCTCCTGCGCGATCCCGAGCGGGTTATTTATGACCTTGAAGAACGGAAGATCTCGCCCGCCGCAGCGCGCGACGTCTACGGCATCGTGTTGAGCAAGAACGCTGAACTCGATGCCGAAGCGACGCGCAAGCGCAGGCGCGAGCTTCTGATGCGCCGCGCGGGCAGGCTGGCGCGCGAACCTCTTCCGAAGAAGGAGCCCGACCCGAGCTGGTCGCGGATCGATGACAACATCATGGTTGATCGCGAGGGCCGCTGGCGATGCGCCCATTGCGCGACGACGCTCGCCGAGCGTGGGCAGAACTATCTCAACGCCGCGCTGCTCCATGAGGCGCCGTCATCGGAGGCGGGGCCGCATATTCGCGGCGAGCCGCGCGAATTCGTCGATATGCCGGTGGTGTTCCGTCAGTACTGTTGCCCGGGATGCTACGTGGCGCTGCTCAGCGAGATCGTGCCGGCCGAAGAGGCGCAGTATCGGCTGAAACGTCTCGCTGAGCGGCCTACCGCGCGCGCCTAGTCGGCGGCACCCTTCAGCGCGGCGATCGCGGCGCGCGAATCGGCGATCGTGCCAAATTGCGCGAGCACCTTGTCGGCGAGCAGCCGGTGCAACTCGGCGTCAGGATCACCGCAGCAATCTTCGACGATCACGATCGAGTAGTCGGCGTCGAACGCATAGGCTGCCGTCGAGAGCACCACGCGGCTGGTTGAGATTCCGGCCAGTATCACAGTGTCGATGCCGCGCGAGCGCAGGATCGTGCCGAGGTCGGTATCGAAGAAGGCGCTGACGCGGCGTTTGACCACGATCGGTTCGTTCGGGAGCGGCGTGATCGCGGAGTTGATCTGCGCGTCCACGCCCGATTCCTTGAGCAACCCGGTGTCCGAGAGCCGGCCGATCAGCAGGTTGCGCGGGTTGACCTCCGGATAGCCGTCGCGGAAGCGCACCACGACGTGGATTACCAGGATTCCGGCCTGCCGCGCCGCCTCGATCACTGTGCGCAGCGTCTCCGGCATGTTCGCGCGCGCGGGGTTGTTCTGCTTGAGCGCGCCCACCTGCAGGTTTTGGATGTCCATCGCGATGAGCGCGGTGGTGCTTTTGCGAAGTTTCAAATCGGCCATAATTGCCCCTCTTGGCTTTGATTTCTCTGCAGCGCCGCGATTGGCGGATCGCATGAAATCGCGCTAGTTTGCGACGGCGCCGATGATGCCATAAAGACGATCTCATCGGCCAACCGAAAAATTATCTTCCGACGGAGCATGATGGATGGCGGTTACGATTCCGGGGTCTGAAATCTTCGCTTACAAGGGCAATCCGCCCGAGGTGGTGCGCGCGAAGGCCGCGCCGTACGTGAACTTCCACGAAGTTTCGGCATCCGAGGCGGCGCATGTCGATCCGCTGAGCTTCGAAGTCATCCGGCATCGTTTGTGGATGGCGACCGAGGAGATGGGCGACGCGATCAAGCGGATGTCCGGATCGATCGTTGTCACCGACGCCAACGATTTCAATTTCGCCCTGATGGATGAAGTCGGCGATTTGGTGCAGATCGGGCCCTACAACGCCGGCCTCGCGATCGCGCTCGACCGCGCCGTCAAGTGGACGCTCGAATATCGCGCCGAAAATCCCGGAATCGAAGAAGGTGACATGTTCCTCTGCAACGATCCATGGGTCGGCGGTGGCATGCATCAGAACGACGTTGCGGTCTACGCACCGCTGTTCTGGGAAGGCAGGCTTTTCGGCTGGACCTCGGCGTCATCGCATCAGCTCGACCTGGGCGGCGTCGCGCCGGGCAGTTGGACGCCGCGCGCGACCAGCGTGTTCTGGGAATCGCTGCCGACGCCGCCGGTCAAGATCGTGCGCGGTTATCGGCTGCAGCGCGATGTCGAAGATGTCTACCTGCGCCGCTCGCGCATCCCGCGGCTCGTCGCGCTCGATCTGCGCGCACAGATCGGCGCCAACAATTTCGCCCACGAGCAATTGCGCGGGATGATCCGCAAGTATGGCCCCGACATGGTCAAGGCCGTGATGAAGCGCATGCTCGACGATACCGAGCAGCGGGTGCGCGCCAAACTGCGGGCGATTCCGGATGGTAACTGGCACGCCGTCGCCTACCAGGAGGAAGCGCGCGAGGGCGATCGCGGGCTTTACAAGATCGTCCTCAACCTGATCAAAAAGGGTGAGCATTTGATTTTCGATTTCCGCGGCACCGATCCTCAGGTCGAGGGTCTGATCAACTGCACCCACAGCACGCTTCATGCGGGCGTCCTGTGGAGCACGCTGCCGACGCTCTGCGGCGATGTGCCGTGGGCGGCAGGCGGTCTGCTGCGATGCTGCGAGATCATCAGCGAAGATGGCACGCTCAACAACTGCACCTTCCCAGCCGGCATCTCGAAGGCCTCCGTCGCCTCGGGATGGACGACGGCGAACGCCGTGCAGGAGTGCGTCGCGAAGATGATGATGGCGCATCCCGACCATCGAAAATCCGCGATGTCGGTCTGCACCGGAACCTGGGCGCTCGCGGTGCTCTCCGGAATCGATCAGTACCACAAGCCGTTCGTCAGCATGCTGATGGATCCGATGGCCGGCGGACTCGGCGCGCGCACTGACAGCGACGGCGTCGACACGGGCGGATTGCCGGGCATCGTGATGGGCCGCGCGCCGGATGTCGAAATGGTCGAGTTCATGAATCCGATTCTCTATCTCTGGCGGCGCGAGGAGACTGATTCCGGCGGCCCCGGACGGTTCCGCGGCGGGATGTCGGCGTCGATGTGCTTTGCGCCCTACAAGACCGACGTGCCGATGAGCATGGTGGTTTCCGGCTCCGGCAAGGCGGCGAGCATGAACGTGGGTATCAGCGGCGGCTATCCGGGCAGCACCCAGGTCGATATCACGATTCGCGATAGCAACCTGCGCGACCTTTTGAAGAGAGGCGTCATTCCCGGCGATCTGAAGGAAATCGCGGGCGTAACCGAATACCAGCCGTCGGAGAAGGAGTCGTACCTCAATCCCGGCGACGTGCATTATTTGCACTGGCAGTGCGCCGGCGGCATGGGCGATCCGATCCTGCGCGACCCCGAGATGGTGCGCAGCGACATACTCGAGCTGCGCATCTCGCAGGAGTCAGCGCGCGATATCTACGGCGTCATCCTCGATTCGCACGGCGCCGTTGATGCGAAAAAAACCGAGGAGCGCCGTACACGTATCTGCAATGATCGGAGGACGCGCGCGAAACGCGCCGGCCACGCCGCCGCTGGCGTCGCGCCGGAGCATCAGCATCATAACCATGCGCACGATCTTCATTGGAACGACAACCTGGTGGAGACCGATGTTGGCGGGCGGCGCGTCTTCGAGTGTAATCATTGCGGCCAGATGATCTGTGCGCGCGGCGAGAACTACCTCGAGCATCTGGCGCTCGTCGAAGGCGAGCCGCAGATGGCGGGACCGCAGATTTTTCCCGAACCGTGGCGCTACGTCGATACAAAGGTGGTGTTCCGGCAGTTCTGCTGTCCCGGATGCTATACCGCATTCCTTACCCAGGTGGTTCCGGAAGACCGTCCGACACGCTACGACCTGGACAGCGCCGCCTAGTCGATCGCGATGATACACAAGGAGGTTTACGATGAGCGCAGAGGCACGCGCGGCGGTACTCGAAGCGCCCGACCGCATCAATTTGAAACGCTTCGCGATTCCCGAGATCACCGACGACACCGGGCTGCTCCGCGTCGAGATGGCCGGCATCTGCCACACCGACGTCGGCCTCTACCACGGCACAGTCAAGTACGCGGATTATCCGCTGATCCTCGGGCACGAGATCCTCGGGCGCATCGAGCGGATCGGGCCGCTCGCGGAGCGCCGATGGGGCGTGAAGCGCGGCGACCGCGTCGTCCTCGAGGCGCTGGTGCGATGCGGCTTCTGCCGCCATTGCATCGACGGCAACTACAAGTTCTGCGAGGGCCACGTGGGGTACGGCACCAGCATCTCGGCGAGCGTCCCGCCGCATCTATGGGGCTCGTACGCCGAATACATGTATCTCGCGCCCGGGACGCAGGTTTACAAGATTCCCGATGAACTGCCGACCGAGCGCGCGATTCTGCTCAACGTCGCCACCGCCAACGCGATCCAGTGGACGATACTGAAGGGCGGCTTGAAGCTTGGCGATGTCGCGCTTATCCAGGGTGTCGGTCCGATCGGCCTCGCCTGCATCGCGGTGGCTCGTGAAGCCGGCGCCCGCGCGATCATCGCAACCGGCCGCAGCAGCGATCGCAATCGCCTCGAGCTCGCGAAACGCTTCACGGCTGACGTCGTCGTCGATGTCGATAAGCAGGATCTCGGCAAAATCGTTCGCGAGGTGACCGACGGACGCGGCGTCGATGTGGTCGTCGATGTAACCGGCGCGCCCGCGGCGGTCGCAAAGTCGGTCGAGATGGTCCGTCCGCAGGGAACCGTCGTCAACGCCGGCGTCACCGGCGACACGACCGAAACGCCGCTGCGCCTCGATCAGTTCCTCTACAAGGAGATTAACTTCCGCGGCGTCTTCACCAGCAGCGCGCAGGCCATGCGGATCGCAATCGCCTTCGACCCGCATCGCAAATACCCGTTCGAGGAGATCGTGACCGACCGCTATCCGCTGAGCCGCGCCGAGGAGGCGGTCAAGGCGGCCGGCCGCGAGCTCGGCAATCACGAAACCATCAAGGTAACGATCGCGCCCGATTAAGGAATTCCCATGGCATTGCGCAAAGCATTGGTAACCGGCGGCACCGGCGTCAACGGCGTATGGGTGGTGCGCCAGATGCTCGAGCAGGGGATTGAGCCGATCGTTTTCGATTGGGCGCCGGACTTTACGTTCCTGAAAGATGTAAAGGATGACTTTAGGTTCTATCGCGGCGACACGCGCGACCTCGCCGCCCTCCTGCGTGTGATCAAGGAGACCCGTCCCGACGCGATTCTGCATCTCGCTGCCCTGATGCCCAACGCAGCGCAGGCCGATCCGCGGACCGGGTTCGAGATCAACGCGATGGCGACCGTGACGGTGCTCGAAGCGGCGCGCCTTGGCGACATCGGCAAGGTGGTCTTCACCAGTTCGAAGGGCGCTTACGGAGACGTCACGGGAGAGTACGGCCATCCGACTTTTCGGCCGCTCGACGAGGACTACCCTGCCCGCCCGGTGTTGGTTTACGACGTGACGAAAGTCGCGAGCGAAGGGATGGGCATGAATTACCATCGCAACTACGGCATCGATTTCATCGCGCTGCGCTTCGCCGGCATCTTCGCGCCCGGCAAGCTCGCGCGTCACGGCGTGCTGTCGATTTATGGGCGCATCGTCGAGAACGCGATGCTCGGGAAGCCGACGCGGATCCCGCAGGGTGGCGAGCAGCGCGACGACAACGTCTACGTCAAGGATGTCGCGAACAGCATCGTGCTGGCAGCTCAAGCGTCGGGGACGCGTTCGCGGATTTTTCATATCGGCAGCGGCAAGCTGCACACGCTGCGCGAGCTGGCTGCGGTTCTGAAGGAGATTTATCCGCGCGCCGAGTTCGACATCGGTCCGGGCCTCGACTACTTCGGCCTCGGGCACAACGTCTATTCGCTGCACGACATCACGCGCGCGCGCGAAGAGCTGGGCTACGAGCCGCAGTACGACCTGCTCGGCGCGGTCAAGGACTACATCGCGATGATGGAGAAGTTCGGGGTCGCACCAACCTACACGGGGTGACCATCAGATCGATCTGAGTTGCCGGTCCGCGTTCTTCTTGCGCACGGTGCCGAGGACCCGGCGCGACGGCCTGAGACGGCTCGGCCAGCCGAGAATCCGTGGTGTCTCCAATCGCTTCGCCTGTCGCTCTCGAACCTGCGGCGGCTGCGCGGTCGCGCGCGCGGCCGACTTTAACGCGAAGGCTTCCAGCACCGGACACGGCCCTTCCTCAAAGGAACCAAAGCGGCGGAGACTCTCGATGCCGGTAATCGGCGATCCATCTTCGTCGAGCACAACCACCCGGCCGGCGCCGACCATGAAGCGCCATCGGCATCGGATGCAATAGTAGAGGCGGGCCTTACCGTTGAAGAGCTCTGCATCGCAAAGCGGTCCGATCGCGAACTGATGCCGCAACTGCTGAGACCATGCAGGGCGCAGGCGCTTCCAGAACTTCACGACGATCTGCCAGGGCAAATCGCGGACCGTTCAGAAATCGTCGACGCTGCAAGGCGAATCCGTTCACATGCAGCATTCGGAGCGCGGCATCGCGTCGCAATACAAAATGTAGCATTGCATTATTCAATCCGTATGCGCGATTTTATGGCGACGCGGTTTCTCTACCGTCCAGCGTTAATCAGCCACTCATTTGCTTGACCGGTTCGCTCCGCGCGAAAATCCTGCCGGAAAAAGCACCGGGCCTCCAGCTAAACCGCCGCAGAGCGCTCCACCAACGAACGCAGCCAACAAACGAAAACTACCTGCTTTTTCAGAGCGAAAATTCGACGTAATATCGAGCGAGTGCTTCTCTTACGTAAGAAAAGCATCGCTGGCCAGATGGCCGAAGTAATCAACATCACCGGCGACCTCCGGGCCCGCTTCCAGCGTCTCGAACGCGAGCACGTCGACTTGCGCGGCAAGGTTGAAGGCGACCCGCAGCTTCGAGTTTTTCTCGCGCAGCTTGCGAGCGCAACTCAGGGAACCAAGGAACCAGACTGGAGCAAGGCTCCTAACGCGGGTGATACAATCCAAGATGGAACCATCCCTTGGAAGAACGCTGGCTTTCGACCGCAATGCCTACACCATGGCGGGACAGGCGTTAACTGACTTAATAGTGCGCTCGCTTCGCTCGCGAACTCTACACCTCTTAAAGTCGTGAGAGCGTGCCCGCTTGCGCGGGCTAGAGCACGTTGCTCGCGCCCGTGGCTTTGCCCGGTGGGACCGCGCCGCTGCTCGCGTGGTTTCGCGCCGCGCCGCTAAACTCGTTGAATTTGCGAGAGGAAATATGGAGCGGGCGACCGGGGTCGAACCGGCGACGTCCAGCTTGGGAATTCACCCGGCACCGGGAATGACGAGGAGCCCAAGGGATGAAAACCCTTGTGGCAGAAGCCTTTTCTGCGTTCGGCGCTTCCCGGCCAGGAACCCGATTTCCCGCTCTTTCCCGCCGAGTTTGCCAGAAATTTGCCAGAAAATCTAATCGGGCCAATCGGCTCCTTTCCCGATCCGTCGACCGAGAACTGGCGCAAAGCGCCGATGGAGGCAACGATGGACGGTAGCGTTTACGACAAGGCGCGCCGTGAGTGGGATGAACGCTATGCCGATCTCGTTCTCGGCAAACGCAACTGGCAGATCGCGGCGGTCGGCCTTCTCGTGCTTTCGCTAGTCCTCGCCTTCGGCCTAGTCCGAGTCAGCACCCGCAGCAGGTTCATCCCTTATATCGTTCGCGTCGATTCGCTCGGCTACGCGCTGGCCGCGCCCACGGCGCTCGGTCAGAGCGCTTCCGACCTGACCACGGATCGGATGGTCCGCTACGAACTCGCCGGCTTCATCCGCGACGCGCGCGAAGTAATCTCGGACCCGCAAGCCGAGCACCAGGTAATCGCCGAAGTTTACAGCCGCGTGCGGGGCGCCGCTTACAAGTTCCTTGAGAACTACTACCACGAGCAGCAGCTCGCGCATGACCCGTTCAAGGTCGCCCAGCACCAGACGGTCACAGTCCAGATCGACTCGATCCTGCCGCTGTCGAAATCGACGTGGCAGGTGAGATGGACCGAGCAGGCGCTGGGCCTCGACGGCACGCCCATATCCACGACGCACTGGGAAGCCGTCCTCGACACCGAGATGACGCCGCAGGCCTCTGACGCCTCAATCTCCGACAACCCGCTCGGCTTCTACGTGACGCGAATCAGTTGGACGGAGCAACGAAGCTGACGGAGGAGAAAAGCGATGCGAAGCAGGATCACAGCGATCGCTTTTGGACTCGCAATTGGGCTTGGTGGGTGCGCATCGCGGCAACCACCCGCGCCGCCACCGCTCACGCTCGTAACGCGTGCCGCGCCGAAGGCGGAACCGACGCCGGCGCCCCTAACGGGCGCGAAGCTTCTCGCTGAGCAGGCGCCCGAAGTAAGACAGGCGCTGGAGGAGCACGACAAGACCGGAAACTGGCCGTCGTACACGAGACCTGGTTACGTCCTGTACCCCTACGGCCAGGTCACTGAACCCGTCATCAACTGCGCGCCGCTGCGCACCACCGACATCCAGCTTGAGCCGGGCGAGACCATCACCGACGTTGCGCTCGGCGACGCCGAGCGCTGGATGGTGACGCCGGCCTCCTCGGGCGACCCGCGCAATCCAACCCCACACCTTGCAGTCAAGCCCAAGGCGCCGGGTATCGCGACCAATCTCACGATCTACACGACGCGCCACATCTACCACCTGAATCTGCGCTCGCGTCCGGGCCACGAGATGCAGGAGGTCGAGTTCTACTATCCCAACGATCTGCTTGCCGCGATGACGAAGGCTGATCAGCAGGCGAAGCAGGAGAGCGAACAGGCGAAAGCCGACGATCCGGCAGTCGCGCCGCTCGCTTCGCTCGACCCAGGCGTCCTGAATTTCTCCTACAAGGTTGCCGGGCCAAACGTGCCGTGGAAACCCGTCCGCGCGTTCGACGACGGAAGCCACGTCTACATCCAGATGCCAGCCGGAATGAAGTCGAGCGAGGCGCCCGCCCTGCTCATCGCGGCAGGCGACGGCAACGAGATGGTCAACTACCGCGTGCGCGGCGACTACTACGTGGTCGACCGCCTGTTCGAGCAGGCGGTGCTGGTTTCCGGCGTGGGCCGCGCGCAGGACCGGGTCCGGATCGCATACACGGGCGCTGCGAGGTGAGCGATGGCGGCGACTCTGAAAGCGGTTCAGCAGGCGCAGCGTTACGGAGGTGGCCGGTTCACGCGGACACTGGTCATCACGGTCGGAGCGGTGCTGGGCGGCTCGTTGCTGGCGATGATGCTGGCACTTCATTCCGCATCGCAGCCGGCCGAGAACGGAACAATGAAGCATCAAGCAGTGGCCATTCCCGACATGGCGCGCCGGCGGGCGGTGGCCGAGCTCGAAGCCGACGCCAAGCCGCTCACAATGCCGACGGCGGCTCCGATGCCAACGCTCTCTTCACCGCCAATAGTCACGCGGCAAAACAATTCCGTCGCAAGACCGCCGAGCCGGCTCGCGGCGCTTCGAGAAGACGAGTTCATCAAGGCGCTCGGCGCGCCGCAGATGGTCGAGTCGTTCCACAACCGCGCGCTCGACATCCCAAGTGCGCAGGCCGGGTCGCCAGGGCTTTCAGGAGTCCAGCAGGCGAGCAGCGACGTTTCTCAGGCAACACTGAAGCCCGCGCCCTCGCCCTACACGGTGACGGCAGGCAGCGTGATCCCTGCCTTATTAGTGAGCGGCATCGACTCTGATCTTCCCGGTCCGGTTCTCGGGCAGGTACGCGAGAACGTCTTCGACAGCGCCAGCGGCAGGTTTCTGCTGATCCCGCAGGGCACGCGGCTCATCGGCGCGTACAAAGCCGCGCCCGCATCTGGGCAGAGCCGCGTGCAGATCGCGTGGCAGCGATTGGTGTTCCCAAACGCGTCGAGCATGGACCTGCCGCAAATGCCGGGCGCCGACAGCGCCGGCTACTCGGGTTTTACTGACGAAGTTGATCATCACTATCTGCGGACCTTCGGCACAGCCACCCTGCTGAGCCTGATCAGTGCTGGCCAGATGGTTGGACAGATGGGAGCGTTCGGCGGCGGCTACGGGTTCGCGGGACCGATGGGATACGGCTACGCCGCGCCAAACCAGTGGGCGCTCATGGGTGAGATGGGCGGCTCGGCGGCTTCTTCGCAGATGGGAGCGGTCGGGCAGCAGGCGTTGCAGCAGGGCATCAACGGCTCGCCGACGATCGAGATCAGGCCGGGCTATCAGTTCAACGTGATGGTGACGCAGGACCTGGTTCTGCCGGGACCGTACCGGGGCAATTAACCGAATCTCAGGAGTTACGGAAAGGAGCGAATCGCATGAAGCTCAAGCTGAAAGACAAAGAACTGCCGCCGGCGCAGCTCAGGCTGACGCTGCCCGGCAACCTCAAGGCGTCGCTGGACGAGTACCTCGTCTACTTGCGCGATACCTCGCACTGCGAAGCGGAGCTGAAGGAGGTCGCGCTTGAGATGCTGCGTCAGTTCGTGGAGGCGGATCGGGAGTTCAAGGCGTGGCGGATGAAACGTCCAGGCGCGGAGGTGTCAGGCGTGCAGGGTCGGATGGTTGAGGAGCGGCAGAACGGGGCGGCCGGGGCGAAAATTTCGTAGGGCAAGATAAAGGCTTCCCCGTACCGTGGCGCCCAAAATGGCTGTTTCGCTTGAAGAACGCTGGATTTTTCCGCCCCGTACCGCGCGGAGTGCGCCCCGTACTTTTCGGCCCGCTCTGCCGCTTGTCGTCGGAGCACTCTTCGCGGCTGCGATTCTGGCCTTCTGGCTGTTGGGTCTGCGCATCGCATTCACCGAAAGCGCCTGCCCGCCGGGCATCTACCGCGCAGCCGCCTTGCAGCCGGGAAACACTCTGGCGCGCGGGGAGTTGGTTCTTGCTTGCCTGCCGGAGAGGCTCGCGCGCTTTGCGCTTGCACGCGGCTATCTCGCGCGCGGCGCGGGTTGCGGCGACGGCATCGAGCCTGTCGGGAAACGGATCGGCGCGCTCGCCGGCGACACGGTCACCCTCGCGCCGGATTACATCACGGTCAACGACCGGCGGCTTCCCAACAGCGAGAGCCGCACGCGGGATACCCGCAGACGAAACGTGCCTCACATCGCGTTCGGAACTTACCGGGTCGCCGACGGCGAAGTCTGGCTGTTCGGCGAAGCGGACCCGCGAAGCTGGGATTCGCGCTACTTCGGCGCCGTGCCGGCAGGCGCCGTGCGGGCGGAACTCAAGCCGGTAATCACGTGGTGAAAGGTGGCTGACGCATTACATACGCGCGAGCAGGGACTCCGGCTCCATCACCTCGCCAATCTTGGCGGCCTGGTCGCGCTCGCCGGACTCGATCATGAGCCGCCCGATCTGCTGCTCGGAGCGTTGCTCAGGATGGCCGACAGCTTGGCCAAACTGCCGGAGCGCCGGCGCGCGGAGCTTGCGTCTATCGGCAGCGAGAAGCTCAACGAGCGAGCCAGCGCCAAACGCGCGTGGAAGTCATGGGCGCGCGCCAATCGGCTCCACAATCTGACGCTCTCAGACGCGCAAATCCGACGGATCGTCGCTGCGCTCGCCGACGAAAAACCAGTAGCCGAAGGCCAGCGGCTTTGCCGCCAGATGCTGGCGTTGCTCGACGGGAGGGCGGGCGATGAGTGATCTGCTGCGCAGCGATCTCTGGATGCACCCGCATCCGATGGGCATGCGCGGCGAGCGCCATCCGCACGGACCCAGGTTCTGGTGGACGGGACTGGGCAGGCGCGGCGCGCGATCGTCGCCGCAAGCCGACCGCCTCAACACGCAACTCGACCGGCGCGGCGCAATTGCCACCGGCCAGCCGCGCGCCTACATGCAGCGCAGCGTCGTGAAGGTTTCATACTCGCGCAACACCAAATCGGCTTCGTGGGCGGCACATGGACGCTATCTGGCCCGCGACGGCGCGCAGCGCAGGGGAGAGAAGGGGCTGGGCTTCAACGCCGAACGCGACGATCTCGACCTCGCCAAGCTTGTCGGGGGCTGGCAGAAGGCAGGCGACGAGCGGCTCTTCCGCGTCATCGTCTCGCCGGAGAACGGCGCCAAGCTGGATTTGCGGCAGCACGCGCGCGAATTGGTCGCGCAGATGGAGCGCGACCTCAACACGCGCCTCGAATGGGCGGCAATCGACCATCACAACACCGACAACCCGCACCTCCACATCCTGATTCGCGGACGCGATGACCAAGGCCGGGCGCTTTCGATCGACCGCGGCTACATCCAGTCCGGCATCCGCGCGCGGAGCGCCGAGATCGCCAGCCGCGAGCTTGGACTCCGCGTCGAGCGCGACGTGCTTAAGGCGCGTGGCGCGGCGGTCCGCCGCGAGCAATTCACCGAGATCGACCGCGAGCTTCTGCGTCGCGCCGATGGAAAGCGGGTCGTCAGCTTCGACGGCAGGCAGCCGCGCGGCGAGGCGGCGCGCGAGCGTCGGGCGCAGGAGATAGCGCGGCTCAAGTTTCTCTCGCGCATGGGACTTGCCGCCAAGATCGATTCGGCAAGCTGGCGGCTCGCGCCCAATCTGGAGCGGACGCTCCGCCAACGGCAACTCTCAATCGACATCATCAAGAGCCGCGCGCGCCACCGAGAACAGATGCTCGACAAGCGCGCACCGCTCGCCATTACCACTCTCGCGCCGGGCCAGGAACTCACCGGCCGCGTGGTCGGAACGGGGCTGGAGAGCGAGGCGCGTGACCGCCGCTACCTGATGCTCGAAGGAACCGACGGCAAGCTTCACTACCTGCATCAGACGCCGGCGATTATCCGCGCGCGCGGCGAGGGAAAGATCGGAATCGGCGAGATCGTGACGCTTGAAGCACGCGAGTTCGAGAAGGACGGGCGCAGGGTGAACTACATCCGTGTCGAGCAGCACGGGGCGCTTACCTCGATGCAAGGCGACAAGCAGATCGGCAACCGGCTCGACCTCGAAACGCTCAAGACCATCGAGCGCGAAGGCCGAATCGACAAGCGCGGCTGGAAGGGGTTCGCCGGCAAATGGCGCCAGGCGATCGAGGACCGGTTGCCCGCCCTGGAGCAGGCCGGGCTGATCGTCCGCAATCACTCCGCAGGCCGCGATTACTTTGTGCCGCCTAGAGCGGAGCACGAGCTTCGCGCCGAAATCGCGACGCGCGAGCGCCGCGAGCGCCAACAACAGCAGGGAAAGGAGCGCACACGCTGATGGCTGCAACAGCACTGCCTTACAGGCCGCCGGTCAAGTCGGCGGATCGACGATTGGCCGAGATAACCGTAGCGACGGCTGGATTTGTCGCCTTTGTCTCGCTGTGGGTCGCCACCGAGACTGCGGCGGGGATGCTCAATGACGCCGCCCTCCTGGGTCAACCGCTCGCCACGCTTCCGGTTGTCGGCCCGCTGTACGCGCCGTGGGCGATTCTTCTGTGGGCGTGGAAGTGGCGCAACGTCGCGGCGGCGAGCGCCTTCTTCGCGAAGCCAATGCACCTGTTCGAGTACCCCTCGATAGTGGCGGCAGCGCTTGCGATGGGAGCGGTGCGCCTGGCTCGCATCGCCTCTTCGCGAGTACACGATCTCCACGGCTCAGCTCATTGGGCGACCGCGCGCGAAGTCAGAGCGAGCGGCCTTTGCGATGCTCAAAGCGGGGTTTACGTCGGCGCGTGGCAGAACGGCCGGCCAACCCACTATCTGCGTAACAGTGGTCCGGCCCACGTGCTCGTTTTCGCTCCGACGCGCAGCGGCAAAGGCTCTGGCGTCGTCGTGCCGACCTTGCTCGATTGGCCCGAGAGCGTTGTGGTGCACGACATCAAGGGCGAGAACTGGGCGCTGACGGCTGGCTACCGTCGGCGCAATCTCGCCAATCTCTGTTTCCGGTTCGATCCAACCTGCACCGACGGCAAGGCGGCGCACTTCAACCCGCTCTGCGAAATCAGACTCGGCGACGAGGAGGTCAAGGACGCGCAAAACGTCGCCGACATCCTGATCGATCCCTCCGGCAGCGCGCCGCGCGACCATTGGGACCTGACGGCCCACGATCTTCTTACAGGGGTGATTCTCCACATTCTCTATGCCGAGCGCGAGAAAACGTTCGCACGCTGCCTGAGCTTCCTCGCGCCGCCCGATCGCAGCCAGGATGACGCGCTCAAGGAGATGATCGACACTCACCATCCGCGCGCTATAACGCACGCGGTTATCGCCGGAGCGGCGCAAGCGGTCTTGAGCAAGAGCCCCAACGAGCGCGCGTCGGTGTTGAGCACGGCGGTGCGCTGCCTCAGCCTCTACCGCGACCCAATCGTGGCTGCCAACACCGCCGACTCGCACTTCGCCATCGCCGACCTGATGCATCACGAGCAGCCCGTGAGCCTGTACCTCAGCGTTCCGCCATCAGATCTCACCCGAACCCGTCCATTGATGCGCCTTCTGTTGGCGCAATTGGGCGCACGGCTGACGGAGCGCTTGCATGATCGGAACGATTCGTCGGCGCGACGCAGACTCCTGCTGATGCTCGACGAGTTTCCGGCGCTGGGGCGCCTCGACTTCCTGCAGAGCGCTCTCTCATACGCGGCCGGCTACGGCATCAAGGCCTGCCTCATCGCTCAGGACCTCTCGCAGCTTTACGCAGCGTACGGCCGCGACGAGTCGATCATCTCCAACTGTGCGGTCCGCGTCGCATTCGCCCCCAACAAGATCGAAACCGCGCGCTTGGTCTCCGAGATGGCCGGCATCGCCACTGTACACCACGAGCACCGGACCCGCTCGGCAAACGGGACGACCATCTCCGAGCCGGCGATGCGGCGTCCCTTGCTGACGCCGGACGAAACGATGCGATTGCCCGAAGAGGCGGCGCTGATCTTCGTTGCCGGTCATCAACCGATTTACGCGAACAAGATTCGTTATTACGACGATGCCGACCTACGCGCCCGATCCGAGATCGCGCCGCCGGTTCACTCCGACCGAATCGAGCACGAGCACCAATGGCCCGACGCGACGGCGAAAGCGCGGTCGGCCGATGCCATCGGCGTAACCGCGAACGCAAACGGCGTGGAGGCTCACTCGGAAGACACCGAGCGCGGTACCCGTGAGCGGGACAAGGTCAACGAGCTGTCGAAGGAATGGCCGTTCAAGTGAGAAAAGCCGCACACGAGGTCTCCTGCTACCTGACCCAGGCCGAGGCCAGGGAACTGCGCGACGAGGCCAGCGCGCGCCACCTCTCGCTGTCGCGCTACCTGCGCCAATGCCTGCTCCACTACCGCGCGCTCGCCGCCGGCGCCGACGGCGGGATGCGGCAGCTTTCGATCGCGCTTTCCGACCTCGAGGCGCGCCTTGCGCGCAGCGTCGAAACCCAGAGCAAGCGGATCACCGCGCTTCACCGCGACGTTCAAATACTTCTCGCGATGATCGACCGGCTCGCCTTCATCCTCTCCGTGCATACGCCGGAAGTCCCCGACGAGCTGCGCAATGCCGCGCTCGCCGCCGGCGCCCGGCTTTACAACAACTGGCGCAGCGCGGTGATCGAGATGACCGAGAGCGGCGCCGCCGTGGATTCGTTCAATCACGGCGGGCAGCCCGAGGACCGGAACTCTTCGGAGAATTACGATGAGCCTTCAGGCGATTCAGTCGGCGCGGCTCGATGAGCGGCTCCGCCGCGAGCTTGGTCCGGCCGTGCTCGCGGCACTCGACGACCCTGACGTGATCGAGATCATCCTCAATCCCGACGGCCACTTATGGCTTGAGTCACACGGTCACGGCATGCGCGCGACCCAAATCAGCATGTCCGCCGTTCAGGCCGAACGGCTCATCGGAACGGTCGCCTTCGCGCTCCACACCGTCGCCAACGACGCGCACCCGGTCATCGAATGCGAGCTTCCGCTCGACGGCAGCCGCTTCACCGGCTGGCTTCCTCCGGTCGTCAGCGCCCCGGCTTTCGTCATCCGCAAACACGCTCGTCTGATCCATACTCTCGACGATTACCTCCGCGACGGAATCATGACCGAGCAACAGGCTGATACTTTCCGCCGGGCGATTGCTGCGCGTCAGAACATCGTGCTCGCCGGGGGCACCGGGTCCGGCAAGACCACGCTGGCCAACGCGCTGATTCACGAGATGGTCGAGGCGAGCGGCGACAACGAGCGCTTCATCATCATCGAGGATACGCGCGAGCTTCAGTGCGACGCGCCGAACATCATGCAGCTTCATACGTCGGCCGCCGCCGACTTGACTTTCCTGACTCGCACTACGATGCGAGCCCGGCCCGACCGGATCATCATCGGTGAAGTCCGAGGCGCCGAGGCCCTCGGGCTGCTCAAGGCTTGGAATACTGGTCACCCCGGCGGCGTCACTACCGTGCACTCGAACGGCGCCGCGGCGGCGCTGGTAAGGCTTTCGAGTTTGGTTCAGGAGGCCAACGTCCCGCCACAGCCTGAGCTAATCGCGGAGACAGTGCATCTGCTCGCATTCATCGCGCGCACGTCCAAGGGGCGGCGCGTCACCGAGATGGTCCGAGTGCAAGGTTACGATCCCGAGCACGGATTCAAACTCGCGCCGGTAGGGGCAAAACCATGAATCCCGAATATCAAGTTCTCTATTTTCTCAGCGTCCTCGCCGCCTCAACCACTTTCGCGAGGATGAATGCGCAGCCCAAGACGACGTTCTTTGACTGGATCGCGCTGGGAAGCCTCGTTCTGCTGATGGCTCAGGTGTTCTCACTGGCGATCAAACCGCCGCTATGAACAAGCAATTCACAGGAGGTATGCAACATGCCGCATTCGAAGAGTTTCAAAACATTCGCGAAATGGATCAGGTGGATCGCGTACGCTTACGGCGTCGTTACGATAGCGTGGCCTGCGCAGGCCCTCGCCACCACCGGCATCGGCGTTCTGCCGTGGGACCAGCCGCTGAACACGATCCAGATGGATCTGCAGGGCACCGTCGCCCACGCCGCGACCACCATCGCGGTAATCGCCGCCGGCCTAACCTGGACCTTCAGCGAGCACGGCACCGGCGCGCGCAAGATGTCGGCGGTCGCGCTGGGCGGTGCCGGCGCGCTCGGCGCAACCCAGCTCATGATGGCGCTCTTCCCCTTCGCCCCGGCAATTCTCTGATGGAACTGCAACGTACGCCGATTCATCAATCGCTGGTACGGCCCATCCTGCTGGCCGGGGCCGAGCGGCGGCTCGCGATCCTCAACTGGCTCTTCATGGCCGCGCTCATCTTCGGCGTCGGGCTTCATCTCTACACGCTGGCGCTGGCGACCCTGCTCGGCACGGTCGGGCACTGGGGACTCAGGCAGGCCGCCAAGTTCGACCCGCAACTGAGCGAAGTCTATGTCCGCCACCTCCACTACCAGCGCTATTACCCGCCGCGCGCCGGCGCGACCGCGCCGGTCGCGCCGATCCACCCGGCGGTTCCTCAAATTCGAAGGTACTGAGCCATGCTTTTTCGGGAGTTCAAGAACTTGCGCCACAAGCGCGAGCGGCTGCTCGGCTTCTCCGATCTGCTCAATTACGCCGCGCTGGTCGATCCGGGCGTGATCCTGCTCAAGGACGGGTCGCTGCTCGCCGGATGGCGCTATACGGGACCCGATCTCGACTCGGCCGGCGCGGAGGAGCTGACCGCTCTCTCGCACCAGGTGAATTCGGCGCTGGCCGCACTGGGCGATGGCTGGGCGTTGAACGTCGATCTGGTCCGCCACCCCAGCGCCGGATATCCGGAGCGCGGCGCCTTCCCCGACCCGGTTACCGCTCTCATCGACGAAGAGCGGCGGCGCCATCACACCGCCGAAGGGCGGTATTTCGAGAGTGAGCTCGCGCTTACGCTAACGTGGACGCCCCCGACCGAGATGCAATCGCGCGCGGCAGGACTGCTCTTCGAGAGCATCACACGGCGCACCAACTGGGAGCAGACGCTCGAGTTTTTCAAGCGGAGCCTCGCCGAGTACGAAGACGCCCTCAGCGCCCGCCTCGCGCTCGCGCGCATGGACGACGCGACTCTGCTCGCGCATTTGAATGCCTGCATCACCGGAGGCCGGGAGCCAATCCGGTCGTCCGAGGACGGAAGCTATCTGGACGTGTTGCTGGGCTGCCACGAGTTCCACGCGGGTTTCCGTCCCATGCTCGACGATCTTCATATTCGACCTATCTCAATCGCCGGCTTTCCGCTCGCCTCATGGCCGGAGGTCACCGCTTTCCTCGACGAACTCGCTATTCCATATCGCTGGTCCACCCGCTTCATGTTCCTCGACCCGGCCGAGGCCGAGCGCGCGCTCAAAATCCAGCGCCGCAACTGGTTCCAGAAGCGCCACGGCCTCGGCGGCATGATCAAGCAGGTCTTCAGTAACGGCGCCGCGCAGAGCTTCGAGAACCGCGACGCGGTAGCGATGGCCCACGACGCCGACGAGGCGCTGGCCGAGGCCAGCTCATGCCGGGTGCGCTTCGGCTATTACACTAGCGCCATCATAGTCATCGACGAAGATCCTGGCGTCGCCGACGCCAACGCGCGCGAGGTCGCCAAGCAACTCCAGCATCATGGCTTTCCAGCGCTCATCGAGCACGTCAACGCCAACGAAGCCTGGCTCGCCTCGCTCCCAGGCCACGGCTACCGCAACGTCAGACGCCCGCTCATCCACACCCGCAACCTCGCCGACCTCATTCCTACGACCAGCGTATGGGCGGGCCAAGAGACGAACCCATGCCCTTTCTACCCCGAGAACAGTCCGCCGCTCATCTATGCCGCCACGACCGGCAGCACGCCCTTCCGCCTGAACCTCCACGTCGGCGACGTTGGCCACACGCTGATCTTCGGTCCCACCGGCTCCGGCAAATCCACACTACTCGGCCTCCTGATCGCGCAATTCTTCCGCTACCCGGACGCCCAGGTCTTCTGTTTCGACAAAGGACTCTCGGCATTCGTGCTCACTGCGGCAGCGGGCGGCCGGCACTACGACCTGGGCGAGAACGAAATCGCCTTCTGCCCGCTCGCCCGCGTCGACAACGAATTCGAGAGCACCTGGGCGGTCGAATGGCTGGAGATGCTGCTCGCCCTGCAGGGTGTCACGATCCTTCCGCAGCATCGCAAGGCGCTCTGGCGCGCGCTTGAGCTGCTTGGCGAAAGCGAGTCCGACGCGCGCACCATCACCGACCTGATTCGCCTCATCCAGGACCAGACGCTGCGCGACGGGCTTAACTTCTATTCGGTGCACGGCCCGATGGGGCGCTTTCTTGATGCCGACCGCGACGGAGTCGAAGAATCGCGCTTCATCATCTTCGAGATCGAGGCGCTGATGGCGATGGGCGAGAAAACTCTGCTCCCAGTCCTCACCTACCTGTTTCATCGCATCGACGGACGGTTGGACGGACGGCCGACGCTGCTCGTTTTGGACGAGGCGTGGGTGATGCTCGCCAACGGGACCTTCGGCGCAAAGGTCGAAGAGTGGCTGCGCACCCTACGCAAGAAGAACGCCGCCGTCGTGCTAGCCACCCAGAGTCTCACCGAGGTCGCCAACTCGCCAATCCGCGACGTGATCCTGGAATCCTGCCCGACCAAGGTTCTCCTGCCCAACCCGGAAGCGCAGAACCCAGCGATCAGTGAGCTGTATCGGAAATTCGGCCTCACCGAGCGACAGATCGAAATCGTCGCGACTGCTGTGCCCAAGCGGCAATACTACTATCTATCGCCTGCCGGACGGCGGCTCTTCGAGCTGGCACTCGGACCCGCGACGCTCGCCTTCATCGGCGCCGGCTCGAAGGCGGACATCCTCGAAGCTCGGAAACTGATCGCCTCGCACGGGCGATCATGGTCCGTCGAGTGGCTCCGCGCACTCGGTCATATCGAATGGGCGGAATATCTCGCGAGATCAATCGGACCGGCAGAACCCTCGCGTCTTGAACTGACGACTCGCAACGGCCACCTGAACGGAAGCTACTTCCATCACGCAAACGGCGGCGGTCTCCAACCCAATGAAGGAGCAAACAGACATGAAACGATCACGTGAGTCTGTTTTGTGGCTGCTCTGCGGACTGCTCTTGTCGTTGTGCCTGCTATTCATCGCACCGCGCGACGCTCTCGCGCAGTTCGGCGGCACGCAGACCGTCTTCGACCCGGCCATGTTCGCGCGCCAGTTTCAGCAACTGCAGCAGGAGACCCAGGCCGTCGCCACCGAGGCGCAGCAACTTCAGTACATGATCAAGAACACCACTGGCGGCTCCGCGGGCGTATGGCAATCCGACCAGTCGATGCTCGATGAACTCGGCGGACTCATTCAGCAGCAGGGCGGTCTCTCCTACTCGCTCGGCAATCTGCAAGCGCAGTTCCAGCAGCAGTTTCCCGGCTACGCAGTGCCGCAGAATCCGGACCAGCAGGAGGCGCAGAACATCGCGACGACGCTAAACACTCTCAACGGCACCTTGGCCGACGCCCAGGGCCAGGCGCAGAATTTTGCCAACGAGCAGGCGCAGTTCGCCGAATTGGAAGGCATGAACCGGACCGCTGTCGGACGCCTGCAGGCGATCCAGGTCGGCAACGAGATCGCGCTACAGCAAGCGCAGCAAATTCAAATGCTGCGGCAGTTGGTCGTCGCGATGATCAACGCCCAGAACGTCGCCGCCGCCAATCGCGTCAACGCTCAGGCCGCCGAGGACGCCTCGGTCCAGCGCTGGCTCAGTGCCGGGCCAACCGTTCCGTTTTCCCCCACCATGCCCGACAATGGGCTTACCAATTTCGGCTCGCCGCCAGTCGGAGGACCACAATGAAGAAGCTCATCGTCTGGGTAGCAATCGGCGTCGTCGTAGCCACGGGATGCAATCGCAATCAGCAGACGACTGGCCATGACGCGCTCGCCGCGCTCGCCTCACGTCAGGCCGCGACCAACTACGACTATCCGTTTTGGAATGACCAGTTCCGGCGCAAAACCGACGTTTGGCAAAAGGCGCTCAGCTTCTGCAACCAGCCGGACCACAAGTTTCTCATCAACTGCCAACCCGTCCTCGCGGTTGCAGCGCCGCGAATCCCGTTCTCAACCTCAATGCCGAACAATGGTCTGACCAACTTCGGCGGAATGCGACCTGAGGCAAACCCACAGCCCACGAAATAGAGATCGTTGGAGTCGTCCATGAACAACCTCGACAATATCGCTCAGACGTTCCAATGGGCCGGCCAGCGTTACATGAACATCATGCAGCCGCTGGCAGAGAAAATCTTCTTTGGCTTAGTCCTTATCGAAATCATCATAACTTGCGTTCACTTTGTTGCAGACCAGGATCAGCCCGCGCGCCTATTCGCCGAGTTTCTTAAGAAATCCCTCGCTCTGGGGTTTCTCTACGCCATGATCACCAAGGCGCCCGTCTGGTTTAATGCTTTGTTAAGCAGTTTCGCGGCACTTGGCGGTCAAGCAGCCGGAATTGCTGATCTGAGCCCGAGTACTGTTTTCAACAACGGCCTCACGCTCTTCCAGACCATCTACCGAGGCTTCGCCAGTCTCGGCTGGTTCCATCTCACGATGGCCTCGCTCATCGCACTCATCGCCGGCTTGATCATGTTCCTATCGTTTGCACTCATCGCGGGCCAGATGCTGCTCGCTCTCTCCGAGGCCTACATCGGATTAGGTGGCGGCGTCGTGCTGCTCGGCTTCAGCGGCTCGCGCTGGACCATAAAGTTTGCCGAGAATTTCATCGGCTGGATCGTCGGCGTCGGCGTCAAGCTCTTTTTCCTCTACCTGCTGGTGGGCGTTGGCATGACCATTACCGCTGGCTGGAACTCTGCCTTGACCGGCTGGACCGTCGCCGACCCCACGGTGCCCCTCACCATCGCCGGCGGCGCACTCATCTTCATGCTGCTCAGTTGGGAGATTCCCAACGTCGCGGCCCGCATCGCCGGTTCGTCGGTAAGTCTCAACCTCGCCCACGCCTTTGAGGCAGGGATGGCCGGCTACGGCCTCGGCCGGATCCTCATGAGCAGCAACTCGTCCGATGCCGAACCGGCTGCCACACCCCTCGCGCAAAACCTCGAAGCTGGCGAAAAGGCCGCGGCAAACGGACAAGGAACAACTACAAGGCTGTCAACGGCTCGGCCATCTCCGAACGGGAAGCCGAACACCGAAACTTACTCCACGTCGCCGACAGCGCTTGGAGGCCGCGCCACAGCAACCGCACGGATCGGAACAAATGGCGGCAGCGCCACGCGGCAGTATTGAACCGGCAAAATGTCCTTGCGCGCGACCAGAAAAGTGGAAGCAAGAAGCAGTATTATCGCGGAACGGATCGAACGCCGCATTTTCCTTCTCCGGGGCCAGAAAGTCATGCTCAGCCCTGATCTGGCGCAGCTCTACGATGTCGAAACGCGCGCATTGGTTCAGGCAGTCAAACGAAACGTCGAACGCTTTCCCGCCGACTTCATGTTCCAGCTCAACGACGAGGAATTTCGCAGCTTGAAATCACAGACTGTGATTTCAAGTTGGGGCGGTTCCAGGCGCGCCGCCCCCTACGCTTTCACCGAGCAGGGCGTCGCAATGATCTCAACCGTCCTTCGCAGCAAGCGCGCCATCCGGGTCAACATCGAGATCATGCGCGCCTTCGTCCGCCTCCGGCAAATGCTCGCGTCCCACGCTGACCTCGCCCGCAAACTTGATCAGCTCGAAAAGAAGTACGACGCGCAATTCAAGGTCGTCTTCGACGCCATCCGCGAGCTCATGACCCCACCCCAACCAAACCGCCGCCGAATCGGCTTCAGCGTGCGCTGAGTTCGAAGACCGTATAAGACCAACGCAGAAAGTCGCTTCCCAACCATTAATACGGCGCGAGACCGTTTTAGGTCACCCTGGTCCTACCATTCATCCACTTTCCCTCGCGTCGGACGGTAGAGCTCATTGTGGAAACTCAATTTTTGACAAACACCCATCGGACGCGCACCTCTGGTATGATGCATTAACATTTAGGAGGGGTTGGCGGAGATGGCGGGGGTGATTGTTTCTCCGGAAGAAGTTCAGCGCAAACTTTCAGAATATCGGCTGGGCTGGTTGTTCTCCCACGATCAGCAATGGAAGAACGGGAGAGGCTGGAACGCGGATCCCGGCCGAAAAGGCTTGGCAGGGTTTATTTCCCTTGCTCTCCGAGCAAGCACCGGAGTGTTGTGGGAAATCGATGGCGGCCGGACTCAGGATTTTTTGGATCTTCACGATCCCAGATCGACAAGCGCCGGAGCCGTTGTCCCGACCGTCTCTCGCAGCCACGTGCAGTTCGAACGTGCCGGCCGCCGATGCATCTTTGGCATTGATTCCCACGGTCGCATCGATCGTCGTCTGATTTCGGACCCCCACTACATACCAGGGAGAACGCACGTCCAGCTCGCAGTGACACTCCGAGGCGCTTTCGCAAACGCGACGGTTGACGAAATGCTTAAAATCGGCGGCGATTGGGGGTTCAGGTTCCTACCTCTCACAGAATAAAGTATATGAACAAAGCCGCCCAATCTGTCGCGCTGCAAATCGTATACGGTTTCAAATCTCCTGCGCCCCAAGACGATGCCTTCAGACAGATCCACGAGCGCATATTGGATCAGCTTGCCCAAGCGAAGGCTCGCATGTTGATCGTCAGCTTCGACGTTCGCCAAGTGCCCGAAGCTTTCGAGAAGCAAGACGAGGGTAAAGAGCTTCTCTGTCAGCTTCGCGACCTCGCGATGCGCCGCAAGATCAAAGTTCGCTTCGGCAGCAGGAAATATCCTTACGAATGGTTTCCCCTACAATTCGTCCTGGTTTACCGAAGCGGCGACCTCTGCCAAGCGTTTCCCTGCATGCTGGAAGGCGGTTACGTCTCGCCTGAAACGTTTCTTGAACATCTTCTCGCGGGGGAGCCCTGGACTATCGGCGGCCGGCGCAAAAACCGCGGCCGAAACCATGACCGCATTGTAGACTATCTGACGACCTGCTCCGAGTTTCTCGAAACGGGTCTTACTTTCCTTGGTGCGGAACATCCAGTGTCGAGCGCATCAGGTGAGACTGGCTCATTAGACCTGCTCTTTCGCGACCTTGAAGGCCAACATCTGATCGTCGAAGTCAAGGTTAACGCGTCAGAGCTAGACGAAGCGGTCGGAAAACTCGGCAGATATCGGCGCCTCTTCGCCGAAACGAACCATATTGATTCCGCTCGCATTCGCTGCCTGGTGGCTTGCCCGTACATTCCGGAAAGCCGGCAGCCCGAGCTTCGCGGAGCGGGTATCGAGTGGCGAATAGTACCCCACGCTGCGCTTGCCGAAGCGAAACTGACGGACAAGTAAAAAACGCGTGCTGCGCACTTTCGAACTCCGCGCAAGCGCCACCAATTTTCCGAAACCATCGAAACCTTTCAGGCAAGACCCGCCGTTACCCCGGACACGCCCGAGGCGACAGCGATAGGCTCGACAGCATCTGCGCGTCGAGTTCTCGGCACATGTCGACAACCGAACCGCCTGCGGCTAGGCGCAGCACGCATTCCCTGAGAACGTCGCGAGTTACGTCCTCACACGCGTGTAAAAAATCCTTCGCGACTACGGGGCTCAGCCGTTCGACCTTCTTCGGCAACCCTTCATCGCACAGCAGCTTCCCCTCGTGGACGATTTCGTTGCGGACCTCGTACATAGCGCGCAGAAGAGATTCTGTCTCCGCGGGATTCCTCAAGTGAACAAGTAGGGCCGCACCTCGCTTCGACAGTGGCACTTTCTTCGCTCCTGAATTTGACAGAAGGCAGCTTTCTAGAGCGATCGTCAGATCGATGATCATGTCTTCCGCTGACGGCCGTCCAAATGCTTGGTTAAATCGGCGCAGAGGAATCTGCATCGCATTCGCCAGGCCGCCAAGCGCGCCGTAAATCCTCCCGAAGTCCTCCCAGTCACAGGCGCGCAGCTCAAAAACACGGCCGGAGTTTCTTACGCGCCCGTCAAACACGTACTGAGAGGCAAATTTCTCGAATAGCCCGCTGCTTGTACCCAGGATCGCCGGCGCACCGACATCTCCGGCGCGCAAAAGGCGCAACGCCGTCACAACGCGTGTAACTTTGCTGGCAAACTCGGGGCCGAACCCATGATCATCGCACGCGCCGGAGGAGAACCCGACGAGCATAAATCGCGCACGCGCTAAATCGCTCCGGTCCATCACCTGCGGCTCGCCAAAAGGGCCAAATCCGGGGTTGTGGTTCCAAAGACGTGTCTTCTCCTCATGGCTAAGTGCGATGAGTTCAATTTCCCCGTCGATCCGCAATGGACACTTTTCGGTCCTGAAATTCACGAGGGGAGCAGCCAAGCGCCATTCGATCGTCGGATCGGTCCAGTGCTGGATGAGACGATCATACGCCTCGAGAAGCTGATCCCTATCCGGGCGCAAAGTCTGAAGCCGTTCGCATAAATCGGCCAACGCGTAGTGGACTTCGTAGGCGAGCTGATGGCCGAGCTGGTTCCCGGAACTGCCGAAGGTTGGCGACCGAATAGGCTTCCAATCTTCGCCGAGCACTTGGCGCTCTCTACGGACCTCACGCTCGAAATGCTCTCGTGCGCAGTCTTTTGCCTCCTTTGTCCCCCAACGCTCGCGATTCACGAGGAGAAGCCCGCGAAAATCAGGCTTCTCGATCTGTCGGAAGCTGATCGTCGAACCCGCCGCCGCTGAACCCGAGAACTCGGGCGCTCGGAACTCGAAGAGCGTTTCCGCACGCTTCGGCATACCCTCTGCGGCAACAAAGGATTGCGCCTGTTCAAGCGCCTTTTTTGCAAAAACCAAAAAATCCGCCTTCAGATTCCCCGGGAGGCTCGCGTCGCTGGTTCTCGGCATCTCAACAACCTCTTCCTCCATCCCCACTACCTACGGTATATAACCCCGTAGGCAAAGGGCGGCAATGTGGCCGCCAAACGCACCACTTGGCGAGGGACGCGATGAGCAAAACTCTCACATTTGAAGTCACTCAGGACGCCGCTCCCCCTGACCAGCTCGTTCACATCTCTAAACGGCCACATGCCCAAGGTTCCAACCACGCGAGCGAGGTGCGCTTTGCCAGCATCGAGGCCGTCCGCAATGTTCTCACGCGGGAGCGGCTTGCGCTGCTGCGCGCCATCAAGGGCCGTCGTCCCGGTTCCATCTACGAGCTCGCGAAGGTCGTCGAACGGAATCTGAAGAGCGTGCAAACCGATCTCAAGTTTTTGCAAGAGCATGGATTGGTGCGGTTGAACGTCCACCAGCAGGCGAGGAGAAAGCAGCACGTTAAGGTGCCCGAAGCGCCCTTCGGCGAAATCGCCGTGAGAATCGCCATCTGAGGACAGAGATCGGAAGGGGGAGCTTTGACCCATGCCAAATTGTCCTGTTTGCGGTGACCCCAACGCACAGGTTGGAGATGAAGACGCTGGGAATCGGGCAAAAGTGAACTGTCCCGCGTGTTCAACTTTCGTCATCGTCAAGCGCGTCGCCGGCAAGTACCGAAACAATCCAAAATATCCCCCCAGGCTGCGGTACCGCATCAGAAAAATGCAGCGGCAAGATGCAAACAACTATCCCTTCATATCGGAAGAAATGGCCGCTCGCTTCGCGGAAGAACCGCTCCCATCGGTCCGAGAACAAGCTGACACCCTCCTCCTCCAGGCGGGCGACGAGTTGCGCGAGTCCAATCCGGCAGGATGGGCGAACCTCAGAATTCCGCAATGCGTCGCCAGTATCGGAGCCTACGACAAAGACGCACTCCAGGAAGTCATAAAAACGATTGGGACCGAGGAACGACTCATCAACTTCCGAGTCAATGGCGACGTACTCGGCGTGGCGTTCACTTTCAAAGGCTGGGAGCGCTACGAGGAAATTAGGAGAGCACCCTCGGAGGCGCGACTGGCGTTTATGGCCATGCCGTTCGGGGATGACAGATTGGACCGCCTGTTCCGCGAAATCTTCAGACCAGCGATCAAGGCCACCGGTTTTGACCTCCGTCGAATCGACGAAGCTCCACGGGCAGGAGTGATCGACGACAACTTACGCGTCGAAATCCGCAAAGCACGCTTTCTCATCGCTGAACTCACGGGCAAGAATGCGGGAGCATATTGGGAAGCGGGTTTCGCTGAGGGGCTCGGCCGTCCCGTGTTTTACACATGTGAGAAAGACTATTTCGACCAGAACAAAACCCATTTCGACACGAATCACTGCTTGACGATTCTGTGGACGGACACAGACGATGGGCGCCAAAAAACAGCGAGCGACCTAAAGGCGAGCATCCGAGCGACCTTACCTGCCGAGGCTCTTCAGACGGACCCCGGTTAGGCCAAAGCCCGTAGCAGACACGACCACAAATGGCGCTGAACGAAGCTGATACGCGTGCGAAGTTGATTGATCCGGCCATCCACGGGTGCGGATGGACAGAGGAGCTGATCAAACGCGAGGTCACCGCCGGCGCCATCGATATCATCGACGGCAGGCCGCGCCGTCGCAAAAGCGGACGCGCTGATTACCTGCTTCGAGTCAGAGCAAGCAGCTCAACACAGCCAGTGGCGCTGGCGCTCATCGAAGCGAAAGCCGAAACGCTACCGCCAACTCACGGCCTTGAGCAGGCCAAACTATACGCCCGGTGCCGACTTCTCAACGTGCCTTTCGTTTTCTCCACGAACGGTCACTTGTTTGTGGAGTTCGACCGCTCCACGGGTCTCACCACTAAACCGAGGCCGATTTCAGAATTTCCGACACCAATCGAGCTTCGTGTCCGTTACGAACAGGCGATGGGCTTCAGCCTCGACGCGCCTGCGGCCCGGCCGCTGCTTGTCCCCTATCCGGGCGGCGAGAGTTCTCGCCGTTATTACCAGGACGCTGCCATCCGTGCGGTCCTCGAGAAAATTGCGCGAGGAGACAAGCGCGCTCTACTATCGCTAGCTACCGGTTCCGGGAAGACCTTCATCGCTGTCCATCTGCTCAAGAAGATCGCCGATGCGGGTCAACTCCGCCGCGCGCTCTTCGTCTGCGATCGCGACGAGCTCCGAAGCCAAGCGCTTGCTGCGTTTCAAAACGTTTTCGGCGCCGATGCTGCCCCCGTTTCCTCGCGCGATCCGGCCAAAAACGCGCGCATTCTTGTCGCCACCTACCAGACCCTTGACGTTGCCAGCGATGAAGCGGAAGCAAACTTCCTCAAGCAAAATTATCCTGAGAACTACTTCGGCCACATCATCATCGACGAATGCCATCGGTCTGCGTGGGGCAAGTGGTCCGAGGTGCTGCTCCGAAATCCCGACGCCGTTCAGATTGGGCTCACAGCCACCCCACGCCAGCTAACCTTCACCGAAAATACCAATGAGGCCAAGGCCGACGCCCAAATCTCCGCCGACAACATCCGCCACTTCGGCGAACCGGTCTACGAGTACGATCTTGGCCAGGGTATCGAAGATGGTTACCTTGCCGCGTGCGAAATCCTGAAGGGCCGGGTGAATCTCGATGACACCGGAATCACGATTGACGAGGTTCTCGCACGCAAACCCGTGAACGCCAACACCGGCCAACCCGTCACCCGTGACGAGCTTCGGCACCTATACGAGAAAACTTCCTACGAGGACCGCATCCTTCTGCCGGACCGGGTGATGTCGATGTGTGCGGATCTCTTCCGCTACCTGCTTGAAACCGGCGGCCCAGAGCAAAAGACCATCATCTTTTGCGTGCGAGACCGTCACGCCGACGACGTGGCGGCCGAGATGAACCGGCTCTATGCGAGATGGTCGGCTGACCAAGGAAGAAAACCCGTCGATCCATACGCCTTCAAATGCACCGCAAGCGTGGACGGCGCCACTCAGTTTCTGCCCGACCTACGCGGTGCATCGCGCTCCCATTTCATCGCCACCACCGTGGACCTCCTAACCACGGGAGTCGATGTTCCCGCTGTCAGAAACATCGTCTTCTTCAAGTACGTTCGCTCGCCTATCGCGATGCATCAGATGCTCGGACGCGGAACGCGAATCCACATCGAGACCGACAAGCTGCTGTTTCGTGTTTACGACTACACGAACGCCACGCGCCTATTTAATGAAGAGTTTCTGACGCGCTTCTCGCAACGGAAACCCCGCGAGCGAAAAGAGCCAATCGAACGCGAGCCGGAGACCATCATCCAGGTCGAGGGCTTCGACGTGCACGTCACCGAGGCCGGCAGGTTTATCGTGACCCAGGTCGACGGTAAAGCGACACCCGTCACGGTCGAAGAATACAAAGAGCGTCTCACGGCTCGACTTCTCGCAGAGGCTCCGACTATCGATTCTTTCCGCAGCAAATGGATCTCGGCTGAAGATCGACACAGCCTGCTAGGCAAGTTGCCGGAGGACGGGCGGTCCGCTTCCATCGTGCGCAGACTTGACGACATGGAGGCCTACGACCTCTACGACGTGCTGGCGGAACTGGGTTACGGCATGGACCCGCGCACGCGCACCGAAAGGTCTGCTGCCTTCAGCTACAAGCATCAAGATTGGCTCGCGAGTCTTCCAAGCGATACTTCGGCGGCGCTCCGAGCGATTGCCGGCCAATTTGCGCGCGAGGGCACGGAGGCCTTGGAGAGTCCGTACATATTCAGCATCCCAGAGGTAATTCGCGCGGGCGGACTCGAAGCGCTCAAGAGCCTGGGCAAGCCGGCCGAGGTTCTGCATGAGGCCAAGGAGAGGATTTTCGCAGCGTGAACGACGCGTCCCAAATATCTGTCGCCGTCGCCGAAACGCACAGCGAGTTTCCGGCCGACTGGCGCCGCGTGCGATTGGGCGAGGTATGCCTTATCAACCCACGCAGGCCGGTCGGTTTGTCCAGGGACGCAGACGAGCTCACCACATTCGTTCCAATGTCAGCCTTGGATGAGCGGCTCGGCATAATCACGCAGCCAGAATCTCGGCCTTTCGCAGAGTTACAAAGGGGCTACACATACTTCCAAGCTGGTGACGTCTTATTCGCGAAGATCACGCCCTGCATGCAAAACGGCAAGCATGCCATCGCGCGTGATCTTACCGATGACATTGGCTTCGCCTCCACTGAGTTTCATGTAGTCCGTCCTACACCGGAAATCCTTGGTGGCTGGGTTCATTATTTCCTCCGTCAGCCATCGACCCTTGCGGCAGCGGAGCGCTCCTTTACCGGCACGGCCGGGCAACAACGGGTTCCGCCAGAATTTCTCGTCGGGATCGAAATTCCGCTCCCACCGCTCGGAGAACAAAAGCGAATCGTCGCCATCCTTAACGAACAGATGGCTGCGGTCGAGCGGGCACGGCTCGCTGTCGAAGCACAACTACGCGCCGCAAGAGCGCTTCTCTCCACGTGCCTCCGGACAGTCTTTGAGAAGACACAGAACGGATACACGCCCAAGAGGCTTGGAGAACTGCTCCAACTCCGCAAGGAAGTCGTTCACCCGCACGACAAACCAACCGGACAAGCAAGATTCGTCGGCTTGGAGCATATCGAGTCCCTTACAGGAGTGCGTACAGAGTTCATCGAAGTCGATATGTCCCGCCTGACGGGCCGGAAACCTAGGTTCTATAAGGGTGATATTGTTTATGGCTATCTCCGACCGTACCTGAACAAGGTCTGGCTCGCAGAATTCGACGGCCTTTGTTCTGTCGACCAATATGTGTTCGAAGTACGGTCTTCCTTGGCCGAGCCAGAGTTCATCGCCTGGTTCATGCGCAGCTCGGTCTACTTGCAGCGCGCGCCCATCCAAACCACTCCAGGTCAATTGCCGCGCATTCGAACCGAAGAGGTCGCTTCTGTAGAACTTCACCTACCACCGATACCGGAACAGCGGGCAATTTGTGCACTGATCAACGACCAGGTGACCAAGATCAATCAACTGCACACAGCCTTGGGAAACCAGCTCGCAGCGATCAATGCTTTACCGGCCGCGGTTCTACGCCGGGCGTTCAATGGAGAACTCTAACAATGGCCCCAAGAAGCTCCGCCTTGAAAAAACAGAACAATCACAAAAAGGCCGTCGAGCTACGAGGCGAAGTGCGCGCCGCCGACCTGGACGGCCGCCAGTTTTCGCTTCGGCTCGATGACGGAACAAAGGTTGTCGCGAAATTCACCAGCCAGCAGGAAGAGACAATCACGGAAGCCCTTCGAGAACACACAACCCGCCGGTTGAGGCTCAAAGGCAGAGCAGAGGTCGCGCGCACCGGAAGGATAAAGCGCCTAGCTTCCGTAGAATCGCTCGCCGTCGAACCCGTGGAAATCGCCAAACCCGCTCCGTCGCCGAAGCCGATCTGGGAAGCCATCGTCGAACTCGGCGCGAGCATACCGGAAGAGGAATGGGCAAAGGTGCCGCGCGACGCTTCAAAGAACCTGCATCATTACCTGTACGGAGCGCCTAAAGAGGAGGAGCAATGAGGACGCTCTTTGCGGACGCGGCGTACTTTGTCGCCACGCTAAATCCTCAAGACGATCTCCACGACCACGCCGTTTCCATCGGTCGCACTCTCGATGACTGCCTCTTGGTCACGACCGAGATGGTCCTTACCGAAGTCTTGAATTTCTTCGCGGAAAGGGGACGCGCATTGCGGCAGCTTGCCGCCAATTTGGTCGGGCAGCTCAAGCACGATCCCAACACCCGAATCATTCCGCAGACTACCGCTCAGTTCGAGGACGCCTTGGAATTTTACCGCAGCAGGCACGATAAGGAGTGGAGCCACACCGATTGCGCATCTTTCCGCGTGATGGAGCAACAAGGCATCGCGGAGGCACTCACGCA
>Ga0209061_1001486_pt1 | contig 38360 bp, 22 predicted proteins | sample Coa_R1_10_FD_187157 | JGI IMG/M metagenome (GOLD analysis project Ga0209061, IMG submission 187157) | Surface soil microbial communities from Centralia Pennsylvania, which are recovering from an underground coalmine fire - Coalmine... | ecosystem: Environmental > Terrestrial > Soil >... | reverse complement strand
CGACCTCGGTGGATAGGTCCACCTCCGGTGCAGAGAGGCCCGGCAAACTATACTCCGCCGACGGCTCCCTATTCTGCAATGTCGAGACCGCTTCAACGTACTCCCGATCTTCCTGGCGGTCCAGCGGCAGGACCGCTTCCCCGATCGCCCAGGCACGTAGCTCCTCCTCGACGGCGACAGCGGAGGGGGGACGTTGATTCGGATCTTTGGCCATCAACCGCTCGATAAGGCGAGCAAAACCAAGTGGAACATCGGGGACCAGCTCGCGCAGCGGCCTTGGTTCTTCCTGACGATGCCGCCGCATTTTATCGCGGCTGCTGCCATTAGGAAATGGCGGTTGGCCGCTCAGCGCGAAGTATAGCGTACAGCCAAGCGAATAAAGGTCGGCCCGGCCATCGACGCCGGTCGCATCGGTGGTCTGCTCCGGGGCGATGTAGTCCATGGTGCCGACGATGTAGCCTTGACCGCCGATCACGTCTTGCTCGGCCTCTTCGCCCTCCATCAGGGCCAAGCCGAGATCGAGCACCTTGGCGTGATCGTTGGGCGTAATCATAATGTTCGATGGTTTCAGATCACGATGGATCAAGCCCTGATTGTGGGCATGTTCCAGAGCCGAGGCAACCTCGGCCATCAGGCGGGCGGCGCGCGGCACCTTCAACGGGCCGTTCTCGGCGACGGTCCTGGATAAGTTTTTGCCAGGGATATACTCCATAGCGATAAAGTAGATGCCCAGGCAGAAGCCACTCTCGTAAGTCCAGGCCAGATGCGGATGGGCGACACGGCGGCTCAGCTCCATCTCCCGCTGAAAGCGTGCCAGCAAGCGTTCACGATTGCGCCAGCGGCTGGGGGTCAACACCTTAAGGGCTACCAATTCGCCGCTGCGCTCATCACGGGCCAGATACACTGTGCTCATGCCGCCGCGGCCGATGGGAGCGAGCACCTGATAATGGCCCAGCAGCAATCCTTTACCGCTGCCACGTAGCAGCTTGCTCGCCTGGAAGCGCGACAGTTTGCCTTTGCGGACCAGGTGATCAGCCAAGGCATGAGGGTCGTTGCGTTTCTCTTTGGGCACATCAGACAGCGCCTCTTGGAGCTGGCGGCGATCGAGCAGGCCGCTCTTGAGCACCGTTTTCAGAAAACCCTCGACCGTTGGCAGACCAGTAGGGGGAGAGGGAACTTTAGACATGAGATATTACGGCCCTTACTTATCCCGAATCTGTGCCTTGAGGACGTGCCTGAGACGCCCCATGATTTTGTCGTGGGCCTTCTTGACCTCGCTATCTGTTAATGTGCGATCGTCGGCCTGATAGGTCAAGGCATAGGCCAGGCTCTTATGCCCCGCCGGGATGCTTTCGCCACGATACAGGTCGAACAGACGCACGTCGCGCAGCAAGGCGCCCCCCGCCGCGCGAATCTCGTCGGCCACACGCTCCGCCGGCATCGCTTCTTCGACGATGACGGCCAGATCACGCAAGGCCGCGGGAAAGCGCGGCACCGGCTGATAGAGAGGACGAGCCGGCAGCACGCCGCGCAACGTCTCCAGATCCATTTCGCCGACCAACACGGTCTTCCCCCCAAGATTAAACCCCTCAGCAACCTTCGGATGCAGTTCGCCGAACGAACCGATCACCCGCTCGCCCACCATCAGCTCCGCGGCACGGCCAGGATGCAGGGCCGACGCTTTGAGGGGACGATATTCCACGTTCGCCACGTGCAGATCGCTCAGGAGCGCTTCGAGGATGCCCTTCATATCAAAGAAATCCAGAGAGGGCGATGGGGTGTCCGGCGTCTCGCCCCAGAATTCCTGTCGGCGCAAGCCACATAGAACGATGGCGAGGCGGCGCGGCTCGTCGGGCAATTTCTTATCGGGCCGCAGCAAATACACCGAGCCGATCTCAAACAGCCGTACATCATTGGTGTGTTGCAAATTCGCTGCTGCCACATCAAGAACGCCGGCAAGCAGGCTGTGCCGCATGACCTCGCGTTCGTTGCTGATAGGGTTCTGCAAGCGGACGTAGTCACACGACGAACGGGATTGCGTAAGCGCCCCGAGATCGCCCAAGGGCTTCTCGCGCGCTTCCGTAGTCAGGGCATAGGTGATGACCTCTTGTAAACCGAGGGCGACGAGACGATCGCGCAGGCGCTCCTCAAAGACGAGCGACAGATTGGTCCGTTGCGGCGGCAGCGAATCGGCCAGCAGCGTCGCCGGCAATTTATCGTAGCCGTACAGCCGCACCAGATCCTCGATGAGATCGGCTGGCCCTTCTTCGATGTCGATGCGATGCAGCGGCGTCCTGACACGCAGGGTATCCGTACCGATCTCTTCGACCTGGAACTCCAGTGCTTGCAAGATGCGAACACACTCGGAGCGCGACATATCCATGCCAAGGACACGGCGTATCTCTGCCATCTTCAAGTCGATGACTCGCGGCGGCAGCGGTCGCGGATAAACATCGACGAGGCCGCGGCAAGCAGTAGCACCGCCGTGCTGCCGCATCAGTTCGGCGGCGCGCTCGGCGGCGGGTTTGACGATCTCGGGATGAATGCCCTTGCTGAAGCGCACGCTCGCCTCGCTGGGCAGGTTGAGTGCTTTCATAGTGCGGCGAATACAGAGGAAATCGAAGTTCGCCGCTTCCAGAAGCACGTTGCGCGTGGACGGAGTGACCATCGTATCGGCCCCGCCCTTGATGCCGGCCAGTGCGATTGGCCCTGCCTCATCGGCGATAATTAACATCTCGCTTATCAGTTTCAATGGGGTTGCTTTGTTGCCTTCGTCGAGCGTGGTCAGAGTCTCACCGGCCCGTGCAGGGCGAACGATGATGTGCGGCGCCTGACCGTTGGCACGCTGGCGCAGCTTGTCGTAATCGAAGGCATGCAGCGGCTGGCCCCATTCCAGCAAAACGTAATTGGTAATGTCTACGATGTTGTTGATGGGCCGCATACCAGCGTAGCTCAGCCGTCGCTGCATCCATCCCGGCGAAGGGCCGATGTGCACGTTCCGCAGCAGCATTGCCGCATAACGCGCACATAGCTCCGGATTTTCGATGGAAACACGCACTTCCTCCCCCCCATTGCAGCCCTCTCCTACCAGGGAGGAGAGAGCCTCTTTCCCCCTCTCCCCTGGGGGGGAAGAGTGGGGATGGGGAGAAGGCAGACGCAGCGTTTGTCCCGTCAGCGCAGCAACCTCGCGGGCCACGCCGATCATGGACAAGCAACGCGCCATGTTTGGCGTGATTTCCAGCTCCAGTACAATATCGCCCAGGAAATCGACAGCTGGCGTGCCGGGAGCAACTTCTTCATCGAGCAGAATGATGCCGCCTTCCTTATCGTCGTCGATGCCCAACTCGAATGCGGAGCAAACCATCGCATCACTGGGAATGCCACGAATCTTGGCCGGCTTCAACTCTTGCAGCACCTTCTCGCTGCCTTTGGCGTGATGGCTGAAGAGGACCGAGCCGGCCAGGGCAAGGATGACCGTCTGGCCGGAATCGCCGACTTGGAGGTTCGGCGCCCCGGTGACAAGCTGTTTGGTGCGCCCCTCGCCATACTCGACGGTGGGCAGTTTCAGATTAACGACAGCGGGATCCGGATGCGGCTCCACTTTTTGCACCCGCGCCGTGACAATCTTATCTGGCGGCCACACTGGCCCAGCCTCGGAAGATTTAACACGCAATCCTTCCGGCACCGGCACACCGATCAGCCGCACCCCGGATACTTCCAGACCTGCCAGCGTCAACCGCTCGACCAATTCGGCAACAGGCACTGTTAACGGGACATATTCCGCAAGCCACTTCAGGGGTACTTTCATCGTGGGTTCTCGAATCGACTTCTTGCATCCAGCATACGATTGTTTGTTATAGTGCGCGGGCAGCCCTAGTCCCGAAATAGGAACACGGATGACGCGGATTGGTGCGGCTTTGGTCTTTTCGGTAGTCCCTCACGATGTCGGCAAATAAACCGGGCGGATCTATGCTAGCAGTAGCGGCACCGTTCCACGCAACAGCAGTGGGTACGCTGCCCCTGTGGCCCGAGGCGGGATAGGGGCTTGCCTGAGCATCTCACCCGCAAGCAATCTGCCGGACTTCGCGCTCGCTTTTTGCGGTTGGCATCTTACTTTGCCAGCAGCTTCATCACGTACACATTGTTCTTGTTGCCTTCCTCGCTACTGGCACTGGAGCCGCCGGCACCGACGGCCAGATATTTGCCGTCCGGCGATACCGCCAGCGAAAACAACGTGCCCAACGCTTGTTCACCGCCGTACAACAGCTTACCATCAGCGGCATTCCAGATCGCCAAATAGCTGCGCAGACGCGGCGCGGCGCCGGCGCTGATAAGATGCTTACCGTCTGGCGTGTAACGCAACGCATAGACCACGCCCGGATGCGCCTGCGGTCCCATACCGGGCTTAAGGTGCGGGTTGTTTAATTCGTGCCGCACGCTGCCGTCGGCAACGTTCCAGATTTTGATGGCGTGGTCCCAATCACCGGAGGCCAGGGTCTTGCCGTCCGGCGCCAGCGCCGCCGATACCACGCTGCCGTGATGGCCTTTTTCGAACTTTTTGTCCTCGTAGCCCTTGAACTCGCGGATTAGTGTGCCGTCGGCGGCGTTCCACAATTTCAGGCTGCGATCGTAGCTACCAGAGAGGAGCTGTTTGCCGTCGCTGCTCCAGACCAGGCAGTATACCGCCGATGGCTGTGGCCCCGGGACGTGAGCTTGAATCTCTCGGACCAGGGTGCCCTTGGCCACGTCGAAAAGACGTACCCGGCCATCGTGACAGCCGGTTGCCAGTTGCGTGCCGGCAGGGTTGAACGCCACCACATCGACGATGTTGGGATGCTGGAAATTCTTCACCGGCGTCGCGGAGGCGAGCTTCCACACCTGGATCGCTTTATGGGCACTACCGGAGTAAAAAATGCTGTTCTTGCTGTCAAAGACGATGCTGCCGGCAGCGCCAGCATCGGCATAGGTTTGCACCGGCTTGCCGAACTCGGCCGGCACAGGCTGGCCTGGATTGAACGCGACGTTCCACGTTTGCAGGACGCCGGTACCTCCCCTTTCATCCCCCCCCGCTTTGGGGGAAGATGAAGAAGCGGCACAGGCAGCGGCCAACATCTGGCTGTTCGGCGCGAACGCCAGATTGCGGATGTCTCCGGGTGCTTTTACCTCGGCGAGTAGCTTGCCGTCGTTGAGTGTGAAGAGGCGCACGATGCGATCCCCGCCGCCGGCCGCAAGCAATATATTGTTTTTCGACATGGCCAGAGCCTGCACTTCCTTACCGCCGCCCTCCAGGGTGCGCTCGTTGGCGCCGTTGCCGGTGTTCCACAGCCTGATCTTGCCGTCGTCGCCTGCGGTTAAGACATGCGAGCCATTGGCGGTGACGGCCACAGCACGCACCGGCGCCCCGCTAGACAGAACACGCATCACCGTCATCGTGTGCAGAGCGACGGTCTTATCGGCGCTGCCGGAGAGAAGCAGCGCGTTGTTGCCTGGATGAAAAGCGACAGCGCGGACAGGACCGGCATGGAAAAACGCCTGCAATTCATGACCGGTGGTCAGGTCCCAGACGCGCACTTCGTTATCGACAGCCCCGGTCGCCAGGCGCGTGCCATCGGCGCTGAACGACAATCCAGCGACCTCAGCCGGATGTTCCAGCCTGCGCACTTCTTTACCATCGGCGAGGTTCCACACAATTGCCGTCTTGCCAGCAGTCGCGGCGATCTGCGTACCGGCGCGGTTGAAGGCCACAGCGCGAACCGCTTCCGGCAACGGGCCGAACGTCTTCACAACCTGGCCTTTGGCTGCGTCCCACAACTTGACGATCCTGTCCGCGCCGCCCGAAAGCATCTGCACACCGTTCGGATGAAACGCCACACCAGCGACGCCTCCAGCATGAGCATCCAAACTTGCGAGAATGTTCACGTCGGCTAAGTGGACCATCTTATCCGCGCCGGCCGAGACGAGCGTGCGATTATCAGCGAGGAAGCTCAGCGACGAAATCATTCCCGCACGTTCGGGAAAGGTGAGCAACTCTTTGCCTTGGGCGTCGAAGACGTGGACCTGCGCTGTCTGGGCACCAGAGATCGAGACAGCAATGCGCTGGCCGTTAGGACTAAGAGCCACGGCGGAGGCAGCGGCCGGCAGCGCGATGACCTGAGCAGGGAGCTGACGCCCCCCACTCAGATCGAAAATCTTCACCGTCTTATCGGCGCCGCAAGAGACAAGGCGTGTCGCGTCGGCGTTGACGGCAACGCCGGTGACAGGACCATCCTGAGCATCGAGCGATTGGAGGAGTTTGCCGTCGGCGGCATTCCAGATCTTGATGGTCTTGTCGTCGCCACAGGAGATGACACGATCGAAGCGGGTGTTGAACAGCGCTTGCCGCACCGGGCCGGCGTGCTGCGCTTGCCACACCAGCGCCAGCGGCCATATCCGCACCGTCTTGTCGGCGCTGGCCGTGAATACCCGCTTGCCGTCGCTGTGGAAGGCGACAGCGTGAACCGGACCTTCATGTGGAAAGAACTCGACGAGCCGGCCATCGATCTCGTAAAGGCGCGCCTTGTTGTCCGCGCAGCCAACCAGCAGCCGCTTGTCATCGGGACTAAAGCAGACGCTCCGCACCTCAGCCGGCAGGGTGAGCGTCGTTGGGCCAGCCAGCGTCCACACCTTGATCGTCTTGTCCGCAGCACCGGAGACGATGCGCGTACCATCCTTGCTCAACGCCAGCGCCTGCACCGCTGCGCCATGCTCCAGTTTTATTATCGCTTTGCCCTCGGCAATGTTCCATATTTGCACCGTTTTGTCCACGCTAGCCGAGACCAGTTGATCCCCCTTGCTTGTGAACATAAGTGCATTGACGGCTCCGGAATGTCCGATGAATGTCTTGACCTCCTTGCCCATTTCCACGTCGAACAGGTGAATGCTGTTATCGGCGAGACCGCCGGCCAGGAACTTGCCATCGGGCGAAAAGGCCACGCTGTTGACGGCGGCGGCCAAGGTGAATTTCCTGATCTCCTTGGCATCGGCGGCATTCCAGACAAACAGCGTCTTGTCGGCGCTGCCGGCGGCAACCTGGGTGCCGGCCGGATTCATGGCCACACACAAGACGCCCAACGACGGCCCAGCGAATGGTCGTTCGACTTGCCCATTGCTCACGTTCCACAAGCGCACCTGCTTATCACTGCAACCGGTCAAGAGATGCGCCCCATCGGGACTGAGGACGGCGCTGGTGACTTGGCCCGGATGCGCAAGCAACTTGCCTCCCCCTTCCCCCCCCCCACTTTGGGAGAGGCGAGAGGAGAGCGGCTGCCACAGCTTGACGCTGCCGTCCGCCGACGCCGAGAGCACCTGTCCGCTGTTGTGAAACGTCAAGCTCGTTACCGGCCCGGCGTGGGCGCCGATCAACGCCGTTTGCTGGCCGTTGTTCTGATCCCAGAAGCGGATCGTCTCATCATCACCGGCCGAGGCAAGGAGCTTGCCGTCCGCGCTGGAGGCGACGGCATTGATGGCCGCGGTGTGGCCGGAATATTGCCGCTGGGGCATCCGCGTATCGGCCAGGTCCCAGGCACGGACAATCTTGTCAGCCCCCCCACTGAACAGCCGCTTGCCGTCTGCGCTGACGACCGCCGCTCGCACAGCATCGGGATGCGCCAAGCTCCGCTCCGGCGCCGGCGGCATGACCCACAGCTTAAGCGTGCCATCACGGCCGCCCGTTAGCAGTTGGTTCGAGCCGGGGTGGAAGGCGAGGCTCGCCGCCCTCACCCTGCTCTCTCCCAATTTGGGGGAAGGCAAGGTGAGGGTGGCGAGCAGCTGTCCATCCTTGATTTGCCATAAGAGCAAATGATTATCTATGGTCGCCGCCGCGATCAATGCTCCATTGGGCGACAGCGCCACCGATTCGATACCCGCATTCGCCCCCTTGAACTCGCGGATCGGCTGGCCGTTCATCGCGTTGACCAGGCGCACGCTCTTATCGGCACTGCCGGAGACGAACGAATTGCCGTCACCCGACAGAGCGAGGGCCGTCACCCCATCGCTGTGCATCCCCCCCAGCGCCCGGGAGGCAGCCGGCGGCAGCGTCCAGAATTTCAGGCTGCCATCGCCGCCGGCACTGTAGAGGGCATTGTTGTTGGGGCTGATGGCGAAGCCGCGGACCTCCGCCGTGTGCGCTCCAATGACGCCGAGACTCTGGCCGTTGGCCGGATTCCAGAAGCGCAGTGTCCTGTCCTTGCCGCACGAGATCAACAGCTGACCATTGTCGCTAAAGGCCAGGCCAGTGACAGGACCGTTGTGTCCCGCGAGTTGGACCAATTCCTTGCCATCGGCACTGTTCCATATCTTCACATGTCCATCTTTATCGCCGCCGGCCAGTTTCGCGCCATCAGGACTGACAGCCAGGACGCTCGCCCCTTCGCTCTTGGCCAGAACACGCAGCGGCGTCGAGCTGGGAAAGTCCCACAATTTCGCCGTGTTATCGGTGCCGCCCGATGCAATCAGGCTGCCATCGGGACTGATGGATACGCTCATCACCAAGTTCTGATGGCCGGCCGGCCCGCCGTAGCTCTTGATCTCCTTGCCAGTGGCGCTATCCCACACCTTGAGGGTGTGATCGCCGCTGCCACTGACGACATATTTGCCATCCGGCGTGAAAGCGACAGCGTAAACGGCCTCGCTGTGTCCTTTCATCGTGGCGATCACTCCCGGCGCCGCGTTATCCTCCGCAGCGGGCAGCCACGGCACGATGGCAGCAAGCGCGATTATCAGAAGGAATGCAGCGCAAACAAGCGAAATCGAGGTAGGTCGCAAATGCATAAGAGGCCTCCGGGGAGGGTTATTCGGGATGCATATCCGGGCGGGGAATTGCAGTTTCCCGCGCCGGCGGGAAGCTGTCAACCGTTTCTCGTGAAGAGCGTCGCTAAATAACGCGACCACACCATAAGAGGGAATAGAAAGGGCTGCAAGGCAGGCTGCCCACGTGCCGAGATTTCCGCACGCGGCCAGCCTGCCCTGCAGCCCTTTCCGTCCACCCTTAAACGATCCAGGAATTTGATACTTGCTGAGGCTCCCTTGGAATAGCCCTTTCCCGTTGCCAGCTGTGAAAGCGACCGCCTCAGGGCCTCTTGCTCAAGGAACCGCCAAGACGCCAAGGACGCCTCCTTGAGATCGTGTTTCTCAAGGCTGCAGGGCTGTAGCGTGCGATTGCGAATCTACCCTTGCTTGCACGGCGGCCTGATGGGTGCAATCGATGTTGAGCCGGTCGTTGGCATGGACACGAATTGAGTGCGTTTCTTCAATAGGCTTGCCACCGGCATCCGTGTAACGGACGACGATCGAGTAGATCATGTTCTTGCCAGGTTCCAGAGGCGGCGAGACGAATTCGCGCACTGTTCCGGTGGCAGTGGTCTTGTGGCCTTCAACGAGGACTTCGGCATTCTCCGGCACCACGAGCCGCAGGTAAGCAGTGTTATCGGCCGACGGCGGAAGATTCTCTGCGGGCGGACGAGATGGCCCCTCGGCCGGCGGAGCGAAAGTAGCGCCGGCCGGCATTCCGCCCGCCCCGCTGCTGCCGACGCCAGCGCCGCCTCCAGCCCTGCTGATCAGCGGGACGAAACCGGCATAAGCGCCGGGATCCGTCCCGTGTTTGTAAAGCCCCTTGCAGCGACGTGTGGCCACATACATAACGCCGCTTTGCAGACCGAACTGAAGAGAATTGTCGGGACCGATATTAAAGTTCGGTCCATAGGTGCTGTAGCCCCAGTAACGCCGGAAGGGTCCATAGTATCCAGGCCCGCCAAAAGCCCGCACGCCGCACACGTGGAAAGCACCGCCGTAACAAAGGGCCGGGCAGACAACCTCGAAGTACCCTGGCGTCAGCACCGGCCTGATGACGCTCTGCCCCGTGCTGGTCCTCTGTTGGCCGCCGCCCGCTTCGTAGATTTCCGGCGTGATCGGCCCAGGCTCCCGATAGCCTTGCGCGCCACCCGTCGGGATCGGCGGCTGAGCACGCGTGCTCCAGGCCACGCTCAAACTCAGGACCAGCGCCGCCGTTGTTAGGATGGTCGGGCGAAGAGGCGACGAACCCTGCGGCAACATGACTTTTCTCCTGGCGTCTGCTTCGCTTGTGGTGTTTCTTTGTTCGGATCGGCGGGAGAGGATACGAGAGGGAACTTTGCCACATCTTCACAGGCAGCGGGAGCGAATCTTAGCTCAATCGCTGCAAAAAGTTTTCTCTGCCGCTGCGGCACAATCGGCGCGGGCAGTGCTCGAGCGACGAACAAAACTGCATGATCCGGAAGCATAAGCGACAGCAAAGCACCTGTCGCTAAGAGCTAGCGGACCAAACCTCCTCTCTCCTTGTGGGGAGGGCTGAGGCAGGAGGTGTCAAGGCAAGGGAGCCCAGGAGAGGTGCCCCCCCCACCCAAACCCTCCCCCTTGTGGGGGAGGGAAAAGGGCATCTTATCCAAGAGCGCTTGCAAGCGGGCGCAAAACGGCAACGCCCTCCGCCGGTCCTCCTTCTCATAAAACCAGTAGAGGATTTTCATATATGGATAGTCGATTTCGTCCCCTTCGCTTTTCTGGGACATGCCGGGTCTTGCCCAAGTTCAGGATTTTTTACGCCCCGTGATAATCGATGTCTTTGACATCCAGTGCGTACTTCTGAATGAAATCGCGGCGCGGCTCGACTTTCTCGCCCATCAGGATGCGGAACATCTCATCCGCCTTCAGGGCGTCATCCAGCTGGACTTTCATGAGCATGCGTTTATCGGGATCAAGCGTCGTTTCCCACAGTTCCTCGGCATCCATTTCGCCCAAGCCTTTGAAGCGCGTGATTGAGAGACCGCGCTCGCCGAGCTTGCGGACTTCGACGATCAGCTCGCGCAGCGTGACCAGCTGGCGGCGCAGGTCGCCGTTTTCCAGCACCAGGCGCGGCGGCGGCTCGCGGCCGGCGATGCGCGGCGCCGGCACCAGATCGCTCGGCTTGAGTCCGAAGCGCTCCAGTTCCTGCACGCCGCGATTGGCTTCCCGCACTTCATGCAATTCCTGGACATACATCACTTCGGCATGGCCGTTGCCGTTTATCTGCCCTGGCGTTTCGTCGCCGACGACCAACTCATGGCCCAGACGTTGCTGCTGTTCCTGGCGATAGGCATCCACCTCGTCTTGGGTGTAAAACCATTCCTCGTGACTGCCGAGCAGCACCCGATAAAACGGCAGACCGCGTTCTTCGCTGTGCCGGGCCAGGAAATCGCGCAGAGTCAGGCCACGCCGTTCCAACGTTTGCAGCGCTCCCTCCAGACGATGGAGCACCTGCACCAGGGCCGACAATTCTTCGCCTTGCAGCACGCGCGGCGCCGCCGCGCCCGCCCCTTCCTCTTCTCCCGAGGAGGGAAGGAATGAAGGAGAGGGCGGCGGCAACACATGGAGACGGGTGTCCTTCAAGCCGCGCTCGATCAACTCTTGCTGCATCTCTTCGGCTGTCTGTATGAAGCGCACCTGTTTCTTATGCGTCACCTTGTACAAGGGCGGCCGAGCAACATAAATGTGTCCATCCGCCACCAAGCGAGCCATTTGCCGGTAGAAAAAGGTCAATAAGAGAGTACGAATGTGCTGGCCATCCACGTCTGCATCCGTAAGGATAATGACCTTATCATAGCGCAAATTCTTGAGGTTCTCATCCTCATTGTTGCCAATGTCGATGCCGATGGCGGAGATGAGGCTGCAAATTTCCGCGTTATTCAACATATTTTCGACGCGGGCTTTTTCGACGTTGAGCGGCTTACCGCGCAAGGGCAGGATGGCCTGGAAACGACGATTGCGGCCGGACTCGGCCGAGCCGCCGGCCGAATCGCCCTCGACCAGGAACAATTCCGAAGCGTCCGGATCGCGCTCGGTGCAGTCGAACAATTTGCCTGGCAGACCGCCGCCAGAAAGGATGCTTTTACGATCCTTCAAAGCCTTTTTGGCTTTGGCTGCTGCTTCACGCGCCTCGGCCGCCACCATCACTTTCTTGATGATTCGCTGTGCATCCTTGGGGTTCTCTTCGAGATATTGACCCAGCTGCTCATTGACGGCAGTGATGACGGCGCTCTCGACTTCGGGATTCGACAATTTCAATTTATTGTTCGATTCAAACTGCGGTTCCGGCACTTGCACGCTGACCACCGCCGTCACGCCTTCGCGGAAGTCTTCGCCAATGGGCGAAACATTCTTAAATAGCTCTTCTTTGTCGCCATAGGCTTTCAAGGTGCGCGTCAGGGCGGCGCGGAAGCCTGTCAGGTGCGTCCCGCCGACCGGATTGTAACCGTTGTTGGCGTAGCAACGGACGCGCTCCTCGTCGCTGCTGGTGTATTGCAACGCCACTTCCACACGCACGTTGTCCACCATCTTCTCGATATATATAGGCTTGTGCAACACCTCTTCGGAGCGATTGAGATAATGTACGAATTCCGTCAGGCCGCCATCATATTTGAAAGTCTCTTCCTTGCCGGTACGTTTGTCGATTAGATGAAAAGTCAGCCCTTTATTGAGGAAGGCCAATTCGCGCAGGCGCACTTCCAAAGTGTCATAATCGAAGCGCGGATCCTTGAAAATCTCCGGGTCGGGTTTGAAGGTGATGAGCGTGCCGGTGCCCTTGGCAGCGCCGATGTCTTTGACTTCGGTAACGGCCTTGCCGCGGGCATATTCTTGTTTGTAGACCCGGCCATTACGACGTACTTCAGCTTCGGTCCATTCGCTCAGAGCCGTCACGGCTTTGGCCCCCATGCCGTGCAGACCCACCGACACCTTATAGGAGTTTTTATCAAATTTGGCGCCGGCGCCTGCCAGGGTCATGACGACTTCCAGCGTCGAGCGTTTCATCACCGGATGCTCATCGACCGGAATACCGCGGCCGTCGTCTTTGACACTGATACTGCCGTCTTCATTGATTTTCACTTGAATATGATGGCAGTGGCCGGCCACCGCTTCATCCACACTGTTATATATCAGCTCATAGACCAGATGATGCAACCCATTGGAACCGACGTCGCCAATGTACATACCAGGCCGCTTGCGAATGTGGTCGGCGTTCTGCAAGACCTGCACATTTTCGCCGCCGTAATCGCTGCTGCTTGTCAACTCGGCCTGCTCAGCGGCAATGATTTCATTTTCAGCCAAAATAACATTTTCTTCGTTCATCGTTGCGTCCTCACAAAATACGTTCTTGTCCGTCCGCTACGCCTCCAAGGGATGCCTTTACGAGCACGGCGGACGGCCAGGAGCGTGTTCATTCCAGAACTCCTGCGCGGAAGCGCAGGTCGGTCAGGGGGGTGCCGGGCAGTTGACGGCGCAGCTGTTCCAGCAAGCGCCGCTTGTGGAAATGAGCCAACTCTTGCAACAACACGGCATTATCAACAATCACCTCCAACACGCCGCGCCGCAAAGCGGCCGGACGCGAATGGGCAGCAAATTCCGGCCCTGCAGCCTCGGCCCAGGCTTTCTCCAGGTGCAGCCGTCCTTGACGCCGACCCCAGCCACGCGCCGCGAACAGCCGGCTCAGGATCTCCCCCAGCCGTTCTGGTCCTCGCTCTGGTACATCGCGCCGTATGGCCATATTAACCTCAAAAGAACTAACCCCAGAGTCACAGAGAACCCTCTCCCACAAGGGAGGAGGGAAATGTCTGCTCGTCCTTAGGGCTAGCGGCCTTTTCCCTCCCCCCTTGTGGGGGAGGGTCGGAGGCCTTTTCCCTCCCCCCTTGTGGGGGAGGGTTGGGGTGGGGGGAGCCAAGGAGTTGGCTCCGTTGCCTTGACACCTCCCACCCCAGCCCGCCTCCACGAGGAGGAGGAGGTTTGATCCGCCAGCTTCTTAATTTTGTGTCTTTTCTGTATCTCCTCTCTGTGCTCTTCTAGAACTCTGGGGTTAGCTCTTTTTACGTCAGCGGCATCACCAAATACGAATAGTCCGTGCCGCAGCGGAACAGGGCGGGGCTACCGGGGTCGATCAGATCCAGCGTCAACTCGGCGTCCGGCGGTAGTACCTTAAGCATGTCCACCAGGTACGTGGGATTGAAGCTGATCTCCAGCGTTTTGCCGTCATATTCGATCGGCAGCTCGACCCGGGAGCTTCCCGCCGTGGCGCCTCTGGCCTTGAGCGTCAGGTTATTTTTGCTGAAGCGGAAAGTGACGCGCTTGCTGTCTTCATCGGTCATGATGGCCGCTTGCCGCACGGCCGCTTGAAACGGTGCGGCTTGCAGCACAATCCTCGCACCTTGTTTTTTCGGCATTACCTGCTTGTAATCGGGAAAACGCCCTTCGACAAGCCGGCTATAAATGACGGCGCGTTCGCTACGGAACAAAACCTCGTTAGGCCGCAAACAAACCTTGACCATCTCCTCATCGTCCTGGAGATTACGCTCCAGCAAATTCATGGCCTTGGTCGGCACGACCGGCGTCTGGCCTTTGGTCGTGTGGCCACCGTGCTCTGCGGCTGTCCCTTGGGCCAGGGCCAAACGCCGGCCATCGGTCGCTACCAGCTTCGCCAGGTTGCCTTCCAGCTCCCACAACACGCCAGTCATCGAGTAGCGGGCTGTCTCATCGGCAGTGGCAAACACGGTTCGGCGAATCATTTCCCGCAGACTGCCGGCTGTGATCTCATGGAACTTATCTTCGGCAAATATCGGCAAATCGGGAAACTGTCCCGGATCTTCGCTGGGCATCTCGAATTCCAGGGACGGACCTTTGACCAGGCAAGCGCTCGGATCGGCCTCAATGGTCAGCTCACCGTCGTGGGTCTCGCGCAAGATCGCCAGAAGCTTGGCAGCCGGCAAGATCGCTTCACCGGGTTCCACAATGGTCAGCCCTTGCACGTCCAGACGAATGCCGACCTCCATGTCGGTGGCCATAAGCGTGCAGCGGCCGTCGCCGGCGATAGCCTTCAGGTTTTTCAAGATTGGTTTGACATCGCGGGCCGGAATGGCCGCGCTGGCCAATTGGCATGCCGACAGCAGGCCCTCACGATGACAGATGGCCTTCATACGCTCCTCCTTGATAGGTGGGTATGTTCCCCTGTTTCTTCTCGGTAAGAAATCATTCTGTATTTATTTCCTCCGTAGCGGTATTAAAGAGAAACCGTTCGTAGATCATAAGTTCATTCTCTGTCGCATCATCTTCTGGCGGCTGCAGCATTTATGCTCGCGTTCCTGTTGTGGAAATCCTGTTGCTCCGTTGTCGCGCCCGTGTCGTCGGCTGTCGAGAGAAACCATTAGTCCCAAAGAGCGCAGCCAAAGCTGGCCAATAACATCGGAACCAGACGCTTTCTCGCCGAATGGACAACAGCTTTTCCACCATGTTGGTCATGTCAGGTCTGCGTGCAGCTGGCGTACGGCTCCGGACAGACGAATATCCTGAGCCAGGGCTTTTTCCACTTTGCGACAGGCGTGCAAGACGGTGCTGTGATCGCGGCCGCCGAAATAAGCGCCGATCTGTTGCAGCGACAAGTCGGTCAGCCGGCGAGCCAGGTACATGCCGATCTGGCGCGGCAACAGGGTGCCGCGCGTGCGGCTGCGGGCTTGCAGTTGCTGCGGTTCAACCTGGAAATAGCAGCCGACACGCTGGGCGATGCGTTCCACCGTCGGCCGGCTCGTCGCCGCCTCGACGCTGAAATGCTCGGCCAGCATTTCCACGCTTATCGTTGGCCCATGAAGCCGCATCAGCTCCGCCAGACGGGCGACGGCCCCTTCCAGCTGGCGAGCACTGCCCGTAAGATGTTTGATCAACCAGGCAAGGATTTCTTCTCTCACCAGCAAACCACGCCGGTTCATGCACTCTTGCAAGAAGACGCGGCGGCTCTCCGGCGCTAGCGCACCCAGGCCGACCACCAAACCACTGCCCAGCCGGCTTGTCACACGCGCCGACAGATGATCCAGCTGAGCCGGTCCTGCCAAAGCGGTAAATACCAACTGTTGACCCCGTGCCAGGCCGCGGTCTATCCGATGAACAAAAATTCCCTCAATCCGTGCCGGCAGATGCTGCACATCTTCGATAATCAGCAGGTCCGCTTGCCGCAATGCCTTCTGTTCCTCACGACCACTGTCGGAAAGCACCAGCGCCTCGAAATCTCCTGCCGCCAGCAACACCGCTTGCAGGTCCGGCGAACGCTGTGTGATTTCAGTCAGCAGGGCGGAGACGAGGTGGCTCTTGCCGGAACCAGCCGGACCGTAGAGGAAGAGTGGATTGATCGCTCGCCGCGGCCGACGTCCGCAAACGCAATCGGCCACTCGTTCGACGGCCAACCGCGCCGCCTCCGTTTCCGCCAGCGCAATCCAGTTTGCGAACGTCTGCATGCACCATTTCCCCTTTTGCAGCTGACTCTATTCTAACGTAATCCGCCTTCTACCACAAGCACAATCGTTGGAATGTAAGAACTTGAAAAATAAGGACTTGTGTGGTTTTCCTTGAAGGGCCATATCCGAACAAATGTTCACAAACATAAAAAGAGAGCCAGACCCGGGAGAAGCATGTTCGAGTTTATCGTAAGTCCTTAGAATACAAGGAGTAATTTCCACGCATTGCCGCAGAGGGGCCATCATGACGTTTTACGTCACGAAGGAATGCATCCAGCTGGGCCTGCGTGCAGGAGCCATCGTCTTCCGCGATCTGCGTATCGCCCCTGCTGGGCCGGAGCTGCGAGCGGAGATCGACCGGGAAATTCAGGCGGTGCGTAGCCGGTTCGCCAGCCCTGCGGCTGTCCGCTCCTGTCCGGAGGTAGCGGCGTTTCAAGAACTGCATCGCTGCGTCGGCGTCTCTTCACGCAAAGAACAATCCTCGATTGAGCGCTTGTTCTTGTTGGCTCTCAAGCGCGGCGAACTGCCGGCTATCAACAATTTGGTCGATGCCTACAATCTGGTCTCCCTGCGGACGTGCTGCTCACTGGGGGCGCATGATCTCGACGCTATTGCCTTGCCGGTGAGTTTGTGTTTGTTGACAGGCCAAGAATCGTTTACCCCGCTGGGGGAGACGACGCCAGCGACCGTTGTTCCCGGCGAATATGGCTACGTGGATGCGGCTAATCGTCTGCTCTGTCGCCTCGATGTGCGCCAGGCCGATTTCAGCAAAGTGACAGAGCAGACGCGTCATGCCTTGCTGATCGTCGAAGGGACGGCCGAACACGATCCGCAACTGCTGCGCCGCGCGATGGAAGACGTGATCGAGGTGGTGATGCGCTACTGCGGAGGCACGGCTACGGTTCCCTGAAGTGCGGATCATCAAGGCGTCGAGACGGCTTCCTCTCCCGACGACCCGGGGTTAGGCACGGCGGCTCCGTACGGCACCCCCTGGTTGGGCACGCGCCGCCAACGCCGGCATTTCTTGGCGGCGTACCGGTTCGCGCTCGGCAGCATCGCTAGCCGTAATTGGCCGCGCTTGCAGCAGCTAAAATCGATACGCGGCACAGATGGCTGCTGCCACGGGTGTCTCTCGCGATTTTCGGCGTGTAGGATGGCCTTACGTGCGAGCGTTCTTTTCTCTTCCCCTTGTGGGGAAGGGAGTGAGGAAGCCTGCTCGGGGCGCTAGCGTAATCTCGCTCGCCAAAATCGAGAGGGGATCCTCAGGCCACCGCGTCTTGTGGCCAGGGAATGCTTTCGGTCTAATCGAGAGGAAACCTAAGGAGGAACATGCCCATGCCACGGAAGCATTTGCAACCGGGGCCTCTTGATACCATGCGATTCGAAATGGTTTTTGGTTGTTCGGACTTGCGGAGAAGATTTATGCATACATTGCTTCGATTGGTCTTGGGCTTGACAGCTTCATGGCTTTTCCTCATGCCCATCCGCGCTGCGGCGGAAGAGCGAACAAGGGTTTATCGCGGCGCTCGTATTCTGACGGCGGCTGGCGCGCCCATCGAGAAAGGCGTGTTGATCGTGCGTCAAAACAAAATCGTCGCCGTCGGCGCGGAAGCGGATACGCCTATCCCCGAAGGCGCGGAAGTCATCGATCTGACGGGCAAGACCCTTATCCCTGGCCTGGTGGACACGCATTCTCATATCGGCATCTGGCCCAGGCCGCATGTGCCGGCACACAACGATGGCAACGAAGGCAGCGGGCCGGTGCAGGCAGGGTTGCGGGCGCTGGATGCCATTCAGCCGGACGATCCCGGTATCCGCATGGCTACCGCGGGCGGCGTTACCACCGCCAACATCATGCCCGGCTCGGCTAACGTTATCGGTGGGCAGACGATCTATGTCAAGCTGCGTGGCCGGACCATTGAGGAGATGCGCGTGGCCTCGGCTACAGTTTTAGGCGGTTTGAAGATGGCTAATGGAGAAAATCCCAAACGCTGGAACTTCGAGGGGCGCAAGATGGCTCCGGCCACGCGCATGAAAATCGCTGCTTTGCAGCGCGAGCAGTTCGCCAAGGCCCGCGAGTATCAGCGCGCCTGGCAGCACTATCGCCAGGCCAAGGCCGAGGGCAAGGATATGCCGCAGCCGGACGTCGATTTGGCTCTGGAGCCGCTGGTCGAAGTGCTCCAGCGTAAACGCACTGTCCATTTTCACAGTCATCGCGCTGACGATCTTATGACGGCGATTCGCCTGGCCAAGGAGTTCCATTTCGAGTTGGTGCTGCAGCACTGCACGGAAGGTTATCGCATCGTTGATGAGTTGGTGCGCGAGAAAATTCCGGTATCACTGACGTTGGTGGACAGTCCGGGGGGCAAGCTCGAAGTGGCGGGCTTGCTGGAAGAAAATGCTGCTATTCTCAGCAAGGCCGGCGTCAAGGTGGCCATCAACACCGATGACTCGATCACCGAATCGCGCTTCTTGCTGCGAACCGGGGCCATCGCTGTGCGGGGCGGCATGGCGGAAGAAACCGCCCTCCGTGCTCTGACGATCCATGGCGCTCAGATGTTGCACCTCGATGATCGGCTCGGCTCGCTGGAAAAAGGCAAAGACGCAGATTTTGTCGTGCTGTCCGGTCCGCCGTTTAGCGTTTATACGCAGGTGTTGCAAACCTACATCGACGGCCAATGCGTGTTCGATCGCCGCAAGCAACAGGATTGGTCGTACCAAACGGGCGGCTTTGCACTGCGGGAGCGCGACCGGCTGCCGAAGTGCCCGCCGGCGGTCCGTCCCCCGGCTGCTGTGGACACGCCGCTACGCCGCCTGGAACATAAGCCGTGGCGCGGCAATGTGCCGCGCTTTGCCGTTTTGGCCGGCCGCATCGATACTGTAGCTACAAAAAGCATCCCTAATGGAGTCATTCTGGTTGACGAAGGAAAAATCAAGGCGGTCGGCTCCGTGTCGGACGTGCAAGTGCCCGAAGGTTGGCCTGTGTTGACGGCGGCGGTGGTCACGCCTGGATTGATCGATGCTCATACGGTCGTCGGTCTGTCGGGCGCGGCTAACGTCGGCGCCGATCAGGACCAGGACGAGATGAGCGATCCCAACCAGGCGGATTTGCGTGTGCTGGACAGTTTCAACCCCCGGGAGCCGCTCTTGGAGTTTCTCTGTCGTGAAGGCGTCACTGTGGTCCACGCGGTTCCCGGCCGCGCTAACGTCATCGCTGGACAGACCGGTATTTTCCGCACTTCGGGGCATACGGCCGAGAGCATGATGCTGCGCTTTCCCGCTGGCCTGCTCGTCAATCTCGGTGAAACCCCGAAATCATCGTACACCAATCGCCAACCAACGACGCGCATGGGCACAGCCGCTCTCTTGCGTACGGCACTGACGCAAGCCCAGAATCACGCGCGCAAAACAGCCGCTGCCAAGAGCGAAGATAAACGCCCTCCTTATAATCCGAAATTGGAGGCGTTGGGTCTGGCTTTGGATGGCAAGCTGCCGGTCATCTTCGCGGCGCACCGGGCTGATGATCTCTGCACGGCCCTGCGTCTGGCCAAGGAGTTCAAGCTGTCGCCACGTCTGGACCTGGCCACCGAAGGCTATTTGATCGCCGACCGTTTGGCCAAGGCGAAAGTACCGATTGTGGTACATCCGACGATGCAGCGGCCCGGCTCGATGGAGACGTATCACAGTCAGCTGTGCAACGCAGCGGTGCTGGCCGACCATCAGATCCCGTTGGCCATCGGCACCGGCTTCGAGGCCTATGTGCCCAAAACGCGCGTGCTGCGCCACGAAGCGGCGATGGCAATGGTCAACGGTCTCGGCTACGACCGTGCTTTGCGAGCCATCACGCTCGATGCCGCCCGCATTCTCGGCATCGATAAACAGCGTGGTAGCATCGAGAAAGGCAAGATTGCCGATCTGGTGTTGTTCGACGGCGATCCCTTTGAGCATACGACACACGTGACGCATACGCTGATCGAAGGGCGCGTCGTGTACGATCGCAGCGAGTATTTGCAGTTGCCGTTCGCGCGGCGGGCGCTCCCATTGACAGGCGGCGGCGGGGTTGGCTGCTGCTTGGGGATTTGGTAAGGAGCGGACAATATCCGAAGGGGAAACAGCAGAAATTAGCCCTTCATCATCACCGCATCCAGGTTCAGCAGCACATTCGCCACGACGGTCCAGGCCGCCAGCTCGGCCGCATCCATGCCTGGCGGCAGTGGACCGAGCGGTTCGGTCGCCAGCGCCAGCGCCGCTTTGGTGTCCTTGCGATAATGCGCACACTCTGCCTGAAACAGCTCCTGCACCTGCTGGACTTGCTCCGTTCGCGGCGGGCGGCACAGACACAGGCGCAAGCCGAAACGTGCCCGTTCTTCGGTCGTGGTTCCGCCTTCCTTGACAATGCGGCGGGCCAGTGCCTGGGCACATTCAATGTATACCGGATCGTTTAAGGTGACGAAAGCCTGCAACGGCGTGTTGGTGCGGATGCGGCGGACAGTGCAGGTTTCCCGGCTGACGGCGTCGAAGGCAGCCATCGATGGATACGGCACGGTGCGCCGCCAGAACGTGTACAGGCCGCGGCGGTAGCGGTCCTCACCTTGGCTCGTCGCCCAGGTGCGTTGACCGTTAAAGGCCGCTTGCCACAAACCAGGTGGCTGCGGCGGAAACACCGAAGGACCGTGCATCTTGCGGCTCAGGAGGCCGCTCAGAGCCAGCGCCTGATCGCGTACCATCTCGGCCTCAAGGCGAAAGCGCGGGCCGCGCGACAAGAGTCGATTGCGCGGGTCTTTCGCCAGCTTCTCTGGCGTCGTCTGCGCTGATTGCCGATATGTCGCCGACGTCACAAGGAGTTTCAAGAGCGCTTTTGTATCCCATTGGAGGCGCACATATTCCGTGGCCAGCCAATCGAGCAGTTCGGGATGGCTGGGCATGTCGCCTTGCGTGCCAAAATCTTCCTCCGTCTCGACGAGACCGATGCCGAATAGTGCGGCCCAGTAGCGGTTGACGGCGACGCGGGCCGTCAACGGATTGTCGGGAGAGAAAAGCCACTTGGCCACGCCAAGGCGGTTGAGCGGCGCATCTTTGGGCAGCGGGTGAAACGCTGCCGGTACGCCCGGCTCGACTTTCTCGCCCCGATTGAGGAAGTTGCCCTTTATCATCACATATGTTTGTCGTCGCTTGTCCGGCGGCAGTTCGACCATCACCGGCACGTGCGGCACGACTGGCCGCAATTTTTCCAGCTGGGCGATTTCGCCGAGCAGGGGCAGCGATTCGACCGGGATCGGCGTTCGTCGCAGCGCGCGAACGGCAATGAGTGGGGGCGCGGCCAACTGCTTTTTCAGCGCGGCGATCTGGGCATCGATGCGGCGATTCTGTATCTGTTGCTCCGGCGTTGGGGCCGCGAGGGTGGGGCGTTCGTCCGGCTGATCGTTATCGGCGGTTTGATTGAAAAACGCATAGAAGCGGTAGTATTCTTGTTGAGTAATCGGATCGTATTTGTGGCTATGGCACTTGGCGCAACCCATTGTCAGGCCCATCCATACTTGCATCGTGGTATCGACGCGGTCCTTGACGGCAGCAACGCGGAACTCCTCATCGTCGGTGCCGCCCTCGGTGTTGGTCATGGTGTTGCGGTGAAACGCCGTGGCGATGCGCTGCTGGAGCGTCGGCTGGGGCAGCAAGTCGCCGGCCAATTGCTCGATGGAAAATTGGTCGTAGGGCAGGTTGCGGTTGAAGGCGTCGATGACCCAATCGCGGTAAGGCCAAATGTTGGGCCGCAGTGGGTCGGAGCCGTAGCCGGCCGAGTCGGCGTAGCGCGCCAGGTCCAGCCACAGCCGCGCCCAGCGCTCGCCGTAAGCCGGATCGTTCAAAAAGCGATCCACCGCGTTCTCGTAAGCATGCGGCGAGCGATCGCGGAGGAATTCTTCGATCTCCTGCGGCGTCGGCGGCAGGCCGCGCAGGTCGAAACTGAGACGACGCAGCAACGTGTAGCGATCGGCCTCCGCCGCCGGTTTCAGCCCATGTTTTTCCAACTCGGCCAATATGAAGAAATCGATGGGGTTGCGGACCCACCGAGTAGCTAACGCGGCCAACTCATCGTGAAGGGCCGGCAGCGGCGGGCGCTTCGGTTTGACGAACGCCCAATGCTCGGCATACGGCGCTCCCTGAGCGATCCAGCGCTGGAGGGTAGCGATCTGTTGCTCCGTCAGTACATTGCCGGTCTGCACGGGCGGCATGCGTTTGTTCTCTTCTTCGGCGCGGACCCGTTGGATCAACAGACTTTTCTCCGGCGCGCCCGGCACGATGGCAGCGCCACGCTTGCGGGGCAGAAGCGCCGTATCGCGGCGATCCAGCCGCAGCTTGGCGGCACGATGGCCATCATCTTGGCCGTGGCAGGCCAGACAATTTTTTGACAAAATCGGTCGAATATCACGGTTATAATCGATGGGTGTTTCGGCAGACGATGACGGCGAAGAGAAGGCGATCCATAACAGGCAGGCAAGAGCTCTCGGTTTCATGGAGACCTCGCGGCAGCAAGGATTGCGAAGCAGCAGCAGCGGGCAGGGAGGATATTTACTAACTATATGCCGAAAGGCGAGGGAGAACAAGCGCACGAAGAGCCTTCAGGGTGTCTCTCGTGATTTGGAAACCTACTCGGGGCGCTAACGCAACCCCGCTCGCTAGAAACGCAACCCCGCTCGCTAGAAACGCAACCCCGCTCGCTAGAAACGCAACCCCGCTCGCCAAAACGCAGAGAGACACTCGCGCCTTCAGGATCGGAAGAGTTGCGCCAGCTGGCGCACCTCGCTTTCCTCGACTACCGCATCGCGCCGCCGGCCTTGACAAACAGCGCCGCGCACCGCAAACCAGTCGGGACGCAACGGCATCAGGGTGCGTATCTCCGCTGGACCCAACGATCCTGCCAGGGCCACCGGCACGCCCGCGGCGCGGCAGCGCGCGCACAAACGTTCGATCTCGTGCAGCGGCAGCCAGTCCAAGAGCGTCGAACCGTCTTTCTTCCAGGTGTCGATCAGAAAGGCTCCCACGGGATGTGTTGCGGCAAAAGAGCAAACTTTCCTTGGCGTCGGCGCGCGTGCGCGTCGCCAGTCGGCATAGGCCACAGCCACGACGCGCGGTTTCAGCTGTTGCCGAGCCAGTTCACCAATAGCGGCGCCTAATTCATCCTGCCAAACATCTCCTTCCCAGTCCTCATATCGCGATAAACCCCATTTAAGATAGGTTAAAGAATTTTTGCAAGATGGCAGAGCGTCGGCGCAGGTATCGAGGAATTCGCCCAGTGCCGCGCTGACTGGCCGTCGTCCCGCCACCACGCGCACCACATCGGCAATCACTTCATCGCTGGCCCGACCGAGTGAGCCATACGCCGGTTCTTTCACATCGATCAACGCCGCGCCGCCCCGCAGCGCTGCCTGGGCCTCCCGCGCAGATCGAACGCTGACCAACAGCTGTGTCATCGCTCCCTCGTCTCGGCATCTTCCACGGGGAAAAAACGCATCCAGCCCGGACAACGGCGAAACGGCAAGACCGTCAGATTGGTGAATGAAAAGCCGTACAAGGGCGCTTGGAACCACGAGGGATCATTGAGATGCCGGTCCTGATCGGCCTGAAACGCTTCCAGAGTGCGATAGATACGACAGTCGGTCAGCTCGCCGGCGCCGATGATGCCGCCGAGCAGCTGAGCTGTCTCCAACCATTGGGCCGGAACATGTGTCCAAGCTTGCAGTCGATTATCCGGCACACGGGCGGCGTGGATGAGAATGCGGCCGCGTCGCGCCGTCGGCCAGCGCCGCACCTCGATGGTCTTGAGACCGTGTACCAGCAGGGCGGCCCACGGTTGTTTCAGCGAGAGGGCGTATTGCGTGGTCATGAGGCCGATTGTATCCTGGCGAACGGTCGGCGTCAGCCGGCTGGTACGGGCTTCCCCAGCCGACGGACCCGGCCATTCGTCCCAGTTCTCATTTGCGAGTACCGCCGCCGCGAGCTATGTTTTCACAGAATTAGCTCGACAGCGGCCCTGCGCTGTCCGTCCGCTCCGGGACCTACGGCGGGATCTGTCCATGGCAGTGCGCATCGAATCTCAGGCCGAACCGCTTCCCGGCTATCGGCTCCTCGAGCGCCTGGGCGGCGGCGGCTTTGGTGAAGTGTGGAAGTGCGAAGCGCCCGGCGGGCTGCACAAAGCCATCAAGTTTGTCTTCGGCGACCTGAGCGCTGCTGGAGAGGACGGTCAGCGGGCCGAACAGGAACTCAAAGCCCTCAGCCGCGTCAAGACGGTCCGCCATCCCTACATCCTGTCGCTGGAGCGCTACGATATCCTCGACGGCCAGCTCATGATTGTCATGGAGTTGGCGGATCGCAATTTGTGGGACCGTTTCAAGGAGTGCCGCGCCCGTGGTCTGCCCGGCATCCCGCGCGAAGAGCTACTCGGCTATCTGGAAGAGACAGCTGAGGCTCTGGATTTGATGAACATCGAATATCAGCTCCAGCACCTCGACATCAAGCCGCAGAATCTGTTTTTGGTCCACAATCACATCAAGGTCGCCGACTTCGGCCTGGTCAAGGACCTGGAAGGTATGAAGGCATCGATGACCGGCGGGGTCACGCCGGTTTACGCGGCACCGGAAACGTTCGACGGCTGGGTTAGCCGATATTGCGATCAATATAGTCTTGCTATCGTTTACCAAGAATTGCTGACGGGGCAGCGTCCCTTCACAGGAAATAACGTGCGTCAGTTAATTTTGCAGCACATGCAGGCGCCGCCCCACGTCGAGCCGTTGCCGCTCGCCGATCGGCCGATCATCGCCCGCGCCCTCGCGAAAACGCCCAGCGATCGTTTCCCCTGTTGCCGCGACCTGGTCGCTGCTCTCCGCAACGCCGCCAGCAGTGGGAGCAAGAGTGGCCTGACGGATGCAGCACCGACCCCGATCGGCACAGGCGCCACCGAGCCGGACAATGGTCCCATGATGCCCACTCCGATTTCCCCTCATCCGACGGCGAACGCTGCCGGATGGTCCAGCGGAAACGGGGACCAAGAGTTGGTCGAGCCGATGACCGCCTGCCTCCGCCCCAGCCGTCCGGCCGGCTCTCCCCCCGGTACGGGCACGACGCGAATTTTCCCTGCCCCGGACGGCGTCCGCGCCGCAGCCGGGGCACGACAGGCGCCGCCGGAAATGAACGGCAACGGCGTCCTCTTTCCCGCCCTTGTCATCGGTCTGGGCCAACTCGGTATGGCCGTGGTACAGCGGCTACGCCAGGAGTTGCATCTACGCGCCGGCGGCATGGAGCGCTTGCCGCACCTGCGTTTGATGGTCCTCGATACCGATCCGGAAACGATCCGCGCCGCTTTGCGCGGCAGCGGGATCAGTTATGGAGAGGGAAGCGGCGTGGCGCTGAGCGACGGCGCGCGCCTCACGGAGAACGAGGTGCTCCTGACCCCGCTCGGCCGCCCCAGCCATTATTTGAAGCCGCGCGACGGCCGCCCAGAAATCGACAGCTGGCTGCATACGCGCATGCTCTATCGCATTCCGCGCTCCCAGGTGACTACCGGCGTCCGCGCCCTGGGCCGTCTGGCTTTCTGCGATAACTATCGCCTCATCGTGCAACGCCTGCAAGCCGAGTTGGATGTGTGCATGAATCCCGAAGCGTTGAATGCAGCCGTGAGCCAGACCGGACTGGGCCTGCGCACCAATCGCGTTCGGGTTTATATCATCACCAACTTGGCCGGCGGCACCGGCAGCGGCATGTTCCTCGATCTGGCTTACACCGTCCGTGCCCTGCTCAAGCAGGCCGGCTATGCGCAGCCCGACGTGGTGGGCCTGTTCTTGTTGCCCAATGTGGATCGCAACCGCACGCGCACTCTGGCGCTCGGCAATGCCTGCGCCGCTCTGCGTGAACTCTGCTATTTCGCTCGCCGCGATACCATGTTTATGGCCCGCTATCATACGCGCGAGCCGGCCCTGGAAGACAGCGAGCCACCCTTCGCCCGTTCCATTCTCTTGCCCTTGCCCGACGAAACCGACGAGCAAGCCACACGCCAGACCATTGAGGAAGCCAGCCTGTTCTTGGCCTGCGACCTTTGTTCGCCGTTGGGATCCGTTGCGGACCTGAGCCGCGCCGGACGGACCGACACGCCCTGGGAAGCGCGGGGACTGTTTTATCAGACGTTTGGACTCTATCAGTTATCCTGGCCGCGCCGTGAGCTGCGGAGCGTGCTGGCGCGTCGGCTCTGCCAGCGTCTTATCCAGCGCTGGATGAGCAAGGACAGCAAGCCGATCGGCGAGGCGGTGCGCGCCTGGGTTGAAGAACAGTGGGTGCAACAACAGCTTGGTTCTCATTTGCTGATGGAGCGGCTCGGCGAGATGAGTCAGCAGGCGCTCGGCCAAGATCCCGAAGAGGTTTTCCAAAGCATCATCAGGCCGCTCAGCAAGACAGATATAGCGTCTAACCAGATCGGCGAAGTGATGGAACAGTTCGAGCAACTGCTCGGCAAACCGCAGGATGACGGGCTTTCGGAAACGCCCGCTCGCCTGGTCATCGCCCTGCGTGAGGCAGCGGACAAGTTGGTACAGCAATGGGGACAGAAGTTGGCCGAGCTGCCGGTGCGCCTTATCGAAACGCCAGGGTTCCGTCTGGCTGGCGCCGAAGAAGCGATCCGGCAGATGACGGCATCGATCGAGCAGACGCTTCAGAATCACGAACCGCTGGCTCGCGAGCTGTCCAGCCGTGCCGTCGAGCTGTACGACCGTCTGCAGCAGCTCGGCGTGAAGTGCGACACCCACCAGCCCGCTGCGCCCGCAAGGACCAAAAAAACCTTACTGGCGCTGCGGGCTGGCAAAGCGAGCCGAAAATCATCGCCATTCACGGAGATTGCGGAGCTGTTGCATGACTATTCCAAGACGCTATATCAGAGTCTGCTGCTGCGCCAGGCCGGCAATGTCTTTTTGACGTTGCGCGGCCATCTTGCCGATGAGATGCGCGAGATTAATTTTTGCCGGCTTCGTCTGGGCGAGCTGCTGCATATGCTGGAGAGAACTGCCGATGCTCCTGCTCTTCCCGCCTCCAATTTGGGAGAAGGAAGAGGGGGGGCGTCAACCGCTGTCCACTACCTCTATCCGACCGGCTGCAAAGACCTTAAAGAGGCGACGGCCCACTTCGAGGACCAGCTGAATGAAGATGCCCTGAACGAGTTGGACGTGCGCATGGAGGCGATGTTCAAGAAGCAATTCGCCGCCCTGGTCAACGTGTGTCTGAGTAGCGGCAGCAGCAATGTACTGAGAAACGTGGAGGCGGCGATGCAGCAGACTGCCGAGGAGTTCGTCGCCGAGGAACTGGGCGAATGGAACGTGGCGGAAATGTTTCTGGAACAGCGCGCCGATGAGAGCCAGGCCATCGATGAGATCATCCGCATTTTCGACGAATCTGCTCCGCAATTGCCCCAGGCAGTTGTTCCGGCCTCGAAAGGAGGGATGTCTGCCGAGTTGTGTGTGCTGGCCATGCCGGCCGGCCCGGCCGGCGAGCGCTTGCGCGCCCTGGCGGCCGAAGCGCTGCCGGATGTCGAATGGCAAACAGCCTTTGGCAGTGAAGACCTTCTCCTGTACCGCGAGCGGGTCAACCTGCCGCTGTCGGAGCTGCCGCAGCTCGGCCCGCTGGCCCAAGACGCCTACCGGCAAATGAGCAACGCCGAACATTTCACGCCGCACTGCCGCTGCGATGTGGATTTCTGCATCGGAGACAGGTTGGAAGCGTAAGCGATGGCCTGGCATCCGTTCCTTATGAGTTAGCGGACCAAACCTCCTTTCCCCTCGTGGGGGAGATCTGGGGGGGCAAGGCAATGGAGCCAGGGAGGGGTGTCTCCCCACCCCAGTCCTCCCCCACAAGGGGGGAGAGAAAAGTCCGCTAGCTCTTATGCTTCCGGTTCATTTCCTTCTATCCAGGCGCGGTTTTCCTTTCGCCGCCGATTAGTTAGGATAGCGCTAGCAGTATCCGCACCGCGCCGGCGCCCCGGCGACTCTTCACAAGCCAAGGGAGGCTTCATGGCTGTCACGAGTGCTCTTGCCATCAATCACCACGATTACCCCCATACACCCAACCCCGTTTTCGATAATTCGCCGACATTCCAAATGGCCTGCCGGCAGCTCGACGCTGTGGCCGAGGTCATCGACATCGACCGAGGCGTCTTGCAGCGTATGAGTCTGCCCAAACGGGCCATCGTCGTCAGCATCCCCGTGCGCATGGACGATGGCCGAACCGAGGTGTTCACCGGCTATCGGGTGCAGCACAGTTTGACGAGCGGTCCCTCCAAGGGCGGCTTGCGTTATCATCCCTCCGTGGATCTGGGCGAAGTGGCGGCCTTGGCCATGTGGATGTCATGGAAGTGCGGCCTGATGAACCTGCCGTTCGGCGGGGCCAAGGGAGGCATCGGCGTCGATCCGGCGCAGCTGTCGCGTGGCGAAAACGAACGGCTGACGCGCCGCTTCACCGAAGAAGTGCTTTCCGTCATCGGTCCGCGCATGGACGTGATGGCCCCGGATCTGGGGACCGACGAGCAGACCATGGCCTGGATAATGGATACTTATAGTATGAAGATTGGCTATGCGTGTCCAGAGATCGTCACCGGCAAGCCGGTTGAGCTGGGCGGCTGCATCGGCCGGCGCGAGGCCACCGGCCGCGGCGTCACCTACTGCATCCTCGAAGCGATGAAGGAGTTAAATTTGCGCCCGGCTGAGACCACGGCCGTGGTGCAGGGCTTCGGCAACGTCGGCTCGGTAGTCTGCCAGGAATTGGCCAAAAACGGCATCAAGATCGTCGCCGTCGGCGATCGCTACGGTTCGATCCGCAACCTCAAGGGTATCGACATCGCCGCCCTGACCCGGCACGTGGCCGAGGGCAACTTGCTCAAGGACTTTCCCGGCGCCGAGCCGATCGCGCCGCCGGAGCTGTTGCTGACACCCTGCACCGTGTTGGTGCCGGCCGCCCTGGAGCGCGTCATCCATAAGGACAACGCCAAGAAATTGCGCTGTCGCATCCTCGCCGAAGGCGCCAATGGCCCGACCACGCCGGAGGCCGATGAAATGCTCAACGACAGCGGCATCTTTATGATTCCCGACGTGTTATGCAATGCCGGCGGTGTTACCGTGTCGTACTTCGAGTGGGTGCAGGACATTCAGCAATTCTTGTGGACCGAGGAAGAGATCAATCAGCGCTTGCGCGAACTGATGCTGCGGGCTTTCCATCAAGTGCGCAGTCTGGCGTGCGAACGCCATCTGAGCATGAGGACAGCAGCCCTGAGCCTGGGCGTGCAGAAGGTTGCCAAAGAGAAGCTGCGCCGCGGTCTGTATCCGTAGGAACCCGTGCCGAACGATCGGCTGTTCGGCAGGGTGTGCCACTCGATTTGGGCATGCAAGAGGGCTTGGAGCTACCGGACCAAACCTCCTCCCCCTTGTGGGGGAAGGCTGGGGTAGGAGGTATCAAGGCAATGGAGACAAGGAGTTGTGTCTCCCCACACCCGTTCGGCAATTGCTCTTGACCTTCTCGGTTTCCTCGTTAGGATGCTCTCCCTTGTCCTCCAGAGGGAGCCGAGATGGTGAGAGCCTCGCGGGCGGCGGCGCTGGGGACCGCTGTCCTATTTCTGTGCGGTTGCGGCACCGTGGCCAACCTGGAAATGGGGTGGCGGCAGGGCTGGCAGAACACCGTCATCTACGGCGGCGTCCGTCGCGACGTTCAGTCCGCGGGAAAATGGATCGACCATAGCTGGACCTGGGGCGAAAACCTGGATGTTCTTCAAGACATCGGCACCGTCGTCGGCGTAGGCCTGGTCGGCATCGATATTCCCCTCTCTGCCGTCGGCGATACCTTGACGCTGCCAGTCACCGTTCCCATCGCGCTCTGGAGCAACTCAGCCAGTCGAGCAAACGTCAGCCGCAAAACCTCCGCTATTCCATCGGCCACAACGCAGCCTGCCAACGAGAAATGACGTCCACGCGAATCCATGTTTCACCACCGGATCTCTGCGTATCCTGGTCGTTCTGGTATTACCGGAAACGGAGGGCGAAAGGTTAAATCACTCTCCGGACCAGCTGGGGCTATTCGTCATTGTGCCTACGGGTTATCGCTAGAAGGCGCACCGCCAAGTACAGCCAGCCGGATTACGCAAGTCCGCCCAGAGGCAGCCCAGGCTTACTTGCTCAGGCGGGGCTGGAAACTGCTTGGCTCTGCGGCCAATCCGCTAATGCTGATGTTTGAAGCTCCGGGAGAAGGAGACAATGCGCTGACGGTGTTATTGCCGTTGAGAATCGCTGATGGCTTCTTGCTTCAACGAATGATTGATTGGGTAGCCAACCTCTCGCGGTGCGAAGATCGTTGGGCTGTTGATGTCCTGAGCGATGTTTTACGACAACCTGCCGAGTCCATTCTGGCCAACAGATCCAGCGTGCCGCTGCCGATCGCATCGGCTCTCCAGGGACCCCTTATACCTGTAAGACGCCCGTGCGGAATGGCCGTCCGTCATCGTATCGCGTCGCTATCGCCAGGGCCGTCAACAGAGCTTGCCGCGATTCAGCCGGAGAAATAATGCGATCCACCCACAAGCGGGCGGCGGCGTAACGCACGTCCGTCTGTTCCTGATAGCTCGCCTCGATCGTACGGCGCAGGTCCTCCAATTCCTCTGCGTCCGGCTCATGGCCCGCGCGGCGCATGGCGTTGATGGAAATGTCCAGGAGGGTGCTGGCCGCTTGATCGGCGCCCATGACGGCGTAGCGAGCCGTCGGCCAGGCCAGCAGGAAACGGGGATCGAATGCCTTGCCGCACAGGGCGTAATTGCCGGCCCCGAACGAGCCGCCCAGGATCAGGGTGATTTTCGGCACCACGCTGTTGGCAATGACATTGACCAGCTTGGCCCCGGCGCGGATGATGCCGGCCTGTTCCGAATCGCGTCCTACCATGAAACCATTCACGTCTTGCAAAAAGAAAATGGGCAAGCGACTCTGATTGCAGTCCATGATGAAGCGCGCGCCCTTGTCAGCGCTATCAACGTAGAGGACGCCGCCGTATTGCAACGGCCCATCGGCCGGCCGGCAGCGCTTGTGCTGATTGGCCACCACGCCGACGGCCACGCCGCCGAGCCGGCCATAGCCGCATACCAGGGTTTGCCCATACTCCGCCTTGTACTCATCGAACGGACCCGCATCGAGCAAACACGGCAGCAGATCACGCACATCGTATTCTTGGCGGGGGTTGGCGGGAAACAGCCGCAGGAGATCCGCTGTCGGCCGGCCCGACGTGACGGCAAGCCGGGCCACGTCCGCGCCCGGAGGTACCCGGCCAGGATCGGGCGGCAGCATGTCGATGAGACGGCGGAGGCGCTCGAGGCAAGAAATATCGTCTTTTTCGTGGAAATCGATAGTGCCGGAAATGCTGGCATGCATGGCCGCGCCGCCCAGCTCTTCGCTGGTAACGTTCTGGCCGATGGCTGCTTTCACCAGGGCCGGACCCGCCAGATATAATCCGCTGCCGTCGGTCATCAGCAGCTTGTCGCACAAGACCGGCAGATAGCCGCCGCCGGCCACGCAGTTGCCGAGAATGGCTGCGAACTGCGGAATGCCCTGTGCCGAGATCACGGCATTGTTGCGGAAAATGCGGCCAAAATCGTCCTCATCAGGAAACACCTCGTCTTGCAGCGGCAGGAAGACGCCGGCGCTGTCCACGAGATAGACCAACGGTAGCCGATTGTCCATGGCAATGCGCTGGGCACGCAGCACTTTCTTGCAGGTCATGGGGAAGAAAGCGCCGGCCTTGACGGTGGCATCATTGGCGATAATCATGATGTGCCGACCGCAAACTTGACCGATGCCGGTGATAACGCCCGCCGCTGGTGCTCCGCCCCATTCCCGATACATTCCCCATGCTGCCCACAAGCCCAACTCAAAAAATGCCGTCCCCGGATCGAGTAATCGTTCGATGCGTTCGCGGGCAGTGAGCCGACCTTTGGCGTGCTGCCGTTCGATAGCGCGCTTTCCGCCGCCCTGACGGATCTGCTCTTCTTCGCGTTGGATGCGCTCAACCAGCTGTTCCAGTTCGTTGCTCATGGACAAAACCCTGTCGTCTCTATCGCTTGCAGTTTCGCGCGGGACGTACGTTTTCAAGTATACAAGCTGTGATTCCCTGGCGGCGGCAAGGTTCCATCCTCTATACTGACTGTCAGACAAAATAAGGGAAGAAAACATGAAACGGTACCTCTTTGGTTTCGTTGTCTTCGCGGCGATAGCTGGGGCGGCGCGGAGCGAAGCGACTGAGGACGCCGCTGAGAAAATGCTTCAGGGAGAGTGGGACCTCGCCTCCGTGGAAGTTGAGGGCAAGAGGCTGCCGGCGCCAGCGGGAAAAGGCGGCAGCATCGTCTTCGCCAAGGACGGAAAGCTCATCTGGAAAGATCCAGGCAAGCCGGAGAAAATCGGCACGTACAAGATCGATGCCGGCAAGCAGCCGAAACAGATCGACCTGATCGCATCCAAAGATGGTGCGACAATGCGGGGCATCTACGAATTGGACAGCGAGAAGCTCCAGATGGCTTTTTCAGCGGATGGCCCCAAGGGAAAGCGGCCCCGTGATTTCAAGGGAGACAAAGTATTGATCGTGATTTGGAAGCGGCAGAAACCATGAACGAAGCGAGAGGAAAAGCCTGACCTCTACTGAAACTCGTTCTTTATTTTTCAGGTATGTTTCATTAAGCCGCCGGCGCGAGCAGCTATCGTGAACAACGACGAAGATGCCAGCCTGGTTCGACGTTGCCTGCGCGGCGACGACGAAGCCATTCGTCAATTGGTGAATCGCTTCCAGGCCGAGGTGTACGGTCTGTGCGTGCGTCTGCTCAACCACCGTCACGATGCCGAGGATGTGACGCAAGAAGTGTTCTTGCGTATCTTTCGCGGTTTGCGGGGTTGGGACTCGCGGCGGCCGCTCAAACCGTGGATTCTGAGCATCGCTGTCAACCGCTGCCGCACCTGGCTAAGCCAGCGCCACCGGCGGCCGGAAGCGGTCGATTACTTGCAAGACACGTTGGCCGGACCCCCTGCCGACGACACCGGCGAGTTGGTGGAGGAAATTCACAAGGCCGTCGCCGAGCTGCGCCTGGAATATCGCACTGCCTTTGTGCTTTTCCACGAGCAGGGGCAGTCGTATGAGGAGATCGCCCAGGTGATGAATCGTCCGGTCGGCACTATCAAGACCTGGCTGCACCGGGCGCGGATGGAGATCCTGGAACGTCTGCGCCGCCGCGGGATGGTCCCTGAAACGATGAAATCCGAGCCGGAAGCGTAAGCGAAGAGAGCAATCCATGAACTGTCGCATGGCCCACGATCTGTTGCAACAAAGCCTCGACGGCACGCCGATCGAATCGCCGGAGTGGCTGGCGCATTTGCGTCATTGTGCCGAGTGTCGGGCGCTGGCAACGGCGGGTCAGCGCTTGCAGGAGGGCCTGCGTGTTTTGACGGCTCCTGTGCCGTCGCCGGACTTGGCCGAGCAGATCGTGGAGCGTGTGCGGCTGGACTATCGGCGTGCTCAACGCCGGTTGCGGCAGCGCTGGGCGATTGGCCTCGGCCTCGCCGCTGGCTTCTTGCTGGCGCTGGCCGGAATCACTCGGCAGCTGACGCTCTCGCCTCCTCCTACAGCAATGGCGAACCGACCGTCTCAGCTGCCTAAAGATATAACCCCAGCAAAGCGGCAGCCTCAGCTGCCCGATAGCGCGCCCACGCGCGAGCCGGCCGCGGAACTCAGCGAAGTCTTTGCCGAATTGAGCAACGAGACAGCCAAGGCCAGCGAGGGACTCTCGGAAGGACTCGAACCTGTGGCCAATTCCGCCCGCCGCGCCGTCGATCTGTTCCTGCGCGAACTACCGATGGAGACCAAGACCAACTAACCACACAGTCACAGAGAACACAGAGAAAAAATACAGAAAAATAAAAGAGGAAAAATTCCATCTAAAGGTTCTTCTATGGGTGCTTGTTTCTTATCTCGAACTTTTCGATTCGGTATTTTTTTCAAGGTTCTCTGGGCCTTTGTGGTTAGCTCTTCTGTTTCCTGGGCGGCTACGCCGCGTGAGGAATTGCTTCGTCTGGTGCCCGATTCGGTCGGCTTCTGTCTCATCGTCCAAGACCTTCGCGGCCATGCCGCCGCCTGGCAAACCTCTCCTTTTGGCGAACAGCTGAATCGATCGCCGTTTGCCGTCAAGGTCCGTAACAGCGGCCAATGGAAAAAAATGAGACATATAGAATCTAAATTAAAGCAAAAGCTCGGACTCGATTGGCAGCGGCTGCGTGACGACATTCTTGGCGATGCCGTGGTGTTGGCTTATCGGCCCGGCTCGCCCGGCCAGCCGCAAGAGGAGCAAGGCGTCATGCTTCTCCGCGCCCGTAACGAAAAAGTCCTTGCCGAGCTTATCGAACGCATCAACAAAGTCCAGACGGAAGAGGGTGGATTAAAGGAGCTGAGCGAACGCCAGCACAACGGTATTACCTACTATCGTCGTCTTGAATACGATAAGCGCGTCCAGCGCAACAAGCCGCCGACTTTTTACTACGTCCACGGTCCCATTTTGGCGCTGTCCGCCCAGGAGGAGATGCTGCGGCACGTCATCGATTGCGATCGGTGCTCCTGTGGGGGGGCTGGCGAAGCGGCGCGGCGTCTGTATGAGCTAGATGCCGAACATGCTCTCTTGGCCGTGTGGCTCAATCCGCGCGCGTTCGATGCGGAAGTGGAAGCCAAGACCGTCCAGGTACCGGCCGAACGCTCTGCCGCCGTCAAGCATTTCGCCCGATATTGGAAGGCACTGGAAAGCGTCGTATTGTCGCTGTCGGTGTGCGAGCAGGACATCAACCTGTCGCTGGGGGTGCGCGCTCGCGTCGCCGAATTGCCGCGGGCGGCCCGGCGTCTATTCCGGGAAGGGGCGACGGCAAGCGCGGTGTGGCAGCGTTTGCCGCCGTCGGCCCTGTTGATGGCTGGCGCCCGCCTCGACGGCGCAGCTCTGCTCGACGTGCTTGGCGGCTTCCTGACGCCCCGGAGCCGGCAAACTCTTCAGGCCACGCTCAACCGTCCTTTTGCCGCATTGCTCGCCGAAGAGGATTTCACAGGCAGCCTGTTGCCTGCATTGGGGCCAGATTGGGGACTGTGCCTTAGCGCTCCCGATGCCGGTAGTGCGATGCCGCACTTCCTTTTTGCTCTCCGCGTTGATGCCCGCCAGACCAAGAAGCCCCCGGAGCGCACTCTCCTCGCCGCCCTCGATTTTGCGGCCCGCTTTATCGTGCTTGCCCACAACAATCAGCACCCCGACTCACCGCTGGCTCTCAAGAGCGATGAGGTACACGGTCAGGAAGTGCGCTACTTGACGGGCGAGCATAGCCTGCCAGCGGGCGTGCAGCCGGCCTACGGTTTGCTTGACGGCTATCTCGTTGTGGCAAGCTCTCTCGAAAGCATGAATCGCTTTGTGAACGCCAGGCCGCAAGCACCCGCTGGCGCTCCTATGCCGCTTTTGCGCATCTCCTTCAAAGACTGGCGCACCTACCTGACCGAACACCGCGAAGCGATTGTGCAGTTCCTCTGCGAGCGCGCGCAGCTCCGCCGCGATGCGGCCAGCCAGCAGATGGATGACTTGCTGGCCGGCTTGCGCTTCATCGAGCGTGCCGAGTTGAGCCAACGCTCCGCTCCTGGCCAAGTTATCTTCACTCTCACCGTACAGACGGCGCAGGCGTTGAAAAAGTGAGGACAACCGGAAACGTCCGCGATGGCAGGACCGCTATTGCGGACATTTCCGGATCGTTAGGGCAGCGGACAAAAGTCTCCTTCCCCTCTTGCGGGGGAGAGAAAAGTCCGCTCGAGCGCATTGCCAGTAGGTGTAGCGGTTTTCTCCCTCCCCCCCAAGGGGGGGAGGGAGAAAGACATCTAGCCGCTACACCTACTGGCAATGCGCTCGAAGATTGGTTTGCTCGTTCTTACAGGTCGCTGAGAAGATTGGCTTCCAGCGCCTTGAGGTTCCCGTTGAGCATCAGGAAGAAGGCAGCCAGTTGTGGATTGCTCGCGCTGAGGTTCGATTCCAGCGACGAAAGGATCGCCTCGAACTCTTGGAAGATCGCATCGATCTGTTGCACGAATGGATTGCTGGGCGAAGACGTTGTCGAAGCAACCTCCTGGGGACTGTGGGCGTGGATCGGGGGCGGGCCGGGCGGAAAGGGCGGGATCGGCAGAGGCAGATGCCGAGGGTGCGTCGGCAGCGGTTCGATCTCGCCGAACAGGCCATCTTTCTCGTCGTTGATGCCTGCCGTGAAGTAGAGCGAGTCCGTATCGCCGCCTTGGCCGCCGTTGCCGAAGGCCAACGCCCACAAGCCAGGATTAAGGAGCGGCTTGCCATCGGGGCCAGTAAGTGTGCCCAGGAACTTGCCGGTCACCGGATCGAAGGCGTTGATGGAGCTATGGTTGTAGGCGAAGTTGCCGACCAGCAAAGCGCCGCCAAACGGGCCGAAAGTCGGCGGCGCCAGGACGATTCCCCACGGCGAAGCCAACGGGCCACCGACGATCAGCTGGCGAATGAAGTGGCCACTGGTGTCGAAAATCGCCACCGCTCCTTCTCCCGGCGTGGCCGAGGTCTGGGCAAGATGCCCAACGGGGGCGTAGGTCACATACAACTCGCCATTGATGTTCTGCACGTTGAACGGAACCAGTTTCAGGTCGCTGGGCAGTAGCGGATCCGTGAACGTCCCGAAGCCGTCCGTGCCTGGAGTGACCGGCTTGAACGAGCTGTCGAAAACGTCGATAGTCCCTTTGGAATTGTCGGCGGCGTAGAGGAAATTGCCCTGGGCATTGCTGCCAATGGCCAATCCGGTGTAGACAGCCCCAGATGTCGTCGCTTCCACTTGGGCCGTCGTACCGGCGCCGCTGTTCCAGGCGGAGATGGTGCCGTTGAGGTTGGCGAAAAGGAACCGAGCCGGCTGGCCATCGGCCATGACGAAGGACTGCGTGGGATTGTAAACCTCGCCAGTCGGTCCTTGAGGACCGCTTGAGGTTGTCGGAATCGATACCGTCAACGGGAGTTTACTGATGCCTGCGGACGTATCGGAATAGACAGTGGCGACGTTGCTTGCCTGGTCCGCGATCCACCAGGGACCGGTAGTGCTTTCGGCAAGGCCCCAGGAGTTCTTGAGATTGGGGTCGGTGACGTCGGCCGGAACCGCGCCGTCGGAAATCAAGTTGTCCTGACTGTAGGCGTTGCGTTCGGGTTTGCTCAACCCCAGGGCGACGATGCCACCGGGGCTGTTCATGCCGTGAGATAGGATCTCGCCTTGGCCGAGGAAGATCTGGCCGCGGGAGATGGCGGGACCGCTGTCGCCGCCGCCGGTGAAGAGTTGGGTCAATATCTTCCCGGTGTCCGCGTCCACGGCATAAAAAGTGCCCCCGGTATCCTCGAAATAGACCACGCCGTTGGCCAGGGCCACGCCGGATTGATCGGCCGACGGAGTGGGAACGGTCCAAAGCACGCTCAAGCCATCGCCGGAGATCGCTGCCAGCTCGCCCGTGGCGGGGAAGGGGTTGCTGTCATTGGTAGGAACGCGTGCATTGGCATAGACCACATCGGTTTTCGGATCGACCGCCGCCGTGGCGAACAGGCCGCCAAGGGTCGAACCGGGCACAACCTGGATGCCTTGCTTCCCGTTGGCCTGGATGTTGACGATGTTCCCCGTGGCGGCGTCGAAGACCCAGTAAAAGCCGCTCTTCTGGCCGGAGCCGACCACGGTTTCGCCGTTGGAGAGGGTGTAGATGTGGGGCGAATCGCCGAAATCGAAGTCCGGCGCCGACGAGTTGAAATGGAAGTCCCAGTCGTCCCCGGAGGTGCGCTGATTGACCCAGACGATGGCCCCGGTCTTGGCGTTGAAGGCGATCATGGCATCGCTGGTGTTGGTGGTCGGCGTGCTGTAGTTGTTACCGGTGCCCGCGTAAATGAGGCCGAGCTTCGGATCGTAGGCCGGCGTGGACCAGATGGCCGCGCCCGTAGCC
>Ga0209061_1001483_pt1 | contig 38414 bp, 30 predicted proteins | sample Coa_R1_10_FD_187157 | JGI IMG/M metagenome (GOLD analysis project Ga0209061, IMG submission 187157) | Surface soil microbial communities from Centralia Pennsylvania, which are recovering from an underground coalmine fire - Coalmine... | ecosystem: Environmental > Terrestrial > Soil >... | reverse complement strand
AGCCGCCGCTAGTGGTTGTGCCGCTGGCAGCTGGCGCCGATGCGGAAGCGGTTCGTCGCGCGATTAACCGCATTCCAGTTTTCAAACAACTCCCCTTCGAGAAATTCGACCAAGTCCTCATTGGCGGCAGTGAAAACACACGGAAACGCTTGCGAAATGCCAAGCCGACGCAGCGGCCTGAGCTGGCCAAAGCCTTCGCCGCTGCCGGGGACACAACGATACAGCTGTTGCTGTTGCCGCTGCCGGACATGCGCCGCGTCATCGATGAACTTTTGCCGACGCTGCCGCCGGAGCTGGGCGGCGGTTCGACTCGCCCGCTGACGCATGGCTTGCTTTGGGCCGCCGTGGGAGTGGATTTGCCGCCCAAGCCGTCGTTGCGATTCACTGTTCAGTCGCCCGATGCCGAAGCGGCTCGAGCACTGAAAGAGTGGCGGGCCAGGTTTTTGAAGGCCTTGGCTGAACTGCCTGCGGTGCGCGATTTCCTGCTGGGAATTGGCCGGATCACCGAACGGCTCGTGCCGCAAGTCGAGGGCGACCGGCTCACGCTCACCATGAACGACACGGTGCTGAAGACATTCCTGCCGACGCTGGTGCAGCGCATCTATGAAGAAACCCATCGCCGCGCCGTGGTGAACAAGCTGAAGCAGCTTGCTCTCGGCATGCAAAACTATGCCGATACCCAAAAAGGCCGGCTGCCGGCGGTGGCGAACTTCGGCAAGCAGGGCAAGCCGCTGCTAAGCTGGCGCGTCCACTTGCTGCCGTTTGTGGGCGAAAATGCACTCTACCACGAGTTTCACCTCGATGAGCCGTGGGACAGTCCACACAACATAAAACTGCTAGCGCGAATGCCGGCCGTCTATCACGGACCGAACCGTAAGCTAAATGCAGAGAGTAAAACTATTTTTCTTCTGCCGGTAGGCAAAGGCGCTGCCTTCAAGGACGGACCAGAGGGCCCGCTTTTTCCCAAGGATTTCCCCGATGGCACATCGAACACCATCTTCATCGTCGAGGCCGACGATGCCCATGCTGTACCCTGGACGAAACCGGAAGATCTGAAATACGACTTCGAACATCCGCAACAGGGTCTCGGCGGCCACTTCCACCAGGGGTTCTTTGCGGCCATCGCAGATGGCTCCGTGCGCCTGGTCGGCAAAGCGATCCGCAAGACGACCCTTCAGCGAGCCTTCAATCCTGCTGATGGCCTGCCGATGGGGTCGGATTGGTAGAACGTCCAGCGGATGCACTACCTGGCTGCGAGGGATGAACCGAGTGATTGGCCCGTCAGCCGTTCGTAAGCCTCCCGGTACTTGGCAGCGGTACGCTCGACTACCTCAGGTGGCAGCGGCGGCGGCGGACTATTTTTGTCCCAACCCGTTGTTTCCAGCCAATCACGTACGAATTGTTTATCAAACGAGGGTGGACTGGCGCCTTCGTGGTACTGATCCGCTGGCCAGAAACGCGAGCTATCCGGTGTCAGCACTTCATCGATAAGCAGGACTTCGCCATCGGGCAACATTCCCCACTCGAACTTGGTATCAGCGAGGATCAGTCCGCACGAGTGGGCATGTTCGGAAGCACGCTGATAGATATCGAGACTGCGCTGGCGCAGACTGAGCGCCAGGTCACGACCTATAAGATCGCTCATCTCTTCAAAAGAGATGTTTTGATCGTGCCCACTTTCTTCTTTGGTGGCAGGCGTGAAGATAGCTTCGGGCAAGCGGGCGCTCTGGGTCAGTCCTGGCGGCAGGGCAATGCCGCAAACAGTGCCATAGCGCTGATATTCCTTCCAGCCGGAGCCGGCCAGGTAGCCGCGGACGACGCATTCGATCGGCACTACCGACGCCTTGCGTACCAGGCAAGCACGGCCAGCCAGGTCGGCGGCGCGTTCGGCGAAAGCCGGTCCCATGTCAGCCAGATCGGTGCTCAGCAGATGATTAGGCACGTCCAGGTAATTGAGCCAGAACAGCGTCAGTGCGGTCAAGATGCGGCCTTTGTCGGGAATGGCCGTCGGCAGCACCCAATCGAAAGCGCTGATGCGATCCGTGGCGATGATGACCAGACGATCGCCGAGATCATAGACATCGCGGACCTTGCCGCGGCGGCAGGGATAGCCGGGTACGTCGCTGTGCAGAAGGACCGTCATGTCTCCATTATAAAGAGTACAAGCCGGAAGCGTAAGCGCTCGATGCCTTGCTACTGCCTGCACTTCCGGTGCGCAGGCGTGCGCTCGCTACACGCCGCAAAATCGCTCCAGGCGGGGCAGGTAAAACTCAGGCCGACCGTTGTTTCTGCAGCGGAAACAGCGTAAAATATATTGGAGAGATAGAAAAGAGAGGCATCGGCACCGAAGCCCTTCTGCCTGTTTCGCATGGTCCATTCACGCATCTGGCCCCTGCCTCTTCATCCCTCCATCTGATGCTACACCGAGTGTTAGGCGGCGCATCGCTGGTGAGTGCGCTGCAAGGAGAGTCACTGTGTCGTCCCTATCTGTGTCCCAAACTACCTCTAAACCCGTCGCAGACTGGCAGCAATCCTGGTTGCAGGAATATCCCTGTGACATGCCGTCATGCGTGCCATATCCGCGTGTAGCGTTGAGTGAATTGCTGGAGCGTGCGGCGCGGCGGACGCCAGACTTGCCGGCCTGCACGCTGTATGGCCGCTCCACGACGTTCGCGCAGCTGGCCGAGCAGGCACGGCGGCTGGCCCGCGCCCTGGCCGACAAAGGGGCCAAGCCAGGCCGGCATGTCGGCGTCTTGCTGCCGAATATCCCGGAATATCTTGTCGCCCTGCAAGCGATCTGGCTGACTGGAGCGACGGCATTGCAGCTGAGTCCGCTCATGGTCGCCGAGGAAGTCGGCCATTGGCTGGAGGCGACCGGCTGTCACATCGTTGTCACTCTGGATCTATTGGCCCCGGCTGTGATGGGGGCCCTTCAGCGCGGTCCCTTGGAGCACGTCATCCTGACATCACTGGCGCGGCGCATGGCCATGTGGCGCGGCATGCTCTATCGCATCGAGCGCCTGCGCCGCAACGGTTACCTGCGCGTGCCGCACGACATGCACCGCCACCGTTTCGCCGAGTTGCTGCAAACGCCGCCGCTGGAAAAGCCAGCTTCTGTGGTCCCGGAGGAAGATGTGGCCATACTCGCCCCGACTGGCGGCACCACCTCCTCGCCCAAAGCCGTCATGCTGACGCATCGCAACCTGGTTGCCAACGCCCTGCAGCTGCGTAACTGGTGCGGCGGCACGGACGGCAGTGAGAGCCTGCTCGGTGTGTTGCCATTTTTCCATGCCTATGGGTTGACTGTGTCGCTGTTGACCAGTTGGGCCAAATGCGACACACTGCATCTGTATCCGCGCTTCGAGACACGGGCCGTGCTCAACTTGATTGAAACGCAGCGGCCGCAGATTGTGCCGGCAGTGCCGGCCATGTTGGCGGCACTCAACAACCTGATGCGTGGCAAACCATACGACCTGTCGTTCGTCCGTTTCGTCATCTCTGGCGCCTCGGCCCTGGAAGCGAGTGTGCGCCGCGAGTTCGAGAAGACTGGCGTCGGCGCCATCGTCGAGGGCTACGGACTGACCGAGGCCAGTCCAGTAACGCACGCCAATCCACCGGGCGACGCCAATCGCCCTGGCACCATCGGTAAACCACTGCCGGATACCGAAGCACGCCTGATCGATCCGGAGACCGGCCTTGAAGTGGGCGATGGCCAGGTCGGCGAGCTGGTGGTGCGTGGACCGCAGATCATGAAAGGCTACTTCAACAATCCGCTGGCCACCGAAGAGGTGCTTCAAGACGGCTGGCTGTTCACCGGCGACATGGCGTGGCGCGATGCCGAGGGATATTATACCATTGTGGATCGCAAAAGAGATATTATCAAAACCTCTGGTTACCTGGTGTTTCCGGCGGAAGTGGAAGAGGTATTGCGCAGTTATCCGGACGTGGCCGAGGCGGCAGTGATTGGCGTGCCCGACCATGATCGCGGCGAGGTGGTCAAGGCGCTGCTGGTGCCACGCAGCGGCAGCAAGCTCGATCTCGCTGCGCTGGAGGAACATTGTAAGTTGCACCTCGGCAAACAGAAACGACCAAGACAGATGGAAATAGTGACCGAACTGCCCAAAAATTTCCTCGGCAAAGTGCTACGCCGCAAACTGCGTGAAGCGCCGCCGTCGATCAACGGCAATGGAACGACGAGTTAACCACAGAGTCCCAGAGAACACAAAGAAGAAAGAAAGGAATAAATTTGGAAATTTAATACGTCGGCGTGCTGCTTGTTTTTCTTTCTCTTTTCCGTGCTCTCTTTTCTGTGTTCTCTGGGAATCTGTGGTTAACTCGTTGCATTACAAGGAGACGTTCTCATGCTCGATATCGCCATTCTCGAAGGAATCCGCACACCTTTCGCCAAAGCCTACGGCCCGTTGGCTTCTGTGTCTGCCCAAGAGCTTGGCCGCATCGCTACGACGGCCGTACTTGAACGCGCCGGCCTGCGTCCGGATCAGGTCGATCAAGTTGTCTTCGGCAACGTGGCCATGCCGCCTGATGCCGCCAACATCGCGCGCGTCATCGCTCTGTTGTCCGGCATCCCCCGCGATCGCATCGCTCATAGCGTGCAACGCAACTGTGCTTCCGGCATGGAAGCGTTGACGACGGCGGCTCAGCTCATCCAACTCGGTGAGGCGCGTACCATCGTCGCTGGCGGCGTCGAATCGATGAGCCGCATCCCACTACTGTACAACCGCGAGGCAACGGAATTGTATTTGCGACTTGGCAAAGCGAAGAATTGGCGGCAGCGGCTCGGCACGTTGTTGCGTTTCCGGCCGCGGCATTTTAAACCAGTCCTTGGCGTGCAGCTGGGGCTGACCGATCCAGTGTGCGGCCTTATCATGGGGGATACGGCGGAGAACTTGGCTCGCGATTTCAACCTCAGCCGGCAGGAGCAAGATGTCTTCGCCCTGGAGAGCCACCATCGCGCCGTGGAGGCGCAGAAACGCGGCGTGCTGGCTGAGGAGATCGTGCCGATCCACACCATTCACGAGGACTTCGGTCCGCGCAAAGATCAGACGATGGAAGCGTTGGCCCGGCTGAAGCCATTCTTCCAGAAAAACGGGACGGTGACAGTCGGCAATTCCTGTTCAATCACTGACGGCGCTGCGGCGTTGGTTGTTATGCCGGGTCAGGCCGTTCGCGCCGAGGGTCGCCGGCCATTGGGTTATCTCCGCGCCTACGCCTATGCCGGCTGCGATCCCTCGCGCATGGGGCTAGGACCAGTGTTTGCCACGAGCAAATTGCTGCACAAGACCGGCCTGAGCCTACGCGACATCGATCGGATCGAGTTGAATGAGGCTTTTGCCGCCGTCGTGTTGGCCAATGAAAAAGCCTTCGCCTCCCAGCACTTTGCGCGCGAGCAATTGGGCCGCAATTCGGCTCTGGGTGAAATCGATCGCCATCGCTTGAACGTCAACGGCGGTGCCATCGCATTGGGGCATCCCGTCGGAGCGACAGGCACGCGTTTGGTGCTTACGCTGCTTAAGGAACTGCGGCGCCACAATTTGCATCGCGGTCTGGCAACGTTGTGCGTCGGCGGCGGCCAAGGCGCGGCGCTGCTGGTGGAGACGGAATAAATAGGGTAATGACTTGTCTGACGCTCCGATAGCTACAATGCGTGTGAATTATAGGATTCCCACACTTGCAAACACAATCTAAGAAAGATAAAATGAGTAGCAAAGAGGGAATGGCCAAACAGAGACGGCTGTTGTGACGGGGTGGTCTGCTGCGCCAATTGAATGCTAAACTAGGAGATTGCACCATCTTTTTCTTTAAAAGGAGCGGGACAATGTTGTTCTTTTCTCTCACTAGCAAACGCCATGAAGCCAAAAAATCCACTGGCGAAAAGCGGACATTTGTCCCACGCCTGGAAATCCTCGAAAGTAGAGACCTCCCATCCACTTTCACGGTAACTAACACTTCATCGGACGTGAATACTTCGAATTCACTGCCGTGGGCGATCCAGCAATCGAACTCAACTCCTGGGCTGAATACCATCGACTTCAATATCTCTGGTTCAGGAACCCACGTCATCAACTTAACTGAGATCCAATGGATAAGTAATCCTGTGATAATCGATGGCACATCGCAGCCTGGATACAATGGAAAGCCTCTCATTTCCATCCAGGGTAACAGCAGTCTAACCGGCTTATTCGTTCTCACCACTGGCAGCTCCGGCTCAACTATTGAAGGTCTGGACATGTACAACTCTACGGTCAGCCAGATAAGCATGGTTGCCGGTTCCAATGGAAACTTGATTCAAGACAACTGGATAGGCTTTTACATCGATCCGAACGGCCAGGTCCATTTGAACAGCGCGTTAGGGTATAGCGGCTCAGACGCCATCGGTATTCAGTCGAGCAACAACACGATTCGCAACAATGTTCTCAGTGGCGTTTACAATGCCATCGGCATCGGCGAGGACGCCTCCGTCTCTTGGTCCGGCACAGTCTACCAGGGCAATTCCATTACATCCAATTTCATCGGCACTGATCCTGATGGCACCACGGCGCAAGGTTATGGCAACCAATCTAGTGCTGTCTACCTCGGTGCAGGTAGTCAAGGAAACCTCATCGGTCCTTACAATGTCCTGTCGGGCAACCTCCACGGGGTTGAAATGAATACCCCCTCTACCACCGGCAACATTGTATTTGAGAACCGCATCGGCACAGATGTGACCGGAACATACGCAATCTCCAATGGTGACGGCGTGGACCTGTCCGGCGGCGCCAATGGCAATACCATCGGCGGGTCATTCGGCGGCAACCTTATCTCCGGGAACACCGGAGTAGGCGTCAACTTGGGCGTACAAGGTTACGGAAGCGGCAATAATAATTGGGTCCAGGGCAATATCATTGGACTCAATGGCAGTCAGACAGTAGTGCTCGGCACCGGCAACGGAGTCTCCATCAATAGCGGCTCCGTTGGCAACCATGTTCAAGGCAACGTTCTCTGCGGAGCAACTTTTAACGGTGTCTACTTACAAAACGCATCGTCTAATGACATCAGCGGCAATTGGATCGGCGAATCTTCCAGCGGTACGGGTTTCGCCAACAGGCAGTACGGCGTCGCAGTGACGCAGGGATCGAATTACAATTCCATCCTGGGGAATTATTTCGGAGTGAACAATCTCGGAAATCTTTATATTGATGCCACTTCCATTGGCAATGTCACAGATGTGTCGTCAGCAAGTCCAACCGGTCCAACCAATCCACCCGGTTCGACCAGCATTTCAGACCAAATCCAGCAAATTTTCCAGGCTTACGGAGTGATGCTACAAGCCTTGGGGAATAGGAACATCCCTCTCTTTTTCCAGGAAGTGCAAAATATTGTATCGCTTTACGTGACTGTTGAGTTGGAGATCCTCCGCTCTTTCCTTCATCTTCAGTAAAGTTTCATATGACCAATGTCTCTGGTGAGCGGGAGACCCGTCTCCCGCTCTGCGTTCTTACACTACTTCGTGCAGCACCGGGCTATCGATGATGTGCTGCGGCCGCCCCGTCGGGTCAGTGATGGTTGTCATCTCCGGATGGATGCCGAGATTGTGATAGAGAGTGGCGAAAATTTCGCCGAAAGTCACGGGGCGATTGCTGGCGTATTCACCCAGGCGATTGGTAGCGCCGATGACCTGCCCTGTCTTCATGCCGCCACCGGCCAGCAAAGCGCAGCTCACCTGCGGCCAATGATCGCGGCCAGCCTGCTTGTTGATGCGCGGTGTCCGCCCGAATTCACCCCAAGCGATGACCGTCACGTCACGGAGCATTCCGCGTGCGTCCAGATCGTCGATCAGGGCGCTAAAGCCTTGATCGAACTTGCTGCCATGATCGCGTACCAGCTTGAAGTTCTCGCTGTGACTGTCCCAGCGGCCATAGGACAGCGTCACCACGCGCACACCGGCCTCGATCAAGCGGCGAGCCAGGAGCAAGTGATCGTTCGCCGTCGGCGCTCCGTCATACTGAAACTGATACGGCTTGCCGTCGCCGTAACGCGCCCGCACCTTATCGCTTTCCTTGCGGAGATCCAGCGCTTCGACAAGCTTGCTAGAAGTCAGCACGCCGAGGGCGCGTTCCGTCATCGCATCCATGGTCTTGTAAACGCCGCTGCTGTCGAGATCGGCGCGAAGGCTATCGAAGCTGGCCAGCAGCCGGCGGCGATCGGCCAGCGTCTCGACGGAGATGCCGTGCAACGTCATGTTAGCCATGCCAGGACCATCCGGCTTGAAAGCGGCATAGGAAGGGCCGAGGAAGCCGGGACCGCCGGCATCGGACCACGGTACATGCTGTGTCCGCGCCGCCAAGCCGGCGAACGGCGGTACCGATGGATCGACGGGACCCAGTACCTTGGCGGCGACGGCGCCGATGCTTGGCCGGCCGCCTAGCGATCGCAAGCTCGAATGTGGCCAACCCGAAGTGCATTGATAAGCATCGTGTCCGCCGGTGGCGCCGACCACCGAGCGAATGATAATGCATTTATTCATGCGTGCGGCGATCTGCGGGAAGACTTCACCAATCTGAATGCCGGGCACTTTTGTGGCAATCGGCTTGAACTCGCCGCGGATCTCGGCAGGCGCTTCAGTCTTGATGTCCCACAAGTCCTGATGCGGTGGACCGCCGCCCAGGAAGATATTGATGACTGCTTTATGGCGATTGCTGCCGGCGCCCACCGGCGAGACACCGATCCCGCCGGCCTCGGCCCGCAAAATGTCGGCGAGCGTGAGTGAGGCGGTCCCGAAAGAGAAGGCGCCAATTTGAAGAAAACTGCGTCGCGAAATGCCATCGCAGAACTGCTGTTTTTGGCCGAAGATGGTCAACATTGACCTCTCCTTTCGAGCAAGGCGGGAAGCGAATCCGTGGTAGGAACTGAGGATGCTTCGCACACACGAGCAGCTGTACCTCATCCGTAGTATAAACTAAACGGCTGAGCCAGGTGTGTCAAGCGCGAAGAGCTGTGCCGCTGTTGCATCCATGCATCCGGCCGGTAGGGATAGCGGATACTCAGCTTGTCGAACGTTTGATCTGCGGTCTCGACAACGAGGATTCTCAAATACAGATAAAAGCGACCGAAAAATAGGAAAAATCGTCGGAGTGCCGGGCCGGTGCTGCGCAAAAAATCAGCACAGAAGCCGCTTAGAGCGCATGGCAAGCGGGTGTAGCGTTTTTCTCCCTCCCCCACAAGGGGGAGGAGGAAGACATATAGCCGCTACACCCGCTTGCCATGCGCTCTAAACCTCGCGAGCCGGAAGCGTAAGTGACAGAGCAAGAGCCGTCGCTTACGCTTCCGGCTCGTTTCGTGCGCTGTTGGATTTATTTGTTCGCTAGTTCTTCGGTTTCGTCGCCAGGATCAGCGGTGAGGGGCCAGGGCTTTCCATCTTCCTCACGTTGCGGAAGCCAGTTTCTTCCAGCCAGCAGCGGATTTCCTCGAAGGAGAAAACATCGCCTTCGTCGGTGTTCACCAGCATGTTGACGCCAAAGATGAGGGCTTGCGGCGGACCGGTGCGGTCGTCGTGGACCAGGAATTCTGCGACGACAACCGTGCCCTCCGGCGCCAGGGCGGCGAAGGTCTTTTGCAACAGCCGGCGGCTGCGTGCCGCGCCTTCGCTGTGCAGGATGTGGCCGAGAATCGCAATGTCATGGCCGCTGCCGAAGTCGGCCTGGTGCAGATCGCCGCGGACAAACTGAAAGCGGTCGGCCACGCCTTCACGCTGGGCCACACGCCGCGTCACTTCCAGGACACTCGGCCAATCTACCGCCGTCACGCGGACATGCGGCGATTTCTGAGCCAGGATAATGCCCCACACCCCGGAGCCAGCCGCCAGGTCGAGCACACGCACAGATTTCGTCGCCTTCGCGATACCGAGCGCGCCGGCCAGCGCCTGGGCCGCTGCATGGTTGAATGGAAACAGGTCCTCGACGAATTGCTGAAAGAAAGTTGCTCCCTCGTCCTCGCGGTTGACACTCATGGCTGGCTTGCCAGTGCGTACAATCTCGTTGAGCTGCATCCACTTCGGCAACAGCTGCGCGGTGATGTGCAGCAACATGCCGCCCCGATAGTCGGGCTTGCCACGCACCAAATACGTCGCACTCTCCGGCGTCAGCGTGTAGCGCCCTTGCTCATCACGGCAGAGCAACTCCAGCCCTACCAGCGTGTTCAACACCGCACGCAGCCCACGCAGCGAAGCACCAGTCTCGGCGTGGAGTTGCTCGATCGTCCGCGGTCCTGTGTCCAACACGTCGAAGACACGATGACGGACAGCTGCCTCCAGGACTAGTGGCGGCGCATAGCCCCACATGAATTGCATGATCCGCTCCGGCGTGACCGACTTGCTGGCGTGAGACTTCATGCTTTGCGTTCTCCGTTAGTAGTAACGGGGTAATGTATCCTGGAGCATTATAGGAATGTCTGCGATTATGTCGTGGTGATCTCGGCTATCAATGCCAACATGCCTGTTGCAAACGCGAGATGAATCGACAGGATGAATCTCCACGGCTTCCGACACACGACAAAAGATCTCCCGATTACTGGACGCACCCTTACAGATCAGCTCCAACCAAGCACTTGCTTCCTTTATTGATCTGCCGCATCTGCAAGGGCAGCTTTCGGCAGCACGGCGGGCTGGCGGGTCATCTCTTGCATCGTTTCAGTCAGGCGCGGCACAGCAGCCTGCACTGCCTGCATGAGAGGCGCGGGCCGCACGCCGATGCCCAAGGTCAGCACGGCGCACAGCCACACCGCTGCCAATATCGGCCAGGAGCGCTCACGTTTGGCGGCAGCAGGGAGAGCAGATGGCGGCGGTTCGCGCAGATACATCACGGCGGCGATGCGCAGATAATACCAACCGCCGATGGCCGCGTTAATGACGGCCAGCACCGCCAAGGCGATGAACAGCTTGCGCTGCTCCAGCGACGCCGCCACCTCTACGTTTGCTGGCACATCCAGTGCCCCCGCGAAGAGCAGGAATTTGCCCATGAAGCCGGCCGTCGCCGGAATGCCGATGAGACTAAACAGGAACAACACCATCAGCAGGGCCATCCCCGGTCGGGTACGGCTGAGACCAGCGAGGTCATCTATCGTCTCCGCCGGCTGGCCGCTTGTGCTCAGATACTCCAATACGGCAAAGGCACCAAGCGTCATGGCGCCGTAGGCTGCCAGGTAGAAGAAGACGGCATCGACGCCATCTACCATCGCATCGGGTGCAGTTAAGAGCCGTGGCGCCACCGCCAAGCCGATGAGCATATAGCCGGCATGGGCGACGCTAGAATAGGCCAAGAGCCGCCGCAGGTTATCTTGTAACAAACCGAGAACATTACCCACCGTCATCGTCACGGCGGCCATGATCCACAAGAGCACTGGCAATTGATCGCTCAGAATCGGTAAGGCCAGCGAGGCCGTGAACGTCTGACGCGACAGCGTCGGCAAGATGAAGCCGAGTACGCGCACCAGAGCGGCGAAGCCAGCCACCTTGGGCACGAACGCCAGGACACCGGCATTGGCCGTGGTCGTACCCTGGTAGACATCGGGCGCGTAGAAATGAAAGGGGAATGCCGTTATGCGGAAACCCAATCCGGCCACTACCATGACCAAGGCGATCATGCCCATGCTCAAAAGCGGTGATGGGGCCAATTCCTCCATCGCTCCGGTCTGGCTGGCGCGACGAAACGCCTCGGCCAATCCTGGCAAATTGGTCGTGCCGGCCAGACCGTAGAAGTAGCTGAACCCGAATAGCATCAGGGCTGACGAGAACACGCTCAGGAAGAAATACTTCAGCGCCGCTTCTTGGGCGGGTGCATCGAGTCCGCCGCCTCCCTCTTCCTTCCCCATTTCCGGGGGGAGGAGAGAGAGACGACTCTTGCCAAAATAGAGGACTAAGTAGGTCGGTATACTTGTCAATTCCAGGGCCAGGAACAGTGTAATCAATTCGTTGGCCGCTCCGCTCAATCCCATACCAGCAACCATGAGCAACAGACAAGCATGATAGTCGGCAGCGCGTTTTTCCGGCGCGGCGTTCCAGCAGAATAACACGAGAATGATGCCGCCGAGAATCGACAAGGCGCGGACAAAGAGCGCCAGTCGATCGAGCACCACTGGGCCAGCGTAGCGCACGGCCTCGGCGGTGGAGAGCGACTCATAATGCGGCAACGGATTTAATAGGAGCACCAGACCAGCCGCGAGCAACGCCGCCAAGGCCACACCACCCCACAGATGGCGATGCGCACGCAGCGTTCCACCAATGAACAGTACGCAGGCAGCCGCCCCCAGAATCATCTCCGGGACGAGATAAGGGACAAAGCCAGTCAATGCCGTGATGAGGGTGGGATTCACGTTAGTTCTTCTCTTCCTGGTTAGTCATGCCTCGAAGGAGAGCGCGGGCCTCGTTCGTCTGGTTCCCAAACTCAGTTCAGGAACGAGGGGAAGTCCGCGTTATTTTTTCTCCGCAACCGACGCGGTCTGCTGAACGTCTACACGGTGGGCGACGGCCTGCTCGGTATCGGCCCGTTGGCGCGCCGCCTCGGCGATGCCGGCCACTACTTGAATTTCTGGACGCACCGTATCGAAGAACGGTTTTGGGAAAACGCCTAGGGCCAGACACAAGCCGGCAATCGGCAATAGGGCTGCCAACTCGCGGCCGTTGAGATCGCTGATCTGTCCGTGTCCTTCGTACTGCGGTTCCTTGACCGGACCGAAGAACACCTGACGCACCATCGTCAGCATGTACCAGGCGCCCAGCACCACGCCGGTCGCCCCCAGGCTGGCCAACAACGTGCCTTGCACCTGGCTTCCCCGAAAATCATACATGCCGCCCAGCGCCAGCAATTCGCCAAGGAAACCATTCAGCCCCGGAAGACCAATGCTCGACAAGGTGATGAACACCATAAACACTGCCAACAGATGCAGGCGAGCGCCCATACCGCTATAATCGGCCATCTTCCGTGTGTGATAGCGTTCATATAACATGCCCACCAACAAGAACAACGCGCCGGTGGACAGGCCGTGATTTATCATCTGAAGCAAACTGCCGGTCAGACCGACTTCGTTGAGGGCAAACAAACCCAACATACACAGGCCGAGATGGCTAACACTGGAATAAGCAACCAATTTTTTGATGTCATCTTGACCCAAGGAACAAAAAGCGCCGTAGATGATGCCGACAACGGCAAGGCTGCCGAGGACCGGCACACCGAAACGCAGACTGGCATCTGGGGCCAGCGGTACACTGAGGCGCAGAAAACCGTAGGTGCCGAGCTTGAGAAGAATGCCAGCCAAGAGCACACTGCCGGCTGTCGGTGCTTCGACGTGAGCCAACGGCAGCCAGGTGTGCAGCGGTACCATCGGCACCTTAACGGCAAAGCCGCACATCATGGCCACAAATACCCACAATTGCACACGTCGCCAATAATCGAGTCGATCGCGCGCTTGTTGGAGATTCGCCTCCATGTCTTTTGGCGCACGTTCGAGCTGCTGGACATCTTTGGGCAGCTCTCGATTCAGTGCATCAACGCGGGCAATCAATTCCGGGATGGCGAAGGTCAGTAGGTGACTTTGGCCGGGATCATGGTCAGCTTCGACCTGCGGCAATACCAAGGCTACACCGATGACGCCCAGTAGGGTAAGAAGGCTGCCGGCCAAGGTATAGATAAAGAACTTACGCGCCGCATACTGCCGTTGTGGGCCACCCCAAATGCCGATCACGAAAAATAACGGCACCAGCGTTAGCTCAAAAAACACATAAAACAAAATGACATCAAACGACGCAAACACGCCGGTCATACCCAGCTGTAATACGAACAACCAGGCGTAAAATTCATGAACACGTTCCGTGATGGCCGTCCACGAAACCAGCACGCATGTCAGCATCAGCAGCGCCGTCAATAGAATGAGCCACACATTCAATCCATCGATGCCAACATAAAATTGGATGGCGCTATCGACCGTGCCATCGGCCGCAGTGTGTAGTGGCAGTAGATTTTCCTGTGTCTTATATTGGATCCAATCCGAACGGAAAGTCAGAGGACCTTCTGTGACATCGACAGAAAGCGTCTCCCTGGTGCGTTCGACGGTGAATTGAATACTGAGGATCGTGGCCACAAGCAAACTGACGAGTACGCTAACGAGGCTAACCCAGCGCACGGTCGCCGTGCGGCCAGGACCGAGCAAAGCGACCACAATGGCCGTCGTCAACGGCAGCACCAGCAAAAGAAGCAACAATTCCCGCATAATGTTTTCAATCCCCATATTTTTTAGTTAGTCACGACGCGGGACAAAGTGCGTTTGCGCTCTGCTCCGTGTCGTGGCTAACCATTATTACAATTTCGATACCAGGGCGATCAAAAACACTGTCAGGCCCAGCACCATTGCCAGAGCATAAAATTGCACCAGGCCATTCTGCACCGGGCGGAAGCGAAAACCCAACCAGCGAAATAATTGTCCCGTCAGATCCACCAAACTATCCAATACATATAAGTCAAATATGCGTATGAATGTGGTGAATCCTGCCAAGGGCGTGAGGATGAACGCCTCATACAATTCATCGATGTAGAATTTATTCAGCGATAGCTGATACAATCCTTGCGCCGCCTTCACCAAGCGAGCCGGCACGTCGGGCTGGCGAACATACATCCAATAAGCCATACCGATACCGCCCAGCGCAATAACGGAACTGAGAATCATCGTGAAAAAATTCAGCGATTCTTCTGCAGAACGCGACGGTAGACCAGGTGTATGAGCGACAAAATCTCCGAACAGATGCGAAGGTCCTAAAACGGCGCCGACGCCCACAGCAAAAACAGCGAGGATCATCAGAGGGATCGTCATCACCGGCGGTGATTCCAGGTGCGAAGTTTCGCCGTGCGCGGCCTGGCTGTGATGGTGCTCAAACGCCTCCGGAGGAATGCGTTCTTCACCCCAAAATGTCATAAAATAGGCCCGGAAGGTATAAAAAGCTGTCAGGCCAGCCGTGATGAGACCGATAATCCAGAGAATCAGATACCAGCTGCGATATGGGTTCGCATGTAGGCCAGCAGTCCAGGCCACATCGAGAACTTCATCCTTGCTCCAAAAACCCGACAACAACGGGAAACCAGCCAAGGCCAGTGCCCCACACAAAAAGGTCCAGTGCGTCTGCGGCAATACCTTACGCAGGCCGCCGAAGCGTCGCATGTCAATGATATTGCCCATCGCGTGCATGACACTGCCGGCGCTGAGGAACAACAATGCCTTAAAGAACGCATGGGTGAACAGATGGAACGTTGCCGCCAGCACGGCGAAAGTCACAAGTCCCTCGCCCGCCGACGGGACGCCGCTGCCCAGCGCCAGAAACATATAACCGAGCTGGCTGATGGTCGAATAGGCCAGCACGCGTTTGAGATCGTTCTGCGTCAGGGCAATAAGTGCCGTTAAGAGAGCGCTAATGGCGCCGAGTGTGGCCACGACAACCTGGGCGAACGGCGTGAGTATGAATAGCGGCGTGCAGCGGGCCACGAGATAGACGCCGGCCGTCACCATCGTGGCGGCATGGATAAGAGCACTAACCGGTGTCGGACCTTCCATCGCATCCGGCAGCCACACGTGCAGCGGAAACTGCGCCGATTTGCCAACCGCGCCGCACAACAGCAAGAGACAGGCCGTTGTCAGTAATCCTTGATCGAGTGTGCCCGCCTCATTGGCTTTTTGGACATGATCGAAAATATGCTGATAATCCAGATAATGGCCGAAGCGTGACCATAGCAGCAGAATGCCTAATAAGAACCCCATGTCGCCGATGCGCGTAACGAGGAATGCTTTTCGCGCCGCAGCGGCCGCTGCTGGTCTTGTGAACCAGAAACCAATGAGCAGATAACTGCACAGGCCGACGCCTTCCCATCCCAGATATAGAAGAACGAAATTGTCCGCCAAGACCAGAGTAGTCATCATAAATACGAACAGCGACACTTCGGCGAAGAAGCGCGCATAACCTTCATCGCCATGCATGTAGCCGACCGAGTAGATGGCGATGACCGTGCTGACGAATGTCACCATGAGAGCCATCATAGTGCTGAGAGCATCGGCATTGAGACCGAAACCAACCTCGATACCGCGTCCTATGCCTGGTTCGCCGACTTTGATCCACTCATAATAGACTTGGATTTGATGCGCCTGGTCCTCTTCCGACGCCGCAATGCCTTGATGCACGGCGAGGAAGGCCATGACAGCGACGATGAAGGCGCCGACGCCAGCAAGAATGCACGGCCAATGACTATAGCGGCGCAGCAGGCGTGGACCGAACAGCCCCGTGATGACGGCGGCAGTCAGCGGCAACACCGGAATCAGCCACAAATAAGGTCGCACGTCAGACATGACTCTCCTCTGGTTGATGTTCGGGTTCGACGCCGGCCGGCGTCAGGTGTGGCAAGGGCGGCTCACGCGGCGCCGGCGGTAGCGGCTCGGTGTCTTCGGTCGCCTCCTCGCCCGGCTCGCGCAACTCCTGCCATTTGCTCACGTCCAGCGAATGTTGCCGACGATACAACATCAGGATCAGAGCCAGGGCAATGGCCGCCTCGCACGCCGCCACCGTGACGATGAACAGGATGAATGCCTGTCCCTGCAAATTGCCGCGATAGCGTGCGAAGGCTGCCAGGTTGATCGATACGCCTTGTAACATCATCTCCACACATAAAAACATAATGATAAGATTGCGGCGCGCCAAAAAGCCGATCAATCCCAGGGCGAACAGGATGGCGCCGACAATCAGGTAGTGATGCAATGGCAATGCGACCATGAATTCCTCACCTTCACGAACGGCGGAGTGCGATGGCGATGGCCCCGACGGTAGCCACCAACAACAACAGGCCGCCTAATTCGACCGGCAGCAAAAAATCGCTGAAGAGGGACCGCCCGAGATATGCGGCGTTGTCGGCCGGCATGCGCGGCAGTCCTTGCTCGTCGCGGCGAATGTTTTCAGACGCTACGGTCGGCGGCGGGCCACTCATATGAGAAAACGGCACATCCGCCGCTGCCGGCAGCCAGCCAAGGCGATACCGCGCGCTCTCGCCGAGGGCAACCAGATCCCTCAGCACTTCCCGCGATTTTTCCACAGCGCGAGGGTCGTTGTGATCGATGTTAGACCAGGAAATGGACGCCTGTTCCGATCTTTGATGTAGATCTTTCCAGGTGTGAAAAAGTTTGTTGAATTGGTTGAACAACTCCTCATCATCTCCAGGTTTACCAATTTTTTCCTCCATGTCGGCCCGGCTGTTCAATGCCGCTGCTTCGTGCGCCCGGGAAAGGAGTCGGTCGATTTCTTGTGTGCTCTCCTGGATGCGCTGATCGTAGCGCTGCAACACAAATAGCAGGGTGCCAAGCAGGAGAAAACCTGCCAGCGTCGTCAGCAACGGCTCGCGTGAACGGTCGTCGGCATCGGACAGACCGCTATGCGCAGCCAGCATGAGGACAAACAAAAAGGTAACGATGATGGCGCCCGCGTAAACGATGATGGTCGTCGCCATGAGAAACGGTGCGGCCAGCAGCAGAAACAGTCCACACGTACTCAACACAACTAGCGCAAAGGCCAAGGCGGCACGGGCAGGATTGTGCTGCGTCACCAGCAAAGCGCCCGCGATGATCGCCAGGAATGAAAACGACCAAAACAAGATCGTTTCCGGAGAAAAAACGCTGCTGCGCGTCAGCAGCACCCCGGCCAACATCAGCGCCACAAGGCCGAGTGCGGCTCCCCACAGCACCGGATATGCCCGTGGCCGCGGCAGCAGTAAATAGATGGCAGCAGCGCCAGCCAACAGCGGCAACACAATCGGCCACCACTGGGCAGCAGGAGATATTTCGGCACTTAACAGACAAAAAAACATATTGATCCTCATCAACTCTGCGCGGACGAGGAGGAGGTTAACCCGGTGTCCGCAGGCAATTCTGAGGCGACGCTGAGCCGTCCCGAGCGTGTGCGGATTGGGTCTGTGCCTGCTTTCACCGTTTCATCGAACACGCTGAGCAGCTTCTCTTTATCGAACATCAACGCTTCACGGCTGAAACCAGACAGATCGTACAGCGTCGTCAGTTCGATGGCATCGACGGGGCACGCCTGTTCACACATGCCACAGTAGATACAGCGCAATTCATCAATGACAAACGTCTCTGGATATTTTTCACGATCCGGCCAGGGCGACGGCGCCGCGACAATATCAATGCAGTGGGCGGGACAGGCTGTCGAACACATATAACAAGCGACACACTTGACGCGGCCTTGTTCATCGCGGTTGAGGCGATGCACGCCGCGATAATTGGGCGGCAGTTTCGGCTCGACTTCCGGAAATTGTTGGGTAACGGCACCGCCACCGAACAGTGTTTTCGTGGCATGACGCACGGTCGTCTGCAAACCCTGGAAGATGGCCGGCAAGTACAATTGTTCAAGCAGGCCGGCCTTCGGTACCGTTACCCATTTCACCTCGTTTTCAGCAATGGGCATGATATTTCTCCTCTCTGTTTAGTCGATGACTGCTTCATCATGCAGGACGGCCGGAAGGCCTGAAGCTACGTGGCCGGCAACGCGCACCGGGGCGCGCGGACGCTGCTGCGGCATGTATAATGCGAATCCTGCGACGATGAAGAGTGTGGCGATCGATAACGGCAATAACAGCCAGTCGCTTAGATGCAATTGTTTGATGACGATGACGCAGACAACATTGACCAAGGCCAGAGGCAGCAGCACTTTCCAGCTCAGACCCATCAGTTGATCGAAGCGGAAGCGCGGCAGCGTCCAGCGGATGAGCATGAAAAAGATGATGAACAACGCCATCTTGATAGCAAATACGATCAATTTCAAAATGGCGCCGCCAACACCGTCTGGCATGGCTATTCCCGGTAATAATTGCCAACCACCGAAAAACATAATTGCAACGAGAAAACTCGTTGTAATCATATGTGTGTACTCACCGAGGAAAAACAGGGCGAATTTCATAGCGCTGTACTCCGTGTGATAGCCGCCAACCAACTCTTGCTCCGCTTCGGGCAAATCGAAAGGCAGACGATTGCATTCGGCGAACACGCTTGTAATGAACAACAGCGCCGCCAACGGTTGGTAGAGGACGTTCCAGCCATGCTTGACCTGATAATCAATAATCGTCTCCAGGTTGAGCGATCCTGTCACGGCCAGGACGCCAAGGACCGACAGGCCCATCGGGATCTCATAACTGATCAATTGAGCGCTGGAGCGCAGTCCGCCGAGCATACTGTATTTATCGTTTGACGACCAGCCGCCCAGCAAGACTCCATAAACTGCCAGGCTACCAATGGCGAAATTGAAGACGATACCGATATCTACGTGCGGGGCGATGACAAATTGGATGGTATCATTGTATTCCTTTAGTTTTTCTTCATAAGTCTTATCGTTTGTCTGTTCGGCATGCTTATGGTCAGCATCGAGGATGGCCTTCTCTTCCTCGATAGTCTGTGGCCAGGCGGTTTGTGGCGGATTCTGCCGATAATCCACTAACACCGGCGGCGGCGTGGTAGGTCCGAAAGGCACGACAGCGAAAGCCAATAGCGCGGTGCCAACAGTGATACAGGGCGCCAGTAGATAGAACAGCTTATCCACGTGGTTGGGAATAATATCTTCTTTCAGCAAGAATTTGATGCCGTCAGCGATCGGCTGCAATAGACCCCAGGGACCGACGCGATTGGGACCAAGGCGGTCCTGCGCCCATGCCGAGATTTTGCGTTCGGCAAGGATCAAATAGGCACACGTTCCCTGCAATACGCCCATCATAATGGCGATGAAAAGGAGTGTGATCCAAAAACTAAAGCCCAATTCCATGCACCTACTCCCAGGCGAACGGCCGGTGTAAGCCAGCTAGTGGTAGAATCGACCAGCCAGCTTACGCTGACCGTTCATCGTTCAGTGGAATGCCATATTCGCCAAGGTCGCCCCTGGCCAGTGCTGCGAAATACGGTACTTCGGCAGCCAGTTCTTTCCGCAACGTCGGGGCATGAAGCAGGCCGCGCCGCTCCAAAAGATCGAGAAAAACTTGGCCGTCGGTACGGATCTGACCCGTCGGCACGACCCCCCAGTGAATCGCCTGGGCCAGTCCAGCGTGATTGACGAAGGTGCCTTCCTTCTCGGCCCAACTCGCGCCCGGTAGCACGTAATGGGCAAAATTGCTGACCGGCGACGGCAACAAATCGTGGCAGACAATCAGCGGTATATGCTGGAGCATCTGCGCCTGCGTCTCGCTGATCCAGCCACCCGGCCGGGGCGGATAGCCAGCCGCCAAATACATCGCCTGCACGCGGCCTTCGGCCGCGTCATGCACCACTTGCTCAAAAGAGATAATTTCTCCCTGAAAATACCGTAAAATTTCCTCGACACCGCGGCGATTGGGACATTTCTCGGCGCGGATGGTGAATTTCACTGGTTGAATCGGTCGACCGCGGCGATCCTTTGGATAAGTGTCATCCGCGCCGAGGATCGGCACTGGACCCAGCGCCAGCCGTACCTGGCCAGACAACTTCTTGAGGAACTTGGCGATCAGGTACGCTTCTTCGCATGTCAAAAATGGCGACAACACACCGACAACGCCGGCCGCGTCTTTCTGGGCCACGCTCTGGAATGCCTGACGAATCGTGGGCAAGATCTCCGTCCACGGCAACGGTGTCAACTTGCCGTCGCGCCGTACCATCGGCTGTAGAAAACGCTCAATGGAATTGACATAATGATAACCGAGTCGGCCATCATCACACATGAAATGGCCCTGCGCTTGGGGATTGTAGCGCGGTCGCAAACGATAGACGATGCTCTTGTTGCCGTCGAGCCAAATACTGCATCCTGTCGAACAATCGGCACAAACACTTTCCCGGGTTTTCAGGTTCCACACACGCTGTTTATAAAGGAAATCCTTGCTGCACAGCGCGCCAACGGGACAAAGATCAACAACATTGGTGGCGAGCTTGTTGTTGAGCGGCTCACCAGGGAAAATATCAATCTCGGAATGATGGCCGCGATTGATGATTTGCAGCTCTGCCGTTCCCGATATTTCTCGTGTGAAACGCACACAGCGCGAACACATAATACAGCGATCTGTGAACAGTGTTACGTTGTTGCCAATGTAAGGTTTGTTCGGCGGTGTGTTTTTTTCATCGATCATCCGGCTCTGTGCTCGACCAAAATTGAAGGTGTAATCTTGCAGCAAGCACTCGCCCGCCTTATCGCAGACGGGACAATCGAGCGGATGATTGAGCAATAGATCTTCAAGGGTCTGTTCTTGGGCGAATTTGGCCTTGTTGCTGTTGGTGACAATGACAGTACCATCCTTGGCCGGTGTCTGGCAAGCAGGCACAACCTTGGGCTGCATGGTAATGCTGCCATCCGATTTGCGTTCGCCAACTTCCACCAAACACATACGACAGCTGGCCACGACTGTCAGTGCCGGGTGCCAACAATAATGGGGAATCAGCACACCGGCTTTCTGGGCAGCCTGGATGAGATTTAGTTTTTCGTTGCCGATATCGACTGGCTTACCGTTGACGTAGACCGTAGCCATGAAAATTTCCTAACTAAAATTTTCAAGTTTTGTTACGCATTGCAGGCGAGCGCGGTCGCGTTTGCCTGCAACGCATAACAAAACTCCTCACTTACTTTTCATCGCCGCATCAAATTCCTGTTGGCTTATTCGCCGCGCTTTCCCATCGCCAGTAGCAACGATACGTGTCCCCGAACTGTCGGTATAACTCACGTAAGCCACGATCGTCTCGGACGACAGATTGCGGAGACCCCAGATGCCGACACAAGTCCCATCTTTGAATGCTTCAATTGTTTTGGCATCGAGCGAATCTTTGATATCCTCGATGCGAGACGGACCTTGGCCGTTGAGAGTCTGATACTGGTAGTAGGCCAGGGCAAAGTTCGCCATTTGGTTCAGATCCACCGTGCGCCGTGCGGCTTCGCGCACACTTTGGATGGCGCCACCGCTCTGAAGCTGCTGTCCGGGCCGCGGCAAAACGGGGTTGCCTGAGGATGAGCCTGCGATTTCTTTTGGGGCAACCATATCCTCTCTTTTGATGACAGCTGTTTTCTTCTTGCAACTCGGCAGCAGTGCGGCTCCCAGGACCAGCACACAGACCGCTCGAACAAGTGACGGTCTCATCGTATGACTCCTCGTGCGCGGTAAGATACATTACTCAATGTGTCTTCACCAATTCCAGCAAACGACTCTTCTTCGCTCCGCGGATGTATTGTTCGAACTCACCCCGGAACTTGCGGATGGCATTCTTGACCGGCCAACCGGCGCCGTCGGCCAGGCCGCAAATCGTCGTGCCGGGTATGATGCCCATTTGGTCGCCGGCCACTTCCAGGATGTTCAAATCCTCCAATCGTCCCTGACCGCGGCGTATGCGTTCCATGATTTTCAACATCCAACCCGTGCCTTCCCGACAGGGCGTGCATTGGCCGCACGATTCATGCGCAAAGAACCGACAAATATTATATAAGACATCGACGATGCTGGTTTCCTCATCAAAAACTGTGACGGCGGCTGTGCCTAATCCCAAACAGCCGACTTTGGCTGGCCCAGCGAAATCTAGTGGCGTATCGAACTCTGCTTCCGTCATAATACCCATACTAATGCCGCCGGGAATCGCTCCCTTGGCTTTGCGTCCCTTCCACACACCGCCGCCATATTTATCTATCAATTCGCGCAAAGTGATGCCGAGCGGCAATTCTACACAGCCCGGTTTGTTGACGTGACCGCTGATGCAATAAAGTTTCGGGCCATAGCTGCCGGTATCGCGCGGGTTCTTCGGGTCGGGCGGTACACCCATCGATTTGAACCAGTCAGCACCGCGATCGACGATATGGGTGACGCACGCCACCGTCTCGATATTGTTCACGACTGTCGGTTTGCGGAAGGCACCTTCGACAGCGGGAAAGGGCGGCTTGATGCGTGGCCAACCACGTTTGCCTTCCAGGCTTTCCAGAAGAGCCGTTTCCTCACCGCAAATGTAAGCGGCGGCGCCTCGGTGTAAATAAATATCGAGATGAAAATCTCTACCGAGAATGTTGCGACCAAGCAAATTATTGTTGTACAATTCGTCGATAGCTTGCTGCATCACTCGATAACTGCGACCATATTCATAGCGCAAATATACATATGCCGTGCTGGCCCGCGTCGCATAGCAGGATAAAATTATACCTTCGAGAACTTGATGGGGATCTTCTTCCATCAAAATGCGATTGTTGAAGGTACACGGCTCGCTCTCATCGGCATTGATACACATGTAAATGGGACCGGGATGATCCTTGGGCAGAAAGGTCCATTTCAACCCCGTGGGAAAGCCGGCACCCCCACGGCCGCGCAGCCCAGATGTTTTTACGGTGTCCACGACCTGGGCTGGCGTCATCTCGTGGACGGCCTTCTGCAAAGCGCGATATCCTCCATCGGCACGATAAGCGTCGAGCCACGGACTGGCTTTCTTCAAGATGCGGCGGAGGAGAACAGGTTCAAAATCAGCCATCGGTCATCGCCCAATGTTCAAAGATAGTGTTCATCTCATAACGGAAGATAGATCATGCGATCTATTCACTTATTCGGTTTTGTTTTTCACCAAAATGTCGCGCCCAAATCACTGCTAGCTCCAGCCCCTGCTGGAACTGCTCGATCATGTTCTCAATCGAGATTCGGTGCCCTTGATGCGGATACGCTCTACAGATCCGGACTTGGTGCGTCTTCTAACTACATGGTCTCATCCTCCTCTCTAGCCACCGTTATTGTCGTAATTCATCTAGCAATGCATCCACTTTGTCAGGCGTAACATTCATTCGCGCTTCATCGTCGATCAGCACGGCAGGAGCGCCTTCGCAGGCGCCGATACACTCAGCGAACTCGACAGTGATTTTGCCATCCGCACTGGTGCCGCCAGGTTGGACATTTAATTTCTTACATACGGTGTCGAGCAATTCCTCAGCCCCGCGCAAGCCACACGCCAGACTGCGGCATACCCACAGGCGTGTCTTGCCCAGCGGCTGTTTTTCATCACGGAAAAAACCATAAAAACTCATGGTGTCGTGGACCTCGGCAGGGCTGAGATCCAGCAAGTCGGCAATCTCGCGGATCGCCTCCAACGGCACACAACGCAATGCATCTTGAACAATATGCAAGGCTGGCAGCGTCACTGCCTGCTTGTTCGGATAACGAGGCACGTAGGCAAGAATCTTCTGCCGCAACTCTTCGCTCAATACACTCATCGATCTAGCTCCGCCGCGATGATATTTAGACTGCCCAACACTGCCACCACGTCGCTGACCTGATGGCCGACAATCAAATACGGGAAAATAGCGAAATGGATGAAAGATGGCGGTCGGGTCCGCGTCCGATAGGCCACACCGCTGCCGTCGGCGATCACGTAATAACCCAATTCGCCATTGGGCGATTCGATAGCCGCATACACTTCATCCACCGGCGTGTGCCATTGCCGATTGCTCATAATCAGCTCGAAATGATGGATCAAACCTTCGATGCTGCGATAAACGGAAAGCTGATTGGGCATTGTTACTTTGCTATTGGCGTCCACATTAACGGGACCGGACGGCAAATTCTCGATAGCCTGGTGGATGATCTTACAGCTTTCGAGCATTTCCTCCATACGAACAAGATAGCGTGCGTAACAATCCCCCTCCCGCGCACACACTACTTTGAAATCGAAATCTCGGTAAGCCAGATACGGCTCATCTTTGCGCAGGTCGCGAACAACGCCGCTGGCACGGGCGATGGGTCCGGTGCAGCTCAAATTGATGGCGTCTTCCTTCGACAAGACACCAATATCTTTGGTGCGCTCGATAAAGATGCGATTGCGATTGAGCAGACGAACAATATCGTTCCATGCTTTGGGGAAATCGCGGATGAAAGCTCGCACCATGTTGATCCAGGTGTCATCGACATCGGCTAGCAGACCGCCGACACGCAGATAGCTCGGATGAAAACGTTGGCCGGCGGCGCGTTCACAAATGTCGTAAATTTTTTCCTTCTGATTGAAGGCGTAGAGAAAAGCGGTGAAGCCACCCAGGTCGAGCGCTGCCGCACCGCAGCAGAGCAAGTGATCGTGAATGCGCATCAACTCATTGAAGATGACGCGCAGATACTTGCAGCGCGGCGTCAGTTCAATGCCCATCAGTTTTTCGACCGCCGCAAACCAGGCGATCTCATTGGCAACCGGTGAAATATAATTTTTGCGATCGACGATGGTAACATATTGGTTGTAATCGAGATGTTCGCCGAGTTTCTCGAAACCACTGTGCAAATAGCCAATGTCCGGTACAGCCTTGACAACCGTTTCACCCTCGAGCGTCAGAATAAGGCGCAGCGTCGTGTGTGTGGCGGGGTGCTGCGGACCGAAATTGAGGGTCCATAGATATTCTCGTTCTGGCCCTTCCGGCAGGGCGATAGCATCAGCTAATTCCAGAGGCATAACGTTTCCCTCAACTCAAAAGTCAATCTAACTACAGAATCACAGAGAGCATAGAGAAAAACAAAAAACAGAGATAATTAGGCGATCAACGCGCTTGCATTCTCTTTATTTTTTCATTTCTGTGCTTTTTCTGAGTTCCTTGTGACTCTGTAGTTAGATATCTTAGCTTTCGGGGCGCGTAATCACTGGGAAATTATGACGTTCGCCGCGGCCACGCATCGGATAATCTTTGCGTAGCGGAAACGCCGTGAATTCATCGGGCATCAAGATACGCCGCAAATCTGGATGGCCGTCGAAGATCACACCATACATGTCATAGACTTCGCGCTCCATCCAATCGGCGCCCTTCCATAACGGAAAGACCGATGGCAAGGTTGGCTCCGGATCGTTGGCGAACGTCTTGACGATCAGCCGAATGCCTGTGGTCGTGTTGACCAGCACATACCAGACACCATAGCGGTCCTGGGCATTGGGGTATTGCAAATAATCGGCACCTCCCAACTCGGCGAGCATGTCGAAGCCGCACTGTTCTTTCAAAAACTCCAGCACGGCATAAATATGCTCGGCCGGTACGATAATACGGCGATTGTCGCGGAACTCGGAAGTCGTGAATACTTCGCCGAACTTCTGGCGCAGCTTAACGAGAATCTCTTCGTGGGTCATGGTCGTCCATCCGGTTGCAAACGTGTGGCCGAAGCGAAATCGCCAGGGGCGACGATTTTCTCCGCAGGCGGTAGCTCGACAGCCAGCGGCTTCGGCGGGTGCGGCCACAAACGCTGCTGTTGAAATTCCTTGCCGGTAATGGTACCGGTCCGCTGAATCTTGGCTTGCAAATCAATAACCGCTTGCAACAATTGTTCCGGGCGCGGCGGACAGCCGGGTACATACACATCCACCGGAATGAAGCGATCGATCCCCTGCACCACGGCATAGGTATCGAAGACACCGCCTGACGATGCGCAGGCCCCCATAGAAATGCACCATTTCGGCTCCGGCATTTGTAGCCAGATACGCTGCAACACCGGCAGCATCTTCATGGCCACCCGGCCAGCGACAATCATCAGATCGCACTGCCGCGGCGAAAAGCGCATGGCTTCGGCACCGAAACGAGCGATGTCATGGCGTGACGCACCAGTGGCCATCAGTTCAATGCCGCAGCAGGCCGTGGCGAACGGCATTGGCCATAAACTATTCTTGCGCACCCAGTTGGCCAGCTTATCCAACTGCGTCACCAGGACGCTCTCGGACAATCCTCCTAGCGCCATCGGAACACTCCTCTCCGCCAAGCATAAACGTAGGCAACTACTACCGTCAGCAGAAACACCAACACTTCCCAAAAAACCAACGTGTGCAATGGAGCGGGCAGGAACGAAGCCGGCCCTTCGGCTGTGCTGCTCCACGGAGACAAAGCCGCCCACGGATACAAAAACAGCAATTCCACATCGAAGACGAGAAAGAGAATGGCGATCAGATAAAACTTCACGTCGAAACGCTGCCGGGCGTCGCCGATCGGGTCCATGCCCGATTCGTAGGGCATCTGCTTGATCGGCGTCCGCCGCTTCGGTCCCACCAGGTGCGTAAGGAGCAAGACGGGTACCACAAAGCCGAAAATAATTACCAGCAAATACAGGAAGAGGGGATAATAAGTAGCGAGTGTGAAATCCATTTGACGACCAACTTCGTGATTTTTTTCACAATGTAGACCAAAAAGAAACCTCGACAACGTGTCGAGGATGGGCGGTAGGTTCCTTCCTCTGTCTACTGTAGGAACGGGGCGGCCGGAGGACAAGAGGGAAGCACACAGTCCGTGTCCGTTGGCGTCCGCCAGCGGGACGTCAGCCCGGCTTCGGGTTTGCGTTGACGCTTCTCAAAGAGCTTGGGGGCTATCATGGACTCGGTGGAGACCATTCGGATACCTCACGACGCCCTTGCAAAACGGCGTCGTATTATTACTCCCATACCGCCGCTTCTTCACCGTCCAGACGCAGCGTCAAGCACTTGGCGCTGCCGCCGGACTTGATGAACTCGTCCAATTCCACCGATACCGGCATGTAGCCACGCGCTTGCAGATCCGCAGCCAGTTTCGTACAGCCGCTGTTGAGCACGACGGTTTTGCCGATCACAACGGCGTTGCAGCCGAAACAGCGCGCCTCCGCCTCGTTGGCTGAGATCAGGTACGGGATGTGGTTCTCGATCACCCGCCGGCCATAGTCGTCGAAAGCGTTGGGATACCAGATGGCCTCGCCGGGAGCCAACGGACAAAAGCATGTATCCAGATGATAAAAGTAGGGGTTGATCAATTCCAGTGGCAACACCTGCTTTTGCAGCACGCGGCCAAGATATTGATGGCCCTGCACGTCACTGCGAATGCGATAGCCAGCAAACAGTGTTGGGCCGCAGAAAAGAGCATCGCCGGCGCCCTCGAAATACATTCCTTCCGGCAGATGTTCGACAATGTATCCGTGGGCCGCAAACCAGGCATCGAAGTGCGGCGTCTCGCGGGCGCGCTCCTCATGACGGAAGCGCGAACTGAAAAAACGATTGCCGAACATCAGGCCGGCATTAGCGGTGAACACCAGATCGGGCAGCCCCGGTTGCGGCTCCATCAATTCGACGACTGCGCCGAGTCCTATCAGCGTATCATGCAATTTCTGCCACTGTCGCCGCGCCCGTTCGCGCGAGCTGCCGCGTGCTCGATTCATCCACGGGTTAATCTCGTATTCAATGCCGTAGTAATCCGGCGGACACATCAGAATGCGTGGCTGTCGCATGTTCGGCCTCCAAAAAGAACCGCCACAACGCCAGGGACACCAAGAAAAGAAAGAAGAAGCAGAATCATAAGAGCTAGCGGACCAAACCTCCTCTCTCCTCGTGGGGGAGGGCTGAGGCAGGAGGTGTCAAGGCAAGGGAGCCAGGGAGGGGTGTCCCCCCACCCCAACCCTCCCCCACAAAGAGGGAGGGAAAAGACCTCGACCCTCCCCCACAAGGGGGGAGGGAAAAGGCCGCTCGCCCTAAGGACTGACAACACTCAGATAGTTTTTGCCTTTTCTGAACTTCTTTATTTCTCGTCTTTTCCTGGCATCCCTGGCGTCGTGGCGGTTTATCCTTCTTTCCCTAGCTCCGCGACCAGCGCCCGCAGGAATGGTTCTACGTCGGTGACGACGCCGACGGTTTGGATGCTGCCGCGGTCGGTCAGCTTGGTCACGGTGGCCGGGTTGATGTCTACGCACGCTACCTTGACCCAGGCCGGCAACAGATTGCCGGTGGCGATCGAATGTAGCATGGTGGCCATCATTAGGCAAAAACCGACACCGTGGATCATCTCGCGCATACGTCGCTGCGCCTCCAGCACATCCGTGACGACTTCCGGCAACGGCCCATCATCGCGGATACTGCCGGCCAGCAGAAAGGGAATGTCATGGCGGATGCACTCGTACATGACACCGCTCTTGAGCACACCGCGCTCGACAGCCCGACGGATCCCCCCTAGCCGCCGGATTGTGTTGATGGCCCGCAGATGATGCTCGTGTCCTTCCTCCATCGGCAAACCGCGCTCCAGCGAGATGCCCAAACTGGTGCCAAAGAGCGCCTGCTCAATGTCGTGCGTGGCCAGAGCATTGCCGGCGAACAGAATGTTCAGGTAGCCGTTACGGATGAGCCAGCAGACATGTTCGACACTGCCGGTGTGAACAATGGCGGGACCAAGGACAGCCAGAATCTTCTCGCCAGCCTCTTTGGTGCGTTTCATGGCGGCAGCGATCTCGCGCACCGTTACGCCTTTAGGTTTCTCGCTGGAAACAGGACTGGCCATGAACTCAAACAGGTTCGAGCGGGCCATCGTCTCGGCAGGGAAGACACGCAATCCCTGTCGGCCCACGACGATGCGGTCACCGACCCGCACTTCCGCCATAGGAATGCAGCGGGCGGCGGTCCCTTCCGGATCGACGAGGATGCCGCAGTCCATCTCCTGATCTTCCACATCGATCCATTCACCTTTGAGGCGTACCTGCGTGCGGAAGCTAGTGGTGCTGTAAAATCCTTCGGGGAAAGCGCCGTCCATATCAGCGGCAATGGTTTGACAATCGCGGACGGCGATCGGTGCAGCTCCATGATCGTGGATAGCATCGAGGATTTCACGCAGCTTGTCGCTGCTATCGGCGCGGACCTCAATGCAGGCGTAGCTGGGATCGGTCTGCCGCTGACCGATGCGAATGTCCTTGATGACATAGGAGCCGCCGTGTGTAAGGATTTCATCCAGTACTTTGGGCAAAATCAGCGAATCGATGATGTGCCCCTGAATTTCAACATCCTCGACGAACCCTTGCTTGCCGACTGTAGCCGAAACCATGAACGCCTCCATGACTTGGGAATAACCTGCGGCATAACCAACTGCGGTGTTATTCTATCATATGGCAGCGGCTCGACCGTGATGCATAAATAGAAATACCTCTTGGATACCGGCGGGTCTGCCATAAGATGAAGGACAACGAAGTCCCTGGCACACACGACCACGAGGAAGTTACCGCATATGCCGCGACGCAACGACCTGCACAAAATTCTACTCATCGGCTCTGGCCCCATCGTCATCGGTCAAGCGTGCGAGTTCGACTACAGCGGCACTCAAGCGTGTAAAGCGCTGCGGGAAGAAGGCTACACGGTCGTCCTGGTCAACTCCAATCCGGCCACTATCATGACCGATCCGGAGACAGCTGACCGCACCTACATCGAGCCGATCACCCCTGACATGGTGGAGCGCATCATTGAGCGCGAGCGCCCCGATGCTCTGCTGCCGACGCTCGGCGGCCAGACCGCGCTCAACACAGCGATGGAGTTACATCGCCGCGGCGTTCTCGATAAGTACAAGGTCGAGATGATCGGAGCAACGCCGGCCGTCATCGCCAAAGCCGAGGACCGCGAACTGTTCAAAAAAGCCATGCAAAACATCGGCATCGCCGTGCCCAAAAGCGGTGTGGCTCGCTCCCTTGCCGAAGCGCTGGAAGTGCTCGATCAGGTCGGTTTGCCCTGTGTGCTGCGGCCCAGTTTCACGCTCGGCGGCACCGGCGGCGGCATCGCCTACAACCGCGAAGAATTCAACCAACTCATCGCTCGCGGACTCGATCTCAGCCCCGTCAATGAGGTGCTGGTCGAGGAATCGGTCATCGGCTGGAAAGAGTTCGAGCTGGAGGTCATGCGCGATTGTGCTGATAACGTCGTCATCGTCTGTTCCATCGAGAATCTCGATCCGATGGGTGTGCATACCGGCGATTCGATCACGGTGGCTCCGATTCAGACGCTGACGGACAAGGAATATCAGCGCATGCGCGACGCTGCCATCGCCATCATCCGTGAGATCGGCGTCGAGACCGGCGGCAGCAACATCCAGTTCGCCGTCAATCCGGACAACGGCCACATGGTTGCCATCGAGATGAATCCGCGTGTCAGCCGCTCCAGCGCCCTGGCCTCCAAGGCAACTGGCTTTCCCATCGCCAAGATCGCCGCCAAGCTGGCGGTTGGCTACCGTCTCGATGAGCTGCGCAATGACATCACACGCGAGACGCCGGCCTGCTTTGAGCCGACCATCGATTACGTCGTCACCAAGGTGCCGCGCTGGGCCTTCGAGAAATTCCCCGACGCTGATACGACCCTGACGACACAGATGAAATCGGTCGGCGAAACGATGGCCATTGGCCGGACCTTCAAGGAATCGCTGCAAAAAGCGCTACGGGGTCTGGAGACGGGCAGCTTCGGCCTGGGTTGTTATCGCGGCGATTTGTGGGGCACACCGCGGCAGCCAGCCCTCGAGGAGATTTACGCGCGCCTGGCCACGCCGACCGCCGAACGCATCTGGTACATTCGCTACGCTTTCAAAGCCGGCCTGTCGCTGGAGGAGATCTATCAACAGACGAAGATCGATCGCTGGTTTCTGCACAACATCCAGGAAATCGTGGCGATGGAAGATCGACTGCGGGCAGCAGTGGATCGGGTATGGACACACTCCCATAATGAGGATATTCGCGATCTCTTATTTGAAGCAAAGCAGTATGGCTTCTCCGATAAGCAGCTGGCATTCTTATGGCGCTCGACGGAGATGGAAATTCGGCGCTTGCGCAAGGAGCTGGGCGTGGTGCCGGTGTACAAGCTCGTCGATACCTGCGCCGCCGAGTTCGAGGCCTATACACCGTACTATTACTCCACCTACGAAGCGCCGATTTTCGTGTCGAGGACAGAGGAGAGAGGTTTGGAACCGGCGGCCCTACCATCGCCGATCCTCGATCCTCGATCCTCGATCCTCGATGACGAAACCAGGCCCCGGACCGAAGGCAAGGAGCGCATCATGATCCTGGGCGGCGGGCCAAACCGCATCGGTCAGGGCATCGAATTTGATTACTGTTGCTGTCAAGCGGCGTTTGCGCTGCGGCGCGAGGGTTACGAGACTATCATGGTCAACTCGAACCCGGAGACGGTTTCAACCGATTATGACACCAGCGATCATCTTTTCTTCGAGCCGTTGACCACCGAAGATGTGTTGAACATCTGCGATGTGATGCAGCCCAAAGGGCTGATTGTGCAGTTCGGCGGCCAGACACCACTCAATCTGGCGCGCGGTCTGGAAGCGGCGGGGGCACCGATCATCGGCACCAGCGTAGACAGCATCGACCGTGCCGAGGACCGCGAACAGTTTCAGGAGATGGTTGAACGGCTTGGTTTGAAGCAGCCGGCCAACGGCATCGCTCTGGATTTGCAGCAGGCCATCCACGTCGCCCGCCGCATCGGCTATCCGGTATTGGTGCGGCCCAGCTATGTGCTGGGTGGTCGAGCGATGGAGATTGTCTACGATGAAGCTACCCTGAGTCGCTATGTCGCTGAAGCAATGGAGGCGTCGCCAGGCAAGCCGATCCTGATCGACAAATTTCTGGAGGCGGCCGGCGAGGTGGATGTCGATTGCCTCAGCGATGGCACGCGAACTCTCATCGGCGGCGTCATGCAGCACATTGAGGAGGCCGGCATCCACTCTGGTGATTCTGCCTGTGTCATTCCGCCCTACAGTCTGCCGCCCGCCGTCGTCGAAGAGATCAAACGACAAACGCGCGCCTTGGCCTGTGAATTGAACGTTCGCGGCCTGATGAATGTACAGTTCGCTGTGCAAGGCTCGACGGTTTATGTCCTCGAAGTGAATCCGCGCGCCAGCCGGACAGTCCCGTTTGTCTCCAAGGCTGTGGGCATTCCCCTGGCTCGTTACGCGGCCCTGGTGATGGTCGGCAAAACGCTCGATGAATTGGGGCTGTCCGTGGAAGTGACGCCGAAGCATTACTCGGTCAAAGAGAGCGTGTTTCCGTTCAACAAATTCATCGGCGTGGACATTATTTTGGGTCCGGAGATGCGTTCGACCGGCGAAGTCATGGGCATCGATGACAGTTTTCCACTAGCCTTCGCCAAGAGCCAGATGGCGGCCAACAGCGCTCTGCCGCAGCCGGGCGACGGCAAAATCTTCATCTCTGTGGCCGAGCATGACAAGCAGGAAGTGGTGCCCATTGCGCGTGCCTTGGCCGAGATGGGGTACAAGTTGATGGCGACACGCGGCACGGCCAAGGTATTGCGCGCGGCGGGCATCGCTGTTGACGAAGTGAACAAGCTCCAACAGGGCCGACCCAATCTCATCGATTATATGAAAAACAAGGAGATTTCTCTGATTCTCAATACCCCGAGCGGCAAAGGAGCACGCACCGACGAAGGCAAGATCCGCTCGGCGGCAGTGATCAACGGGGTGACTTGCATTACCACGTTGTCGGCAGCGCACGCCGCTGTCGAGGCCTGCCGGGCCATCCGGCATCGTCCTTGGACCGTGTGCGCCTTGCAAGACCGTTTTCGGCCAACGGCAACAGTAGCACGGTGAAGGGAAGGATAGTTATGGGGTATGTGGCACAGGTTGAATCTTAGCAGAACGAAGGGCTTGTTTGCTCACCTTGTCACCTTGTCACCTTGTCATCTTGTCATCTTTTGTTCGGCAGGGTTGACGGGGTTGAACGCCATTAAGCCGTTGCACGTCGATGACGCCACCTTCTCTTTCAACGCCGCACAAATTGCGGCTCATCCGCTCGATCCCTACGGCTACGTCATGCTGCGTTGGAGCGAAGCTGTGCCGGCGCTGCACGCTCTGGCACCGCCACTGCTGCCCTACTGGTGGGCGGTGGCGATCCGGATGTTCGGTGAACGGCCGGTGCTGTGGAAGTTATGGCTTTTTCCCTTTGCTCTGATTTTCGTTGCTTCCTTGGCGGCGCTCTTGCATCGCTTTGCTCCTTCTGTGGCAATGCCCTTGCTTATCCTGCTGGTATTCTCGCCGGTCTTCTTGCCGAGCTTGAATTTGATGATGGACATTCCGGCCCTGGCTTTGAGCTTGCTGGCGCTGGGGCTGTTTTTCCGGACTTGCGAGAGAGGCTCCTTGGCCCTGGCTGTTCTCGCCGGCTTGATAGCGGGATTGGCCATGCAGACGAAATATACAGCCTTTCTCGCCCCTGGTATTATTCTCATTTATGCTCTTTTACGGAGAAAATTGCTCCTGGGGTTGGCCGCCGCCGGGGTTGCCGGGGCGCTCTTCGCTGCCTGGGAAACGATGCTCTTTTTCCGCTACGGCGAATCGCATTTTATATACCAGCTTTTCCAGGGCGACAATGGCGATCAGCCAAAATCGGTTCTTCTGAACAGTCTTTTTCCTCTTCTGGGCGGTGCTGCACCTACTTTGGCCTTATTGGCGCTGACAGCGTTATCTATGCCGCGTTGGCTGCTGCTTCTTGCGTCCTTGCTTGCGATCCTTCCATTCTTACTTCTTCTATGTCCCGATGCCCTCTGCTTCGGCGGGAGCGTGTATGAACTGGCCAATATCCTCTTTGCTTGCAACGGGGTAGTGGTGTTGCTGAGCGTGGGATGGGCAGCGCGGCGTCTTGTCCAATACAAAACTTATCCACCTGCCGCGCCAGCAAAAGGTGAAAGCCGCCCTTGCTGGCGTGGCGAGCTGGCGAAGCCATTTCTGTTCCTCGTGCTCTGGTTTGCCTTCGAGCTGGCCGGTTACATCGTCATCAGCCCATTCCCTGCCGTCCGTCGGATCATGGGGACCAGCATCACGGCGACCTTATTGGTTGGCTGCTTGGCCGATCTGTCGCTGCGGGAATCATGGCGGAGAAACGTGCTGCATGCCTTGGCCGCTGGGACGGTCCTGTTCGGCCTTGGCTTTTTCGCCGTCGATTTCTTGGAGGCGCGGGCCGAACAACAGGCCGCCTGCGACGCAGCCCAGCACATTCGCCGGGAACATCCACAAGCTACTATCTGGTACGCGGGCTACTGGGGTTTTCAGTACTATGCCGAGAAATGGGGGATGAAACAGATCGTTCCTGTCCAACATACAGAGAAGGGGGGGCCAGCTTTATGGCCCCCCTCGTACCTCCACCGCGGTGATTGGCTCGTCATTCCTGATGCGAGCATCCCTCAGCAGGAAGTAGACTTGAATCAGCCGGAACTGGAGCCGAAGGGCCACATTGCCATTGACGATGCAGTTCCACTATCCACGCTCATGAATTACTACGCCGGCGCCGTGCCGTTGCGCCATCGCTGTGGCCCTCGAATTGTCCTTCGCCTATTTTACGTCAAAGACGATTTTATTTGTCGCTAATACCGTGAAGGACGGATGTAGGCGGCTCAACACCTTGCAGGTTTAGTGTGCTGACTTCCTTGGATTCCAGATCAATCACCTGAATGCGGTGAGCGTTGGTGTCGGCGACGTAGAGTTTGCCGTCGGCGTAGCTGATGCCGCCCGGTTCATTAAACAATTTGGCCTTCTTATCGTCGCCGACAAACGTTTTACAAGAGCGTGTGAGTGGGTCGAGGATTTTGATTTTGCTGTTGTAAGTGTCGGCTACATACAGCTTGCCATCGACATAGACGATGCCTAAAGCGTGCTGCAAACGCGCCGCCGGTCCAATGCCGTCTGTGTCGCCGAAATCGAACAGGCCGGTACCCACCAGTGTTGAGACATCACCTCTGCCGTCCAGTGGAATCGCACGGACGGCGCTAACCTCGCTGTCAGCGACGAACAGTTTAGTTCCATCGCTGGCCAGGCCGCTTGGCTGGGCAAAGCAGCTGGCCTGACGCGGGCCATCTACAAGATTCTCGAAGGCCGTGCCCGCAAACGGGACGACAGTGTGCCTGGTCAGGTCCATTACCCAAATTTGATGGCAGCCGGCCATGGCAATGTACAGCTCGTTGCCGTGTACCAGCAAGTCCCACGGACTGTTGAGTCCCGTGTGCCGGGCATCGCCGCCGCGGCGGAAGTCCATGCCTTGTTGGCCAGTACCGGCGATGGTGCGAACTGCCCGCTTTTTCAGATCAAGCGCGCGGATCATGTGATTTTTGCGATCCGCTACATAGAGAATATCTCCCTTCAGCGCCAAACCCTGCGGGTCGTTGAAGGACGATTTCTCAAAAGTGCCGTCGGCATGTCCGGGCTTGCCGGTGCCGACAAGAGCAATTTTCTTGCCGTCGAGATCGGTGATGACAATGCGATGGTGTGTGCTATCGGAGATGAACAGGCGCTTGCTCGGTCCATCAGCCAGCACTTTGCCGGGGAACCACAAGGGACTTTGGGCCGCCTTCTCTGCCTGTGCCTTGGTGAAGTATATCGGTTTTTCGTTGAGGGTCTTGTTGGCACGGTGGATGCGAATCAATTGTGAAATAACCAGGTCGGCGTCGCGAAAAATGTGCTCCTGACCTGGAAATGCCTTGACGAAGTAGCCTTCCGGATCAATGATGCCGACCGACGGCCACGCCTGGACGCCGTAGGCCTGCCAGATCTTGCGGTCGGCATCGTTGATCACCGGATGGTTCAGCTCATAGCGCTGCATCGCCTTTTCGATACTTTTGGGATCTTTTTCGTTGTCGAACTTGGCGGTGTGGACGCCAATAACGACCACCTCATTGGGATACTTCTTCTCCAGCCTGACCAGGTCGGGGAAGAGATGCAGGCAATTAATTCAGCACAACGTCCAGAATTCGAGGATGACGATTTTGCCGCGCAGATCCTTGAGTTTGATGGGTTTATCGGAGCCGAGCGTGGGACCAACGGCACCGTCGAACTCTGGGGCTTTGAGACGTGGCGTTTGAGCGTATAGTGCCGGCTGCGCGGCAAGGAGCAAGCTCACACACAGGGGCAACACCGTGGCGCGGAGAAAGCGGGACATAAACGCTCTCCTTTGAGGATGAACGAAAATTGTTGGGCTTCATGGTAACTGTAGTCAGAATGCGCTGCGACTGCCGATGCCATCGGGGAGCCACGCTGGCATCCGAACCAGTTCCCTTTTCTCATCATAACAACTCGCTGCCGCAGGTGGAAAGCCGAGGTCGTTAACTACCTAACTATCCACCGGCGGCCGCAGCGACAACGATCCGCGTTGCCCTCTGTTTTTCTGGTGTTTCTCGGTTATGCTGATGGTATGAGCAAAACCAAGCCAACGCCGATTCCGTTATGCGAGCTGGCTCCCGGCCAGCACGCGGACTTTTTCGCGCTGTTGGCCGAGAAAACGCGCGGCACGACCAGCCAGGGCAAGCCCTACTTCGCTTGCCGTTTCCGCGATGCCCGCCGCGGCGTCGCTTTCATGGTCTGGCAGGATAGCCCGTGGTATGAGCTGTGCGAACGTGACTGGCAAGTCGGCCAATTCTATAAGCTCCGCGCCGTCTACGGCGAGCACGAGCGCTATGGCCCGCAATTGATGGAATTGCACGCTATCCGCTCCGTCACCGATGACGATCGCGCTGATGGTTTCGATCCGCTTTTGTTCATCGAGCATTCGCGCTATGATGCTGCGGTGATGTTTACGGAGCTGAAAACCATAGCGACGACACATATCGCCGATGAGCCGCTACGCCGCCTGGTGTTGACGCTGTTCGATCGCCATGCCGAAGCCTGGCAGCGCCTGCCGGCGACACGCGATCGCTTCTATCCGTTTGCCGGCGGTCTCCTGGAACACACACTATCGGTAACGCGCTCGTGCCTGCAGTTGGTGGAACGCTACACGGCCCACTACACGGAGCTGCGTCCACCGCTAAACCGTGATCTGATCGTGGCCGCGGCGATGCTGCACGATATTGGTCGGGTGTTGGAGTTCGGGGCAGCGCTGCCTGGTGTCAGCCCAGCGTACACGGTGCCGGGGCGCCTGGTGGGTCACTTGATCCTCGGCCGCGACCTGGTGCGCGACACGGCCCGCGAACTGGGCGATGTCAACCCGGAGTTGGTGCAGATGCTTGAACACATGATCCTGAGTCATCTGGCCTTGCCGGAGTGGGGGTCGCCGCGCCTGCCGTTGGTGCCGGAATGTCTCATCCTCCACCATGCTGATGACCTCGACGCCAAGTTGGAGATGTACGTGCGCTGCCTCAGCCGCGATCGTTCCGAGGGGCCGTTCACCGAGCGCGATCCTGTGCTGAATCGACATTTGTTCAAGGGACGGAGCGTGTGAAAGGCTGGAACATGAGCAATAAGCGAGCACCCGTGTTTAGCAACAAAGGAGGTCCATTATGCCTGTTGAATTACGTGAAGAAGCGGGCGGCAAATGCCTGCTGGTGCAATTGAGTGGCGAGCTGACCAAGGAGGATTATCAGCATTTTGTGCCGGAAGTCGAGCGGCTCATCCAGCGTGAGGGCAAAATCCGCATGTTGGTGCGGATGCATGATTTTCACGGCTGGACGATGGGAGCCTTGTGGGAGGACATCAAGTTTGATCTGAAACACTTCGCCGACATCGAACGGCTGGCCCTGGTAGGTGAGCGCCAATGGGAAGCCGGCATGGCCGTGTTCTGCAAACCGTTTACACGCGCCACTATTCGCTACTTCGACAAATCCCAATACGACGAGGCTCAACGCTGGCTCACAGAAGGGATGTCACA
>Ga0209061_1001482_pt1 | contig 38417 bp, 28 predicted proteins | sample Coa_R1_10_FD_187157 | JGI IMG/M metagenome (GOLD analysis project Ga0209061, IMG submission 187157) | Surface soil microbial communities from Centralia Pennsylvania, which are recovering from an underground coalmine fire - Coalmine... | ecosystem: Environmental > Terrestrial > Soil >... | reverse complement strand
GTTCGTGGCAACCAAGCAAGCGCGCATGGGCATTGAAGACGCCTTTCTCCACGATATTTTGGCACATCCCGACGATGATGCGCCGCGCTTGATCTACGCCGACTGGCTCGACGAACACAACGATCCGCGCGGGGAGTTCATCCGCATTCAGTGCACTCTCGCCCAACTCAGCGACGAAGATCCGCGCCGCTGGCCGCTGGAACAGCAGGAACAAGAACTGCTGCGCGAACATGGGACGAAATGGCTGCCGAAAGAGATTGGTCACATCTCGTGTATCTTCCACCGTGGTTTCGTGGAAGAAATTACTTTGTCACCAGAGGCTTTTCTCGATGAGGCCGACCGCCTCTTCGAGCAAGCGCCGATCCGGCGGCTTCATTTACGTCCTCGCGGCTGGGAGAGAGCGGAGCGGCCCGATGCGTCCTTATCTGAAATCGCCTCCTCACGCCATCTCGTGCGAATCCACAGGCTGAGTTTGATCGATCTCACGCTGAGCCGAAGCGAGCTTCGTGATTTTCTTGTATCTCCTGTTCTTAGACAACTGACGGATTTACAATTATCCCAACTGACCGTGGGAAACGCTGAACGTCCGGAGTCCCGTCCGGACGAGCTGCCCGCAGAGATTGTTCACGATCTGACCGAATTGCCTTACCGGGCCGATTTGAAGGCGCTTTATTTGACAGACACGGCCCTGACTCTCGACGGCCTGCGCCTTCTCGCCAACTCGTCTTCGTTCGGGAGCCTGCGCGAGTTGAATCTGAATGGCAATCGCCTGACGCATGAGACGGCGAGAATATTGACTGGAGGGCACTTGTTGCCGCAACTGGAGACGCTGCATCTGGACTCCAACCGCCTCGGCGATGCAGGCGCCTGGGCTATGTGTGAGTGGCCTGCATTACCGCGCTTGACACGCCTCAGTCTGGGGCACAATCAGATTTTTGCCGCTGGGATACAAGCTCTCGCCGAAGCACCAGCGCTGCGAGGGTTGATCTCCCTCAATCTGGCCCGGAACATTGCCTGTGATGAGGGAACCGCTGCCTTGGCTGCTTCCGGCTGGACGCGCTTGCAAGCGCTCAACCTGTGGTTTAATGGCATCGGCGATGCAGGTGTGCGTGCGCTCGCTCGTTCCGAGATGCTTTCCCGGCTTACACGGCTCAATCTCACGGCCAATTGCATCACCAGCGCGGGGGCGCGAGCTTTGATCGAGTCGCCGCATTTGCCGCGTCTGGTACGGCTCGATTTGCAGCGCAATGAGATTGGAGCGACGGAGCAACGACGCTTACGCGATCGTTTCGGGCCGTTTGTATCTTGTTGAAACAAGAGGGTCGACGATGAGTCCGCACCTTTTCGATGCGATTGTGATTGGCGTGGGCGGTATGGGATCGGCAGCAGCGTGCGAATTGGCACGGCGTGGCCGGCGTGTCCTGGCCCTGGAGCAATTCGCGCTGGGCCACGATCGCGGCAGCTCACACGGCCATACGCGCATCATTCGCAAAGCCTATTATGAACATCCCGATTATGTTCCTTTGGTCTGTCGCGCCTTCGAGCGCTGGTACGACCTGGAGCAGCGGCAGGGCATTCATCTCCTGACGGAATGCCCGTGTCTGTCGATTGGTCGTGCCGATAGCCCGATGATTGCCGGCGTCCGCATTTCGGCTGCGCAGTATCATCTGCCGGTGGAGGAGCTATCCGGGCCGGAGTTGCGCCGGCATTTCCCGGTCTTTCGTTTCGGCGACGACTACATGGGCGTGCTGGAGCGCTCGGCAGGATTTTTGTATGTCGAGGATTGCGTGCAGGCTCATGTCTGCGAAGCAGTGCGGTTGGGAGCGACGATTCAGGACATGGAGCCGGTTGTCTCCTGGGAGGCAAACGAGCGTGAAGTGACAGTGCAGACGACGGCAGATCGCTACACAGCAGCGCGTCTAATCATTACCGCCGGCCCGTGGGCAGGACAATTGTTGGCGCAACGGGGAACGTTCTTGCGCGTCATGCGTCAAGTGGTGCAATGGTTCGGCACGCGCGATGATCGGCTGTTTCGCCGTGATGTTTTTCCGCTCTACATCGCCGACACACCACAGGGCCATTTCTATGGCTTTCCGGTGCTCAACGCTAACGGTGCCAAGGTGGCCCAACATTACGGAGCGCCGGAGTTGATTTATCCTTCGGAGATCGAGCGCACCATCCAGCCGCAAGACGAAGCGACGGCCCGCGCCTTCTTGCGCGAACATTTGCCGATGATTGATGGACCACGCCGCCGTGCTTCGGTGTGCCTTTATACCCTGACACCCGATCGTCACTTCGTCATCGACCTGCACCCCGATCATGCGAACGTGGCATTGGCAGCGGGGTTCTCCGGTCACGGCTTCAAATTCTCCTCCGTCGTCGGTGAAATCCTCGCCGATCTTGCCGACCACGGCTGCACCGAGTTACCCATCGGCAGGTTTGGCATCAAGCGCTTTGTCTAGTCTAGTAAAGACCACATGTCCAAAAATGCAGAGCGTTGCGGTTCCGGGAATGGAATGCGAAAGAGGCGTAGGAATGCTTAGAGCTACCGGGACAAAACCTCCTCCCCCACAAGGTGGGAGGGAAAAGATTAAGCCAAGGAGTGGTGTCCTCCACCCGAACCCTCCCCTACAAGGGGGGAGGGAAAAGTCCGCTAGTCCTTAACAAGCGAACGCCATTTAACATCGGAGGTACAAACGTAACGCCAGCGAATCCGGCAAATTTCCCCCTTGAAATCCGGGAAAGCGATTTTATAATTTGTGGTAACGGGGAAAATTTTTCTCCTGCCCAAGCGGGTGTAGCTCAGTGGTAGAGCGCCACGTTGCCAACGTGGCTGTCGTGGGTTCAAGTCCCATCACCCGCTCTCTAAAGCCTTGAATAACAAGGACTTAAGACACAAAATACGGGCACAAATCCCGTGTCAATTCGAATGTAAAAACCGAGTATAAAAACGGTACGGTTTTGCGTACACATATCGGCGTTGGCTTGCGGCAGAGCATGGACTGCTGTATACTATCGGAGTACCGGGCGGACTACGGACTTGCAAGCAGGAGTTCCAACACAGCTCGACGGCAGTAGCCAACCTGGCGGTGTTCCCTGGCTAGCCCCGCCGTAGCTGGCCCTGTCCACGGAACACCGCACCGTGACCATCGAAGACCATGTATCACGCTTTCGCGCTGAAGGTGGCACGGCATCTCGTCTACACTGCCTGTCAGGCCACTAACCTTGTTGCCTCGGCGGAAGTGCTGCTGCCCGATGCCGAACCTTTCCCTCTCTTGCTGGTTCGCGACAATGGGGCAGCCGTCGCTGAGGCGATTCGGAAGCTGCCGCCCTCAAAAACACGCTTAGCGCTCACCTTGAACACGAGTGTCGCCATGTCCAGCACGTTCGAGAAACGATGGCCTCCACGGTTCCCGCCGTCAAGGTGTCAAAAACGTGGCCTGAACAGAAAACGGCTTGACAATGAGGTTCACGCTTACCTCGCCGCGCGCTACTGAGGTTGGGTTTGCAGTTCATCGGCAGCGAAATGTCTGTTTATCCCTTCAGAAGTCAGCACTTCAGGTGTGAAGAAACTTCCGTTCCTCAAGGCTGTTTCAGTAGTGGTCCTTGACCTCACGGGCGTTTCCGGTTCTGTTCTGGTTCGCTCGTTCCAGAGCAGCGCGGGCGGAGGCGTTGTTGGGATCTTCCTGGAGGGCAAGGAGCAGCCAATTGCGGCCCGCTTCTTCGTAACCCAAGTCGAGTAGAAGGACACCTAGCTCGGCTTGCAAGACAGCATCGTGAGGCCGGACCACCAATTCCTGATGAGTGATCTTGTGGAGGCGTTGCCAACGAAGTTCTACCTGATTGGCCAGATCGAGCTGATGCTCAGCTTCAGCAGTCTTGTTTTGCCTCTGGAGAGCGAGAGAGAGAAGCCAGTGAGACTGGTAGTCCTGTGGGGCGACGCGAAGGGCACAGCGAAGCCAACCTTCAGCCTCGGCAGGCCGTTCTTCTTGTAGCAAAATCTGGCCCAGGCTGCGCAGAGCCAAGAGATGATCGGGATGGGTTGCCACCACGGCCCGAAGCATTTGCACGGCCTGTTGTCCTTGCCCCAGATGGCCCCAACAGCGTGCCAGGTTCGCACAAACTTCCGGGTCTGCGGGATACCGTCGCTGCAACGCTTCCCAGTAAGGTACTGCTTCGTTCCAACGTGCACTTTCTATCAGGCACCATGCCAGGCCGCGCTGCGCTTCTTCCTGCTCTGGCTCCAACTCCAGCACACGGCGATAATCCAGTAAGGCCTGCTGCCAGCTATTGGTCTGGCTCCACAGGCGGCCACGCAACAGCAAGGGCCGCACTGCGTTCGGACATCGCTTCAACCATAAGTCAAGCAGAGATCGGGCCTTGGAAAGGCGATAGAGACGCTGGTAGCCTTGAGCCAGGGCCTCGCAAGCCAGCACGGCCTCTTCCGACTCTATCTGCGTCAACGGCAGAAGATACGATTCCGTTTGCTTCAGGTCGCCCAAAGTGGCGCGGAGCAAGGCCCATTCCATCACAACTTCTGCAGAAGGCTGCTGCTGTTCTCGTTGGGCTTGCAACAGATGCTGTTTTGCTTCTTCGTAGTTCTCCAGTTGGCGAGCTGCCCGAGCAGCCAGCACGTGCGCCGTGACATGGTGCGGCCAAAAACGCAGACAAACGGCCAAGTGGCAGCGTGCCCTGTCGGGATGAAAATGTTCCAGTTCAGCTCTCCCTTGAATAAGATGATGCCAGGCCCAAAACTGTGGCCCACTTGCAACAGCCCCAAGCACAAGCAAGAGGACAAGCAGAAGAGCGCGACGCCGTGTGTGCTTCGCCACAAGCCAGAGGTTCCAATGGAAGCGGAACATACGACACCCCCCTCAGAGGGCCTCTCCGTTTAGTGATCGCCGGATTTCGCGGGCGATATCAGTGTGGTAGCGGCAAAGCGGCGATGTTGTTCGGCTAGTTCGGAATATCCTATCTGTTGATAATACTTGGCCAGCGCCTGGTGGGCCGCCGTGCATCGCATGTCCAATTGCACTGCGCTGTTCAACCACTGCAAGCCCGGTTCGATCAAGCCATTCCGCAGGAAAAGGACGCTCACCTCACAATGCAAAGCCGCATTGTGAGGTGTCTGGGACATATCTCGTCTGACAATCTCACCAAGTCGTTTCAGATCCGCTTCCAGCCGATAAAGCCTCTGTTCTTGCTCTTGAGCTTCTACTTCTTTGCCCAGGCGACGTAGACACTGAACCAGGTTATAACCGGCCAGTTGATCACTGGGATTACGCGTAACCGCTTCGCGCAGCCAATGCTCAGCGGCCGCGTACTCCGCGCAGTCCAGAGCGATTTTGCCACGCTCTGCCAAGGCTGGAGCAAAGTTGGGCTGGCGTGTCAAGACATCCTCCAGCAAGCGCACAGCCTCCTCCGACTTACCCAGGAAAGCACGGCAAGCGGCCAAGCGTACCAATACCAGAAGATTATCAGGCTGGCATTGCCGCAGATGTTCTAGGTGCGGCACTGCCTCGGTGAAGGCCCGCTGTTCCAGTAAGGCAGCCGTTAGCTTAAGATGCGCCTCCTCGTGCTGCGGATCGATCTGGAGGACTTGTCGATAGCACGCGGTCGCTTCCGCAGCCATCCCTTCGCAATCGTCAATCTCGCCCTCCACAAAAAAAGTCTGCGGATTATCGGGTTGAGCCTGACGCCAGCGTTGGAGCAAGCGACGTGCTTCCAGGAGACGATAGACGTGCAGGTAGCCGTGAACCATGGCCTCGAAGATGAACGGTGCATCGGGATAGTCTTGCTCGATCCAATACTTGCAGAAACCAGCACATCGATCCACATCCCCTCTTTCGACACGGAGCAAGATACGTTCGCGTTCGGCGGCCTCATCGCAGCCGCGTTGGCTCTCATATTTGTTCAAAGCGATTTCGGCCTCGACAAAGTTACCAATGCGACGTGCGATCCGTGCAGCCAGGAACAGAGCCTCAGCATCGGACGGCCAAATTTTCAGGCAGAGTTGCAAGTGTCGGATCGCCTCGCGATGGTGATACTGTTTTAAGGCCAGACGTGCGGCGCGGAGGTGGTACGATGCCACGAGGCAAGGGCACACCAAGCCCATGGCAACGCCAAGCAGTCCCAGCAATAGGAGGGTAGCCAGGAGGCAGCGCAGCGAACGCAATAGTACAGTCCAGGACTTGTTCATCATTCGATGGCTCATTGGGTTTATCAGGCCCTTTTTAGCCCAAGCCGCGCTCCTTTGGGGCAGCCCCGATGGCCAGCAATCATTTCAAAACAATATCATATTGCTGCAATCCTTTCGTTACCGTGTAAGTCAATCCTGAGCTATTGGGGTTAGCATATTGGGACGGGATCTGCGTTTCCGTCGCAGTCATGGCGGCCTTAAGCTTGGTCACGTCTTGAGGGTTCCGGGGCATAGCGGAAGAAGCGAGTGTATTTTGTGCGGATTTCGGCTGGATGCCAATTCTCACCAGGCCTATAGGCACCTGGTCCACACGGTAGGAACCATCGCTTTGGATCTCCGAATACACAGGGGCCCCTTTCTCTGGAACGAAGGTGACAAAGCCGCTAGGCAAAGGTTTACCTTGGTAAGTCACTTTACCGCTAACCGTGCCCTTGGCTTGACTGTGCCCTTGGCTTGACTGCCACAACTTGTTGTCAACGGGAGGAGCAACAGCACAAGGAGCAGTACACGGCAGCGACCCTTTTGGGAGCAAGTGAACTTCATGGTCTTGTCCCCTTACCAATCCGGACCAAGGATGTCACCGGCTGCAGGCGTAAAGGCATACCACCAGGTTTGTGGACTGATACCCTGCGCCACTAGATGCACGCTGGCATCACCCATGCCAACCATGATACCACCGGTATGACCAGTGCTGGGCTGATTGCCACACGCCTGTCCCACCGGCATCGGCGTAATCTGGGGGTAGAAAAACCCGACGCCGGCTGGCTGGCTGCCCCAGTCAAGGGAAGTCTGTGCCAATGTGGGGCCCCAATCCCACCAGTAGTTGTAACCCAGAGCAAATATATTGCCGGGGCAGGATCCTAGCGTTACGGCCTCTTTTTCGGTGAAGAAAATGGTCTGGGACGTACCATCTGCGATTTTTGCAGGGAAGGTACCGTAATTCGTTTGCCAGCGATTGGCTGCAAAGACTTGGCCGTTTATCGCATAGCTACCGACTGTTTCTTGCCACGGTCCCACTGGCCCTGTCTGGTAAGTTGGATCGGAAGGACACACATAGACTTTGATATTTGATTGAGGTGCCAAGCCATGCTGAGTTTCATCGTTAACGGCGGTCCCATTTCCCACGCCGTACTCAGAATAAGCCAAGGCCCCACCATTGAAAGGGTCCGGGGCCAAGCTGAGATTGTAGATATTACCTTGCTCGATGAACGGCAGAAGAAGGAACAAGGCGCTACCTTCTCCATATATAAGTAGCTCCAGGTGGGTTCGGATAAGTCCCAAGATTGGGCGGCAGCTTACCCTGATGCGTGTCCGTCATATTTTGTAGCGCCAGACCTATCTGTCGGAGGTTATTCTGGCACTGGGCGCGATTGGCGGCCTCGCGGACTTTCTGCACCGCCGGCAAGAGGAGGCCGATCAAGATGGCGATGATAGCGATCACCACCAACAGCTCGATGAGCGTGAATGCGCGTTTCCCTACCCCTAGCCATAGTTGCTTGAAGTTGATTAAGCGAGTCATAAAGTAGATCTCCTCTTTGCGAGTCCCGGGCGATTGTCGGAATGCTAAATAGCCCCACACGACAGCGAAAGTGACGCGTATGAGGGCTTACGCCCTTTGATGCTTTTCGATGCAGAGGAATATTGGGGATTACGCCTCTGCGCTCGCCTATCTTCTCGTGTACTCTTACTCTTGCGCGGTTTTATGTAAATTGCTTTCCCCATCTTATCCGTTCTCATGATTTCGTCAAGGGACCGCGGTTACGATCAGGAATGAATAACCGCCCGGCGGCTTTCGGGCTGGCGCAGCTGCTCGTCTGGTTCTGCCTCGTAGGGTGCGCACTCTGTCCGTAGTCCTTGTACCCTTCCAGCAACGTAGCTCCCAGTTGCCGCAGTTGTTTGAAGGACCGTTGCAGATGAAGCCGTTTCTTGACGTGGACGAAATAGGAGGCGAACCCATCGACCTTGACCAGCTTCCCGTTCCTCAGTTCCGTGCGAACGAAAGGTTTGCTTCTCCATCTCCGCCCCTACCGACAGTTTGCCACGCTCGCAACCGGCAAAGACGGCAGCTTTCACATCCCGCCAAGCATCCTCCACCCAGGGCCGTTTGCTGCTTCACACTGGTTAAGTCGATTCGCGGTAAGTTCAAAAACGACGGTCACTGGAAGGGTACCCAACTTAAGAGCTAGCGGACTTTTCCCTCCCTCCTTGTGGGGGAGGGTTCGGGTGGGGAGGACACCACTCCTTGGCTCCATTGTCCTGCCCCCCACCCCAGCCCTCCCCCACGAGGGGGAAGAGGTTTTGTTCGGTAACTCTAACCAAGTTGAAACCGCAAACGGCCCTGGGGCACCCCTCAACAGCGATTGACCCCGTCGCGAGTGCTCGCTAATATGTGCTTGATGATTCTCGGCCCCTTCGCCAAGTGGTAAGGCAACTGATTGCAAATCAGTCATACCCCGGTTCGAATCCGGGAGGGGCCTCTTGTCTGACGGCTGATCGCCCTCTGACAGCTTCCGTTCTTTTCTCGGTTCGGACGAGTAAGCTACTTCCGATGGCTCACGATGGCCCCTTGGCATCCCGAGCCGCAACCCGCGGTGCAGCCGTAACAATGTTGTCCAGTCGCGATGGTACGCTGTTCCAACAGTCGAACATCGAAAGCGCGGATGTGCTGGGGCAGGCCGCGCGCCAAAGGCAACTCCAACATCTGATTGAAGTCGCAATCGTACAGCCGACCATCCCAGCCGACCGAAAGAGTCGTTCGGCACATCAGGCCGGCCACAGCGGCGGGATTATACGAGTCGATTAATTTGCGCATATAAAGATCGTATTTACCGCTTTGGAGCAGGTCATCCAGAAAGCGGCTAATCGGCATGTTGGTGATCGTATACAGTCGGTTGAATACCACTCCGTATCTGACTCGGAGTTCCCGGCGGTAGGCAGTCTCCAACTCGGCCTGGGGCGGCGGCAAGGAAGGGCCGGCCGGATTGTGTACCAAGGTCAAAAGGAGGCCGCTGTCTGGCTGTCCGTAGCCGACGGCGTTCAACTGCTGCAAGGCGGCGATCGATCGATCGAACACGCCGTCGCCTCGCTGAGCATCGGTGTTTTCCGGCACGTAGCAGGGTAGCGAGGCGACCACCTCGACACGCTGCTCGGCCAGAAACATCGACAAATCCTGATAGCCGGGGGCCAAGAGGATGGTTAGGTTGCAGCGATCGATCACATGGCAACCCAGACGCCGTGCCGCGCCGACGAACCAACGGAAATGAGGATTCATCTCCGGCGCCCCGCCAGTGATGTCGAGTGTGGGAATGCCCGTTTGAGCCAGCACGTCGAGGCAATCCTGCATCGTCTGCCGACTCATCACTTCGCGGCGATCCGGCCCGGCGTCCACATGGCAATGGCGGCAGGTCTGGTTACATAACTTCCCCACATTTACTTGCAATACCTGGATGCTGGCGGCTCGCAGAGGGAAATAACCGCTTTCGGCGAGGGCTGTACCAAAGGGCTTATACTGGCTCGCCATCGCCAGCACGCGAAGTTGATTTCGGGGATCTGCCAAGGGATTGCCTTGGCGTAGCAGAGTAAGTGTAGCCATGAACACAACCTTTCCGCGTCGGAAGCGTAAGCGAAGAGAAGCCTTCACCTACGCTTCCGGCGCGGATTATGGATTGACGGCGAGTTTACCGAAATGTTTGTCGGCGAAATCGAGGAAAATCTTCCAATCTTCTTTCGTCATCGAGTGTTTGCCAGGCCGAAGGTAATAGCCGAGCGTGCTATCGATCAACTTGCCTGGCGGCGGCATACGCTTGGCTTCCAGGCCGCTGGCGCCGAGAAAGCGATAAACCGGGTCGGCTGCTTGCAACATGCGAAACTGGCCGCGAGGATTGGCCCACTCATCCTCGACGGCGTTGCTTAAGAGCACCGGCCGCGGCGCCATCAGGGCGATCAGGCAATGTTGATCGAAGGGCAGCTTGTCGGTGTCGTTGTTGAATTGTTTGAACGTGTCATTGAACCAATGGGGGAAGCTGGTGTTGATGCGCTGGACGGTTTCGGCCTTGGGGTTGTCGTTGCGGTCGGGCGAGGTGCCGCCGCAGCCGGCTTGATGCGGAATGGCCAGGGCGATGCGTTCATCCAGCGCCGCTGCCAAGAGCGCCGTCTTGCCCAGCCGCGAATGCCCCACTACGGCAATGCGATTTTTATCGAGATCCTTGTGAGTGGAGATGTAATCGACGACGCGATGCACTCCCCAGGCCCAGGCGGCGATGGTGCCCCAATCGTGGGGGCCATGCTTACCCGCCCTTTTGCGCAGATACGGCTGAATGCCCTCGCGCACATCTTTCTGGTCCGGATCAATATCCCCATTGTAGCATGTGGCCACGGCATACCCGCGATCGATCGACTGCTCCAGCGCCCACACATCGCTCTGCTTGCCGCGTCCGGCCTCGGTGGCACGATGGCCCTTGACACCGGGTAACTGAGGATACATCCACACCGTCGGCAACCGTATACCGCGATCCTTTACGAGGGCATGATTGCCGCAGAAATTGAGGCCGACGAAGACCGGGGCTGGTCCCTTGCGCTGATTGGGAATCACCAAGAGCAAATGAATCGGCGGCACGTCTGAGGGGCCGACGGAGATCGCCACCTCGCGTAGGGTCGCCTTGCCGCTAAATGCCTTGGTGTCCTCATGTTCGATTTTGGCTGTGATTGGGGCAGGCGGCGGCAGATAGCCGTACATGTAATACTGAAACAACGCCTTGAGTTCGGGACGACGCTGGTCGATCCACTGCTGTTTGCTCGTGACGCGCTCACCGTTCAACATTACGAGCGGATCGGGCAGTTCGGGATGCGACGGCAGCTTGTCCGGTTCGGGGAAGTGCAGTGGAGCCATAAAGGACCTTGCTGGCGTGAAGACTGCAGACAGAATCAACAACCCCACAGCAGCCGAGAGGGTAGCGCGGCACATGGATGCGATGCTCCTGGGAGGAAAGGGCGAATCGATTGCCGTTGGGTTATTGTATCCCAAAATCGGTCTCGGCTCACCGTGAGCCATTGGCGTGCGCCAACGGCTCACGGCGGAGCAGAAGACCTTAGGCAGCGCTACAGACCGCCAGCGCTTTGGCCCAACGTTTACGGCAAGCATTGACCAAACCGCGGAACAGTTGGATGTCCAGGCCGGAGGCAGTGGCTGAAGCGGGATGCCACTGCACGCCTAGGGCGAACCAATCGTCGGTGTCGGCCTCGATGGCTTCGATAACGCCATCCAGGGCCTGGGCACACAGGCGAAAACCGCGGGCCACGCGCTGCACAGCTCGGCGATGCTCGCTATTGACTACCACTTCGCCCTCGCCGTAAAGCTCGGCCAGGACCGTGCCGGGGATGACGTTGATGGCGTGGCGCAGGCCGCGCTCGGGTGGATGGCGGTGTTGCAACGCTTCCGGGAGATCGTGCGGCAAATCGAGATAGACGGTGCCGCCGTGCGCGGTGTTGAGCAGGTGCAGTCCGTGATCGATGCCCAGGAGAGGGAAGCGGCGATTATTGCACCACAGGCACAACTCCTCGGCTTCAGCAGTGGGTCGTTTGCCGTCGTTGTCATGGCCGGAGAGGACCACGCCGTGCAGGCCATCGAAGACCTCATCCCAGGAATGGTCGCCGATGGCGAGGATCGGCACCGGCTCGGCTTCGGCGGCGCTAAGGCAAGCGGCAATACCGGCCTGCCAAAGCCCGCAACCGTGCCGCTCGTTGCCGCACACCGTATCTTGGCCATAGATCCCAATGCGAATAGACGGAGCGCGACTTGACATGGAGGACTCCTTTCCTCGAAAAGGAAGTAAGGGCGAAGGGCGAAAAGTCTCATTATCTCTAGAAAGAAATTGTAGCCGAAATCGCTGCGCTGGCTAGCGCAAAATAGCGTAGGGACACTGTTTGACATTCTTCTGTTTGGATTTACGGAATCGTAAGGGCCAATGTACCCTTATCTGCAGCCTACGGACCTCGCGGCGCTGGCGTCGGTGAGGTAAACTGAATGTGTGAACAGTAACTCGGAGGGATATACGTCCGGGAGCCGCCCATGATGCAGAGCACGCAACGCGAGCTATTTACTCCCGAAGCGGCAACCACGAAACAGACAGCCAATCTGTTCGCGGATGTTGTGTTCGATCGACCGCTCGATCACGCCTTCACTTATGCTGTCGGTGCAGAGCTGCGCGAGCATATCGCCGTTGGCAAGCGCGTTCGCGCTCCGTTTGGCCGCGGCGATAAGGCGACGGTGGGCTACTGCGTGCGTCTCAGTGAAACACCGCCAGAACGGCCGGTCAAAGAACTGGTCGGTGTCCTGGATGATGAGCCGTTGCTGACCGAGAACCTGTTGCGGTTGACGCGGTGGATGGCGGATTATTATCTGTGCGGCTGGGGGCAAGTACTCAACGCCGTAGTGCCGGCCGGCGCACGCGATCGGGCCGGTACACGTACCCTCACGTTTATCGAGGCGGTGCCCGAAGTGGGGTTGAAGGAATTGCCGGCCGGAGAGCCATCAGGCCCCCGAATCCCACCAAAACAAGCAGCGGTACTGGAGCTATTGCGGAAGGCAGGCAAACCGATCGAGCAACGGCAGTTGATGCGACAGGCCAAGTGTGGGGCTGGACCGATCGAAGCGCTCCTCCTTAAGGGCTTGGCCCAGCGCGTGGCCCGGCGCGTTGATCGCTTCACCGACAGCACACATGAGGAGATCGAGCCGGCAGGACCGATTACACTTAACGAGGATCAGCTGAGCGTATGGAGCCAACTGGAGCCAGCCTTGAAGCAAGGCGGTTTTCATGCGTTTTTGCTGCACGGCGTCACCGGCAGCGGCAAGACGGAGATCTACTTGCGTGCCATCGAAGAGGTGATTGCCCAAGGCAAAGAAGCGCTGGTGCTGGTGCCGGAAATCAGTCTGACGCCGCAGACGATTCAGCGTTTCCGCAGCCGCTGCACCGAAGTGGCCGTGCTGCACAGTCATCTCGGCCCCGCCGAGCGCGGCGGACATTGGCGACGTGTGGCAGCGGGGCAAGCGCAAGTCATCGTCGGCGCCCGCAGCGCCGTCTTCGCCCCGGCCAAGCGGCTCGGACTCATCGTCATCGACGAAGAGCATGAGAATACCTTCAAACAAGAATCCACGCCACGCTACCACGGCCGCGACGTGGCCGTCATGCGGGCGCGGCTGGAGAATATCCCGATCATTCTCGGCTCGGCGACGCCGTCGCTGGAGAGTTGGCACAACGCCCAGCGCGGCCAATATACCCTGTTGAGCTTACCCCAACGCGTGCTGGACCGGCCGCTGCCGGAGGTGGGAATCATCGATTTGCGCCATCAGCCGCCCAAGCGCGGTCGTCCCTCAGCCCTCAGCGATGCGCTCGAACAGGCCATGCGCTCGGCCCTCAAGGACGGCGGTCAAGTGATGCTGCTCCTCAATCGCCGCGGTTTCTCGACACACGTGCATTGCCCCTCGTGCGGCCACGTCGAAACCTGCCGCTTCTGCGACCTGGCTCTGACCTATCACAAAGAGCGCGACATCATGCTCTGCCATTACTGCGGCTTCGAGCAAGAGCCGCAACGCAACTGTCCACTGTGCGGCAAAGCGGCGGTGCGCTATCAGGGGCTCGGCACGGAGAAATTGCAGATCGAGATCGAGGAGCGCTTCCCGCGCTATGTCGTCCGCCGCATGGATAGCGATTCGATGCGCAAGCCCGGCAGTCATGCCCGCGTCTTGGCCGCTTTCCGCAAGGGACTGATCCACATCCTGCTCGGTACACAGATGATCGCCAAGGGGCTAGATTTTCCGAACGTGACGCTGGTAGGTGTGGTCAACGCCGATGTGGGACTGCACGTGCCGGACTTCCGCTCGGCGGAGCGAACGTTTCAATTGCTGTCCCAGGTGGCAGGCCGAGCCGGCCGCGGATCACAGAGCGGCCGTGTGCTGGTGCAGACGTTCACGCCGGACCATCCCTGCATTGCCTTGGCGGCGACGCACGATTATGCCGGCTTCGTGGCCACAGAGATGGCCCATCGCCGCCACCATAATTATCCACCCTATCAGCGTTTGGCCCGCATCATCGTTCGCAGCCGCGATCAACAAGCGGCATCCGCCTTCGCCGATCAGCTCGCCGATGCCTTCCAGCGCACGCTGCAAACGATAGCCATGCAGTCTCCGCCGGAGGTACGTGTGCTGGGGCCGGCCGAGGCGCCTGTGTTTCGCTTGAAGGGCTATTATCGCTTTCACTTCCAGTTGCAATCACCCAGCTCCGGCACGCTGCATCAGCTGCTCCGCACCGTGCTGCCCGCCCAGCGAACGCCGGCCGGTGTAGAATTCACCCTCGACGTTGATCCGTTTAATATGTTGTAATCCGCGTCGCGAAGCTGAAAGATGAGGCGAACCAATCTATGCCTCTACGAGACCAATTTCGACCGCCGCTGGATGACAGCCGCCACTGCGAAGGTTTTCATGCTGCTGCAGCTCGCTGCTAATCCCGCCGTGCCTCTCAAAGTGCGAGAGAGATATAACAGATTTATATATCATTAATGTCTTTGAATATCCGCTCCGCGTCGCTCACGGCAGCGGCACGTCTTTGAGGACGAACGGTATCTCGACCGTCGCCCGTTTGCGGCCAAGGTAAACCACCTTGGCCGGCTGGCCCTTGTCTTTTTCATGCCGGCAGAGGAACACATAGCTCATGATTGGCCCGAAGCCCGGGCCTGGCTGACGCTGCACAGGAGCCGCAGTGGCGACCTTAATCGGCAGCGCGTTGCCTTTGTTGTCCTGGACGCTCAACCCATTGAACGATTCCATAAAACCATCACGGATTGAGGCTTTCACTCCGGCAAGCTGGGCACCGTCCCGGATGCCGTCGCCCAGGATAACATGGGATTGTACTGGCGCCACTTTGTCATACGGCGGCTGCTCGAACTCTAATTGAATCGTCGTCTGATCCTCTTCTGCTTGGACGCTCACAATTTTGATCGAGCCGCCCTTGTCGCCCTTGAAAGTCTTGCCGGCCGATTTATCCAGCTTATCAGCCGCTATCAAAGGCTGCGCCGCGGTCAGTAATTGCACCGTGAGAGTGCCGGACAACTCCTTGAGCGCTTGGGCCTCCTTGACCCCCTTCTTGAATTGAACGGGCACAATCTGGCTCAGTCCGCTCCATCCCATCTTCTGCCGGACCATCATCTGCATTTGCATCTGCATCTGCATCTGCCTTTGCTGCAAAATCACAACGCCTCCCGCCAGATTGCCGCCGACAATCCCAGCCGCCCCTTCCACCTGAGGAATCACCTGCGTCAGCTTCTGGTCCCGATTATCCACTGCCTTCTCGACGTGGATCGACTGAAACATTTGCCATTGCAGCTTCGGCTCCAGCGATACTTCCAGCGCCAAAATGATCTCGCCTTGTGGAACGTTGCCGAACAGGTCGGACTTGCCCAAAGCACGAACGCGGACAGCACAACGGTCGTCTGTGGACAATTTCTTGGCTTTGCCATCTTTGAGGATGAGTTGCCCGTTCCTGCCGGGCATGAAGCTGCGGCCGGGACGGATGACAGCTTGAACGCCAGGCGGTTGCGGCACGCGCAGCAGTTCCTCCATGCTCATCTCGGACAGTTCCGCCTTATCGCAGAACAAGACGAAAGCGTGCCAAAACGTTGTCTCGCCGGTATCGAGCGTGAGCTTGCGTTCCCGGAGTTTGCCATCCGGATCGTGCAATTGAATGCGGTAGCCGCTTTTCTTCTGGAAGTCGGCCACGGCCTCACCGAGCGGCGTGTCTTTGTAAATCAGGTGAACGCGCGTGGGAGCAAGAACGCGCATGCTTTCGGCCTGCCTCTCGATTCTGGGAAGTATTTCTTCGGCGCGTTTGCGGACTTCGGCGTCCTCGCTTTTGGTTGCTTGGCGCAACGCGTCCAGGGCTGGTACACCGATGGCCGCCAGTTCCCTGGACGCTTTTTCACGCTCGGCGAAATTGCTGCTGCCGAGCTGTTCGATGAGCTTGTCGATTCGTTTTTGATTGGGAGTTTCGCCGACGGAAGTTGGCGGCGGTATCATCAGTGTCAAACCGGCAACGATCGGGACAACGAAGAGGTGGCGGCCGCGCATGGGATGGAACTCCTTACCCCAGAGTTCAGACTTTGCAGAGAGCCAGGACATATTAGCCTCTCGGACCGTCGTCATTCTACGTCGGCGGCGGAGCAATGGCAGATTAGCGTTTACCATCTCGATGCCATAAACGCAACCTGACAAAACACAAACTCGCTCACGCCGGCCGTTCGCCAGCGGATGGGCAGGGCCAATTCTGCCGCAGCCACTCGTAATCTTCTGGCGTGTCTATGTCCCAGAGTACGCTGGCGTTGTCTACCGGCACTTCCAGTGTTTCGGCGACGTGTCGGCGAATGTAAGTGTTCAAGCCAAGCTCGGCAGGATAAGCATGGATAGCCGCGACGTGCTTCCAGGCGAAAAGCGTCGGGTGTCCGCGACGGCCGCGGTAAGTAGGAATGACGATCGAGAACTGCGGATGGACGGCGTAGGCGGATTCCAGTTGCTGCACAATAGACGCATCCAGGGCCGGATGATCGGCAAGCGCCAGCAGCCAAGCATCCTCGGGCTGCGGCCTGAAGCGCTCCTCCAGCCAGCGTAAACCATGTTCAATGGTTCCCCGCATCCCGGCAGGCGGCTCCGCCACAGAATAGACAGAGGCTCCCGCAGATTCGGCCAAGACCGCCAACTCGGCGACGTGCGGTCCAACCACGACGAGAATGTGCTCGACCTTTGCTTGTCGCAGGGCAGCGATAACGTGTTCGAGAATGGTACGGTCGCCAAGCGGCAAGGCGAGCTTGGGGCGTCCCATACGGCTACTCTTGCCGGCAGCGGGTAGCACAGCAAATTTCATAAAACACCGAAGACGAACCCCAGAGTTACAGAGAATATGACGAAGAAAAAAGAGGAAACAGTAAAAAACACTTTTGCCATCTTTTTAGGAATATTCCACGCTTTTTTCTGTGTTCTTGGTGGCTCTGTGGTTAGGTCCTTGTCCAAGATTGCGACACGCAATCAACTCGGCCACGATACTGATGGCGATTTCCGGCACGGTCTGCGAGCCGATCGGCAGACCCAACGGCGCATGTACGCGCGCCAGTGCTTCTTGTGTCACGCCCTTGGCCAGAAGATCCTCAAAGATTAGCTTGATTTTGCGTTTGCTGCCGATCATGCCGACATAGCCAGCCGGCGTCGCGGCCAGGTGATAGAGCGCTTCCTCATCGTGATTGTGGCCGCGCGTGACGATCAGACAATACGTCGAGGGGGTCAAAGTCGGCGCCACCTGTTGCAGAGTCGAGCCAATATCGCCGATGAGCAGACGCTGGGCCGAGGGGAAGCGCTCGCGGTTTGCATAGGAGGAACGATCATCGAGGACCCATACATCGAAATCCACTTCCGCCGCCAAGCGTGCGACAGCCTGGCCGACATGGCCAGCACCGACGATCAACAAGGTGATGCGCGGCAGGACCGGCAGATAAGCGATGCCGTGACGACTGAAGGGTGCGGGCCGCTGCGTCAACGGAATCAGCGATTGTGGAATTTCGGGAGGAAGCGCGGCATCCGTCGTCCGGGCGATGAGTTGGCCGGCCGCATCGAAGAGAAAACGATCACCGGGTACAAGACCAAATGCCGGCGCAAGAGCGATGGCTTGCGTACATCCTTGTCCCTCCTCGATTCGGCGGCGCAGGCAGCGATAATAATCGGCAACTCCCGCGAGCGGGGTTGCGTCAATGCCCCGAAAGAGTGGATCAGCAAGAATGCTCATGCGGCCGCCACAGATCAGACCGTCATCCCAGCCATAATCATCATCCAGATGGAAGGTCAGCACTTCGGGGCTGCCCCATGAGCCGGAAGCGTTCACGACAGAAGCTCCGCCGTCACGAATGCTTTCAGTTCGTGCCAGCACCCGCAAGGCGCGTTGGCGCACTTCAGCTTCGACGCAGCCGCCGCCGAGTGTGCCGCATTGGCCGCCATCGGCGAAGACCAGCATGGCCGCTCCCGCTTTCTGTGGCGTCGAGCCGCGCGTTTCCACGACCGCACAGAAAACGCAGGGCCGATGTTGTTCCAGTGCCGCTTCCAGGTCCGCAAGCAGAGTACGCATGGCAAGAATCTTTCGCACAACATCATCACCGTATACGTTTGGCTATGCGGATCATCTTATGGTAATTCACCGTAGAAATCGATCCACGCGATTCGCCATCCTTCACCGAGGACAATCACACGAACACCTGATGGACAATTTCCTTCATGGTAACGGAAATTGCGGGTCCAATTCGTGCGCGATACGGCAATCGGCCAGGCCGCTGGTGCGGTAGCCTTCACGCAGGTTCAGCGTGCCGCGCAGGTAGAACGCACCGGCCAGATGTGGATTGATCGCCGTGGCGTCGTTGCAGTCGAAAATTGCCTCCTGAATGTCTCCGAGATGGACCTTGGCACGAGCGCGGAGATAGAAAGTCTCGGCGTCACGTCCCTTCCGCAGCGCGCGCGAAAAATCTTCGTGGGCGCGCCGGTAATCCTTCAACCCCATGTAAGCTTGACCGCGCAGCTTGTATGCCACATGATCGTCTGTGTTGTGCTGAATCAACTCCTCAGCATCGAGGAGAGCATTGGTCCATTCACCGTTGCGCAGATAGGCGAGGCAACGCGCCCGTTGAGCGGTACTGTCTGCCGGATCGTATTCCAAGGCCCGTGTCAGGTCTTGGATAGCCTGATTGTATTTCTGCCAATGCAGTGCGATCATGCCGCGTCCCCGGTAGGCGCCGCCGGCCAGGCTGCGGTCCTTGGTGCGGTCGATGGCTGCTGTGTAGTCCGTGAAGGCACGGTCGAGGTCGTCGCGCAAACGATACAGATCGGCTCGATGGCAATAAGCCTGGGGATCGTCCGGTGCCAGCTCAATAGCCTTGGTTTGATCGGCGATGGCTTTATCCACTTCGCCACAATGGCCGTAGCAAAGGCCGCGTTGGCGATACGCTTCCCAATCGTTCGGTTCGAGGCAAAGGACGGCGGTGAAGGCGTCGATGGCTTGCCGATGCTCGCGGCGCTCGGCGTGCAGCTCGCCACACTGGAACCAGGAATGGACATCCTGCGGATCGCGGCGGGTCGCTTCGTAGAAATCCTCCAGAGCGCCGGTCTGATCGCCCAGGCGGCGCCGCACCACACCGCGCGCGCTCCAGGCGCCCTGGAGATTGGGATCAAGCCGTAGCGCTTCACTCAGAGCTGCCAGCGCTGCCTGGTCCTGCCGCAGGGCCGAATGCGTCAATCCATCCTCCAGCGTGGTCCGCGCTTGCTCGCGCCGCCGCTGTTCTTCGCGCAGACACGCTTGGCGTCCTTCGGCGCTCCGCCGCTGTTGTTCCGTGCGCCATTGGGCCGCCTGTTCCTCAGCGCGGCGTTGCTCCTCTTCTGCCTCGGCCAAGCGACGGCGCTTTGCTTCTTCCCACTGACGCTGGAGTGCTTGTTGCCGGGCTTGTTCTTCACGAGCGCTTTGTCGCTGCATTTCAATCAAACGTTGATGTTCTTCCTCGATGCGGCGTTGCTCATTGCGGAGGTGTTGGCGTCCGGTGGCAACGCGCTGCCGTTCCCTCTCATAGTACCGGGAGTTTTCCACCAGCAGCCAGGTAGGCGCCGCCACTACCAAGGCGGCAGCGATCGTGAGCGCTGCGGCCAAAGTCCACGGGGCGTGCGGCGTCCGCGCCGCAGGTCGGCCAACGTCGGGCAGACAGTTTGCGTGCCCGCTGTGCCAGGCACACAAGCTGTGTGCCCTACCCCTGGCTTGTTCGCACAGAGCGGGCGTTCGCCAGAGGGTGAAACACGGATGGCTCAATTCATGCAGAATTTCAAGGACCAGGGTGCAGTTATCCGGCGTTTGCTCGGGGCTTTCTTGCAGGCAGTAATAGAGCAGTTGCGTGAGTTCCTGGCACAGAAAGGCACGAGCGGCCGTCAGCAGTAGCGGCAAGCCACCGGCGCCGGTCAACAGCCGCATCAAACCGACGTAGCCGTATTGCTCCAGATCGCGGAGGAGTTGCCCTTCTGTCCGCCGGCGCATATCGCGCTGCTCTTGATAGGCGGCAAAGTGAACGAAGGTTTCCTGAGAGCGTACCCATTCTTCCTGATCGATGCAGTCGGCCAGCGTCCCGGCGGCGCAGGCGCAATACAGATCCTCCAGGCACTGCCGCCGCAAAGCGTGGGCCACGATCTGTACTGTCCGTCGATCGCTGACACCTTTGCCGTGCGCCAATTCAGCAAGAACACGCGCCAGGCACCGACGAAGTGCCTGCGCCGCGCGGGGCGTGAGGCCAGTCTGGCTATGGTCCCATCCCGGCTCGCCACTCAGGGCCGCTTCCAGGGCGCTCCAGGCACGTTGCATCGCTCGTTTCAGTGCTGCCGTTAAAAAAGGCTCATCCTGTTGTCCGCAGCGCAGCAGAAAATCGACGACCGCATCCAGGGCTTCGACGCCGCCGGTCACGAAAACATCATCAACCAGCCGCTTGAGGAGCAAACGAGAAAGTGTTTCCCCGATGGACATGGCGGCGTCTCTTTGATCCAAGAAGAAATCCTTCGCTTCGCCGGTCCAACCGCTCTTTCTCGATTGTCACTGTTCGGAGGCCATTCAGCAAGTGTTTTTTCCTCTTCTCGGATGCCAGTCCGCCGTGCAAGCAAGGCTTCTTCTTCCTGGCTCGCGCTCAGGTATCAATCATAAAGAAGATCGCTTAATGATTGAATACACATCTCGGCCGGAATCAAGACGGGTTCGTTGGGAGCGAACAGCAGGGCTTGCATGCCTAATCTTCGTGCTCCTTCATAATCATTGATGAGATCATCACCGACATAGAGGACCTGCTCCGGCGACGAAGCGGCATGCCGGCACATCGTTGTGAAAAACGCACGAGCCGGCTTGCGCCATCCGATCTCGGAACTGATGACAAGATAACGCACAGGCTCAAGCGCAGGTATGTTCCCAACCAGGCCGCGCAGTCGCTGGTCGAAGTTCGAGGCGATGCCGAGCACGTGGCCGCGTGCTGCCAACGCTGCAAGCACCTCGGCGGTTCCTCGTTCGCAGCGCCAGGCATCGGCGCGGGTGAAATGAACGTACAGTTCTTGAAAACATGTCTCGATGTCAGTCACGTCATCGAGCACTTCTCGGACGATGGCGCGCCAGCGAGCTATTTCGCGTGCCTCATCGGTACGGAGATTGCTAGTGCGATCCACTTCTTCTTGACGGCGCAAGGCAGCGCGGAAACGAGTGCGGACGGCCATCTCATCAAGCCGGCTGCCGAAACGATGTCCCACGGCCGCGTAGACGACCGGCGCCGGCGGTTCGGGGTGAAGGAGTGTCCCGACGGCATCAAAAAACACAACAGCCGGGAGACGACTTTGAGGAGGCATAAAATCTACAAAATGATCAAGGAGGAGAGAGTTGGTCAAGAAGACGGTCGAGCTGGCGTTGTAGTTGGCGAACCTGAAAATGCAAGCTCCAGCAGCGCTGCTCCAGGCGCGGACAAGTCTCCTGATCAGCGGCCAGTTTCTGACGGAGTTGATCCAATTCCAGCGCGGCGCTCCAGGCTTGCTCCGCTTGGCCGTTGCACAGCAGGGTCTCAATGCGTGAACGCAGCAGAGCGGCGGCGGTCGGGTTGTCACGCAGCCGGCGTTTGACGCTGGCCAGTTCGCGCTGCGAACTCGTCAGCTCGGCGCAACGCTGCCGCAGCTGGAGGCTGAGACGATCAATCTCATCGAGCCATTGCTCGCGCGCACTCGGCTGTAATAAACGCCGGCCCAGGTCTTTCAACCCCGATTCGACTGAATGAATCAGTTGTTCCAGCATTCTCTCATCTCCGGATCTGCGCCAGAGCTTCTCTTCGCCTTCTTTGCTGTTGTATTTGCGAAAGACATGTTTGACCAAGCGGAGTAATCGTTTGCGAAATGAGACGCCGAACATTACAATGGCAGCGAGTGGCTTGTCTGGCTTTGTTTTGAGGCGCTGCGTAAGGAGTTGATTCATGAACGATTGAGCCGTGAGGAAATGCTCGCTGAATTGGAGCGCTGGTGGACTGAATGCGAGAAAAATCCTCAGACGCCATCCTCTGGAAAGATGTCGAACGAAGCCTGGGATGGGCTCAATAACTATCACGATTCATTTTCTCACCCAATCATGCTCGAAATTGAACAAAAATTCGCCGATGCCGATTTCGCCGCCATTGAGAAGCGACTGAGCGAATGGAATGCGCGCCGGGGCGAAGAACATACCGAAGCCGATCATTATTTCAATGCTCCTGATCGTGATTTCGCACGCACGGATGAAGCCTTTCGCCTCCGTCGCGTTGGTTCGGCCAACTTCTTGACCTACAAGGGGCCGAAGCAGCCCGGCGCCGTCAAGGTCCGCACCGAGTTGGAGGTGCCCTTGCGCGACGGCGAAGAGGCGGCCGAACAGTTCATGCAACTGCTCGCTCATCTCGGTTATCGTGTCGTCGCCGTCGTCCGTAAGCAGCGGCGGACCTATCACCTGGAGCGCGGCGGTTTCGCTCTGACTGTCTGTCTTGATGAAGTTGAGCAGCTTGGCCGCTTCGCCGAGGTTGAGATTGTTGCCCCGGATGAACAAGTCGATGCGGCTCGATCGGTCCTTGCTGACACCGCCGCGGCGTTAGGACTGACCAATCTGGAGCGACGTTCCTATCTCAATCTTTTGCTTAGTCTGTAGCCCGTATGAAGCGTCTGTCTTTGCTACGGATTACAGACTGCGAACTACGGGTTAATGAGGACTATGCCATGAAGACTACCCTCGTCACCGATATCGCTCTGCTGCGCCACGCCATCGCCCAAGCACGGCGGAGCGGCCGAACGATCGGCCTGGTACCGACGATGGGAGCGCTGCACGCGGGACACCTCAGCCTCATCAAAGCTGCGCGTGCCGAGACCGATTTTGTCGTGGTTTCCATCTTCGTCAATCCGACACAATTCGGACCTAAGGAGGATTTTAATCGCTATCCGCGCCCGCTGGAGCGTGATCTGGAGCTGTGTGGTCAAGCCGGCGCCGATCTGGTATTTCATCCGCAGCCGGAGGTCATGTATCCGTCGGATTATCGTACTTTCGTCGAAGTTACCGGTTTGCAAGACGTGTTGTGCGGCGCTTCGCGGCCGGGGCACTTCCGCGGCGTCGCCACTGTCGTTCTCAAGCTCCTCAACCTCGTGCAGCCCGACCGCGCTTATTTCGGCCAAAAAGATGCCCAGCAAGTGCGTATTGTTCAGCAAATGGTGCGCGATCTGAACGTGCCAGTGGAAATCCGCGTCTGTCCGATTGTCCGCGAAGCGGATGGTCTGGCTCTTAGTTCTCGGAATGAGTATCTTGAAGCAGAGGAGCGCCGCCAGGCCACGGTGCTGCACCGCGCTCTAACCAAGGCGCAGCGGCGGATTGAGGCGGGTGAGCACGATGCGGCAGTGGTGCGGCAGGTGATGGTGGAGCAAATTGCTTCCGTGCCCGGCGCTGTCCTTGATTACGCGGCTGTTGTAGACGCTGACTCGCTGCAAGCCCTGGACCGGATTGATGCCGAGCGCCCTGTCTTGTTGGCCCTCGCTGTCCGCTTCGGCAGCACGCGCTTGATCGATAATTTGCTTATTCGATAACTCCGACCTCTTAAAGAGACCATGTCGCATCCTCTATTCACTCCCGAAGCTCGTCTGCTGCTGGAAAAAGATGATCGTGCAGCGATGGACGTATTTTGCGATACGCTGCATCCGGCCACTGTTGCAGAGTCCCTGACCGACGACGCCATCAGTGTCGAGGACGTTTGGCGCTTTCTCAATGCGACAACGATCGCCAACCAGGCGGCGATTTTTGTTTATTTCCCTCTGGAATGGCAGGTACAGCTGGTTGAAGGAACAGGCCGGCCGCACATGGCCCGACTCATCGAGCAGATGTCACACGATGACCGTGTCGATTTGCTGCGCCGCCTGGAGCCGAAGGTTGCCGAGAGCCTGCTCCGCCTGGTCGATGAGGCCGATCGCCGCGATATCGCCACCCTGGTTAAATATCCAGAAAACACCGCCGGCGCCCTTATGACTACCGATTACGCCTGGCTGCCGGCCAACATCACTGTCGATCAGGCGCTGGACCGCTTGCGCCTGCAAGCGCCCGACAGCGAGACCATTTATTACGTCTACGTCGTCGATGAGCAACGGCGGCTGCTTGGTGTGGTGACCCTGCGCGAGTTGATCCTGGCGCCGCGCAAGGCTATTGTCAGTGAGTTAATGGACAAGCAGCCCGTGACCGTCAAAGTCAACGACGATCGGGAGAAAGTCGCTCAAGAGATCACGCGCCTGGATCTCTTGGCTATTCCTGTCCTCGATGCCGAAAATCGGCTGGTCGGCATCGTCACCTACGACGATGTGATCGACGTGGTGGTCTCGGAGGCGACTGAGGACGTGCATCGCATGGGTGGCGTGGCGCCGTTGGAAGAGAGCTATCTCGAAACGGGCTTCCTTAAATTGTGGTGGAAACGGGCCTTCTGGTTGTCCACGCTGTTTGGGGCGGAACTGCTGACATTCACAGCCTTGGCTTCCTTCGAAGATGCTATCGCCGCTGTGGTCGTGCTCAGTCTATTTGTTCCTTTGTGCATCTCTACAGGAGGTAATTCTGGCTCGCAGGCCGCCACGTTGATTACCCGCGCCATGGCGCTGGGACAAATCGGTCCTGGGGACTGGCTTCGCGTCCTGCGCCATGAAATCTTCATGGGATTGGCGCTCGGCATCACCCTGGGAGTTATTGGATACGGCCGCGCCCTGATTACTCCCGACAGTGTCCGCGGTCCGGTCGATCCCTATCGACTAGCATTCGTTATTTCCTTGGCAGTAGCCTCGATTTGCCTGTGGGGCACGCTGGTTGGCTCGATGTTGCCGTTGCTCTTCAAGCGTCTGGGCATCGATCCGGGCATTGCCTCCAGTCCTTTCGTGGCCACCTTCGTTGACGTAACCGGCATCATCATCTACTTCACCATCGCCAAATGTTTCCTCAGCCAACACTTCGGTTAGAGGTCTTTGTTTGCTAACCTGCAATGCCCGCAAAGGAGAATTTTCCCTTGCAGGCGTTGCAGGTTGACCAAACAGTACATTTGACGTGCGCCCAACAGGCTCCGTAGAATAAATGTAGGTTGATACGTTGCCCAAATACACAAGGGCGAAAGATGAGGCAGGGGACTGGGTATTCCTTATTTAAAAGGAGGGTCTGACCATGAGAGGGAAATGGTTCGTCGCCGGCTTGCTGGCGACTGTGGGAGTCCTCGCCTGGGGGGGAACGTCGCGCGGCGGCGACACCATCCGTCTGAACATGGTGGACAACACGCCGGCGCAGAGCCTGGTCGATGATGGTCAAGGCGCTGATACCCTCCGCACGTGGCACCATCATTTCGGTTGGGGCGGCTGGGGCTGGGGCGGCTGGGGGTATCGCGGTTTAGGCTGGGGCTGGGGCGGTTTGGGGTATCGTGGCCTGGGCTGGGGCTGGGGTGGTTTCTATCGTCCCTATTGGGGCTGGGGCGGCCTGGGATTTTACCGTCCTTACTACGGCTTCGGCCTTGGTTTCGGTGGTCTGGGCTACGGACTCGGCTTCAGCAGGTTTAGCTGGGGCGGTTTCTATCCGGGCTTCGGCTTCGGCTATGGCGGTTTCTTCGGGCCGTGGTGTGCCGGTGCTTCAGCTAGCGTCTACACACTGAACATCCCGGCAAGCCCGCTCGACTCGCCGCTGCCGGGCGCCGCGCAGCCGCGCACTCCGGACCCGATCCCCGGCCAGCCCCGTAACGAGGGCACTTTCCCCTATGACGGCGGGCCAAACAATCCGGTGCCCAACCCGAAGGACACGCCGCCGTCTTCGACCACGCCGCGTTCCGTCCCGCTGGAAGGCCGTGCTGTTTCCTTGCCGAAAGCGGCACCGAAATGGACATACCCCGCCTATGGCGAAAAGGCGCGCCGGACTACTCCCGCCCCAGAACGCACCTATCTGACGCGCGGCGAGCAGAAGTAAGCGGATTCGCGCCAAATCGCGACTCGGATAAGAGCCGCAACCGTAAAGGAGTAACATCGCCCCTGCTCCCTTACGGTCGCGGCTCCAATCTGTACTTAAACGTGTGTACGAAAACTGTCTAACTTCGACTTTTGCGCTTTTTACAGTGATTATGGCTGAGCTTCAGTGCTGAAATTCGACGACGCCCACCGATGTTTCTTGGTGGTTCTCCTCCTCGAAGGCACTCTTATGGCTCGCGTCATGACCACAGGCCGCCCTATCACTGCGGAACTGTATCAACTCCGCCAACAGCTCCAAACTACCACCAACGGCCGAGCCTTGGCCTGATTATCATTGCAGATAATGCTTCCTCACGCCCTAAGTGCCTTCGCACACCGGCTGCAGGCTATACCTTGATAATGTCGCGCACAGTGCGTCCGCTGGGGATCATCGGCAGGACATGTTCCTGATACGGCACCATGACATCGAGGACATAAGGCACCTTGCTGTCGAGCATTTCCTTGACGGCAGCGTCGAAATCGCCTTTGGTGCTGATGCGATTGGCGCCGCAGCGAAAACCCTTAACCATGGTGACGAAATCAGGATACGGCTCCTCATCATGGCCGGCGCCGAGGTAGGTATGAGCACGATTGCCAGCGTGGAAGCGATCTTCCCACTGTACCACCATGCCGAGGTGTTGGTTGTTTAACAGCAACACTTTGACCGGCAGCTGCTCTGTGAAGGCACAGGCCAACTCCTGAATGTTCATCAGGAAGCTGCCATCGCCGTCGATGTCGATGACAGTCTTGCCAGGATGCGCCGCCTGAGCGCCGAGAGCGGCAGGCAGGCCGAAGCCCATAGCGCCGAGTCCGCCGCTGGTCAGCCAATGGCGTGGCATATTGAAATGAAAATATTGCGCTGCCCACATTTGATGTTGGCCGACGCCGGTACTGATAATGGTGTTATCGAGTTGGCCACGCTCCTGAAGGATTTGCCACAACCGCTCGATGGCGTACTGGGGCAGAATGGCATCATCGCGATCGGTGTAGCGCAGAGGCTCTGTCTCACGCCAATGCTCAATTTGGCGAATCCACTCGGCAAAACGCCCCTGCGAGCGAGCGCGTGTTAGCGCCCCGAGTGCGTTCGCTCCGTTCTCTCGGGACGCTAACGCACCCCCGCTCGCCCCTTGCCCGGCTCCGTTGTCTGGAAGGGCTAACGCGCCTCCGTTTACCTCCTGCTCGTCCATCAACTGCAACAGATCCTTCAAGGCCTCCCGCACGTCGCCGAAGATCGGCAGATGGGCCGCCTTGTTCTTGTTGATCTCCGACGGGTCGATGTCAATATGGATAATCTTGCCATGCTTGGCGAATTCGCTGACTTTGCCGGTGACGCGATCGTCGAAGCGGACTCCCAAGGCCAGGAGCAGGTCGGCCTCATTGATGGCGTAGTTGGCATAGATGGTTCCATGCATGCCGAGCATCTGCAAGCATAGGAAATGCTCGCTGGGAAAGCCGCCCAGACCCATGAGCGTCAGGGCTACGGGAATGCCGGTGCGCTCGGCAAACGCCTTCAAGTATGGGGCGGCATTGCTGCTGATGATGCCGCCGCCAGCATAAATGATCGGTTTACGGCTGTCGCCGATCAGCTCCAGGACTTTCTGCAGCTCGGCACGGCTGGCCCGGCGATAGGGGCGGTAGCCGGGCAGGTTCATGGGCGGATCCCAGTCGCGGATCACGATCTCGCGCTGCTGCACGTCTTTGGGCACGTCGATCAGGACTGGCCCTGGCCGGCCGGTGCTGGCGATGTGGAACGCTTCTTTAAAGATGCGCGGCAAATCTTCGGTGCGTGTGACGAGATAATGGTGCTTGGTAATGGCCCGACACACTTCGACGATGGGCGTCTCTTGGAAAGCGTCGGTGCCGATGACGGGGGTGCCGACCTGGCCCGTGATGGCGATAAGCGGCACCGAATCCATCTTGGCGTCGGCGAGGCAGGTGACAAAGTTGGTGGCACCCGGCCCGCTGGTGGCGATGCAAACGCCGACTTTGCCGCTGCTGCGCGCGTAGCCTTCGGCAGCAAAGCCGCCGCCCTGCTCATGCCGCGGCAGAACAGTGCGCAGCCGTGTTTTCACCTGCGTCAACGCCTGGTGGATGGGCATACTGGCGCCGCCGGGATAAGCGAAGACGACTTCGACACCGTGATTCAGCAAGCACTGAACCAAGATCGTCGCTCCAGATAACGGTGTCGCCTGCGTCGGGGCCATTGTCCAAGAACCTCCCGCCTGTTTAGGATGTCGAAAATCAACAACAGCTTATCATAGTGAATGTTCCGGCGACAGCCAAGACGGAGCGCTGGTGTATCGTAAGATGCGCTGCCTTAGGCAGCTTGCATTTGATTTCGACGGAGTAAATTCCCCAGTTGCGTGATGGTTTCTTCCGTGGCCCCTTGCTGGCGCTGCACGAAATCGCGGGCCGCAGCTCCGAGACGGTGCCTGCTTTGCTCATCTTCCAGGAGCAGACGCACCACCGTTTCCAATTGCCCGGCATCAGTGATTTGGCAGGCCGCATGGGCATCGATCAAACGCGCTGCTGTATCGGCGAAGTTCCAGACGTAGGGACCGAACACTACAGCAGCACCGAAGGCGGCCGGCTCGATCATGTTCTGACCGCCGCGGCGACCATCGAGACTGCCGCCGACAAATGCTACATCAGCCAAGCCCCATAACGGTCCCAATTCGCCTATCGTGTCTACAAGCACTACCGGCCGGTCCAGGTCCGCACAACGTGAGCGCCGCGCGAAATCGACGCCAGCTTGAACCAGCAATTGAGCCACTTCCTCGAAGCGTTCCTTGTGGCGCGGCACCAGAAACAGACGCAAATTCGGAAACTCGTCGCGGAGCTTCTGCCAGATGCCCAGGACGATCTCTTCCTCTGGCGCCTGTGTGCTGCCAGCGATCCAAATCAACTCATTATCTTTCACATTCAGCATATGGCGCAGATAATGAGTTCGCGGATTATGGCGATCTGTTATAACACCATCGAACTTGATGTTGCCTGTCACGGCGACGCGCTCAGGAGGGACGCCAAGGAGGCGTACAGCGCGGGCGTAATGTTCCGTCTGCATCAGCAGTCGATCGACATAGCCGAACAGCCAGCGCGACAACGGCTTGACCCATTGATAGCGTTTCAAGCTGCGCGGACTCATGCGGCCGTTGATGACGGCAATGGGAACACCTTGCCGCCGCGCCGCCATCAGGAAATTGGGCCACAGTTCCGCCTCAGCCAGTACGATCAGGCTCGGTGCAATCGCCCGCAGCGAACGCCGCACCGCCCAGGAGAAATCGAAGGGATAGTAGAAGACGAAGAGGTCAGGAAAGCAACGGCACGCTTCATCATAGCCGGTGTCGGTGGTCGTCGAAAGGACGCAAGGCATGTCGGGATAGCGGCGGCGAAATGCAGCAATGACCTGCCGCAGCAAGTGAATTTCACCAACACTGACGCCATGAAACCATACTGCCCCCCCAGACGGCGATTCACATAGGCCGAACAGTTTGTTCCGCAATCCGCGCCGATAGCGGCCTGTGCGGAATGCCCGATAGATCAGCCAAGGTGACAAGAGAGAGAGAGCAACGAGATAAATGCCGTTGAGGAACCAGGGCATGGGAATCCTTTCCCAATTAAAGAAGAGCTAATCACAGAGTCACAGAGAACACAGAGAAGTTAAAAAGCTAACGAGAATCTCCCTGTTGTTCTTTTTCTATTCTTTTTGTCATTTCTGTGTTTTTCTCTGCATTCTCTGCGACTCTGTGATTAGTTCTCACTCTTTTACACGGCTTGCCGCATGTGGCAGTTTTTGTACTTTTTGCCGCTGCCGCACGGACAGGGATCGTTGCGGCCAATTTTCTCGCGTCGGTTACGGATTGGCTCGACAACCTTGACCTCGCCGTTGCCGCTCGTGGCAGCAGCCTGCTGTGCAGCTTGGGCCGCAGCGCGCGGGGCCGATTCGTGGATGGCGGCGCCGATGGTCCACAGCGATTCCTGAAACGCTTCCGTCTCCTCCATGCGGAACACCGTGTCGGTCACCTTGTCCTCGATGCCCTCCCACATGGCCTTGAATTCCTTCATGCCTTCTTGTTTGTACACGGTCTTGGGATCTTCCTGGCCCCAGCCGCGCAGGCCGATGCCCGATCGCAGATAATCCATCGTGTACAGATGATTCTTCCACGCCAAATCGAGCTGGCTCAGGAGCAGGCTGCGCTCCATCTGCCGCATCTCGGGACGATAGCGCTCATCGAAAGCGTTCCACAAAATCTGTTGGGCTTGCTCATAAGTCGCCTTGGTCAGGGCCGATTCCGGCACGTCCAGATCAAACGTCGCTTTGGCCCATTCAGACAGTTCCTTGGCGTCTTCGGCGTCGGCGGCGCGCGTGCTGCCCTCAAACACCTCGTCGAGCTTGTCGTTGATCGCCTCTTCACCGACGGGGGGATAGGCCGAACGGCTAATATCCAGCAGTAGCTCGAAGAGACGATGGCGCGGCTGAGTGCGGAAAGCCTCTTCGTACAGTTGATGACGCTGCTGGGGGAAGCGCATCATCGCCCAGTAATAAAGACCTTCACGGTTGTAGCGCTGACTGCTGGCCGCCACCCCCGGCTGATCGGACATGAATCGCGCCATCGCCGTCCGCACCGGGAACTCAATCTCACGCTGACGATAAAGCTGCATCACTGCGTCGCGCAACGCCTGTTTCAATTCGGCATCATCCTTGCCAGCCAGTTCCTGCGGCGACAGCTTGATCTGGAATTTCAGACGCATCCAGTCGCATAAGGAGCGTACACCCCAGTCCGGCTCAAGAAAGACCCGACCCTCACTCAGATCGGTATTGGCAATACACTGGTTGGCCTGTTCGCGCAGATAGTCGGCCATGTTGTCCTTGCCGATCTGCCGGAGCTGGCGATCGTTCGTCTTGAGTCCCCAGCGCGCGTTGACCTGGTTGGACAACGCTTGCCAGTTCCATTCCTTGGGATCTTCGCTGCCAAGGTTTTCTTCCAGGATCTCGTAAACCTGTGTCTCGACGGCACGATACGCCTTGTCTTTGGCGGTTTTGTCGGCTTCGGAGAAATCACAGCGGCTGAAATCGGCGGCATCGAAATCGACGCCGAGACGGTTGGCGGCAAACTCGGCGAAGCTGGCCGCACCGTAATCGGAATCGAGATAGCGCTCGCAAGCAGCGTCGATCTGCTTGTCGAGCATTTGCAGTACTTGCAGCTTGCAGTTGGCACCTTCGAGAATGCGTTGGCGAGCGCCGTAGACCTCCTTGCGTTGATGGTCCATGACCTCGTCGTATTCAAGCAAGTGCTTGCGCGCGTCGAAGTGGCGTTCTTCCACCTTTTTCTGAGCCGCCGAGATGCGCCGCGACACCATACGGCTCTCGATGGCTTCCCCTTCTTTCATGCCCAGGCGTGCCAGCAGATTCGATACCCATTCGCCAGCGAAGATGCGCATGAGATCATCTTCGAGCGACAAATAGAAACGGCTAGAGCCGGGATCGCCTTGGCGTCCGGCACGGCCCCGTAGCTGGTTATCAATGCGGCGGGCATCGTGGCGCTCGGTGCCGACGATGTGCAAGCCCCCCATCTCGGCAACCTTGCGGCCCTCTTCTTTCATCTTCTCCGTGCGCTCGATCTCCTCAACAGTGCGCTTCCATTCGTCTTCGGGAACGTCAAGGCGCGAGGCGTACTTGTCTTTCAGACGTGCCCAGGCCAACGTCTCGGGGTTGCCGCCGAGAATGATGTCGGTGCCGCGGCCAGCCATGTTGGTGGCAATGGTGACGGCGCCGATGCGTCCGGCCTGAGCGACAATCTCGGCCTCACGGGCCGCATGCTCGGGCAGGGCGTTGAGCAATTCGTGCTTGATGCCGCGGCGCTTGAGCATCTCGCTGAGCTTGATCGATTTATCCACATCAGTGGTGCCGACCAGGATGGGCCGGCCTTCTTTATGGACCTCGGCAATTTCCTCGACGACTGCTTTCCACTTCTCCTTCTCGGTACGGAAGATAACATCCGGGTGATTGATGCGGATAAGCGGCTTGTTAGTCGGAATAGCGATAACGTCGAGCTTGTATATCTTCCAAAACTCATCGGCCTCGGTCATGGCCGTGCCGGTCATGCCAGCCAGTTTTTTGTACAGTTTGAAGTAGTTTTGCAGCGTGATGGTGGCCAAAGTCTGCGTCTCTTCCTTGATCTTGACGCCGTCGCGCGCATGTTTGGCCTCGACGGCCTGGTGCAGACCATCAGACCACTGCCGGCCGATCATCAAACGGCCGGTGAATTCATCAATGATGATGACGCTCATCTCGCCGGTTTCGGGATGACGCATCACGGCATAGCGCTTGTCTCGTTTGTAAAGATGATGCGCTTTCAAGGCGTTATCGATGAGGTGCGGCCATTCGAGATTACCGGCCGTGTACATGCTCTCGATGCCGAGCAGCTCTTCGGCCTTGTGGATACCTTCCTCGGTCAGATGGCAGGTCTGCTCCTTCTCTTTGACCTCGAAATATTTGCCCGGCTCGCGTTTTTGCAACTCGGTCAGCTGCACCGCGATGTCGTTGGCACGGACGTAACGGCGCGGGTCATCAGAGGCTGGGCCAGAGATGATGAGCGGCGTTCGAGCTTCATCAATGAGGATGTTGTCCACCTCGTCGATGATAGCGTAGTTCAGCCCTTTCTGTACTTGCTGGAAATAGGGATCGAAATTCGGATCGCCCCAACGAGCCGGCTTCATGTTGTCGCGCAGGTAGTCGAAACCGAACTCGCTGTTGGTGCCGTAGGTGATGTCGCAGTCGTAGGCGGCACGGCGGGCGACCGGATCCATGTCCGATTGAATGTAGCCAGCCGTGATACCTAACGCCTTGTAAATGGGCGTCATCCATTCGCAATCACGACGGGCCAGGTAATCGTTGACGGTGACAATGTGAACGCCCTTGCCTTCCAGGGCATTCAGATAGGCCGGCAGCGTGGCGACGAGAGTCTTGCCTTCGCCGGTGACCATCTCGGCGATGTTGCCTCGATGCAGGACGATACCGCCGAGGATCTGCACATCAAAATGACGCATGTTTTTGGTGCGTCGGGCGGCCTCGCGGCAGGCAGCAAACGCTTCGGGCAGCAGGTCATCAAGCGTCTCCCCCTGAGCCAGCCGTTCGCGGAACTTCGGCGTCAGCCCCTTCAGTTCGTCATCGCTGAGAGCGCGCATCCTCTCTTCCAAATCGTTGACTTGTGCCAACAGTGAGCCAGGGACGACCGTATGTGTGGCGTCGGGGCTGGAAGCGCGGATGTAACCGAGACTACGAATATAGCGCTCATTGCTGGAGCCGAACAGGCGCAAGAGGAACTTGCCGACGTTCTCTGAGAACGCGGACAGGCCGTCGCCCAGCTTTTCCCAAAAACTGACATCCATTGACGTTTCGCTACTCATGTATTTCCATGCCTCCGCATGGCGCTGCCGCGCAATCGAGAAATAAAATCGGCCATGATATCAGTCTAGAGAAGCACCGTGCGCGCGGTCAATACGGATACTGCGGCAGGGCCGTTCGGTAATCAAAAGTCACAGGACAGACGAGCGGAGCGCGCTCCTGCCCTGCAGCCTTGCCCTACGGGAAACATCAAACACCGCTGTGGGGCAGTAAATGCGCTCGCACGGTCGCCTCCTAAGAAAAGAGGACAAACAACAAAGGCAATCTCGCCATCGATGCCGTAAAGGACTTACGCGCGCCGACGCTCCAAGCGCCGCGCCAGCAGCGACAGCGGATAACTCATCAGCAAATATAACAATGCCGTCATCAGTCCCAATTGCAATCGATAATGGGGATCATTGACCATCAGCGTACGGTAGCGGCTGGTCAGCTCCACCACGGCGATGACGCTGCACACCGACGTATCCTTGAACAGCGCAATGAAATCGTTCGTCACCGGCGGGATGACCAGGCGGACAGCCTGCGGCACGATGATGCGGCGCAGGGCCGTCGCTTTGCTCATGCCCAGAGACAACGCCGCCTCCATCTGGCCGGGCGGAATGGCTAGCAAGCCGGCCCGGTAGTTTTCCGCTTCATAAGCCGAATAATTGATCGCCAAACCCAACACGCCCGCCCAGAAGGCGTTGATATCCACGTATCCTGCCAGCAGGTAATAGATGACAAACAGCTGCATCAATACCGGCGTCCCGCGCAGCAGTTCGACGTAAGCCGTCAATGTCCAATCTAGCCAGCGCGGCCCATACAGCCGGCCGACGGCGACGAGCAGACCGAGGAGCATGGCCAAGGGCATTGCCAGACAGGCGAGCAGCACGGTGACACCAGCGGCTTGTGTCAGCAGCCAGGCATACTCCAGCAGCCCCGGTCCCAATCCCGACTCCGGCGCCCAATTCTCGGCCAGCGCCGCCAGTTCTTCTTGATCTTTGTTCCACAAACCATATTTGTCGTAAATGCGCCGCAGCGAGCCGTCGCGGAGAGCCGTGCGCAGCGCCTCGTTCAACCGCTGGCGCAGCTCCGTGTCGTTGGGACGCACAAAGATCACATAATAGCCTGGCTCAATCGGCTCGCCAATCATTCGCAGGTCTTCGTAACCATGCTTCTGCTCGACGTAGTATAACGCCGTTGGCAGATCTTGCACGGTCGCATCCAGCTTGCCCTCGCGGACCATGCGCATGACGCCGGTGCTACCCTCTTCCGACAGGGCCACAATCTCCACATCATTACGATACGCCTTCTCCACATAGCGATGCGCAGCCGAATCGCTGAGGACGCCGACCTTCAGACGCTTGCCGGAGCGCGTGCGGTGCAAATCAGCCCAATTGCGGATCGGCGAAGTGGCAGCAACGAGGAGTTGCAAGCGGTAAACGTAATAGGGGATCGTCGAGGCCATAGCACGTTCGCGCTGCGGCGTCCATTCGTAGCCGTTGAGGATCATGTCGATATCGCCGCGCGCCAGGTCTTGCGGCAGCATGTCCCAGTATTTCTGGACGAACCGCGACGAGATGCCGAGTTTTTGGGCCAAATGATCGGCCAATTCCGCCTCGAAGCCAGCGATCGACCGGCCCGGTCCACGATCGATCAGATACGGCGCACCGCCACTGGAGTCGCCACCCCAGCGCAGTGTCTGGCCATCAAACGACGCTGGTGTCTGGCGCCGCCAACCAAGCGCCGCCAGCAGACCGGCGGCGATCAGTACCAGCGCCAGGGTGAGAACACGCCTCCGCATGGTATTTCTCCGGCAAAATTCTTCCGCAAGCCAAAAAAGAGAATCGTTTTCCTTCTTACGTCCACTGTTAAATAATAATCAGACTTCTTCCTAGGTATCGAGGCCACCGCTCTGGAAGCCAATGCAGCCATGCATTCCATCGTGCGACGTGACACCAAGGAGACCTATCAGGAATTTCTAACGCGGCTGGCCAAAGCCTCCGGCATCGAGACGCCGATACGAGAAGATTTGGCCAGGATCGACAAGAGCCGCAAGAACAAGGCTTCCAACAAGGAGTGGGACCATCCGCACGATCCGGACGCTCGCGTCACCACGATGAAGGATGGCACGACGCACTTGGCCCACAAGGTGGAGCATGTGGCTGTCGGGATTGGGAAGGCAAGGAGGCGGAGCGTGCAGGGATGTACACCAACCGACGGCGTATCCGTGGTCGGCGTGGCAAGCGTCTGTTGCGTCATCGTGGGGAGTATCCGGAGCGGTCGTTCGCACATGCCTACGAGTCGGGTGGCCTGCGGTGGGTTCGCCTACGTGGTCGGGGGAACATCTTGAAACAGTTGCTGGTGCATGTGGGCGGTTTCAATTTGAGTTTGGTGATGCGGAAGTTGGTGGGGTCGTGGAACGCCGTGTGGCTTGCAGGGCAGGCGCGTGGGGGCCTTGGGGCTGCTTTGGAGTCTGTTGTGGATGAGAGACGCCGTACGGCGGCACCTGTCGCGGTGGGAAGGATACCGGCGCGGTAGAGGTTTCTCAATCACCGCCACATAGGCACAATGTCCGGAGAGCGATTTCTACTACGGGCTACTAGCGCACAACCGAGGATCAAGCCCCTGAACCGTATTTCGGACGCCGACGAACAGACGGCTTGTCATCCCGCCTTCCTGATGGGCTCTCATAGAGTTCGTATATCTCCTCTGTGGTCGTCGCCTGCTCCGGCTCCTTGTCGTCGCGCCACCGCAGAAAGCGGGGGAAACGTAGGGCGAGTCCTCCTTTCTTGACGCGCTCTCGGGCGACGGCGTGAACCGGGCTGACGGTGAGTTGCGCACCCGTCAACTCCATCACCAAGGCGGGCTCGAACCACACATCGGCCTTGACCCCTGTCTCGACCAGGCGGTGCTTTGCCGACAGCCGGTACGGCTTCAGGAGTTTCGGGAGCCGGGCCAACTCCACATCAGTAAAGCCAGCACCCACCTTGGTGAAGGACTCGTAGCGGTTCGTCGTCGGATTGAAAGCGGCCACGAGCAGCGATCCGAACGTGCCCCCCCGCATCCCTCGCCCGTGCATGCCCCCAACGACGACGAGGTCGAAGGTGTCGGCCAACTCCGTGCGATACTCCTTCTTGTACTTGATCCAGTGCCAGCCGCGCGTCCCAGCCTCGTAGGGGCTCTGTGCGTCCTTGATCACCACCCCTTCGGCACCGCGCTCTATTGCCTCGGCGAAAAAGCTCTCGACCTCTTCCAAGTCCTTCGTCGCGGTGGAGGCCGCGAAGGTCAGTCGTTCCGATTCCTGGACGCAGCGGACGAGCGTCTCCTGTCGGAAGGCCAGGGGCTTTTGAAGCAGCGACTGCCCGTCGAGATGGAGCAGGTCGAAGAGGAAGTATTTCACCGGGATCTTGCCCACGTAGGCTTCGACATCGTGTTTCCGGCGGCGCTGCATGAGCGTCTGGAAGTCTTTGAGCCTGCCCGTCGCGACCTCGATAGCTACGACCTCGCCTTCGAGGATCGCCTGTTTTCCTCGGAAGGAGTCGCGGAGCGCCTGCACGACATCAGGGTACTGATGCGTGATGTCCTCCTGGCGCCGGGAGTAGAGCACAATGTCTCCGCTCCTCGGTACGTGTGCTTGCACGCGTTCGCCATCGTATTTGTATTCGACGTGTACCAGACCGGAGATGTGCTTGGGAATCTCTGCGAGGTCCTTAACTCGCTGAGCCAGCATCATGCGCACGGGCTTGCCAACGACGGGGCGGACGCGCCGAAGGGCTTCAACGCCGGAGCGAAGCGCCCGTTCAGCCACTTCCCCGAGATCCGAAAGAACGTTGAAGGCGTTCTCCAGGATCGGCTTGGCTTTCTTCGAGCCGGTGAGCGCCTTCGACAGGCCGTAGAGGAACGTCATCTCCGCGACCCCGAGGCGGAGCGTCCCGAGGACGATGCGCGCCGTGTACTTCGCCTCGCGGGCCGAGCAGTGTTGGAGGAGGTCCGCAAGCAATGCAAGCTTCGTCGCCTGCGAGCCGATGCCTCGGGCACAGGCGATCTTCCGGAGCCGCTCAAACACCTGCGGGAGCGTAAGGCCGGCGCTGCGGCGGTCCCCCGCGTACTGTGCGGCGACAGCTCCCAGGTCGCCTGTTCGGTGAAAGGCAGCCTGCACGTGGCAGAGCGGCACTGCTGCACTCGCCGCGATGGCCCGCATGACCGCTTTCTCCGCCATGCCGAGTTCGGTCCCCTCGTAATCGGGGGCCAACTTCCCTTTCAGCAGGTACGCCGCCGCCCGCGCCTCCACTGGCCCCAGGTGAACAAAAAGGCCACTCAGTACCTCAATCATCTTCAGGCTGGAAGAGGTCTGCTCTAACTGCTCAAGGATCTCCGAGAAGGTCGCGAACTTCATAGACCGCTCCACAGCCGTTCTATCCGTTTGCCGCTTGTCAGATGCATTTCCCGCGCCGCAGGAAAGGAGGCACAACCTGCCGCTCTTCGGCGCACCGGGCGGCGACACTGTGCGGATTGGCACAGGAGGGCGATTCCGCTCACCGGGAAGCCTGGGCCGAAGGGTGACAAAGCCCCCCGGAAGCAAAGCAGTTGCAACACTGCGGCCTGGCGCTAGGCGACGGCATCATGTTTGCTTCTTGCGCAAGCGACCTGATGTATGCTTTGGGAGGGTCGTTCCTTGTTACGTCCTTGGGAATCCGTGTTTCTCGACCTGCACCGTCACGTGGACGAGTTGT
>Ga0209061_1001480_pt1 | contig 38581 bp, 35 predicted proteins | sample Coa_R1_10_FD_187157 | JGI IMG/M metagenome (GOLD analysis project Ga0209061, IMG submission 187157) | Surface soil microbial communities from Centralia Pennsylvania, which are recovering from an underground coalmine fire - Coalmine... | ecosystem: Environmental > Terrestrial > Soil >... | reverse complement strand
AGCCCGCAACTCCGCGCGTTGCTCGGCGCTCGCCGAAATCCACGACTGGCTCAACACGCTTCCCCACAGGCGGCAGCTTCCTCATGGATTTTGCCATGTGTGGATCAACCCAGAAAACCCTGCTTAGGCGGCCGCCGCGCGCGCCTTTGCAATCGCCGTCAGCACGCGGCGCGGGGTCAGCGGGGTCTCGTTGATCTCGGCGCCGAGCGCGGCCAGCGCGTCGCGCACGGCATTGGCGATCGCCGCCGGCGGCGCGACGGCGCCGCCCTCGCCCATGCCCTTGATCCCGTATTCGGTGACCGTCGCCGGGGTGTGGAGATGGCCGATCTTGATTGCCGGCAGTTCGGCCGCACCCGGCACCAAGTAATCGGCGAGTGTACCGGCCTGCGGCTGGCCCTCATCGTCATAAGGGATCTCCTCGTAAAGCGCGGTGCCGATCCCCTGCACGACGCCGCCGCGGATCTGGCCCTCGACGATCATCGGATTGACCATCGTGCCGCAATCTTCGGCAACCGCGTAATCGACCAGCTCGACAAAGCCGGTCTCGGGATCGACGGCGACGACCGCCCCGTGCGTCGCATAGGAGAAGACGCCAGTGCCGACCCCCGGCTCGTAGGTTGCGCTCGCCTCGAGCAGCGGGTCGGTGCCGGCGGGCAGCCCGTCCATGCGCAGATGCGCGATGCGGGCGATCTCGGCGAATGCGACCTGGCCCCGCGGCCCCGACACGGCGCCGTCGGCGACGCGCACCTCGGCCGGGTCGCATTGCAACAGATGCGCGCCGATCCGGCACAATTTGTCGCGCAGCAGGCGGCTGGCGCGCGCCACCGCACCGCCGGCCATGACCATGCTGCGCGAAGCGAAGGTGCCGAAACCGAACGCCGTGCTCTCGGTATCGCCGTGGCGCACCGAGATATGCGCCGGATCAAGGCCGAGCTCGTGCGCGGCAATCTGGGAGAGGGTCGTCTCCAGCCCCTGCCCGTGCGACTGGATGCCGACCATCAGGACGAGGCTGCCGTCGGTCAGCATGCGCGCCGTGCAGCTCTCATAGCCCGGGATGATCGCGGCGCCGCGGGCAACGAACTCGGCGGCGCCGTGCGCGGTCTGTTCGGCAAAGCTGGCAAAGCCGACGCCGATAAGCCTGCCGTCGCTCTCGCCCCGCCGCTGGCGCGCGCGCACCGCCGGCAGATCCAACAGTTCGGCGCACAGCCTGGCGCTCGCCGCATAATCGCCGCTGTCGAGCCGCAGGCCGGCGATCGTCGTGAATGGCATCGCCTCGGGCCGCACCATATTCAGCATGCGCACTTCGAGCGGATCGCGCCCGAGCGCGCGGGCGACCTCGTCGACGATCCGCTCGATCGCAAAGCAGGCGCCGGGGCGGCCGACGCCGCGATAGGGGCCGAGCGGGGCCTTGTTGGTCGCGACCGTGTAATGCCGCGCCCGGTAGTTCGGGATCGCATAAGGGCCGGGCAGATTGCGCGCCGCCATCGCCGCTTCCTGATAGGGCCCCTGCGGCCACATGCCGTAGGCGCCGGCATCGACGATGATCTCGGCGTCAAGGCCGAGGATGCGGCCGTCGCGGTCGGCATAGGCGGTAAGGCGGCAATGATGGTCGCGCGTATGCGCCGAAGCGAGCAGGTGTTCGCCGCGATCCTCGACCCAGCGCACCGGGTGGTCGCGCGCAAGCGCCAAGGCCGCGAGGATGATCTCCTCCGGGTAGAGCCGCGCCTTCGGGCCGAAGCCGCCGCCGACATCGGGGGCGACGACGCGGATGCGGCGCGCCTCGATCTCAAGAAATTCGGCGAGCGCGACGCGCATCGTGTGCGGCGTCTGGGTCGCGGCATAGACGACGATCTCGTCGAGCCGATGGTCGTAAAAAGCGACGATGGCGCGGCCTTCGAGCGGCAGCCCCGACTGCCGGTTCATGCGGAATTCGCGGGTCACGGTAAGCGCGGCGGCGCGGGCCGCAGCGGCGATATCGCCGCCTTCGATAAGGCGTTCGATATAGAGATTATCGCCCCAGCTCTCATGCACGAGGGCGCGGCCGCCCCGCATGTCGCGCGCCGCGTCCACGACTGGCGGCAGCACCTCGAAATCGACGGCCACGGCGGCTGCCAGATCCTCGGCCTCGGCGCGGGTCGGGGCGAGACAGGCGGCGATCGCCTCGCCGACATAGCGCACCTTGTCGACGGCCAGCGGCGGCCATAAGGGCGACTTCGCGCCTGCGGCCTGCGTCGTGATGCGGATCGGCCGTATCCGCGGCAGATCGGCGGCGGTGAAGACTTGGCCTCTGGCCGCGGGCGGTACCGCAATCGCGCGGATGCGGGCATGCGCGTGCGGGCTGCGCACAAAGGCGACCTCCATCATGCCCGGCATCGTGATATCGGCGGTGAATTGGCCGCGGCCCTCGAGATGGCGCGCATCCTCCTTGCGCGGCAGCGAGGCGCCGATGACCGCATGCTCATGCGCCATGGTGTGAAACCCCAAGCTGCGCCGCGGCCTCGGCGATCGCCGCGACGATATTGGTATAGCCGGTACAGCGGCACAGATTACCGGCGAGACCCTCGCGGATTTCGCGCTCGTCGCCGGCCTTGCCGCGGCGGATCAGATCATAAGCGGTGATCAACATCCCTGGCGTGCAGAAGCCGCATTGGAGGGCGTGGCAGCGATGAAAACTGGCGCGCAGCGCCGCCATCACGGCGTCGTCCCCAAAGCCCTCGATGGTGCGCACCGCGCACCCGTCGCAGGCGACCGCGAGCACGAGACAGGCGCGCGCCGGCTCGCCGTCGACAAGGACGGTGCAGGCGCCGCAAACGCCGTGCTCGCAACCGAGATGGGTGCCGGTCAGATGGCGTCGCTCGCGCAGAAAGTCGGCGAGCATCAGGCGCGCCGGCACCGCGTCTTCGACGGCGGCGCCGTTGAGCGTAAGACGGATCCGGGTCATGCCAGGACCTGCCGGATGGCGCGCAGCGCGGCGGCCGTGTGGAGCTGCATCTCGAATTCCTCGAATTGCCGGTCAGCGGCCGCGGCGAGATCGGCGGCGACGGCCTGTCGATAGGCGTCGCGGTCGCGGCAGTCCTCGCCGATCAGCGCCGCGGTCTGGGCCAGGAAGAGCGGCGGGCCGCCGGCCGCGCCCAGAGCAAGGCGGTAGTGGCCGCGCCCGGGATCGGCGACGGCGACGGCGAGGGCGCTGGCAAAGGCGCCCGTCTTGCGGGCCAGCTTGACATAACCCCAGCGGGCCGCAGCCGACAGTTTCGGGACCCGGACGGCCTCGATGATCTCATCGGCGGCGCGTGCGGTCTCGTAGATGCCGGTGACAAAGCCGGCACAGGGCAAAGAGCGGCGGCCCGCCCGGCTGCGCAGGATCACCTCGGCCCCAAGCGCGGCAAACACGCACGGCCATTCGCCGGCCGGATCGGCGAGCGCGAGGCTGCCGCCAAGCGTGCCGCGGGTGCGCACGGCGCGATAGGCGAGCCCCGCGGCGACCCGCGGCAACAACCCGCGCGAGGGGTCGGGGATGCGACCGTCCTCGACCAGGGCGTGCGTCACGCAGGCGCCCAAGGTCACGGCCTCGGCATCCTCGCCGGTCGCCGCCAGTTCCGGCAGGCGGGAGATGTCGATCAGCAGATCGGGCGCGGCCAAGCGCAGGTTCATCAGCGCCAGCAGCGACTGACCCCCGGCCAACAGCTGCACCTCGCCGGCGCCCTGCCCGAGCATCGCGACCGCCGCGTCAAGGCTCTGCGGGCGCACATAGGTGAAGGCCGGCGCTTTCATCGGCGCCGCCCGAGACCGGCTTATTCCTCCGCCGCCCAGTTCCCCGGCGCCTGCCGCTCGCGCAGACGCGCCACCATCGCCTCGGCGGCAGCGGCGCGCCGCCCGGCAAAGCGCGGCACCAGCGCCCGCGCCGGTCCGATCGCGTTATCGGCGCCGCCGGGGTTCTTCTGGGCGCCGCCCCAGCCGCTCTCGGAAAGGTCGAAGACGACGCCGTCCGGATCGCGGAATTTGACCTCGTAGAAGCTGCCGCCCTTGACCTCAGGCTCGCCCATCAGCCACTCGCCGCCGGCCTCTTCGACGCGCCGGCGCGCCGGCGCGATATCGTCGACCCACACGCCGAAATGGTGCAGCCCGACATGGTCGCGCCCCAGCCCTTGGGCCGCCTCGTCCGACTTGAAACGCAGCAGGGCGAGATTGATCACGCCGTCGGATAAAAACACTCCCTCGGCGAGGCTCGAATCGGTCTCGCCGACGACTTCAAGACCGAAGGCGTGCTTGTAGAACTCGGCCGTCCGCCACGGGTCGGGCACCGACAATGCGATGTGACGCAGCTTCCCCATCACCGCCTCCCTGACCAGCCTGCGAACTGCAACACCGGCCGTGCGCGCTGTCAATCGCTTCGACGCGATCCGGCAATGGCGGCGGATCGGATCCGCGCAACGCCCGAATTGCGCCACCCGGGGGCGGAGCGCCCGTCGCCGGTGCGGCTTGCCCGCGGCCGGACGGCCCGATCGTCACCGTGTCGGCGATGGCGGGAGCAGCCCGCTTGCGGCGGTGGCGGGCGGTCGTGAAAACGGCTATGATGACGTGCAGCAATTTTGCGAAATCGATAAATTATCGATAAATCCGGGGGCTTTGCATGGAATCCGCCCCCCTAAAACGGCGATTGACCGCGGTGCTGCTGGCCGATGTGGTCGGCTACAGCCGGTTGATGGGCCGCGATGAGGAGGACACCCACCGGCGGCTGGCCGGCCTGATGGAGGGGCTGATCGCGCCCACGATCGCGCGGCACGACGGGCGCCTGATCCGCAGCCTTGGCGACGGGCTGCTGGTCGGCTTTGACAGCGCCCTCGCGGCGGTGCGCTGCGGTCTCGAGATCCAGCGCGGGCTGGCCGCATACAACAGCGACGCGGCCGCGGAGGATCCGCCGATCCAGCTGCGCATCGGCATCAACACCGGCGATGTCATCGTCGAGGAGCGCGACATCTACGGCAACAGCGTCAACCTTGCCGCCCGCCTCGAGGGGCTGGCCGAGCCGGGGGCGGTCTATGTCAGCGCCAATGTCTACGACCAGCTGCGCGGCACCCCCGAGCTGGCCTTTGTCGACCGCGGCTACCGCCGGGTCAAGAACATCGATCACCCCATCCGCGTCTTCCGCGTCGACGCGGTGGCGAGGCGTCGGCCGACATTTCTGTCCGCCATCGCCGGCCGGGCCGGCCGCCTGCTGTCGTCGATATTCCTGGGGCATTCGCCCGCCTGGTACCTGGTTGCGCTGGCCGTGGTCGTCGCCGGCACCCTTGGCCTGACGCGGTTTCCGATCTGGCACCTCTACTGGCCGCCGTGGCGGCCCATCTCGCTGATCGTGCTGCCGTTCCAGAATCTGAGCAACGATCCCGGGCAGGATTACCTCGCCGATGCGGTGACCGACGATCTGACCACCGATCTCTCCCGCCTGCGCGACGTGCTCGTCATCTCGCCGACAACCGCTTTCACCTTCAAGGGAAAGACGCCCGATCTCGGCCGGATCGGCCGCGAAATCGGCGTGCGCTACGCGGTCGAAGGCAGCATCCGCCGCGTCGGCCCGCGCGTGGTGACCAATGTGAGGCTGATCGAGGCGGGTTCGGGCGCGCAGATCTGGGCCGACCACTTCGAGGACGCCTTTGTCGATCTGCTCAAGCTCGAAGACGCGATCACCGGCCGGATCGCCAATTCGCTGGACGTGCAGTTGATCCGGGCGGAGAGCCGCAGGACCGCGCAGGTCGCGCAGCCCGATGCGCTCGATTTGCGCCTGCGCGCGGAGAGCATTTTTCTGAGTGCGGTCACCCCCGAGCACGACCTCGCCGCGCGGCGACTGCTCGAGCAGTCGGTCCGCCTCGACCCGAACTCGGCCGAGGCCTGGGCGCGGCTGGCCGAGATCACAGCTTCCGATTATCTCAATCACTGGAACAACACCGGCCCCGATCAGCTGCGCGAGGCCGAAACGGCGGTCAAGAAGGCTCTGGCGCTCGACCCCGACCTGGCATTGGCGCATTTTGCGAACGGCTTCATCCATCGCGCGCGCGGCGAGCATCAGGCGGCGCTGGCGGCGTTCGACCGGGCGATCGCGCTCGATCCGAACTTTGCCCTGGCCTACAAGGACAAGGGCGACGAGCTGATCCTGCTCGGGCATCCCGATGCGGCGCCGCCGCTGGTCGAGAAAGCGATCGCGCTCAGCCCTCGCGATCCCTCGCTCGGCATCTTCTATTGGGTCGCGGGACGGGCGGCGTTTTATGCCGGCCGTTATCGCGAGGCGATCCCATGGCTGACCAAATCGGTCGAGGTGCGGCCCAATCTCTGGTACAATCGCCTATATTTGGCCAGCGCCTACGCGCTTCTCGGCGACACGCAGGAGGCCAAAAAAGTCCTGCAGGATTTTCAGCGCCACTTTACCGGGCGCCGATACACGGTGGCGCTCGTCGAATCGTTCGAGCGCACGAACCCGAGCAGCAATCCGACGGTCGTCGCCGCCCGCGACAAATTTCATCAGGGGCTGCTGCTGGCCGGCATGCCGGCCCGCTGAACGGGTCCGATCGGGTCGCAACGACCCCGCGGGCGCTTGTTTACCAATTGCTCAGCATTGGCCGCGAATGTGAGCTAGCTCACATTCGCCCGGAGCGGCGCGCCCTAATGTGGCATTAGCGTGCACTCCGGGGAGGCTGGCTTGATGACATCACCTTCCGAGTTTCCTCTGTGCAAGCGCCGCGCGCGGCCGCGGGCCGCCTGGGAGCGGCGCGCATGACGGCCCTCTCCAATCTGCCGCCGCCCTTCATGGCGGCCGCCATCGCCCAGCTTCTTGACGAGCAGAGGATGATCCTGGCCGAGCTGCGCAACGGCCCGCACGGGCAGCCGCCATTGCAGGCTTTCCTGCTGCTGGAACGCATCGACTGGCTCGAAGAAGAGCTGGCGATGCGGCTGCCGCCGGGGCCGGGATAGCCGCCCGAGCGCGGCGGGCCGCAAGAAGCGCGGTGAAAACGATTTTTTAAGAATTGTGAACGCGCTCACAGGCGCGCCGAGGCCGGCGCACTATCCTTAAACCGTCGCATATCCGCCGGCGCCGTGCGGACCTCTCTCGCGGACGCGACCTGCCCGCACAAGCCTCGGTCGCGCAACGGCAATGGCGGCGGGAGGAGCGAAATGGTCAGGACGCTTGGCGGCCGCGACGGCGGGAGCCGTTTTTGCGCCGACGGCCGGCGGCCCGGCGCGCCCGCCAGAGTCTGGCGAGCATTGCGAGACTGGCGCGAGCGCCTTCGCCGGCGCCGCGCGCTGGCCGGGATGTCGGGCTCCGCTCTTGCCGAGCTCGGCATTCCGCCCGGCTTGGCGGCTTACGAAGCCGGGCGCTGGCCGTGGCAGCCGATCAGCACGGAATGGCGGGAATTCGAGGAAGCCCACCGGCAAGCGCCGCCGGTCGCGCCGTCCCCGATCGCCGCGCGAGGGCCCGCACGCAAGCAGGATGCCGCCCCCGTCCAATGATAGGCAAAGGAGGCGGATGCCGGCGATCGTCGGCATCGCGGCCATTCTCTAGGGCCTGAGCCGCTGTGCCACGGCCGGATTCGATCACAGGGCCGGGCGTGACCGATGAAGCCCGCGGCAGGGCCGCGGCGGCTGTTCATACCAGCCGCTCGAGAGCGGCCGTGTTGCGGATCACGATCGCGCCACGGCTGAGCGCGATCAGCCCGGCCCGATGCCAGACCTGCAGCTGCTTGTTGATGCTCTCGCGGCTGCCGCCGGCCAGGGTGGCCAGCTCGCTCTGGGACAGGCGCAGACCGGCCGCCGCGCCGCCCGGCTGGCTGCGGCCGGCCTCGCCGGCAACCTGCAGCAACGCCTTCGCGAGCCGGGAGGCGAGACTGCGGAACAGCACATCCTCGACCTGCTCGCTTGTCCGCCGCAGCCGCCGGCACAGGATCTGCATCAGCATCAGGCAGATCTCGGGATGCCTCTCGAAGAGCGGCAGCACGTCGCGGCGATCGAGGACGAGCAGCTCGCAATCGGTCATCGCCGCCGCTCCGGCGGTTCGTTCCTCCCCGTCGATGACGGCGATTTCGCCGAAGATCTCGCCGGCATGGACGATATTGAGCACGATTTCCTTGCCGGCGGGCGAGGGCGAGGCGATTTTGACGCTGCCGCGCAATACCGCGATCATGCTGCGCCCGGGCGAGCCCTTGGCAAAGATCTCCTGCCCGGCCTTGTATCGTTCGACCCGCGCCCGCATCGCCAGCGCATCGATCTCCTCCGGGTCGAGCCTGCCGAGCAGGTAATGGCTCCGGAACAGGTCCTTCTTTTGCGCATGCGTCGGACCGGCCATCGCACCCTCCGCAAGCGATACCGACGATCGGACCGTTGTAACCGATCCGCCCCGGCGGCGATAGTGCCGGATCGGTGCCGCGGCCGGGCGCTTTGCGTTTGCGGAGAATGCGGTCTGCGCCTATAACGAGGTTTGCGTTCATGCGCGCCGCTCCCGCGCGCAAGCGGCGCTGCGCATGCGCTCTATCGCCTGACCGGAAGAGGCTGGCCATGGCCAACCGCGCAAGTGATCTTATTGCCCAGGCGGAAGCCCTCTATGAAAACGCGCTCACGCCGCAGAGCACGCGGCAAATTCGCCAGCTCCTCGAGAGAGGCCTGGCCGAGACCTGGGGATTGTTGGCCAACATCATCGTCTGCGACTACCTGAACCGCTGGAACAATTCCGGGCCGGCGCATCTGGCCGAAGCGCAAAAAGCGGTGCGCAACGCCTTGAGCCTGGCCCCCGACATCGCCATCGCCCATCACGCGCACGGCTTCATCCGCCGCGCGCGCGGCCATCACAAGGCGGCGCTTGCCGCCTTCGAGAAGGCCGTCCGGCACAAGCCGGACTTCGCCCGCGCCCACGCCCAAAGGGCGGCGCAGCTGCTCTATCTCGGCAAATGCGACGCGGCGCTGCAGGAGATCGACAAGGCGATCGCCCTCAGCTCCGCCGGCCCCTCGCTCGGCATGTTTCAATGGATCAAGGGGCGGGCCTTCTTTTTCAAGGGCGACTACGCAGCGGCCGCTGCCTGCCTTGAGGACTCGGTCAGGCTGTGGCCGGATCTGTGGTACAACCGGTTGTATCTTGTCAGCGCCTATGCGCATCTCGGCAAGGCCGACGAAGCGAAAGCGGCCCTGCGGGAGTTCGACCAGAGATTTCCGGGTTATACCCTCGCGCGCGTGATCGAAGACGAGAAGACGAACCCCAACAGCAACCGCATCGTGCGCGAAGGCCGGGAGAAATTTCACAAGGGGCTCAGGGACGCCGGCATGCGCGAAAAGTGAGCCCGCGCCGACCCGGGAACAGCGAGAGGAGCGGAACGAGCCGGCCGCCGCGGCCGACCGGATCTCTCGCCCGGCCTGGACGGCGGCGGCGCGCGCGGGCGGAGGTCTTGAGGGGCCGGCATCGGGCCGGGGAGAGCAATGCGGGCGATTGTCGGACTTTACCTCGGCATTGGGATCGCGCTGCTGGCGATCGGTTTTTTGCTGTCCGGCCCATGCCTCAACCGCAATACCGATGTGGTCAGCAATCTCGTCTTCGTGCTGACTTGGCCGGTCGGCCTGTATGACCAAGTCTATCACGGCCCGCTGTCGGCCCGCGCCTGGCTGCAGGCGCAGGCCTGCGGGAATGGCGGCAAGCTCGGGCCGAAACCGGCCGCCCCGGCGCCGGGCGCCCCCGCGGCCTCCGCCCCGGGCGTGGTGCCGCTGCCGCCTCCGCCCGCCGCCGGCAGGCCGGGCCGCGGCTGACCGCGGCCCGGGGCCGGCCGCAAACCCGGATCAGGCGCGTTTGGGGTCCTCGTCGGCGCCGCGTTCGAGCGCCTCCTTGATGCGCTGCGGGTCGACCTTGATCTCGACGCCGGCGCGTTCGAGCTGCAACAGCATCGGCGAGCGCGAGTCGCGCGCCCCCCAGCCGCGGTTCAAGGCCTCGGTCAATTCGGCGAGGGCGAGATTGGCGACCCGCATCGGCACGCCGAAGTCGCGCCCGAGCTGCGTCGCCAAGCTGACATCCTTGTGCGCAAGGCGCAGCGCAAAGGCGGCGGGCTCGTATTTGCCGGGCAGGAACTGATCGACAAGGCCGTCGAAAGTGCGCCGCCGGCCGAGCGCCCCGTCGCGCACCGCCTCCCACAAGGCCAGCGGCTCGACCCCGGCCTTGACGCCGACCGAGAACATCTCGGCGAGCGCGGTCTGGATGCAATAGCCGGCGCCGTTATGCACGAGCTTGGCGATCGAGCCGGCGCCGATCGGTCCGACATAGCGCGCCTTGTCGGCGATCGCGTCGAGCACATGCTTGTAACGGTTGAAGATCTGCTCGTCGCCGCCGACCCAGATCGCGAGCCGGCCGCTCGCCGCCCCGCGCGGCCCGCCGCTGACCGGCGCGTCGAGCATATAGACCTCGCGCTCGGCGAAGGCGGCATGAATCCGGCGCACCACGTTCGGCGAATTCGTCGACAGGTCGAAATACGCCTTGCCGCGGCTCATCCCGGCAAGCAGCCCGTTGGCGCCGAGCGCCACCTCCTCGACCTCGGGCGGTCCCGGCAGCGAGGTGAAAACGATCTCGGCCGCCTCGGCGACGGCGCGCGGCGTCTCCGCCCACTGGGCGCCCTTGGCGACATAAGGCTCGGCCGCGGCCCGGCGCAGATCATGCACGACAAGCTCGTGACCGGCCTTCTGCAGATTGGCCGCCATACCCGAGCCCATCATCCCCAACCCGATGAAACCGATCTTCATGTCAACCCCCTTTTCCGCTCCCCGCCCGCCGCTGCACACCTTATCTCCGCATCTCCGCGCAGGGCGCGGAGGGGAGCGGGCGGGGAGTTTCCCGGTCGCGAAAGGACGCCGTTAGCGATTGCGCTCGAAGACCTCCTTGGCGACGAGCGCCGCGGTCATCGCCGCCGGCCAGCCGGCATAAAAGGCGAGATGGGTGATGATCTCGCTGATCTCGCTCTTGGTGACGCCGTTGTCGAGCGCCCGCTGCAGATGGCCGACAAGCTGCCGCTCGCGGCCGAGCGCGATCAGGGTTGCGCAGGTGATCAGGCTGCGGTCGCGCTTGGACAGCCCCGGGCGTTCCCAGACCTCGCCGAACAGGACCCGCTCGCTGAGGTCGATCAGACCCGGCACCACGTCGCGGACCGCCTCGCGGGCGGGCGAGGATTGCGATTGCGCCATCCGTTCTCTCCCTTTCCTTGTCGAACCGTTGCTGCGGCGGCCACCGTAGCACGCCGCCTCCCGCCTCGACCACCCCGGGAATGGCGCCCCACTTCCCGCTTGCGCGGCAACGGCAGCCGGGGGCTATAAACGGGCGCTCGATCGTCGGCGATCGATCACGGCAGCGGGAGAAGCGAGATGGATTTCGGCGCCTCGATGTTTTTTACCGATTATTCGATGGCCCCGGGCGAGCTGGCCCGGGCGCTCGAAGCGCGCGGTTTTGAATCAGTGTGGGCGCCCGAGCACTCGCACATCCCGAGCACGCGCCTGACCCCGTTCGTCGGCGGCGGCGATCTGCCGAAGCAGTATTACGACGTGATGGACCCGTTCGTGTCGCTGACCGCGGCGGCAATGGCGACCAAGACGCTGAAGGTGGCGACCGGGGTGTGCCTGATCATCCAGCGCGACACGATCCAGACCGCCAAGCTCGTCGCCTCGCTCGATCAGGTCTCGGGCGGACGCTTCCTGTTCGGCATCGGCGGCGGCTGGAACCAGGACGAGATCGAAAGCCACGGCACCGTCTTCAAGACGCGCTTTAAAAAGATGCGCGAGCAGGTCGCGGCGATGAAGGAGATCTGGACGAAGTCGGAGCCCGAATACCACGGCGAGATCGTCCATGTCGTCAAGATGCGGACTTGGCCGAAACCGGTGCAAAAGCCGCACCCGCCGATCATCGTCGGCGGCGCCTGGCCGCACAGCGCGCGCCGCGCGATCCGTTACGGCGACGGCTGGGTTCCGAATGCCAGCCGGCCGCAATACGCCGATGTCACCGAGTTCCTGCCGCAATTCCGGCAGATGGCGAGGGATGCCGGGCGCGATCCCGCCGCGCTGCCGGTCACGATCTTCGGCGCTCCGGCCGACGCCGACCGCCTGCGGCGCTATCGCGATCAGGGCGTCGCCCGGGTCGTCGTCAGCCTACCCTCGGCAAAGGCCGACCAGATCCTGCCGGTGCTCGATCGCTGGGCCGAGCTGATCCGCCGGACCGCGCAGTAAGCGGGCAAGGCTCACCGGCCCCCGCCTTGGCCTTGAGAGCTATCGGCGGGGCCCGGAAAGGACGCAAGCCGGTCCGGCGCTGGCCGGTCGCCGGCGGGAAGCAAGAAATTGCGGCAAACGCCGGAGGCATGCGAAGGATTGATTCTTGACCTATTTCTCTAAATACGTGTAAAATACTTTTGTTGTGTTAATTATAGTTTAGAGGCGGGCATGAGCGGTTTGAACCCGACGGCGGCCGGGGCGGTGCGCCTCCCGCGCCGCGGCAAGACGCTCTTCACCGCGCTCTGGAACCCCATCGGCGACGGCGGCCGCCCGGGGGGCCCGCAGCACCCTCTCGGCTGGCCGCTGTCCTGCCGGCGCCGGCAGCGGATCCTGGTCACCACCACGCCCGATCTGTTCGACGACAGCCGCCCCGAGGCAACGCTCGATCTCGTGCATGCGGTGATCGCGGTCGCGCATCGCCATTGCTTTCTCGTGGTCAGCGCGCAGGTCGAGCGGATCAGCGCCTATTATCGCGATGCCGCGACGCCGCAGCGCATTGCCGAGGAAATCGACGCGCTGTCCCTCGCAAGCCTGGCGGCGGGGCGGAAGGTGCCGCGGGACTGGATCGCCGGCTTCTCGCGCGTCCGCTACGGCCTCTGCCGCAAACACGGCAGGCAGATCGGCCCGATCGGGCTTGAACCGTGGCCGCTGCCCAATCTGTGGCTTGACGTCCCGATCGGCGGCGCGCGCCGGATCGTGGCGTTGGCCGAGCTTTTGGACATGCCGCCCGCCTCGGCTGCGGATCGCGCCGCCCCGGCATGAGCCCGGGTTATTGCGGGAAGATGCGCTGATAGACGCCGGGCGAGCCCTCGTCATGGCGCAGATAGGGGCGCATGCGCCGCGTCCATGGATTGCTGTCCCGCGCCCGCGCCCATTCCTCGCTCTCCGATACCCGGGCATGCTCGAATTCGTAAAGGGTCAGATATTTCGGCTGCCCTTCGACGGCGACATAGCGGCGGGCGGTAAGGCAACCCGGCACAGCGAGATAGCCCGGGATATAGACGGTATTGTACCAGTCGTTGAACTCCTCCTCGACGGCGGCCGGCACGTCGATCCGCCCCATCTGCAGCACCGGCGCCGGGCCGCGCGTCTGCTCGACCGGATGCGTATGCACGGGGAAGATCTGGCGGTAGCCGTTGCGCAGGAAGTTGCGTCCGGCATGGCCCGCCCCCACCCGCTGCCGCTGCGGCGAGGGCCGGTATCTGACGGCGTCGAGATAGGCGGCGCTGCGCAGCACGGCGTGGTCTTCGAGTTCGTAGATCGCCAGATATTTGGGGCCGCCTTTCAGCGCCCGATAGCGGCCGGCGCTGAGAAACCCGGGCACCTGCAGCAGGCGCGCGATGTGCTCCTCCTCATACCAGCGGTTGAACTCGGCCTCGTGCCTGGCGTCGATATCGGTCCACACCATCAGCAGGCCCGTCCCGCGCGTCTTCGCCATCGCTCTCTCCCCGCTTTGCGGTATCGGGCGCCAGTGTAGAGCGGGCCCCGAGCGCGCGCCACCGGGAACGGCTCCGGAGCGTGCCCTGGCCCTCCGCGGGCGCCGGGCAAGGGCGGGGCGCAACCGCCGCCGCGCGCAATGCCCTCATCGTCCCGCGCGCACCCCGCAACCGGAGGCCGCCCTCAGGCGGCAGACGCGCGAATTTCGGCGCCGGAACCGGCGCTCGCCGCTTCCCGGGCGGCATCGACAGCCTGCCGCAGCGTTGTGACGACAAGATCGGCGCCGGTTATCGACAGGGCGTTCCGCGCCGCGGCTTCCGTCTCGGTCAATGTCCAGAACCCGGCGATGATCCTTGCCCGCGGCAGCACGCGCCGCAGCCGCCGGGTGAGGTAGCGGGGATTGCTGAAGCTGCCGGGTTCGAGATAGCACAGATATGCCATCTGTACGCCGGTCACGTCGAGAGCGGGCAGATTGGCCACCGACACCGCTTCGAACGGCACCACCCGGGCCCCGATGCCGTGCTTTCCCAAGAGCTGCGCCAGCATTGCCGCCGAGGCCTCGTCGAGCGAGCCGCGACCGGCGACGCACAGCACCGCCGCCCCGCGCCAATCGGGCGCAAGCTGCTCCGGGGACAGGAACGACGGCAGCGGCGCCCCCTCCTGCGTCCCGTCCCCGCCGGCGGCGGCCGGGCCGTCCTCATGCTCGCAAAGATCGTCGATGACCCAGTCGACGGCCTGCTTGATCCGGACCCGGCGGGCGTGATCCAGCACGCCCCGATTGACGTCGAGCTGGGCCAGGGCAAGCCCCCTGATTGCGACTTCGTCGTAATAGACCGAGAGGGGCTTGTCCTTCAGAAAGGCTTCGGCCTGACTGGCCGCCTCGTCGGGATCGTCCGCGAGAATGCGCTGGTAGAAGCTCTCCTCCGGGGCCAGCGCGGGCCGATCGCCGAGCAGCACTTCAAGAAACCGCAAATGCTCGACATGCCGCCCCAGCACGACCAGGCACATGGTCAGCGGCGTCGACAGCAGCAGACCGACCGGCCCCCACAGCAATGTCCAGAAAGCGGCCGCGACCAACACCGCGACGCCGGAGAGCCCCGTGCTGTGACCATAAAGCCAGGGCTCGATCACGTAACCGGTGACGAGCTCGACGGCAAGGAACAGACCGATGACCCAGAACATCATCGACCATCCCGGAGCGACGGCAAAGGCGAGCATCGCCGGGAAGGCGGCGGCGATGATCGGGCCGACATAGGGGACAAAACGCAGCAGCATCGTGAGGATGCCCCAAAGTGCCGGATTCGGCACGCCGATCAACCACAGCCCGGTGCCGACCAACGCGCCGACGCCGGTGTTGATCGCGGTTTGCGTGAGCAGATAGCGGCTGAGACGGCGCCCGGCATCGTCCAACCCCTGCGTCGTACGTTGCAGATCCTGCGCCCCGGCGAGCCGGATGAAGCGGTCCCGCAGGTCCTCCCGCTGCAGCAGGAAAAAGATTACGAAGACGACGACGATGCCGGCCGTCGCCAGAGGCTGAAGCAGCGGCCCGGCGATCTCCCGGATGATCTGGAACGGCGTCGAGGCGGCGGGGCGGATCTCGACGGGGAGCGGGGTTTGCCGCGGAACCCCGGGCGCCGCGCCACGGTCCGCCTTTTCGCGAGGCTTGGCAATCTCGCTGCCGAGCGCGCTCAGTGTCCTCGCGGCACGCCCGACGACGCCCTGGCCGCTCGTCGTATCGCGAAGCGCATGGATCTTCCCGACGATGTTGGCCTGATACCGCGGCAGGTTCCCGGCCAAATGCGCAAACTGGGTGCCGATCAGCCCGGCGGCGAGGATCACCGCGAAGGCGAGCCCGACTACGGCAATGACGGCGATCACGCGATTGACGTGCCAGCGCCGCAGCCGCAGCACCGCCGGCCCGAGGGCAAAACTGAGGAGAATGGCGAGCGCCATCGGGATAAAGACTTCCCGGCCGAAATACAGCGCCGCAACGACGACGACGCCGACCGCGAGGGTTCCAAGGCTCGTCGGGGAAGCCGCGCCGGCGCCGGTTTCGATCCGATCAAAGTCGGCCGCCGGGGAAGCGGCTGGAGCAGCGGTGTCGGGCATGGAAAAGATCTTTCGGATAGCGTTTTCGAAACGTTCGGGAGAAATCTGCAAAAACAAGGGCCGGCGCCGATCCCGAGCCGTTCATTCGGAGCCCAAACCTGTCGCAGTGATCTTTATCAAAACCGATCGCACCCTATCGTCTGTTCGCGCCAACGCACTGGCAATACGATGTCGCTCCTGCCCGCCCCAAGCTTTGCAAAAACCGGTCGGCGACCTTCTTCTGCGGGTCGGGCATTGCATCATAGAGCGTTTCGAAGGCCGAAATCATGCCTGGCGGGACTTGATCGATTTTTCCCGAGGCCAGCTTTTGCACCGCGGCGGGATTTTCACGCATCGCCTGCATGAGGCTGTTCCATTGCGTTTCCTCTTCGGGGGTGATGGCCAGCGCCGCATGAACGCCGGTTATCCACTGCTCGACGGTCCTCCCCCCGATATTGACGGCCGCCGCGGCGGTCGGGGACAGGGCGGACTGCACCGGCCTGAGCGGCGCCGTGGCGGCGCTGTCGGCGCGCGCCGCGGCCGGCGGGGCGGCAACAAAAAGCGCGGCGCCCAACAGCGCCGCAAGCGCAGCCGAATGCGCCGCTGCCGTTGAACCGGCGATCCGGCGGATCAACGATGACATCGCCGATACCCCTTTCCCGGACTTTGGCAATCGCGATGCCATTGGGGAAGAACATCGGAGACCGCAAGGTTCGGGGAGCCCTTCGCCCCTGTCAGGGTCCGGCGGGACGCTGAAAAACCGGCTCCGGCGCGGGATCACTCCGCGGCATATTTGAATACCGGCAGCTGTTTGAGGCTGTCCTTGGTGCCGCCCGGCAACGTCACCTTTTTGCCGGCGAATTCCAAGGTGTCGAACGGAACAACGACCAGATGGGAACCGATGCCCAGAAAGCCGGGGTCGATCGACAACACCGCATAGGGTTGCTTGCCGTCGGGGCTCACCAAGAGGTCGTCGATCTTGCCGATGGTATCATTAGCGTTATTGACGACACTGCTGCCAATGATCTTGGAGGCACGATAACCGGCCGCCAGCTTTTGCACATTGACCTTTTCTATCGTCTGCGGCATGCCTTGCGCCCCGGCTCCGCCGGAGAGGAGGGCGAGGCTGACCATTGCCGCACTGGCAAGGATCATTGCTTTCGTCATAGTCGATTTTCCTTGATTGACAGCGTTTGCTGCGCATGTCGAGGTCCAAGCGATAGGCGCGATATATTGGCCGCGCTCGCCGCTCCGGGCGGCGGCGTTTATTGCTTCAGCGCATCCTTGAGAGCGCCGGCAGCGTTCTGGATCTTGCCCTTGATCTTGTCGGCCTTGCCGTCGGACTGCAACTTGGCATCGCCGGTCGCCTTGCCGACCGCCTGCTTGACCGAGCCCTTGAGATTTTTTGCTGCTCCTGCGATTCGATCCTTGTTCATGGCGGGGTTCTCCTGGGGTTGACGGCACGGCGCTCATCGAGACGACCCTATCAGCCCGTGCTGCGACCGCGACAGCATCGGACACTACTCAGATCCGGCGGTCCGGCCCGTTCCCGCGACGCCGCCGACGCGTTTGCGCCGAGTAATTTCCGAAGCTCGCGGGCGCCGGTGCCGGCCCCCATATGCTCGAATGCCGCCGGTCGGAGCCCGGGTCGGAGCAGGAGAACGGACATGTTTTACATCATCGGCGTTGTCGTCGTAGCCATTCTGATCGCAGGGTTTTTCGGTCTGCGCTGATCGCCCGATTACCCAGGACCGGCTTCCGTTTCCGGCCGCGACCAAGGCGGCCGAGCGGAGGCGGGCGAGGAGCGAGGCGAGCACCGCATGGCGCTGCCGACAAATGCTCCGGCGCCGGATTTTCGCAGCCCGTCCCGGCGGTGACGGCGGCAAGGCTCTCCCGCGGCTCAGCGCGAGAAGCCTGCAAGGGTTCCGGACAGCAGCCATACGATCACGAGTACGATAAGGACCAATCCGAGGATACCGCCGATCCCGGCCGGCCCAGCCTGACGGTAATAGCCGCCGCGGTAGAAACCGAAGCCGCCTCCCAAAAGAACGATCAGCAGAACGATGATCAGAACCAGTTCCATTGCATTATCCTCATCGGAATTGGGACTTGCCGGAAGGCGGCAGCGGATGGCCGCCGGATATTTCCCGTTTTCTGCAAAGAGAAGGGTGAAAAGCGGGATCGTACCGCGTCCGGTCTGCGCCGATCGCAAGGTCGCGTCGGGTGGCTCTCAGGGCGCCTTCCCCGCATGCAGGACGTGTGCGGCCCCGGTTCGTCCGCCTATGCGATCTTCCGCCGGGGCGCATCGGGATCTCCGCCCTCGCCGAGGGCGGCGAGCGAGGATCGCGCATCGGGCCCGGATCGTCCGCAATCCTGCGCGGACAATTCCCCGTTCCGGCACAGCGGGAATTCGAGCGTCCAGACGGTACCATGGTCGCAGCGGACCTCCGCGCGGCCCCGGATTTGCTCCATCAAACGACCGACCAGCCCCAAACCGTGCCCGGTGCTCTCGCCTTTGGCCGTCAGCCCCACCCCATCGTCGCGGAAAATGATCCTCGCCCGGTCGGCCGTCGCCAAGCGGCGCAGTGCGATACCGATCATGCCCCTGCCGGTCGGAAAGGCATGGCGGCAGCTGTTCGCGACCAGCTCCGCCACGACCAGCCCCAATACCGTGACGGTATCGAGATCGAGCGCGAGCGGCTCCAGATCGCAGGTCAGCCCGATATCGCGTCCTCGGGCCCCTTCGATCTCCGCGAAACCGGCGCACAGAGACCTGAGATAGCCGCCGACGTCGATCGTCCGACTCAAACCGGTTCCGAGCAGACGGTCGTATATTTTCGCCAGGGTCAGGACCCGGCGCGCGACGTCCCCCATGTCCTCTTGGCCGGACCCGTGCGCCGCCTGCTTGGTGATCATGCCGTAGACAAGCTGAAGATTGTTGCGGACGCGGTGGTGCAGCTCCTCGGCAAGGAGGCTCTTTTCCTCCAGGAGCCGGCTCTTCTCGATCAACATGCGGCGATTTTCCGCCAACAGCCGCTCCTTCTCGGCGACGAGGTCCTTCATCCGCGCCACCGTCGAGCGCAGCAGTCCGGTGCGCCTTGCCGCGGCGATTGCCGCGGCAAGAAGGCCGGCGAAGCCGGTCAGGAAATCCACATCGTGCCGGCCGCAGCGGCCCGGCTCGGGGCTGCCGATCTCCAGCACGCCGTAAGGTCTGCCGCTTCCTTTGATGGTCACGACGGCAAGCGAGAGGATGCCGTGATCGGCGTATGAGGGGGGCGGCGCCAATGTCGAATTCCGGCCCGGATCTCCGCAGATCACCGGCTCTCCGGTGACGAAGGCGCGGCCCTGCGGCGAATTGCGGTCCGCCCGCCGGGCCGTGCCGCCGACGATCTGCGGATACCGGCCGATCTCGGCCGCGACGAGCAGGTCGTTTTTCTTGTGCCGGTAGCGATAGATCCTGCAGAACGGGACCCCTAGAGAGCGGGCGCAGGCGCGCACCGCTGCCCTCAGGATTTTTTCCGGGTCGTTTTCCCGGAATGCCGCACCGCCGAACCGCGCAAATGCGGCCTGCCGGCGCAGGCGTCCCGCTGCCTTCGCGCAGGCGGCGGTCACCGCGAGACATTCCGGTACCGGCGTCTGGCGCGGCGGCCGAAGCGCCGCGAAGCCTTTCGGGAACGGCGGCAAGGCGGCGTCGCCGGCAGCGATACGCTCGACGATCCGTAGAGCGCGGACGAGATCGGCGAGCGCAAACGGCTTCTCAAGGCACGCATCGCCGTCATCGGCCGTCAAGGCGATCTGACCCGCGTCGCCTGTGGTATAGAGGACGCCGAGCCGGCCGCCGCGGCGCAGCCGGGTGCCGATCGCGCTGCCGATCCCGCCGCTCGAGAGATGCAGATCGATGACGGCAAGATCGGGACTGTGCCGCTCGCCGAGCGCGATTCCTTCCGCCACGGTGCGGGCAATGCCGCATACCTCATAACCGTTCGCGGCCAGGACTTCCGCGATCATGTCGGCGTTCGCGAGTTCGTCTTCGGCAATCATGACCTTGGGCATCGGACGTTCCCCCTTGCGAAGTTCGGTCCACCCCTGCCAACAGCGGATCGCACCGGGCCTTCGGGGATCGCGCCGCGACTGCGGCAGGGCCCCGAAGGGGCGGCCGTGCGGCCGGCCGGAAAATCCGCCAGGTTCTGACGCGTAAAACCTAGGCCGACGGCAATCTGCGGGGTAAGCCTCGGAATCTACCTAGGCGGGCGGCGCCGGCGCGGGCGAAGAGACCGGCCGCAAGGCCTCTCAAACCGGACCCTGGCCATCGCATTTCCGGCGGCCGCATCCGGGTAGTTTCCGAGCCTCCCATGCCGCCTCGGGATCGGCTACGGTCGATGGTCGAAGCTTGCCGGGCAGTCCGCCGCCCCGATGCGGGATGGCTGCCGGCGGGCGAGAACCTCCGGCCGTCGCGGATCGCGGCGGCCCGACCCGCCTGCCGGGCATGCGATGGCGGGGGCGGCGCTTGCGCCGGCAGCAGGGTCGCTACGGCACGACAAGACGCCGTCCTTGCCGGCAGCTGCGGAGCCGAACATGCCTGTCTTCCTCGTCGTCGCCGTCGTGCTGATCGCGGCCTTCGTTCTGGCCATGGCCTCCGTGAAGATCCTGCGCCAATACGAGCGCGCCGTGGTTTTCACTCTCGGGCGCTTTCAAAAGGTCAAAGGGCCGGGGCTGGTGCTGTTGCTGCCCTTCCTCCAGACCATGGCGCGCGTGGATCTGCGCATCCAGGTCATCGAGGTGCCGAGCCAGGACGTAATCTCCCGCGACAACGTCTCGATGAAGGTCGATGCGATCCTCTACTTTCGTGTTGTCGATCCCGAGCGGGCCGTCATCCAAATCCGCTCCTATCTTCCCGCCACCACCATGCTCGCCCAGACGACCCTGCGCTCGGTGCTGGGGCAACATCAGCTCGACGAGATGCTGTCCGAACGCAAACAGCTCAGCGTCGACATCCAGGGCATTCTCGATGCCCAGACCGAGACCTGGGGGATCAAGGTCAGCAACGTCGAGATCAGAACCGTCGAGCTGACTGAAAACATGGTGCGCGCAATCGCCAAGCAAGCGGAGGCGGAACGCGACCGGCGGGCCAAGATCATCCATGCCGAGGCCGAATTCCAGGCCGCGCAAACCCTCGTCAATGCCGCCCGGATCCTCTCGACGGTTCCGGCCGCGATGCAGCTGCGCTACCTGCAGACGCTGACCGAGATCGGCGCCGAACGGAATTCCACCGTCATCTTTCCGATGCCGATCGACATCCTCAAGCCGTTTCTCGATCTCCTCGAAAAGACCGGCAGGGCGCCTCCGGCCGGCGAGCGTCACGCCCCGCCGGCACGGGATGTCGAATTGCCCCTGCATGCCTGAGAAATGCGAGGCCCGAGGCGCGCTTCCGGCCACAAAGCGCGGGGCGCCGGCGTGCGCCCGCGCCCCGGAACGACGGGGCTACGGGTTCACGGCGCGGCGCCATCGGCCCGCGCCAGAGGTCGAGCGGCGGCCGTGATTTGTGATATGCTGCCGGTTTCTTGCCCTGTTCGTTGGAAACGGACGGGCGTGCGGAGAGCCGGATCGATGCCAATCGCGCTGCGCGCGCGGCGTTCGGGCGCCGTTCGACGACAACGGGCTCCGGCACGATCCGAGGTCTTTCCGGTGGTCGGGATCGGCGCCTCGGCCGGGGGACTCGAGGCGCTCTACACGCTTTTCGACGCGCTTCCTTCCAACACCGGCATGGCCTTCATCCTAATCCAGCACCTCGATCCGACGCACAGCAGCATGATGGCCGGCCTGCTGGCCGGCCATACTGCTATGACGGTACGGGAAGCGGCGGACGGCGCGCCGATCGCACGCGATCACATCCATGTCATCCCGCCGGGCTTTTACCTGGCTCTCCGCCACGGCGTGCTTTGCTTGACCAGACCGCGCGAGCGGCACGGTGCGCGCATGCCCTTCGACTTTCTGCTGCGCTCATTGGCCGAAGACTGCGGTGCGCGCGCCGCCTGCGTGATCCTCTCGGGCACCGGCAGCGACGGCAGCATCGGGCTGAAGGCGATACACGAGCGCGGCGGGCTTGTCATCGCGCAGGATCCGGAAGAGGCCGCCCACGATGGCATGCCGCGCAGCGCCATCATGACCGGCGTCGTCGATCTGGTGCTACCGGCCGCCGAGATTCCGGCGGCTCTTGCCAAACACAGCCGCCAATACAGCCGCCGGACGCCGCTCGACCCCGGACCCGCGCAACCGGCGCCGGACGAGGATAAGGCTGCCTCGCTGGCCGCGATCATCGATCTGCTGCGCGTGCAGACCGCGCATGATTTCGCCCTCTACAAGGAGGGCACGCCATTGCGCCAGATCGAGCGGCGGATGGCGGCGGCGTCGATCGGGGACATCGGGGCTTATCTGAGCGCGCTCCGCGACAATCCCGACGAGACCGCCCTGCTCGCCAAGAGCATGCTGATCAAAGTCACCCGGTTTTTCCGCGACGAAGCGGTATTCCAACTCCTCGCGGAGAGGGTCGTCCCTGAGCTGGTCCGCCGGCAACCGCCGGACCGGCCGATCCGCATCTGGGACGCCGGTTGCAGCACCGGCGAGGAGACCTACTCGATCGCGATGTTATTCTTCGAAGCGATCGCGGCGGCGAATCGGAACCTGAAGTTGCAGGTCTTTGCCTCCGACATCGATAATGATGCGATATCTGTTGCCCGCAACGGACTGTATCCGAAATCGATTGAGCAAAACGTATCGTCGGATCGCCTTGAGCGCTTCTTCGTCAAGGAAGATGACCATTACCGCGTGACGCGCGAACTGCGCGAAGCGGTTGTCTTCACAACGCAGGATCTTCTTGCTGATGCGCCGTTCTCGCGTCTCGACTTCGTATCCTGCCGCAACGTGCTGATCTATCTGCACCCCGAGGTGCAGGAGAAGGTCCTGGCACTGTTCCATTTCGCGCTGCGCGAGGGTGGCATCCTCGTTCTCGGCGCCTCCGAAGCGATCGGCGATTTCAGCGACCGGTTCGAGCCGATCTCCAAGAAGCACCGGATCTTCCGGCATCGCGGCCGCAGCCGCCCGGGCGAAGCGGTATTCCCGATCGCGCCCGGCGCGAGCGGACGCGCGCCGCTCGCCGCCGGGCGGGGATCCCGCCCGCCCGCGCCGCATGCCAGGGCCGCCGAGCTGGCCCGGCAGGCGCTGCTCGACGCCTATGCGCCGGCCTCGGTCCTGATCAACGCCAGGCATGAGGGTCTCCATTATTTCGGACTGGTCGACCGCTATCTGAAGGTGGCCGCAGGCGCGGCCAGCCGAGATCTTCTGGCGATGGCGCGCGAGGGGCTGCGCACGAGGCTGCGGGCGGCGATCCGCCGGGCCGGCCGGGAGCATGCGCCCGTCACGATCGCGGGGGCGCGGATCGCGCGCAACGGCGACGCCGCGGTGGTCAGCATCTCGGTGCGGCCGCTGCAGAGCGAAGGCGAGGAGTTTCTGCTGGTCAGCTTTGCCGATATCCCCGGGCAACCCGACCGCGGAAGGGTCGAGGCGGACGATCCTCCCGCTGTCGCCCGGCTCGAGCGCGAGCTCGACGCCACGCGCAAGGAGCTGGAGAGCGCGATCCACGACCTTGAGACGGCCAATGACGAGCTGACGGCCGCCAACGAGGAGGCCATGTCGGTCAACGAGGAGCTGCAATCGACCAATGAAGAGCTGGAAACCTCTAAGGAAGAACTGCAATCGCTCAACGAGGAGCTGACCGCTCTCAACAGCCAGCTCAACGAAACCATCGAGCAGCAGCGCGCCACCGCCAACGACCTGCAGAACACGCTGGACAGCTCGGAGATCGCGATGCTGTTCCTCGACGGCAATCTCGAGATCCGGCTGTTCACGCCGGCCGCCAGATCGATGTTCAGCGTCATCGCCTCGGACATCGGCCGCCCGCTCGCCGATCTGGCCCGCCGCATCAACGACCCCCTCCTGCTCGCCGACGCCGCCGCGGTCCTCGACGGCCAAGCCGCGCCGAACCGCGAGGTCGAGGCCGATGACGGAGCTTGGTACACCCGCCGCATCCTGCCCTATCGCAACCAGGACGATCAGGTCGCGGGGGTGGTCATCACCTTTACCGACATCTCCGAGAGGAAAAAGGCCGAGCGGGCGATCGAGGCGGCGCGGTCCTATTCCGACAGCATCATCGACACGATCCGCCAGCCCCTCGTCGTGCTCGACGCGGGGCTTTGCGTGATCTCCGCAAGCCGCTCCTTCTACGATGCCTTTGCGATCGGGCCCGAGCGAACCGTGGGCCGGCCGCTCGACGCGATTGGCGACGGCAGCCTTGCCGTCGCGGCGCTGGGCGGCTTTCTCGACCGTCTGCGGCGCGGCGAGGGAGCCGTCGAGGATCATCCCGTCGAGGTCGCGCTGGCGGCGCGGGGAACGCGTTCGCTGCTCATCAACGCATTGGAGCTTCGCGAGGAGCCCCGGGCCGGGCGCAAGATCCTGGTGACGTTCGACGACGTCACCGAGAGGCAGCGGGCCAACGAGGCGCTGGAGGCGGCCAAGCGGATGGCCGAGCAGGCCAATCTCGGCAAGTCGCGCTTTCTCGCCGCCGCCAGCCATGACCTGCGCCAGCCGCTGCAGACCCTCACCCTGCTGCGCGGGATCCTGGCGAAGAGGATCAAGGACCGCAGCGGCTCCCGGCTGGTCGCCAAGTTCGAGGAGACGCTCAGCGCGATGTCGGGCATGCTGAATACGCTGCTCGACATCAACCAGCTCGAGGCGGGGATCGTGCGGCCGGAAATCACCGAGTTTCCGATCGGCACGCTGCTCGACCGCCTTAGAACCGAATTCGCCTACCACGTGACGACGAAGCAGCTCGGCTGGCGGGTGGTCGCGAGCAGCCTCGAGGTCCGCAGCGATCCCCGCCTGCTCGAACAGATGCTGCGCAATCTGCTCGCCAATGCGGTCAAATATACCGAGCGCGGCAGGATCCTGCTCGGCTGCCGCCGGCGCGGCGACAGGTTGCGCGTCGAGGTATGGGACACCGGGATCGGCATTCCCGCCGGGCAATTGAAGAGGATTTTTGAGGAATTTCATCAGCTCGACAACGCCGCCCGCGAGCGCAGTCGCGGGGTCGGCCTTGGTCTTTCGATCGTACAACGCATCTGCGATCTGCTGGGCCATGCCATCGACGTGCGCTCGCGGCCGGGCCGCGGGTCGGTCTTTGCCATCGAGGTGCCGCTCGCCGCGACCCGGCGGCGCCTGCCGGGCAGAGCGGAGGGAACGGACGCCATCGCCGGCCCGACCGGCGTAATCCTGATCATCGAGGATGATCCCGCGGTGCGCGAGATGCTCGAGATCCTGTTCGAGGGAGAGGGGCATCGGGCGATCGCCGGCGCCGGCGCGAATGCGGCGCTCGCCCTGGCGGCGCGCGGAGCGGTGCGGCCGGACGTCATCGTCGCCGACTACAACCTGCCGGGGGATTTGACCGGCGCCGAGGTCGTCGCGCGGCTGCGCCAATCGCTGCGTTACGAAATACCGGCGATCATTCTGACCGGCGACATTTCGAGCGATACCCTGCGCAAGATCGCCGAGGCGGGCTGCCTGCATCTCAGCAAGCCGGCCGAGCCGGAAATGCTGACGCTGAGAATCCAGGAGCTGCTCGCCGTCAGGCGGCGGCCGGCGGCCGGCGACAACCGGCGTGAGGCGATCGCAGCGGCGGCGGCGCCCCGTTCCACCGTGTTCGTCGTCGACGACGACCGCGGCGTGTGCGAGGAGATGCGGGAACTGCTGCAGGAGCACGGTCACAGGGTCGAGACCTATGTCAGCGGCGAGGCCTTCCTCGCGGCCGACCGGCCGGGCCGGGAAGGGTGCTTGGTGGTCGATGCCCTGATGCCGGGCATCGGCGGGATCGCATTGCTCGAGCGGCTCGCGGCGGAGAACCGCAACCTGCCGGCCATCATGCTGACCGGCCACGGCGATGTCGCGATGGCGGTCCGGGCGATGAAGGCCGGCGCCGCCGATTTCCTCGAAAAGCCGGTTCGCCCTGACGAGCTGTTGGCGGGCATCGAACGCGCCTTCGAGCGCAGCCGGGATGCGGCCAAGCTGTCCGCTTGGCGCAAGACGGCGGCCGAGCGTATCGCCCACCTGACGGCGCGCGAACGCGAGGTCATGGACCGGGTCGTCAAGGGGCATCCGAACAAGATCATCGCCCACGACCTCGGCATCAGCCAGCGCACAGTCGAGAACCATCGCGCCGCCGTCATGAAGCGGACCGGCGCGGCCACGCTTGCCGATCTGATCCGTCTGGTCATGGCGGCGCAGGAGGGCGCGCCGGCGGCCTGATGGTAATCCGCCCGCAAGGCGGGCCTCCCCCGGCCGGGTGCCGGTGCGGAAACCCCCCGGCGGCGCGTGCGGCGCCCCTGCGCCTCATGCCGGCGGCGCACAAAGGCGCTCTGCGAGCGCCAGCGCATCCGCGATCGCCGCGCCGGCGGCGGTGTTGTTGAAAATGCACCAGAGGGGAGCGTCGGGCCTGCCGATCGCCATCAGCCGATCGGCCAGCTCCGCGATCCGGGCCGCCCCGTATTGCGAATAATAGAGGCGCGGGGAACCGTGCAGCCGGAAATAGCACAGATCCTCCCATCCGCCCGGATCGGCAGCAGCGGCGACAATCGCCGGGTCGGCGGCGACGCGCCCGATATGGTAATGCGCCAGCAGGGCGTCGGCATCGGCGGCGAACCAGCTCGGATGGCGCGGCTCGCATACGACCGCGCCGGCAAAGCGCGCCCGCAGGGCGGCGAGGAACGCGCCGGCCCGCGCTTCGTCAAAGCGCAGCCCCGGCGGCAGCTGGAACAGCAGCGGCCCGAGCTTGTGCCCAAGGCCGGCGACCTGCGCCAGAAATGTCTCCAGCGCAGCCTCCACTGCCTCCAAGCGCAGGCGATGGGTGATCTCCCGCGGCGCCTTGACGGCAAACGCAAAACCCTCCGGCACCGCGGCCGCCCAGCGCGCGTAGGTGGGCCGTTGATGCGGGCGGTAGAAGGAGGAATTGATCTCGACCGCCGCGAAGCGGCGGGCGTAGCGTTCGAGATGGCTTCCCGGTCCCGGGAATAAGGCCGCATGCTGGCGCGGGATCGTCCATCCGGCGCAGCCGATGCGCATTTTCGCGGCGGGCGGAGAGGGCACGGGCATCCTTGCGGTGCCGGGATCGGGAGGGCGGCTGCGGGGCGCCGCCACGGCGCGATTATCGATCACGAGCGGAGGGAGAGCGATGGGCAAGCTGGACGGACAGGTGGCGCTTGTAACCGGCGCGGCGCGCGGGCTCGGGCGGGCCTATGCCAAGCGGCTGGCCGCTCTGGGAGCCAAGGTCGCGGTCGCCGACATCGATCTGCACTCCTATCGGGAATTCGCCGCCGAGGCCGCGGACATGACCGGCGCCGACACCGCCGCCGAGATTGTCGCGATGGGCGGCAGCGCCCTCGGCATCACGGTTGATGTCTGCGATCCGCAGGCGGTCGCCGCAATGGTCGCGCGCGTCGTCGAGGAATGGGGGCGCATCGATGTGCTCGTCGCCAATGCCGGCGGCGGCCGCGGCCGGCCCGTCGACACCAAGGCCAGCACGCTCGACCCGGCCTTGTTGCAGCTGGTCACGGCGATGAACCTGTTCGGCACCGTCTATACCTGCAACGCGGTCGCCCCGGTCATGAAGCGGCAGCGCCGCGGCAAGATCATCACGGTCAGCTCGGTGGCCGGGCGGGCCCCCGCCGCCGATGGCGGCTACGCCCATTACGGCGCGGCCAAGGCGGCGATCGCCCATTACACGCGCTATCTCGCCCAGGATCTCGGCCCGTTCGGCATCACCGCGAACTGCATCGCCCCTGGAGTCATCACGACCGGGCGGATCATGGAGACGGTCATCCCCGGCAGCGGCCGGAGCCGGCGCGATCGCACCGCGCTGGTGGCGCTGCGGCGCCTCGGTACGGTCGAGGATTGCGCCAAGGTCGTCGAGTTTCTCGCCACCGACCTGTCCGACTATGTGACCGGGGCGGTCATCCCGGTCGATGGCGGGCTGGTGCGCGGCTAGCCGCGGCAACCGTGCCCGCCCAGAAGCGGACCCCCATCCGGGGGACCACTCGGACCAGTTTCTTAATTGGAAGCTCGGGCCGCTCCGACCTCCTCGTCCGGTTGCCGAGCACCCGACGCGGTCGCTGGGCATTGATGCCAAAGCGGGCGGCGCCAGGCGGCGCGCGAGCGGATTATCCCCGTTCCGGCCGCATGACACTGAAGCTCGACGAGAATCTGAGTCGCAGCGTTGCCAAGCTGTGCCGCGTCGCCGGGCACGACGTGGCGAGGGTCCGCGATCACGGTCTGCATGGCGCGCCGGAAAAAACTCTTCGACATCTCGGCGCGGGAAGGCCTGGTCCTCATAACGCTCGATCGCGATCTCGGCCAAGTACTCCGCTTCCCGCCCGAGAAAAGCGCCGGGATCGTCGTCATCGAGCTCGGCCCGCGGGCGGGGCACCGAAGTCTGCTCGATCGGACGCGCGAGTTCCTGGCGATGCTCCGGACACATTCGCCAGAGCGCGCGCTTTCGCCGACCAGCCGCGCGCGGCTGGCGGGCGCCGAGCAGAAGGCGGTCAGGACGACCGCCTGCGATTCGCAGCTCAATATAACGAGCCCCGGCTTGCGCTTTCATCGGTTCGACCGCGCGCGATCCGAATTTCTGGTTGGTGCGGGTCAGCGACGATATCCGGCCGATGCGAGAAGCCGCGCGCCAAGATCGGCGAATTGATCGGGGAGCGCGATCTTTTAGCCAGGAGGCCCGGAAGATGAGCGCTCCGGACCCCATGCGCTCATTGAGCGTGAGGATGAGCGGCTCTCGCTCCCGCGCGCTTCGGGCTGCAGGTGATGAGGCCTTCCGCCCGGCGCGCGCTCACCGTCGAATTTCTACCACAAGCGCGGCCGCTGCCACGGCTCCGACCAAGAAACCGGTCCCTGTGGTCCTGCGAATGGGGTCCGCTTCACTTCGCAAAAGGCTGGTGCCCAGGGGCTGAATCGAACAGCCGACACACGGATTTTCAGTCCGTTGCTCTACCAACTGAGCTACCTGGGCCCGCCGCCGCGCAGATATAGAGAAGCGGCGCCGGCCTGTCCAGCCTGCACCCCTCAATCGAACAGGATCACGCCGCGCGCCACTTCGCCCGCCAGCATCAGGCGGAAGCCCTCGTTGATCTCTTCGAAGTGGTAGGTGCGGCTGATCAGGGTGTCGAGATCGATCCGCTTCGCCATGTCGAGATCGGCGAGGATCGGAAAATCGATGCTCGGGACGACCGAGCCGTAATAGGTGCCGCTGACCGTCTTTTCGCCATAGACCATCTGCGCGGGGTTGATCGGCGCCCGCGTCGCAAAGGCGGGAATGCCGACCAGCACGGCACGCCCGCCCGGCGCGGTCGCCTCGATCGCCTGCAACGCCGTCGCCTCGCCGCCGATCGCATCGAAGGCGGTGTCGGCGCCAAGGCCGCCGGTCAGCCGGCGCACCTCCTCGACGACGTCGGCGCGGCGCGCATTGACGGTATGGGTGGCGCCGAATTTGCGGGCGAGGTCGAGCTTGTTGTCCAACAGGTCGCAGGCGATGATCGGGTCCGCCCCGGCAAGGCGGGCCCCCTGCACGACATTGAGGCCGACCCCGCCGCAACCGACGACGAAGACGCTCGTTCCCGCCGCGACGCGGGCATGGCGGATGACCGCGCCGATGCCGGTCGCGACGCTGCAGCCGATAATCGCGGCGTGGGCGAAGGGCAGGTCGTCGCGGATCTTGACGAGCTGTTCGGCCGGGCACACGACCTCTTCGGCAAAGGTGCCAAGGCGCGCCATCTGATTGACCGGCTCGCCGTTGAGCCTGAGGCGCGCGCCGCCGTCATGCATGCGCCAGCGCGGCGTATCGTTGTGCCCGATGCACAGGACCGTGCGGCCCGCGGCGCAATAGCGGCAATGGCCGCAATGCGGCCGGAACGAGAAGATGACGTGGTCGCCGGGCTTGACATTCCCGACCCCGGCCCCGGTCTCGACGACAATGCCGGCGGCCTCGTGCCCCAGCACCATCGGCAATGGCAGCGGCCAGTCGCCGTTGATGATATGCCAGTCGCTCATGCAGATGCCGGCGGCTTTGACCCTGACCCGCGCCTCGCCGGCTTGCGGCCCCTGCTGTTCGAGATCGAGGATTTCGAGCGGCCTGTTGACCGCGGTCAGTACGGCGGCGCGCATCGCCCACCTCCTTTGTTCCGCAAAACCCACCCTGGCATCGCCGCCGCGCCGCCGCAAGCCCCGGCCGGCGCGGCCGGATCGGCAGCCCGCGCCGCCTCCCCTTTCCGCGCATGCGCAGCGGAGTTTATCCGCAAAGGGCGGGGCGGGCTATCCGACGCTGCCGTCGCCGGCGCGGCGCAAGACCCGGCCCGGCAGGGCTCCGGTATGGGCGGCGTCGGCGACAACGACGACGCCGTTGACGATGACCGTCGTGCGCGCGCCGCTCGGATATTGGTGCGGGTCCTCGTAGCTGGCGCGGTCGCGGAAATCCTCGGGATCAAAGATCGCGATGTCGGCGCAAAAGCCTTCCCTGAGAAGCCCGCGATCCTTGAGCTTCAGCGCCTGCGCCGTGGCTCCGGTCATCTTGCGGATCGCCGCCTCCAGCGGCAGCAGCCCTTCCTCCCTCACATAGCGGCTGATGATGCGCGGAAACGTCCCGTAAAAGCGCGGATGCGGCAGGCCCTGGCCGACGACGCCGTAGGGGGCGACCGCGTTGCCGTCCGAGCCGACCAGCGCCTCGGGCGCGCGCACGATCGTCCTGATGTCGTCCTCGCCGATCGCGGTGATCAGCACGCGCGTCGCCCCCTTGTCGGCGATCAGATAGTCGCACAGCACGTCGAGCGGATCGGCGCCGCGTTCGGCAGCGAGCGCGGCGAGCGTTTTGCCCGCATGCTGCGGCAGATGCGGCGAGATCGAAATCTGCACGCATTCCCAGGACGGGATGCGGCCCCAATTGTTGAGGCCGCGCTCGGCGATCTCGGCGCGGATGCGCGCCCGCGCCGCCGGCTCGGCCAAGCGCGCCAGCATCGCCTCGCCGCCGCCGACCTGCACCCAGGGCGGCAGCAGATTTTTGAGCGGATTGGCGCCGGCCGCATAGGGATAGGCGTCGCAATCGATGGCGCAGCCCTGCGCCCGCGCCTCGGCGAGCATCTGCAGGATCGTTCCGGCCTTGCCCCAATTGTCGAGCCCTGAACATTTCAGATGCACGAGCTCGACATGCACGCGCGTGGCGCGGGCGAAGGCGATCGCTTCGGCGACGCTGTCGAGGATCTGGTTCGATTCGTCGCGCACATGGGTGAAATAGGCGGCGTTGTGGCGCCGCAATACGGCGCCGAAGGCCAGCATCTCGGCGGCGTCGGCAAAGCTGCCGGGCGGCGTGAACAGGCCCGAAGAGAGGCCGAGCGCGCCCGCCGCCAGCCCCTCTTCGAGCAGCGCGATCATCTCGGCAAGTTCGGCCGGGCGCGGCCGGCGATCCTCGAGCCCCATCACCATCAGCCGCAGCGTGTTGTGGCCGACCAGCATGCCGGTATTGACCGCAACCCGGGGAAAAGTGTCGAGATATTCGGGAAAGCGCATCTCGCGGAACGGCAGCCACGGCGCCCCGCCGCTCAGGTAATCGGCGAGCAGGCCGGCCTTGCCCGGCAGCACCGGCGCCACCGAAAACCCGCAATGGCCGATGATCTCGGTGGTGACGCCCTGGCGCACCTTGCTCTCGGCCTTCGGGTTGATCGGCAGGGTGAAGTCCGAATGGGTCTTGATGTCGATAAAGCCCGGGCTGACCACCAGCCCCTCGGCGGCGATGACCCGCCGCGCCTCGCCCACAAGCCCGCTGCCGATGGCGGCGATGCGGCCCCCGCGCACGGCCACGTCGGCGACCGTGCCGGGGCGGCCGCTGCCGTCGATGACGAGCCCGCCGCGGATCAGAATGTCCCAGTCCAATTCTCCCTCCCTCCTGCGGTGCGGCCGGCGCCGATTCCTCGCCCGCCCGCCGCAAAGCCTATATGATCGGGGCGGCAATGAGGTCGAGGAAAAGGGGGTTTTTGATGAGCGACCAGGACCGGGCGGAGGCCAAAAAGCCGCGGCTCGTCGGCATCAACCACGTCGCCCTCGAAGTCGGCAATGTCGAGGAGGCGCTCGAATTCTACGGCAAGATCTTCGATTTCAAATTGCGCGGCAAGCGGCCGGGCAACGGCTTCATCGATATGGGAGACCAGTTCATCAATCTGATGGAAAGCCCGACCGTGCACGAGGACGAGCGCCGGCATTTCGGCCTCGTCGTCGACGACCGCTCGCGCGTCAGGGAACGCGCTGCGGCGGCCGGGGCGCGGCTGTTGCCGGGGCCGTTTCTGCGCTTTCTCGACCCCTGGGGCAACCGCATCGAGGTCGTCGAATACCGCGACATCCAGTTCACGAAGGCCCCCCACGTGTTGCGCGGCATGGGTCTTGATCTCGACAAAAGCGAGCGCGCGCGCAAGGAGCTGGCCGACAAGGGCCTGGCGCCCTGAAGAGGGGCGTGGCCGCGGCCCCGTCCGCATTCCGGGCATGCGCCGCGCAAAAGCCATCGCCCGGGGGCGTGCACGGCCCTTTCCGTTGGCGTAAGGTTGGGAGGCCGGGATCGGCGGGCTTGCCGGAAGGGAGGAACGGTCATGGCGAAGGGGCAATTGATCGCGGCGTTCGATTTCTCGAGCGTCGCCGAAGACGAGTTTCACGACTGGTATGATCTCGAACATCTGCCGGAGCGCCAGCGCGTGCCCGGCTTCTTGCAGTGCGAGCGCTGGATCGGCGCGCAAAACCCAAAGGAATCGGTCGCGCTCTACGATCTCGAGAACCTCGCCGTATTGCAGAGCCCGGCCTATCGCGCGATCAGCGGCGACAACCTGTCGCCGTGGTCAAAGCGGATCACGGCGAAATGCCGGCGCCTGCTGCGCTTTGAAGGCGAGCAGATCCTGCCCGGCGAGGCCCTCGCGCCGGCGGCGGCCGATGGTCTCCTGCTGGTCGGAATGACCCCGCCGGCGGCGTTCGAGCGGGAGTTCAACGCCTGGTATGACACCGAGCACGTCCCGGCGCTGGCCCGCGTGCCGGGGGTGCTGTGCGCGCGCCGCTTCAAAAGCGCCGGCGGCGGCGACCCCCGCTATGTCGCCCTCTACCATCTGACGGGCCCGCAGGTGGTCGAGAGCGCGGCCTGGAAGCAGGCGAGCGAGTCGACGCCGATGCCGGCGCATATCCGGCCGCAGATCACCGGCCGCATCCGGCTCGTCTGCCGCAAATACCGGCGCGGGGCGTGAGCGCGGCCTAAAACCCGGTCCGGGCGGCGGCGGGGAGGCCACGATGCGCTATGAGCTTTATTATTGGGGCGGCATCCAGGGCCGCGGCGAGTTCGTGCGCCTTGCGCTCGAAGAGGCCGGCGCCGACTACGTCGACGTCGCACGCCAGGACGAGGGCGCGATGCTGCGCTTGCTTGACGGCGAGGAGGTCCCCCGCCCGCCCTTCGCGCCGCCTTTCCTGCGGGCGGGACGGCTGCTGATCGGACAGAGCGCCAACATCCTGCTCTATCTGGGCGCCCGGCTCGGCCTTGCGCCCGCCTCCGAGAGCGGGCGGCTGTGGGCGCATCAATTGCAGCTGACGATCGCCGATCTCGTCGACGAGGTGCACGACACCCACCATCCGATCGCCTCAAGCCTTTATTACGAGGAGCAGAAGCCGGAGGCGCGGCGCCGCGCCGCCGACTTCCGGCAACGGCGGATCCCGAAATATCTCGGCTATTTCGAGCGGGTGCTGGCGCGCAACCCGCAGGGCGATCGGCATCTGGTCGGCGCCAGCCTCTGCTATCCGGATCTGTCGCTGTTCCAGATCGTCGAGGGTCTGCGCTATGCCTTCCCCAACACGATGGCGCAGCAGCAACGGGCGTATCCGCGGGTGATCGCGCTGCACGATCGGGTCGCCGCCCGCCCGCGCATCGCCGCCTATCTCGCCTCCCCGCGCCGCCTCCCGTTCAACGAAGCCGGCATTTTTCGCCATTATCCGGAGCTCGAGGCGGAGGGTTGAGAACGCGATAGAGGAGGAGCGGCATGGAACGGACGGAACGGCGCGCGGCCCTGGTGACCGGCGCCTCCTACGGCATCGGCGCGGCGATTGCGCGCGGGCTCGCCGCCGACGGTTTCGACGTCGCGGTCACCGATCTCGACACCGCCGATCTCGCCGCGACAGTGGCGGCGATCGCCGCGGCCGGCGCCAAGGCGCAGGCGATCGCGCTCGATCTGAGGCGGCAGGAGATGATCGAAGCGGCACTCGCCGAGGCCGTCGCCGCCTTCGGCCGGCTCGACGTGCTGGTCAACAACGCCGGCGTACCGCTGTCGAAACCCGCGCTCGAAACCTCCCGCAAGGAATGGGAGGAGGTGCTGGCGGTCAACCTGACCGGAACGTTCTTCATGAGCCGGGAAATGGGCCGGCATCTGGTCGCCGCGCGGCGGCCGGGCGCGATCATCAGCATCGCCTCGACGCACGGCGCCGTCGGCTTTCCGGGGGCGGCGGCCTACGGTGTCGCCAAGGCCGGGGTCAGCCATATGACGCGGGTGCTGGCGATCGAATGGGCGCCCTACGGGATTCGCGTCAATGCGGTGGCGCCGGGGACGACCGAGACGCCGTCGCGCGCGCCGCTGCTCGCCGATCCCGAGCGGCGCGCGACGATGCTGAACCGCATCCCGCTGAAACGCTTCGGCACGGCCGAGGAAATGGCCGCCGCCGTGCGCTATCTCGCCAGCCCCGCGGCCGCCTACATCACCGGCCAGACATTGCTCGTCGACGGCGGCCTGACGGCCTATTGAGCCGCCGGACGCCGGCGGCGGGACCGGCTCTGCCGCGAGAGAGGAGAACGGCGATGGATGTCGGCATTCAGATGGTTTTCTCCAGCTACGGCTGGCGGGGTATCAGCGATGCGCAGGTGTGGGACGAAGAGTTGCGCCTGGCCCGGCTCGCCGACGAGCTCGGTTTCGACGTGCTGTGGGCGGTCGAGCATCACTTCTTTGATTATTCCTTCTGCCCCGACAATCTGCAATTGATGAGCTATCTCGCCGGGTTGTGCAGTCATGCCGAACTCGGCACCGCGGCGGTGATCCTGCCGTGGCATGACCCGCTGCGGGTTGCCGAACAGGTGGCGGTGCTCGATCATCTCGCCCGCGGCCGCTTCCGCTTCGGCATCGGGCGCGGCTTGGCGCGGCGCGAGTTTGCCGCCTTCCGCACGAGCATGGACGAGTCGCGCGAGCGCTTCGACGAGGCGGCGGCGATGATCCTCGCAGCGCTGCGCACCGGCTATATCGAAGGCAACGGCAAATATTACCGGCAGCCCCGCATCGCCATCCGGCCGCGCCCGGAGCGCAGCTTTGACGGCCGCCTCTACGCCGTCGCCTCCAGCGAGGATTCGGTCGCGGCGGCGGCGCGGCTGAAAGCGCGCATGGTCATGTTCGCGGACCGCCCGTGGCCGATGCGCCTAGCCCAGATCGCGCGTCACCGCGAACTGTTCCGCCAGTTTCACAATGAAGAGGCGCCGCCGTTCCTGATCGCCGATTTCTGCCTGTGCACGCCGAGGATGGACGGGGCCGCCGAGCTCGCGCGCCGCTATATGGGCGCATTCGTCGACAGCAATCTCGAACATTACGAGCTCCTCTCCGGCCATTTCGCCACGATCAAGGGCTATGACGCCTACGCCCGCAAGGCCGAGCTGGCGCGCGAGAGCGGGCGCGATGGCATCGTCGAGGCGTTTTTGCGCGCCGCGGTATGGGGCACCCCCGAGCGGATCCTGCGCGAACTCGAAGCGCGGCGGGCGGCGGTCGGCGCGTTCGAGCTGTGCACGTCGTTCCGCTACGGCGGCATCCCCTATGAGCTGGCCGAACGCTCGCTGCGGCTTTACGCCAAGGAGGTGCTGCCGGTGCTCAAATCCTGGCAGCCGAGGCCGGAGCAGGCGACGGCGGCCAAGTGATTAGGGCATCGGCGCCCTTTATCGGCGGTCCGCCGCGCCCGCCGGAATTGCTGCCCGCGGCAACCCCGGCGGCCGAGACGGGTTCCCGTCGGCGGCTCAGGCCGCGGGATCCGGCTCCTCCATAGAGAAAACGACGACGGCGCCGGTCAGTTCGGGCGGTTGCGGCACCAGGCTGGTGCGGCTCTCGTCGTTCCAGCGGGCGATCCTGACGACGTTCCCGGTGGGATCGCCGGCTGCGTTGGGTTCGCCCGGCTCGACGATGTGAAGCCCGCTGCCGTCGAGAAAAAAGGTGTGGTCGCCGAAGACCTGGTTCAGCTGCGGCATGGCCGGATGCTGATCCGGGATCGGGTCGGCCTGCAATTGGTCGGCGGCCTGCTCGACCAGTACGGAATTCAGTCTCATCGCGCACTCCTTGCCTTCGAGGGAGCCCCCGGTCGGGCCCCGATTCGCTTGGGTCCGGGACGCGGGGCCGAGGCCTCACGCCATGATGCAGGGCCGCGACCTCCCACCGCGAAGGTGGTCACGCGAGACGGCCGGTGATCGGCCTGCCCTATTGAACTGGGCCGGAGGCCGCTCAACGTCAAGCATACGCCGGGCCGCCGCGACCGGCGGCCGGCCCTTTGTCTGCGGGATCGGTTGCGGGCGAGCGCCGCTGGCGCCGCCGTTCCGGCTCAGACGGGAACCTCGGGCGAGGACGCCCGCGGGACCGGCGCCAGCTCGATGTCGGAAACCAGCACCTTGCCCTTGGTTTCCGGGCCGAGCAGCAACGCGATGATGAACACGATCTCGCTGACGATCGTCACCACCAGCATCGGCACCGCAAAACCGAGCGGCTCGCTGGCCGCCCAGGCGGCCAGCGCCGGCCCGACAAGGCCGCCCCAAATGGCGCCCTGGTGATAGCAGAAGCCGGCGGCGGTCGCGCGCACCTCGGTCGGGAAGCGCTCGTTCAAATAGCTTGGGTTCTGCCCGTATACGGCGCCGGCGAAAAAGCCCTGGATCACGAAGGCGACGACCAATGCCGGATAGCTGGTCGTGAAAAAGCCGAGATAGAACGGCGTGACCAGGATGCCGATCGCCGCCGGGATGATCATCGCCCAGCGCCGGCCGAGCTTGTCGGCGACCCAGCCCCAGGCGCAGTTCGACACGAACAGCATCGCGTTGGAGAGGGCGAGCGGCAGGGCCACCAGACCGGGGCTGAAGTGCAGATCCTTCTGCAGATGGGTCGGGAACAGGCCGAAGATCGTGTAATAGGCGACAAAACCGCTGCCCATCCACAGGCAGGCCGTCAGCGTGTTGCCGAGCACGCGCAGCCGGAAGATCTCGAGCAGCGGCAGGCGGAATTCCCGGCCCTGCCGGCGCTGCTTCTCGCGGTTCTCCCGCCAGACCTCGGGCTCTTTGATGAATTTGCGGATATAGAGGACGACGAGGGCGGGCAGGATGCCGATCCACAGCATGCCGCGCCAGCCGATCGCGTTGAACAGCAGCCCATAGGCCGCGCTTGACAGCAGAAAGCCGAGCCCCCACGAGCCCTGCAAGACCCCGCTCATGAAGCCGCGCGAGCGCGCCGGCCAGGATTCCATCGCCAGCGCCGCCCCGGCCGGCCATTCCGCGCCCATGCCGATGCCCAAGAGGGCGCGGAACAGGAACAAGAACCAGAAGGCGGGGGCAAAGCCGGCGATGAAATTGCAGAGCGAATACCACAGGATCGAGATCATCAGCGGGATCTTGCGCCCGACCCGATCGGCAAGCCAGCCGGATGCCGTCGCGCCGAGCAAGCGCATCCACAATGTGATCGTGAACACGAAGGTCACATCGACCAGCGGCACGTTAAACGATTTCGCGATCGGCACCATAATCAGCAGGAAGATCGTGAAATCGAAGGCGTCCAGCATCCAGCCGAGCCAGGCGGCGGTCCAGGCCAGCCACTGGTCGCGCGTCGGCTCCCGCCACCAGGGGATGGTCTTGTCCGGGTTCGCGGCAAGCGTCGCCATGATGCTTTTCCTCCCTCCATCAATCGCCCGGCAAGGCATGCTCTCACAGAATATGAGCAATGCAGCAAATTCTATTGAAGTTCAAGAGTTTTCCGATCGGGGTCGGCGCGGGCAAGGACAAGGCCCATCGCCGCGATTCTCGCTGCGAGAAGCGGGCGCAGGGACCGCGCCGGCATGCCGCGGACAGCGAAGCCCCTCCCGGCCCTCCGGCCGGGAGGGGCTTGGCATCGCAGCCCCGCTTTCGAACAGCCGGGCGGCGCCGCGCGCTCAGGCCAGCACGACCTCGGCCACCAGTTCCTTGCCCCTGGTCTCCGGCCCGGCCAGCAGCGCGGCGATAAAGCTAACAAGCCCGACCGTCGTGCCGATCAGCATCGGGATCGCGAAGCCGGTATGCCAAGTGCCGGCGAGAGTGGCCAGAACCGGCGCCGTCAGGCCGCCGAAGATGGCGCCCTGATGGTAGCAGAAGCCGGCGGCCGTCGCGCGCACCTCGGTCGGGAACCGTTCAGACAGGTAGCTCGCGTTTCCGCTGTAGATGCCGCCGCCGGCAAAAGCCCCCTGTAGCCCGTAAAAAATGACTATCATCGTATAATTGTGCGTCAACAGATAATACCGTTTCGATCTCATGGTGACGTAATGTTGTGGAGAGCATTGATCCACCAAGGATAGCCGGTGAGCCGAGCCAGCTTGGCGGGATCGTCCCAATAGGGCTGCAGGGTCTCGGTCAGCATCTGCT
>Ga0209061_1001479_pt1 | contig 38600 bp, 34 predicted proteins | sample Coa_R1_10_FD_187157 | JGI IMG/M metagenome (GOLD analysis project Ga0209061, IMG submission 187157) | Surface soil microbial communities from Centralia Pennsylvania, which are recovering from an underground coalmine fire - Coalmine... | ecosystem: Environmental > Terrestrial > Soil >... | reverse complement strand
AGGTGGGATTCGAACCCACACGGGGTCGCCCCCAACGGTTTTTGAGACCGCCGCGTCTACCGTTCCGCCACTTCGGCAACACGATGCTAGATTATACGGCTTCCGATGCCCCTCTGTCAATCGGGTATGCATCCAGAGAGAGGCCTCGGCGCTACCGAACTACCGGCGCCTCAACCGTTGTTCAACCCGTACCCAAATAGGGAGTATGGCTGTAGAGGTAGGCCTTGTGCCTACGACTCCCCTACGGACTCTCCTGATGGGCGTTCCACACTGTCAACAGTCGGCAACCCTATCGGCTAACTTTCCAAATGTTTACCTCTACCGAACGACGCAGGTCGCTCTCCTCCGGTCGAATAGCCCCAACCTCATACGTCTCCCAATCTATGCGCCAGCCTCTTCGTTCTAGATAGGCCATCATCTCTAAGGCCGCATCTCGCCCCGGATCGGCCAGCACCACCAAACCACCCGGCGCGAGGCTGCACCGAAAAATGGCCTCTAAGTCCGCATGAAAATGCCTGTCGTAGAGAATATCCGCCCCAATAACATGCTCAAAACGCTCCTCACAACGCCATTCCCTCCAATCCGCCAGAAAACGGGTTATTCCGCCGGTATGGTTCCGCTCCGCGTTGGCCTGCGCTAAAAGCAGCGCCTCCGCCAGGTGATCGGTCTGAAACACCTTCGCTCCAACCCTACTGGCCACCAGCCCCGGCAGCCCGGCACCGGCGCCAAGCTCCAACAGCCGGCTGTTCTCAACAAGTCCCGCATGGGTCGCTATCCACTTGGCCAAAGCAACCGCCGACTCCCAAAGCATAAGCCCAAACGGAAACTGCTCGAACTCCTCCAACCTATCCGCAAGAACAACCTGGTTTTGAACCGCCATGATCTCCCACGTGGTTTCCCCGATGCCCAGAGAGTACCGTTCGAGAGGCAGAGATGAAAGGCAGACAGAGCGCATTCAACAGCCCGACCCTACGCCTCAACCGATTGAAGCCGGAATAAGGCCAACTCGGCCGGACAACGGTAGCGCATCGGATAGCCGGTTACCCCAATGCCACGGCTTACATACAGCCGAGCACGCCCGTTCTCATACCACCCTGCTACCTGCCGACAACCCAAATGGAAACGGCAAACCATGGCCGGAGTGGGAAACGGCAGACATATCTGCCCCCCATGCGTGTGCCCTGAAAGAATCAAAGCCTCCCGATCCGGAATCAGCTCAATGAGCCGAGGGTTGTGCGACAACACCACAGGCATCACCGTGGTGGGAACCTCTACAAAAGCCCGTGCAACATCCGGCTGCCCCTCATGCAGATCGTCCACCCCAACAAGCCAAAGCCCGGAGGGTGTGCAAAGGCTTTCGTTATAAAGCAGTTTAATGTGCGCCGCCTCCAGGTGTCTCCTTACGCCCACTATCCCCCCACGGTGGTCATGGTTGCCAAAAACCGCGTAGATTCCTAACGGCGCTCTGAGACGACAAAGCAGTTCCGTCAAAGGATAGTTGCGCGCCGTGTGACTATCGTCAATATAGTCGCCGGTCAGCAACAGCATGTCCGGGCATATCTTCTCCAGATAGTCCCAAACGACCTCAAAAACCGCATCCGTGTTCCCAAAACCGGCATGAAGGTCGGTGATCTGGGCTACCAAAGCCCCCTCTAACTCCGCCGGCAAGCCTCGCACAGCAAGCAGATTTTCCGAAACCTCAATGGTATAGGGGAAGCGCTGCCCACAATCCACCGAAAACACAGCACGAGGCGGAAAACGCCGGCCCTGAGGAGAAGCCTTTCTCAATCTCCCCCTCCCGAACCCCCGTAGTGCGGCACCGGGCTCGAGTTCGTATTGCTTGTAGAAGACATCGCGTGAAGTTGGTTAAGCTCCTGCTGTGCCTCCTCCCCTTCAGGGAACCCGTCCCCCTTGGCCACTGCGTCCTCCAGCTTCCTCTCTGCTCCATACCGATCGCCTTGCAGAATCAACTGCTGAGCATCATGAATGTCCTGCTGCGCCTCCTGCCGACGTTGGGCAAAAAAATCGGCGCTGCTTGATGAAAGGGTACCGGGCAGTGGAGCGGTATTGGTGGAGAGCGTGGAGGGCGGCTGCACATTCCCCGATGGATTTTGTTGGGCGAGCTGGCTTTCCAGCGAGGCCTCCTGAGTGCGCCCTTCCGAACGAAGCAGTTCACTTAACTCCTGACGCGCTGTGGCATAGTCTGGGACGTACTTCAGGGCCGCCTCATAGTCCTCTTCCGCCGTTTGACGGTCGTGGTGCTCCAAAGCCTGCCGTGCTAGCTGCACATAGGTATAGGCGAGGTCTGTCTGGATAAGGTTTTTTTGTGAAGCATCCGTGGCCATTTTAAGCGCTTTGAGAAAGCTTTGCAGAGCAGCGGAGTAGTTTTTCTGGGTATAGGCCTGGTTGCCCTCACCGAGGATGCGCTGCACGAGTTGCCGATTCTGCTGCTGCTGGTAGTTCTGATAGGCCTTCAAAAAGAAGATCACCCCCAATGCCAGCAACACGCCGAGCGCAATGGCCACAAAAGCCCAGCCGAAAAAGGCCACAAGCGCGGGAGGCAAGCTAAAATCGAAGGAGGGGCGTCGCCTTGTGACAGGCCAGTTGGGAGGGTATCCATAAGCAGGCTGCCCGGCGGTCGTGTAGGGAGGTGGCATGGCTTGGCTCAACGACATGCTGCCGGCGGGCGAGACGACGGGAGGAGCCACGGCCATCTGCGAGGGGTCTCCACCCGGGCCTGGTTTTGACCAGCGCCACGGCAACCCACTGCTGCCATAGCTGACGTTCGGGCTATTCGACGGCATGGGCATCATTGCGCCGTGGGTAGAGGGAGGGGGTAGCGGTGTCGGCACTTGGGTGGGGTAAGGTGTGGGGTAGTAAGAACCGGTTGTTTGCGCGCCCATGGCCGGGTTCATGGTGGCCATCTGCAGCGCACGCTGCAACTCCTGGCGCATCTCTTCTGCAGAAGCGGGGCGTAGATTGGGGTTTTTGGAGAGCGCACGCCGTACAACCTGCTCTACCGCGGGGGGGACACCTACCAAGGGAGGCGGATCGGCGTTCATAATGGCGTAGGTAATGCTTACCACGCTATCGCCTACAAACGGTTTGCGCCCCGTGAGCATTTCGTAGAGCACGGCGCCCAGCGAAAAGAGATCGGAGCGATGGTCAATGGCACGCCCCTCGACCTGCTCGGGCGACATGTAGCTTGGGGTTCCAAAAATCTGGCCATCTTTGGTAAGCGCTGGCTCCTCGGTTAAACGCGCGATGCCGAAATCGGTAAGTTTGGCTTTACCACCCGAAATATGGATGTTTTCCGGTTTGATGTCACGGTGAATCACCTGATGTGCGTGCGCATAGGCAAGCGCTTCCAATATCTGACAGGCGATATCCACCGCCTCTTTTACCGGCAGAGCGCCGCGCAGGGCGAGAATATCGCGCAGGCTCTGGCCCTCCAAAAACTCCATGGCGATGTAGTAGTTCCCGTTCTCCTCGCCATAATCGTAAACGGCCACGATATTCGGATGGGAGAGGCGACCTGCCGCCCGCGCTTCGCGGCTAAAGCGTTCCACACGCTCCCTGCGCGCTGCACCCACGAGGTTAGGAGGGATGTTAAGAACCTTGAGAGCCACCCGACGGCCAAGCGTCTCGTCATACGCCTCATAGACGATGTCGTTGCTTCGGGCAATTTCTCGCTTTATTCGGTATTTCCCGCGTATTAAACCGTCAACCACGCCTTGCCTCTCGGGTTCTCTGTCGTTGCATTTCCCCTATATGCCATTATACGCCAAAACCGCATTAAACTTCATGCGTTGCACTTTAAAGGAGGCCGATTTGCAAGGCAATGTCTTTAAGCGTTAACCCTTGGGAAACAGCGCCTGTTTCATGCGCTCGATATCATCGGCCTAGGGTACGGAGATGGCGCCAAGCAGGCGGCAGCCGAGTCGAGCATGCAGTAGGCGCCGTCGCCAGAAAAGGGTTCCGGGTGGGCTTACCTGTTGATTCGTGCAACTCGCTCACCGGCGAACGCTCGGTGACGCCCAGCATCGTACGGAATATGTCGTTCCACTGCTCCTACATCAGTCTGAGGAGGGCGACGATATCGAGGAGCGACGTATCCGTCGTCGTGCCAGGTATGCTCATCCTGCCAGGCCATGACAGGCCTAGAGTTCGTGCTCGACGTAGGGTACCAGCCCTACGAAGAGATCGAGCGCCTTGCCGATGCGTTCGTAGTTGGCGACGGCCACGGGCTAGTTCTCCTCCTTCCTGGCATGGTTCGCTGCCTGTGGTAAGGAAAGCAGACGATCGCGGACTGTTTTCAGCAACCTCTCGCATAACAAATGCGGTTCTTCCACACCGAGTTCCGTCAGCACGCCTTGGACAAGCGGCTGCTTCAGAAACTGGGGTGGTTCGTCTCCTGACCATAATTCCGCTTTCTGCATTTTTTCACGGGCACTTTCCATAAGTTCGGGTGTTGGCTCATTATGAGCAACCTTGTTGCGCAGTTCTCGGATATTCTCTGACGCTTTACCAAACGTTAGCAGGTCGTGTAGATTGAGATAGTGTTCCACGATTTGGATGGCGCATATCGCGCTATCGTCGATCTCATACCAGTCCTCTCCGTCCACTGTCTCTTTCCAAATGAACGGCCGCTTGCGATCTTCATTCTTCTTGGTCTTCGAGAGCGCGGCGTACTTTGCATCGTCACGTTCGCGCACTAGCTCGTTGCGGGGAGGTACATGAAATTTGAATAGGCGCTTGTCCGGATGACGTGATGTTTTCTCTCCAAGGTGGTCCCATAGCGCCGACTCGTAGAATGCCACGGTACCATGTACAGCACGCGGAATGTCTCCTGCACGCAGCGCTAGCTCCACACGAAGAGCGGTACGAACGGCCATCCTCGAATGCTTGAGAACTTCGATATCGCACTCGTTCGCGAGGGGTAGGGAGGCAGCGAAGTCGGCCAGCCAGCGCACGACCTTCGTCCATTCCTGCCCCGGCTGGTTTTCGAGGTAACTCACCGCGCCCCAAGCAGCAAGCAGATTGCCTTTCCGGATCAGCGATAGCGCTTGCCAGCGGGCGCGAATGCCCACTGCGGGGTGGAATTTCTCTTCCACAGCGCGGTCGATCTGGTTGGCGATCGCAGCATCCGGCACTTCTAGCACTGTTACTCTCGCGCCACTGGCCTCTGCATGTAGGCGGGCCAGCTCCTCGATCACCGCGTTCGCTGCCGCCAGTCCGCCGGTTGTTGCCACAATGATCTCCTTAGGCTTCACTTGCTCAACCGCACTCGCGATGGCCCGTGACAGAGAAAGGACGACGCTTCCTCGGACGACAGCATCTGTATCGTTTGTTTGATCCTCAAGCGTTTCCTGATCCTCGAGAAAGGCGTGACGTTGTACGTCGGAAACACCCTTGTCACGTAGCCGTTGATCGAGCACTGCACCTGCATATCGCGGATCGCTGTCGATCGTGCGGCGGGTCTCGAGAATGAGCGCGGCAGAGGGGGGCTCTGCGTCAAAGTAGTTGAGCACCGCGTCGAGTTTCGGCGTACAGAGGCTTAAATCGCCATCGGGCAGCTTTGATGCACGCTGAGTGTCCTTTTGGGCCGGAGCATCCACGACCTTCCATGGGCGCTTCTCAATCTCATCATGGAGCTTCCCGCACGTCTTACTATCGAGTTCTTTTCTAACGCCGTTTACAACCAACTGAACATCGGTCTGACCGGTGGTCATAATGAGTAATTTAGTCATTGCCTACTCCTCTTAGCGATACCGACGCGCACGCGAATGCTGAGCGCGAAGATGTGTGTGGAAGGTGTATATCTGACCATTTCGCCTTGGATAGTCGGCTGCGTCAGGATGCTTGTGCTGATGAATGGCGAGCCACTCATTCTGTGTCACTGTCCTCCGATAATGCTGACTCACCCAGGCAACGAGGTCTGTCACAGGCGTCAGTGCCGGGGTCTTGCTCGCTTCGTCGAGCAGCAGGAGCTGCTTGGCCTTGATACGCACGCTGCCCCAACCGAGCGGACGCGCATAGCCAAGCTTCGAGCAGTAACTATCGGAACGCCTGCCATCCAACAGGTCACGAAACTGATGAGGGCACAAGGCGACCAGGATGGCCGCCAGCTCATTCGGATCAAGATCGCGGAAGCGCAGAGTAAAGCGGAACGTCCGACCCGGCCTCGATGCCTCCAGCGCCAGAGTACTGCGCTCGTTGGCACGATTGGCCTCAGAGTCATCCTTCCACGGCTCGGGCTCGCCCGTATAGGCGTCTTGGCGGTCGAGATAGAACTTGCGACCAGCGAGTTCGCCTGGTTCGTCATACCCTTCAGCATCCCCGTACGTCACCAGTGTTGCCTGATCCCAAGGGCGGGGGTCGGGATGGTAAGGCTGTTTCAAGTAGAACTCAACCGCGCTCGGCCGCGGCATGCCCAGCTCTTTAAGGAAGGTTGGCGGCAGAAAGCGCTGCTCATCGCTTTCGCCGTCGCCTACAACCTCCAGGGCGGCGTTGATCGAGACGCGGCCCATAAGCTGTGCGTAATCGTCCTTGCCGATCCCCCTGGCTGCCTTCATTGTCGCCGGTGTAGCCGAATAGCCGCCGCACAGGAGATAGTTCTGTTGGCGCGCCTTCGCTATCCTTCTGCCGCTCCTTGTCGAGCGGGAAAAGGCCATGCCGTTCGCCATTTGGAGCATTTGCGTCCCGGCGCACTGTGTCCACATACGCCCAGCGGTAGTAGTAGTGCCAGCCAAAGGAGAGAATCTGCTTTTTCTCGGTGTCCCATTCGACCCAGATGAGATCGTTGGGTTGGAACGCGCGAGCGGCGGCTTCCTCAATAGCCTTCTTCGCAAGTTGCTTCTTCTGCTGATCCGTACCGATGTATGGGTGACGAGCGCTGAAGTGCCCCTCATCAGTGTTCAACAGATGTTGTAGCGTCTCTTTGTACTGTCCAATAATCTCTGGCAATACACGAACTGCCCTGTGTTCTATACCTACTGCTTGTACTTCCAGATGGGTGCGTATCTCCCTTCCTCTTGCTTGCTCAGAAAGAATTTCCGCGGGAAGCCGCTCTCCACCACCGAGACCTCCCCTGTATGGCCAGGCTCTCGAAGTTGGTTGTATGATTCTTCCTGTTCTACGATTTCTCTTAGGATAATAAGCCTGCTGTCTTATCGTGGCTATTGAGAAGATCTCGACCTCTTCTGGCACGGGCCATTCTCTACCTTCAACTAGAACCCTATTACTCCTGATAATACGTGCAATGCGTGGCTCTAGAAAGCGGTTTTGGCTGGCATTTGGATACGCGAGATTCGGCCGATACGAGTACGATCGCTCGGCTACACGCTCCATCGGCGCGCCAAGAAGCGCGCCCAGCTCGTGCCGGAGGAGCCCCTTGAGCGAGTCGCCGGGGATGACGACGGGCCGCTTTCCCCATGGCGCGCGTAGTGGACAAAGCACGGCCTTGTTGGCCGCGAGCTGACTAACCCCATCCAGGCTGTTTGGAACCGGCCACTCGGCCTCGCTATCGCCGACGATTCCACGTTCCCAACCGACCAGGAGCGGTGTGAGCGTCTCCAATTCAAAGCGGATCTCACCGGAGAGACGCCCCTTGCTGCTCGTACCGTCGTGCCAGATGGGAGCGGCGCTTTTGAAATTATCCGGTAGGGAGACAAAGCCGTATGGCTTTGTACATAGGTCATATGGCTTTTTACATAGGTCTGGTTGCGCCGGTGACCCACGATCAGGCTGTTGCCGTCCGCCCTGCGCCTGGTTGCGCTGCTGAGGGCCACCTTGACGCATGCTTTGAGGCGTAGGCGTCGCGGACGCGGGCGTTGTGATGGTGATATCGCCCCCCTCGATCTCTTCGAGACCGACAGCGCAGAGTTTTTCGCGTACTTGAGCGAGATGTGTCTCCTTCGCCGCGCAAATGATCAGCTCGATTCCGTCTTTGGCGCTGACGATGTCCAGATGCGGCATCCCAAGCTGATTGCTCTTTAGTTTGTTGAGAGCCTTTATGTCGCGAGGCTTACCATCGAGTACACGAACGCGAATGCGATAAGGTTTCTCTGACATCAGTCTGCCTCCTGCTTGATTTGCTCAAGCGTAAAGCCGAGTACCTCATCCCCCTCAAACCATTGACGCAGCAGCACCTTCCCGCGCTCGGTGTTGGCCGCTGAGAAGCGCCTAAAGCTGTGCAGACGTGCGGGTATGTGGACGACCTTGACCTTTTTGCCGTCGGAGGTATCGGGGTCAACTTCCTCGATGAACACCCACCGCGCGCCGCCGGAAGTGCGCACAGCGCGCCAAACAGCGCGCTCAGCATAGAATGCTATCTCGTCCACCTGCAGTGTGCCAGCGTCCGGCCACGTGGTACCGAACGTCTTCGGAGGGTGGCTGACACTGAGATCGATCGAAGGGTCACACCACCACGCAATGAGCGTCATATTTCCAAGCGCATTCTTCGCCAAGCAGGCTGCCTGACCGAATGTAAGCCGAACGCCATTCATCGTCCCGGATGCAATGCGAACACAAGCATCCTCAGGCTTCGCTGCATCCAAGAAATCACGCAGTCCATGCTCATCTTCATGAGCCGCCTGCTGTGAAGTCGCAGAAGGCGTCCAGGTCCTCGCTGCTTTTACATCATCAACACACCAACCTTTAGGTTGCCAATGGCCCCAACCCGCTCCGCGCATCTTGTGACCACCGATTGGCAAGTGGCCCAGCGCCCCCAGCGCTACCTGATGGTCGATCAGTTCGACCAGCGGTTCGACCTCCTGCGGTGTAGGCCCCTCCACCACGATACGCACCGGGAAGACGCCCTTGAGCAGGCGCACGGCGTCGCGCTTGGCGGTGCCATAAGAGCCTGCAGAGAATTCGTCTTCTGCATGCATATGCAGCTTGGCTGCCGCCCACTCGCCTTCGGCGCGGGCGTCGCGGATGAGGATGCGGCTGCTCCTGTTCACCGTACCGAATGCCTGACCACCAGGATCGTCGTCTCCGACATTTCCCTGTACCAGGTGAGGATCTTGAACGGTGCGGCCCGCCGCTCGTTCTGCACGAGAGAATGCGTGTCGTAACGGGCCGCGCACGCTCGCGCCGGGGATCAGCGGCCGAGCACCATCCATTAGGATCGCGCGGTCGGTGAATATTGCCTCTGGAGCCGGCGTCTCTAAAGCAACCCATGACGGCTTTGCCCAGGTACCATCGCCGGTTGATTGGATTACACCTTCTGCGTCGTGCGGGCCAATGGCGAGCATGTCAAGTCCCCACGCTGGCTCGCATGAATTCGGTTGGTATTCGCCGAAAACTATTTCCACATCGAGTGTGCGGAAACACCATGAGCGAGTCGGCTTGACGGTCGGCACTGTCTCGAGGGGTGAAGGAAGCTCCTCACGGCCCGATGTTATCCAGAGATCGTACCCTTCCTCGTCGAGGCGATAGGCCTTCAGATCTTCCAAGTGGCACCAGCCGAGACCGCGCACCACATCGCCACCCAGCCAGCAGCGTCCCTTCGCCCAATGCTCTGCCAGCACATAGCCGAGGATGCCCTCGGCTTCTTTGGCTTCGTTCTCATCTTCCACGTAGGACCAGTCAACCCGAAAATGGAGAGACCATTTCGTCCCCGCGGGGATGACTTCGCGATCGTAGAGCACGCCTTTCGCGCGGGCGCCGGTCTTGTGCCGAATACCAACACCTGCACGAAGGCGCGGGATGATAGCCGAATCCATCGGTATTGCATTCGCGAACTCCCACACTGATCGGCGAAGCGCGCCATGTTTGACATCGTCCGAGACCGCGCGGGGCAAGGGATGGAAGAATCGCTTAGCCATAGCGACGGCCGCCCCCTTGAGGCCGCGGCCGACAAGTGTGGGAACACCGTCAACCAGCGTGAAAGGATGATCGGCACTGCTCTCCCTGTCTAGCCCCGATACCGTCAGGGCTGAGTCTTGTACCAGTACGGCCGTAAATAACGTCAGTCGCATCCTTATACCTCCTCCCGTTTACGCATCGCCGCACGCAGCCAACGTACGAAGAAGCGTGCGTGGCGCGCCTGCATCTCAGGTTCCGAGATCGCTTGCAGCTTCTCCAAGATCGCCCTTGCTTTAGGATGCCTCCAACTTTGCGCACCCAACGTCGTTGGATTGAGGCGATCAGGAATGGCGTTCGCGTCACCACGTTCGAGTTCGGAAACTAGGTCGAACCATTGAGATAGACTAGGTTTGCGATCTGTGCCGCCTGCAGGCCTGGCAAGCTCTCTATGATGCTCGAACCAATTGTGCGTCTCAGCCGCAATGGCCTCGTCTGTAACATCTTCAGTCGAATCGGCCTTACCATTGGCGACCACGCCGTTCGTACTCCCCGGAAGCACCTCGTCGAGACGAAAACGCCCGAACCCCTCGTGCGTGCGTTCACCCAACCACCGACCCTGCACCACTCGACATGCGAGCGCCGCCACCCCCTGTCCTGAAATCTCGAACACAGAGCCTCGCCGAATAGCTGCAGCCGGCATTCGCCACAGGCGCGAGGTGCCGTTGAATCCATGGACCATCACCCAATCCTGCGTTGACCTTTTGAGATGAATATTGTTCGTCCCAAGCAACTCCTGAAGCGCTCCTTCATCCAGCGCCGTGCGCCAGCGCAGAAATTCGTCGCGCACGAGTAGGTCCGAAGTCAGCGTGAGTCGGAACGTCTTTTCGGAAATCGCCGGATCAGACATCGAGCGTGCTTGCGTCGTATCCATCATCCAGGCAATATCCACGACTTCCACTGGCGCTCCAGATCGGCCAACGCGCAGCCAGCGACGGCCTTCGAGAACCGGTTCGAGGCCTTGCACGAGCCGGCTCATTTCCTCGAGAGCACCCCGGAGTTCCGCCACGAAGTACGTGTCCTCGGCGATCTGCTCGACCGCAAAGAGAGATGGTTCCGGTTGCCTTGGATCAGGTCGCCCGTTACGTAGCCGTACACGCAGCGCCGGATGGAACGCTATCCAGTCTGCGTTTGAGTGTGCTCGATAGACAAAGAGGTCATCTTCCGGGCGTTTCAGCTTCTCGATTGTTGTCCACGCGTCAATCCTCTTCACAGCGGCTTGCGGCTGGACCCACCAGGGTACAGAACCTGTTGAACCTTTGGGCTTCTCGCTCTGCAACGAAAGTGGCGCGGGTAATACCTCCACTGCCTCGAGGTCAGCAGGCGCCTCCGGCAGCGGTAAAGCGTCGCTCACCGAGATGTGGCCGGCTGTCAGCAATGAGGCAATGTCGCGCTTGTCTTCGGCGATGAGCCAATCGGCCAACGTACCCAGCATTGCGCGCCCGGGCACGAACGTGAGACTTGGGATTAGGTTGTCAGGCGTTGCCGTGGCGGTGATACACAAGGGGTCTATGTTCCTGAGCAGAAGTCGCAGGTGTTCAGTTGGCGCGGCTACCTTCCGCTTCGGTAACGGGAGCCTCTCGAGCGAAAGCTTTAACCGGCCGGCACCCGAAGCGCGTCCGCTGCCGAGCGCATCCACTTCCTTAACCAGACGCTCCAACAACGGCAAGTCACTCTCAGGCAACTCAACTTGCCCCTCAAACCTCGTCCCTTTGGGAACAAATTCCATGGCGCGCAATGTGTCGTCCTTCGGCGCCCGGTTTTCGAAGGACTGCCGCGCAGCGGAACGCCAGATGTGACTCTCGGGAGTGTCCGCAGTGTATAACGATGTAAAAATCGCCCGTTGCCGCTGGCCTCCAGCCCGTCCGAAAAAGTCAGCCGCAGCCTGATCGCCTTGTAGCCTGCGGGCTGCGTCGCGCAACACGCCCTCGACGTGCGAAGCCCAGATAACGGGCCGGCCGTGCCGGTCGCGAGCGACAAGCGCATCGCTGCCTCCACCACCTGTACCGGTGCCGAAATGCGCATCCGCAAGCAACTCAGCCCTGATCTGGCATCGAACCCAATTTTCGGCCATCGCTGACCTCCTACATAGTCTGTGACTTCTCGTTGCGACTTCCCAGTCGCTCGATTTCCATGATCTCCACGAGATCGAGCAGCGGCGTGATCCAGGGGCCTCCGTTGGATAAAGACTGCCACACCTCCTTAACGCCTGCCTGACTCAGCTTCTCGCTTGCTTCTTTTGACAGCTCCTCGAAGGCAAGCTCTGCGAGCACTCGTCCGCGTGGGAGCTGGTCAACCAGATAGCGGAGCTGCGAGCGCGGTGCATTTTGGAGCTTCTCTGCGCCCTTTAGGAGACCTTGGAGAGTGTGTAGCCCATCACCAAGCACATCAACCGGACGCTGCGACAACACCCGCCGGTCACCCGCTGTGCCACAAACCCAGTCACGGCGCCGAATTTCCTCGGGGTCGTCAACCCAGGACGTGGTGTACACCGCCCAATCAACTACCGATTGCGCCTTGTCACCGTTGTCTTTGAGACCACGGAAGCGACGTTTGGCGGAGCTGGCCAGCTGCTCAGCGACGTCATGCAGACGGTAGATAGGTATCTTCGATCCTGCGATGACAACGCCCACGCCAAGCGTCAGCTCGACGCCATTGTTGCCCTCTCTTTGAATCCTCGCCAACTCCTCACACAGCGAGACGACAAACGGCAATGCTTTTTCGGCACGACATACGACAAGCAGGTCATCGCCGCCGAGCATGAGGAGTACGAGTGGCGCCATACCGGTCTCGCCTGTGCACACATCTTCGATAGCCTTCTGCAAGGCCCGCCGCAGCAGCACGCGATTGCGATGAAAGAAGCATGCCCGTTCCTCGTCGGTTGTGCCCGCACTACTCCCTACCCCGTTGCCATCCGCGTAAATAAGCGCAAGGTAGCCGGAACCGACCAGATCGTCCAAGTCCTGCGGCCTTCGCAGTTTGGCCAGCTTCGTCATTGCCTCAAGCAGGCTCGCGAGATCTTTCGCCTGGTGATCCTCCGCCTGTTGTACTGCCTCATGTCGCTGAGCAACGTCGAGCGACACGCTGGCTTGCTCGCGCCCCTGTTGAATGACCTTCGATGCTAAGCCGCGCCCCGTCCACTCGCATGGCGCTAGAACCGGTAGCTCGTTGGAAAGGTACACGCTGCTTTGCTGCCATTCTTCGTAATCGATCCAGATGCGAAAACGCAAACCCGGTAGTTCGCGGCGCAGAAGCTCTGCGGCAGCACGAGTAAACTCGTCGGCACCGTACTCGAACTGTGCCTCGAAGTGGCCACCGTCGCGTGAAAGGATGCCATCTCTCGCGTCGGCGCTCGGATCGTCGTAATGCTGCAGGGGGTCAGCAGTATCGGCCGTAGGGTAGGAACCTGTAAGCGGCTTCAACTGCCACCTATCATCATTGCCACGTGCCAGCTCTGGCAGTCTCATGCGAAGCATCTCGCCGAGCTGGATGTTCGCGCCCACCATCGCACGGAGTCGGGGAACTGCAAAGAGCCACGCCTGCACGCGCTGCAGCTCGATATGCACGCGCTGGGCTGTCTCTGCCCCCTGATCCGGGCGAGAAACACCGGCAGTCATGTTTCATCTCCTCCTAACAACGCCGCCTGCACAGCTTGACGCATACTACTCGCGCGCCAGCCGCCCGATTTCAGGCCAGCTCTGCACTAATGTATAACATATTACATAAAATGGCTTTCCGTGCGCACTTCTTGCGATCGCAGACGATGAGCCGTCCTAGGTGCGCAGGCATCCCGCCAGCCAAGTTCGAGACGCGGTGATCCGGCGGGGCAGCGGCTCTACCGGCGAGGTATGCACAGCCAGGAGCGATTCGAAGAGGTGGACCGGGCGGAAGGTGGCTCCGTCGTCGTCGAAACTCCAGAGACGCCCCTGCTCGACACTCTCCGAGCCGCGCCTCATCGGGACGAAAGAGCAAAATGCCGCGCACGCGCGCCCGGAGTAAGGTACTCGAGCCCCATAAAGATAGCTCCTTGCTTGTTGTTACACAGCGCTCGCCTACGGAAGGCCGTTTCCAACAGCGCGCAAAACGGTTTTCCTGCCGTCGCTCCCTTCCTAACGCGGCGCGGGCAGCCCTAACGGTCTGCAACGTTAGACAGCACCGATAATCTCCGCTAGGGGACTTGCGCTTATGCAGGTGCCACACCACGATCTTACGACACTCGCTTCGGTTGTTCCTCTCCGCAGCGCAAACACCACCACCTTTCAGCCGAGGAGATAGAGGTAAAAAGAGGAGGTGCCCGTCGGCGTCTGATGCCTATGAGGAGCTTGCTCCGCCTCCACCACAGGAAGGAGGTCTTTCACGAGATGCCATTCTCATGCATCCCGTTGACAAGCTTTATTAGCAAAAGGGCTTGGGCCTTATCCGCAAGCATCGCTCTTGACACGGTAACCTGCGCTACGGTATACTGCCCCAAGTCGAACAACGGGTTCTATTAAGGAGAAGTTTCATGTCGCGCGTATGTCAGGTGTCGGGCGTTGGGCCGATGAAAGGCCACCGCAAGCGGCATCCCCATAGTGGAGCGTGGAAACTGCGGGCACCCAAAAAGAACCATACCTTTGTGCCGAACCTGCAAACCGTCACCGTGCCGACGCCGGAAGGCAAGGTTCGACTGAAGGTTACCACCAGCGTGCTCACCAGTCGCGAGTTTCAAGACTATCTCAGCGGCGTAAAACCCTTGCCCGAAGAGATTATCAAGAAAGCGCGCCCGCGCTCTAAAAAAAAGTAGTTTCCCCTTTCAACAAAAGCTCCTGCAGTTGCAGGAGCTTTTTCTCTGGGGTGCCTATTCCTCACCTGCACCACGTCTTGCCTTGTAGTCCGCCAAAGTTTTGCGGAGCACCTCATCCGAAGGCTCTATTAACACCACCCGCTCCTCCGGCAAGGCCTCAATAAGAATGGTGGGCACCTTGCCCACACCTCCATTGAAAGCGCGCATAGCCTCTTCGGCGCAGGGCACCTTCTCGATATCTATCTCCACAAAATCAACCTCAGCTTCCTTTAAAATCTGGCGTGCGCGAAGACAGTCCGGACACCACGCTGTGCTGTAAACAACGATCAATCTCTTTTCATCCCCTAACCTATAGCCCTAAAACAACCCTCACCCTCCTTATACGTCTCTACAGCCCCAAAGAGCGTTCCTACACGTGCGATGGCGCCTCGTCACGCACGGTTACCTGAGCGCCTAAGGCCTCAAGCTCCCGCCTTAAACTCTCCGCCTCTAACGCGGGAATGTCGAATGCGACGATAAGCGGGGTTGTCTGCGAGGTCGTCTGTAGCAACATCCGTGCCTGCTCCTCATTCACCCCCATCTCTCGACGCAAAATGGCGATAAGCTGCCGCTCGGCAGAGGGCGGATAGGCACGCATCAACACCGTTTGGTTGGCCGCCCCCAAACGAACCGCAGGAGCCTGTGCCCGTGCCAAAATCGAGTCTGGCAGCGGCTCCGATTCCTTTGCCTTCTTGGGATGCACCGGAATAGATAGCCCACACCGATCACAAATATAGTGGTCGGCAATTGAAGCCACCTTGTAATCCACGTTGCATTTGGGGCAGGCAACAATGGTGATCGGAACCATGTGGCCGTCTTGATAGTAGATCGTCCGCTTGCAGTGCTCGCAGATGAAATCCTCCATCGGCGGCTCCACAAGCACGTTCACCTCTTCACAGTAGGGACAGGTCACCTGAGAGCCTTTAATACGGCTCAGGCGCAGCAGATAGAGGGCCGGGATCAACACCACCAACGTGCCAAGCACCAACAGCACCAAGAGGGCCTCATCCGCCGCATGTCTTTCGCTTGCCGGCAGGGCATCGCGAATCATCCTTCCGATCACCAGCAATACCGCTAGCACGATAGCCCTTTTTACGACGCTGATAACCGCAGCCGTGTACTCCTCTTCCTTCAGCTCGGAAACGAGTTTTGCCATTTTTTTCCTCCTTCTTGGAAGGACACAGGGAAGAACCCACCACTTACAGGCTCTTCCAACAGCAGCGAACCGACCGGATAATACTTATTGGACGTTACAACTTCGCCCACGTTTCAGAAATTCGCGAAAAGCCTGGTCGAAGACTTCCAAAACGGTGCCGACGTTAAAGAACAATCAAGAACAGTATAGCGCTTCGATGCGCCTTTGTCAAGCGGATTTTTTATAAAAGGAGACCCCCATAGGGTAGACTATACGTCTGAAATCGTTTTCTTTGAGGAGTTTGCAGCCGCCATCCCATGAAAGTCGGCATCATCGGTCTGCCACAAACAGGCAAAACAAGCCTCTATAACGCCCTTACCCGCTCCAACGTGAACTTAGGTCAGTTCGACCCCAAACAGATTCACGTGGGGGTTGTTGCGGTGCCCGATCCGCGTTTCGACTATGCCGTAGAGAAATGCCGCCCTAAGAAGGCCACCCCGGCGACCATTGAGTTTACCGAGGGCGGGCCACGCATCGAAACGGGTGGGCCTGCAGGCCGAACTACCAAATTTGGAACCGACTTCTTTGCCCATGTGCGCCTTATGGACGCTCTTGTGCTGGTGGTGCGTGCTTTTGAGGACGAACGGGTGCCGCCGCCGGAAAACGGCCTTAACCCGCTGCGCGAGGCCCAACAGGTGCAGGAGGAGCTGATCTTTGCCGATCTTATGGTGATAGAGGGGCGCCTTGAACGGCTTGAGAAAGCGCGCCAACAAAAGCGTCAAAATCCCGCCGAGGCGGTTGAATATGAGGTACTGCAACGCCTCAAAGCCCATCTTGAAACCATGCAGCCGGTTCGCACCTTTCCGCTTACCCCAGAAGAAGAGCGGGCGCTGCGCAGCTACGCTTTTGTCTCCGGCAAGCCGCTGCTGCTTGTGGCCAATATCAGCGAAAACCAGGTCGGGCAAGAGAAGCCCGAATCCCTTGCGCCCCTCGCACACTTCGCCGCAGAGCAGCATCTGCCGCTCATTCCGCTCTGCGCCCGTGCCGAGATGGAAGTCGCCCAAATGGCTCCCCAAGAAGAACAGGAGTTCCTGCAAGCGCTTGGCATCGCCGAACCGGCTCGAAATCGCCTTATCCGCGCCGCCTATGAAGCGCTAGGCCTGATCAGCTTCTTTACGGTGGGTGAGGATGAGGTACGTGCCTGGACGATCCCTCAAGGCAGCAACGCCGTTGGAGCCGCCGAAAAGATTCACTCCGACCTTGCCCGCGGTTTCATCCGCGCCGAGGTCATCGCCTTCGACGATTTCCGTTCCGCAGGGGGCTGCTGGGAAGAGGCCAAAGCTGCCGGAAAGATGCGCCTCGAAGGCAAAGAGTATATCGTGAAAGATGGCGATATCGTGCACATTCGTTTTAAAGTGTAACCGCTGCAACGATAAACGGAACGAGGGTTCCATCCGTAAAGAATACGTCACCCGCAAAGCTGGCTTTAGGAGAGAGCATGCTAGACGTAAAAATACTCATCGCAGAGGACGACGCGCTGCAGCGTCTCGACCTGAAACGGATGCTGGAGCAGCTCGGCCACTGCGTTGTTGGGGAGGCTGAGGATGGTGAACAGGCTTGCCGACTGGCGCGCAGCCTTCGCCCCGACCTCACCATCCTCGACATCATGATGCCCAAAATCGGCGGGCTTGAAGTGGCAGAGATACTCAGTAAAGAGCGCCTCTGCCCCGTGCTTATGCTCACCGCCTATAGCGATGCCCCCATGATCGAGAAGGCCTGTAAGGCCGGTGTGCTGGCCTATCTGGTTAAGCCCTATCGCCAACAGGAGCTTCAACCGGCCATCACCATCGCTATCGCCCGCTACCGCGAGCTTCTCGCACTTGAAGGCGCCTTAGAAAGCACCCGCGAAGAGCGCGAACTTATGGAGCTGATGGCCAAAGCGCAACGCGCACTGATGCAACTGCATGAACTTACCGAAAGAGAGGCCGAGCGGCGCCTACAGGCGCTTGCGCTCTCCTCCGGCCGCTCCATGCGCGAGGTAGCCGAAGCGGTTCTCCTTGCCTACGAAACGACCTCTGTCTCTCCCAAAAAGGGGCGTCGCGCCTAGGTCGGTCAACCCCTGAAGGAGTGTGCCGTGCGCAGCACCGTCGGCCTGTAAGGGCTACCCTATTGTGAGCGCCATATTTTGTTGGGCAGGCACAAGGCCTGCCCCTACGATATTATTTTCATCATCGAACGCAGATACCGCCCGGGTAGCAACTTGCCCAAAGAACTCTCCAAATAGCGCGAAGCCTCTGCCACCTTCGCCAAATTGACATCGCTCTCCATGTGCATGCCCTGCAAAAGCACCAGTAAGTCCTCGGTTGCCACATTCCCTGCAGCGCCCGGAGCAAAGGGGCACCCACCCGCCCCGCCAGAAGCCGCGTCAAAGGTGGCAACGCCTAGCTCCAGACTCGCCAACACGTTCGCAAGGGCCAAACCCCACGTGTCGTGAAAATGCATTGCCGTGCGCTCCAACGGTAAGATGGGCGCAAGAACCTCCAGCAACTGCACCACATCGGTGGGCGCCGCATGGCCGATGGTGTCGGCTAACGAAACCTCATCAACCCCAATCTCCAACAACGACTCCACCACAGCACGCACCTGCATAGGCGACACACGCCCCTCATAAGGACAGTAAAAAGCTGTAGAAACGTAGCCGCGCACGCGAACCGCCTCAGGCCGAGCCATCTGACAAATCGCCCGAATCTCCTCGATGGCCTCCTTCATCCCCATGCCGATATTGCGCAGAGAAAAGGTTTCGCTGGCCGCGGCTAAAACAGCAACGGATCGAACGCCGGCGGCCAACGCCCGCTCTAGCCCGCGCCGGTTGGGCACCAGCCCCGTGTAACGCACTTTTTCAGAAAAACGAAGCTGCCCGCAGAGCGCCTCGGCATCGGCCAACTGGGGCACACGTTTTGGACTAACAAAAGAGGTGATCTCGATTTCACTAAGCCCCGACTCCGAAAGTAGCGCGATATATCGCGCCTTCACCTCCGTGGGCAAAACAAGCGATTCGTTCTGAAGACCATCTCGCGGCCCAACCTCTACCACCCGAACCCGCCGAGGCATTTCGGCAAAATGTTGTCCCACCGCCCGCACCCGCTCTAAAAGGCCGTTTGCTTGCATAAACCCTCCGTCACTGCTGGGCTTTCCTCTGTTTACGCAGCCGCGTGATACGAAACAACACAAGAACACCGGCTATTCCGTTGGCGATCTGCAAAATGCGCCAATACTGCACCAGACCAGAAGCCCACCTGAGCACATCCGATAACGCCAATTCGGATTGAGAAGGGGACTGGGGAAGATAGAGCACAGGCGTAACATGGCCAACTACCAGTGTGCTAAACGTTTCGGGCGATACCGGGCTTTTACCCGTGTAAGTGCGATCCGACACGGTATAGCGAAAAGCGACGATATCGCCCGACGTCGTGACCCGTTTCGCAGTGATCGTCGCCATGGTTTGCACCCCCTGCTTTAGCAGCAGACGGAAACGTTGCGCTCGCACCTCTACGGCATGAATGGAAAACTGCAGCACCCCGATGACGAATACAAACAGAAACAGGAAAATGATATAGCCGAGCAGGAGCCGCTTTTTGCTAGTACCAGGGACGGCGATCATTCGTCCACCAACTCCACCAGCGGCTCTCCATGCGATACCAACTGTCCCGCCTGCACCCATAACCGCTTCACCTGCCCGGCACAAGGCGCCCCGATACGCATTACCACTTTCATGGCCTCAAGCACCAACAGCGGCTGCTCCTTCTCCACAACCTGCCCTGCGCTTACCAACACCTCCGAAACCACACCCACCATCGGCGCCCGCACAAGTCCGGCCTCCTCCTCAAGGCCCACGCCCTTCCCCTCAGTTGCACTTTCCCCATAAGTCTGCAACCTACTCCCTTCTTCCACCACCCGTGCAAAGAGATAGACTCGCCCTTTCCAAGATACCGCTATGCGCCCGTCTAGGTCAACAACCGGCACGCGCAGGAGCCGTTCGGGTTGCCCTGTGGCATCGCACAGCGCGATCTCAACCCAAGGCACCGTTTGGGTCGCCATCTCCACTCTTCGTAAGCGCACCCGATAGATTTGCCCGTTCGGCAGCGTAACCCTATAGATTTCGCCTTCTGCCTCAACATTGAGGTTGAGTATATTCTCCGATTCCTCTTCCAAACGATAGCTATAACGCATAGACATCCCTTATGTGTTTCGCCAGCGCCCCACCGTGTACCACGGGCTTAACGGCTTTTGAGAATTCAAGAGCGAGGCACCGCGCAAAGCAGGCACACGGTCGCCTTCAAGGCTCGTCGCCGCTAAGGCCAACAGCACCTCCTCGGGTGGCTCGGCAAACGCTTTCCATTCGGTAAAATGCTCCTCAAGAAAACGGGTTGAGAGATCGCCCTCACGAAACGCACGATGGCGGATAATGTCGAGCAGGTAAGCGAGATTCGTCTTGACGCCCACCCCATGCGTCTCCATGAGAGCACGCTCAAGCCGAGCTAAAGCCTCGGCCCGCGTTTTCCCAAAAGCGATGATCTTGGCCAACAGAGGGTCGTAGTAAGGAGAAACAAAGCTACCCGTCTCCAGAGCAGTATCCACCCGTATTCCTGGCCCTTCGGGCGCCTGCCAAAATCGCACCGTCCCCGGCGAGGCCAGAAAATGGTTTGCCGGGTCTTCGGCGCAAAGGCGCACCTCTATGGCGTGCCCCATTAAGGAGATATCCTCTTGCGCATAGGGCAGAGGAAGCCCCTGAGCCACATGAAACTGAAGCCGCACCAGGTCTAAGCCGGTCACCGCCTCTGTCACCGGATGCTCTACCTGGAGGCGTGTGTTGACCTCCAAAAAGTAGAACCGGGGTTCCGCGGCGTTCGCCTCCACCAGAAATTCCACCGTGCCGGCCCCAACGTAGTTCGCCGCCTTGGCAATGCGCACGGCCGCCTCGGTCAACGCCTCGCGCAAAGTGGCATTAACACCGCAGGAAGGACTCTCCTCGACGATCTTTTGGTAACGGCGCTGAACCGAGCACTCCCGTTCAAACAGATGGATCACGTTGCCCTGAAAATCGCCTAAAATCTGCACCTCCACATGACGGGCGCGTGGAATGTAGCGTTCGAGGAAGATTCGTTCGTCCCCAAAAGCCGCCAGAGCCTCGCTTCGTGCGGCCGCAAGCGCCTCCGGCAGTTGCACCAAATCCGAAACGATCCGCATGCCCCGCCCGCCGCCACCGCCGGCCGCTTTGAGGATAAGCGGCGTGCCGATGCGCTTTGCCTCTCTCAGAAGCCGACGTTCCGACATATCGTCCTCTGTATAACCGGGCACGGTGGGCACAGCTATTCGTTCTGCAAGGGCGCGTGCCGCGCATTTGTCTCCCAGTTGCCGAATGGTCTCGGGCGAAGGCCCCACAAAAGTCAACCCCTGCGCTCGGCAAGCGGCGGCAAAATCGGCATTCTCGGAGAGAAACCCGTAGCCGGGGTGCACCGTGTCGGCACGAGCATGGTGTGCTACCTGCAGCAGACGCTCTATATTGAGGTAGCTCTCACGGGCCGGCGCCGGCCCTAAAAGGTGGGCTTCATCGCTCAAAGCCACATGCAGGGCATCGCGATCCGCCTCTGAATAGACGGCAATAGTGTGAAACCCCATCTCTTTGCAGGTGCGCAAGATGCGCACCGCGATCTCACCGCGATTGGCTATCAGCACCCGCTTCACGACAGTGTCTCGTGGAAGGAGGGGCGCCGCTTTTCGAGAAAAGCCTGAAAGCCCTCTTTGGCCTCTTTGCTCATGCGCCGCTCCACCAGATAGGCGATCGTGAGATCGGCCGTTTCTGCCGAAGAGAACCCTTGCAGATGCGCCAGGAGCCGCTTCACGGCGGCAATGGCCTCCGGCCCGCATTGAAGAATGGCCTCGACTTTACGCACTACGGCCTCATCGAGAGAGTTTGGCATCACAACCTGCTGCACCAAACCGATGCGTAACGCCTCCGTCGCCGTAATGCGTTCACCGGTTACAAACAAAGCTCTGGCCGTCCCTAGCCCCACCTTTTGAACCACCCAAGGGGCGATGGTAGCCGGTATAAGCCCGATTCGCACCTCGCTGAACGCAAAAAACGCCTCCTCCGCTGCAATGGCGATATCGCAAACGGCCGCAAGCCCCGCCCCACCTCCTATGGCAGCACCGTGCACGCGGGCAATGGTAACACCGGGGAAGCTCGAGATCGTCTGAAACATCTGCTGTAAAGCCACGGCCTGTGCCCGTTGCGTGTCGAAATCGGCCTCTGTAAGTCGCTGCATCTCCTCAATGTCGGCTCCGGCACAAAAAGCAGGCCCTTCGCCTCTTAGCACCACCACACGCGCCTTCCCGGCCAACTGATGAAAAGTCCGCGTTAGGGCCGCGCTCATCTCACTGTTTAAGGCATTGCGCACCTTTGGGCGATTGAGCGTAATCGTCGCCAGCGTCCCACGTTGCTCCACATGCAAAAAGGTTCTCATATCCTCAAATTTCGCTCTCTACATCCCATCGAGCACTCCATTTTGATTGTTATGTTCTCTATTCATCCACGCTTCTCCTGCAGACTTCACCGGTAAAGCGACTGGCCTCTTTCCGCCACTCTTCCAAAACCCGAGGGCTTGGAGTGCGCAAGCTGCTTACCGGTCTCTACCCCTGTCCCTCAAGAGCGAGGGTGCTGCGCACTGCACCTTTCCCTTCACGCGTACCCCCTACAGCCCCACCCCCTTCCCCTACAAGCAAGCCCCCACCCCCACTCCCCCAATTTGGGAGAGGGGCACCTCGCGGTGGGCAACTCAGCGGCCTGAAAGGTTGTCTTAATCGTCTATCGCTCTGGCCGCTGCTGCGCCGTCTGTAAGACGAAAGGACGGGATAGGGGGCGAACAAGGCAGGCTTGCTTTGTCAATTGGCTCTAGAACCGTGAGATTGTCAGCCTCACCCCCTCAGAACGGGTGGGAAGTGAAACTTAAGATTTCTCGCCTTTGGCTCGAAATGACAGGTGTCTATCTCACCGGCTCCTCAAGGCCCCCACCCCCACTCCCCTCCCCCAATTTGGGAGAGGGGAGACCAATAAGCTTGATCGCGGTTTCCTTTGGTAGGCTTTTCTTTGAAAAATTAGCAAGATAGCCCCCTTTCTCCCGAATCGGGGGAAAGGACGGGATAGGGGGCGAACAAGGGAGGCTTGCTTGGTTAACTGCCTCTAGAACCTTGAGGTTGGCAGCCTCCACAGCCCCCACACCTTTGCCCTTGAACCTTTTTGTTAAAATAGGATACAAAATTCTACTATATGGAGAAGTAGGAAAGATGGCTCGCTCGTTACACAACCGGTTCGAAGGAGCGTTCGACCGTGCGCTTAAACCGCTCTATCGCCCGCTCTGCCGCTATGCAGCCAAACGTGTCGGCACACAAGACGCCGAAGATGTTGTGCAAGAAGCGCTTCTTGCCGCATGGAATGCACGCGACGACCGCGATGTCGTTCCCCCAGCTGCCGAATTTCTGGCCTGGCTTCGCCGGTTCGTGGACTACGCCTGTGCCGACCACCTTCGACGCCGCTTCCTCCACCCTGTCGAGACGCTTTCGGAAACGCAAGCAAACGCCATCGAACAGCGCCCGGCTCCGCCACCCCTTGCCGAACTGCTTCTCGGTTATCGCCAAGAGCTTTATCGCCTCCTTCAAACCGTGCCTCTCACACAACGCCAGCACTTTTGCCTCAGCGCCTGGCTCGACGGCAAAAGCCAGTTCCAAATCGCCGCAATTCTTCGCGTAGACCCCAAAACGGTATGGGAGCACCTCGATGCCGCCACGCGCAAACTGAGCCGAGCCATGAAAGCGGAACATATCGCCATCCTCGAAGTCTATTGCGCCGAAGTTCATCGCCCTATCTACCAAGCCCCGGAAACCGTAGGGGCGCGCCTCGCACGCGAAAAACTCGCTTCCCACACGCTCTCTTCATCCCCTAAAGCATCAGGCCCCGTCGCACAGGTCAAGTCATCTTCCTCTGCTAAAAGGCAGGACTCGGTTAGGCTGACGAAGAATATTCCGTCTAAACGAGCATCAAGGAGGTAGCGATGCCCAAAGAGATTGTGACGAAAACCGGTGAAGCCTTCTGGTTCCGCGAATACACCCTTCCCCCCCTTCAAAAAGATGAGGTGCGTGTTCAAGTCACTTTTGCCGCTCCCAAACATGGAACCGAGCTGAAGGCGATCACCGGCAGCGTTTTTGACCGCAAGCGATGGGATAAAACGCTGCGTATCTTCCTGCCAAAAGAGGAGCCTGCGCCGCCCCCTACCGAACGCACTATCGGCAATATGGTGGTGGGGACGGTCATCAAGGTCGGGGCAAATGTGGAACGTTGGAAAATCGGCGACCGCGTATTCGGATACGGCCCTGTGCGTGAAACTCATCAGGCCAAAGAAACCCACTGGCATGCCCTCGATACCCTCAGCCCAAGCGATGCCGTCTGTGTTGATCCGGCTCATGTTGCCTTTGTGGCCATTCGAGATGGCAACATCCGCGTTGGCGACGATGTGGCCATTTTCGGCTTGGGCGCCATCGGCCAAATGGCCGTTCAGATAGCCAAAGCTGCCGGGGCGCACGCGATTTTCGGCGTAGACCCCCTCGCCATTCGGCGTGATTGCGCAGAGCTTTACGGGGCGACGGCCACCTTCGATCCCACCGCCTGCGATGTGGGCTTAGCCATCAAACAGGCCACAAATGGTTACGGGGTGGATGTCTCTGTTGAGACCTCCGGCAGCGCTTCGGCCCTTCATCAGGCTATTCGCTGCCTGCGTCAGTGCGGAACCGTTGTGCATGTGCCCTGGGGGCCTCAGAACGCCACCGACCTACACCTCGATGAAGAGTTTCACCTCAATCGTCCCACCATCGTGGGCAGCCAAGCCTGGGAGGGCTGGGGCAACCCCGATCGCTCTTATCCTTTATGGACTCCGCAACGCGCTTTCGAGGCCACGATAGCGCTTTTCCGCAAAAAACTCCTTTCCGGCGCCGGCGTCGTAAACCCCATCCTCTCCTTTGCCGATGCCCCCTCTACTTTGTCCGATCTCTTTCATCATCCGGAACAGACCATCAAAGTGGGCATTCAATTTTGAGATCGGCGATTGAACGGGGAGATCAATCAGCTAAATAGCAGCTTCCTTTAACTATCAGTCTCTTCGCCAACCCTCCCTTCTGCACATCAAAAGCGACGGTGCTGCGCAGGGCACTTGCCCTCAACGGTTACTCCACCAATCATCACGATCAACCAACCTGCACCGTAGGGGCAGGCACAAGGCCTGCCCCAAAATGGCACAATCATCAATAGGGCAACCACCAGACTTGCCCTACAGCCCCCCCGCCCCTCAAGGCCGACGCCCTCCCCCTCCCCCAATTTGGGAGAGGGGCACCTCACGGTGGGCGTCCTCGCGGACGGCGCCTTTGCGGCCTGTGTCGTTTCCTTCATCGCCTATTTCGCTGGCCGCTGCATCGCCGTGCGCTAGCACCTCCCGAATCGGGGGAAAGGACGGGATAGGGGGCGAACAAGGCTGGCTTGCTCTGCAAAACTGACTCTAGAACCATGAGATTGTCAGCCTCCACAGCCCCACCCCCACCCCTCCCCCTATAGGGGGAGGGAAGATCAACAGGTTAACTGGTTGTAGGCGTTGATAAGGAACGAAGGACTGCAGAGGAAGCCTCTTGCTTAATCCATCGGGTCTACCACGAAGATCACATGGAAGCGATCGAGAAAGCCGTCGCGCGCGTTAAGCCGTGCCAAACGCTCCGCGTCGGCCTGACTGAGCACCACGTCCGCATGTACCGGCGAGTTCGACCCGCCGATGGCGCGAAGAATAAGAGGATGTGAACCCGCCTCCGGCAGTTGCCGTGCCTGCGCGATACTATGGGCATACACCACAATGCCGTGCTCGATAACGAAGTTGGGGTCTACATTCACCGTTCCCCATACCTCCGTACCATCGGCAGCGTAGATTTTCGGCGACATATCTCGCTGAACCCGATAGCCTCGCGCATCAATAATGACCGATGTATAGGGTGTGCTGTCTTCATCCACTTGCGGTGGAATGTTCGGTGGCGAGACCACAGGCGGCAACGTGGTGCTGGGGGCCGGTACCGCTTCTGCTCCCGAAGTCCCCCTATCCCCATTCTCAGCAGCTCCTTCACCGTGAGGTATCAAGGCCGAACGAAAAGCCTCGGCCACACTCCCGTTGCCGTAGAGAGGTGCCGCCATCGTCACCTCCACCATGGCATCACGCCCCTCACGAATACGCCGCTCCGAAATGAAACGAGGGTGATGCAGCAGACCCTCTACCTCCGCGCGAATGGTGGCATCTCGCGCCATATACTCTTCACCGGTGGTTACAGCATCTATGTGCACATGATGGATGGCCATTAGCAGGTTGCGCATGGCGTCAAGAATGGCGTAGTCGCGCGCCTTGAGATAGGCCACAGCGTCATTGGAAGCGTTATTGGGAATAGCCCCAAGCCCCGTAGCGTAGATGGTGTTCTCCGTCCAGTCTATGGAGCCATGCGGCCCCACGCGCTCGATATCGTCATCGGCGCGCCGTGAGGCGGCGTAAAGACCCACCGGCACCACGAGCAGGCCGGCGAGCAAAATAGAGAGCAGACAACGTCCTTTTTTCATGAACCGACACTCCTTTCCGTAAAGAATAAGGCCCCTTCGATGCCGAAGAGGGCGCCTCTCGCGGGACCCGATAGACGAGGGCAGCCCCTTGCATAGAAACGAGTTTTAACGGAAGCCCCGGAATTTTGCCTAGGCGTAAAGCGACATCTTGCGTGGCCAAGCGCGAACGAAAGATTATGTTGTAACTATCGCCTCGATACTGCTGCCGAAGGACATCGCAAAACCCTCGCATGCCCTCTATCGCCTCGCATAGTCGGCTCTCTTTCGGCCTCGCTAACCCGATGACACGCAGGGCCACCGGATGGCCGTCTATGCGCTCTTTGGCCCAGCGAGCCGGTATCTCCTGTGTAAACAGCGTGCGACTCTGCTGCATCAACGCATCCACCACATTTTGAGCGGCCTGCTCGGCAGCCAGAACATCGCCTTGAAAACTAACCCCCTTTGCTTCCGCCTGGGCAGCAAACAGTGTTTCCAGGCTCCAAGGAGAGACGGCTGCAAGGGTAAGACGTGCTTGACATATGGCCACCACATCGCCCACATGATAGGGGCTTTGCGCATCGCCAAGCCGCACCGTCGGAACCAGTTGCAGTTGCCCCTGTAACACGATATCGGCCGGAGGAGTCTCCGCCAAATCGTAGCCGGCCGACCGCAGCTGCTGCACCAACTCTTGCCGAGCCACCTGGGCACAATCCGGCGCCGTAGGGCAGGCGATCCTCACCAAGAGACGGGGGTTTCCGAGGTCGTTGTAGGCATCACGAATATCGCTAAGCGATTGAATGGCGGAAAGCTTTGCCACATCGGCCTCGATCTGCAGGCAGAGGAGACGCCCGTTCGGGCCGGGAGCGATCTGCTCTACATGCACCGATTCGGGAACCAAACGCCACGAGCGGATGAACCCCGCCGTTTGATTCTCGATCTCGTCGTGCAGAGTTCGATAGTTCTCCCCGAAAGTACGCGCCCGAATGAAGGCCCCCGTCGCCATCTCCACCGCGTTGCGCTTGGCGTCCCAAACGGCCTCCTCTTCGGCTGCAGCTCCATCTATCCCTAAAGGCGCCATGCCGGAGGCGATTACATGCACGGTGGCGAGCGGAGAAGATGCCGGTTTTGAAGCGCTCGAGGCCGCAACCGCCGTGGGCGCCGCTTCCCTTTGAAGCCACAGGTGCATGCCGATGAAGATCGGAAGTAGGCAGAACATAGCTCCATCCTACCGATCGGCATCCACAAGGATGCAAACGTTCCAGTTCCACAGAAAATGATCGCGCCGATCTTCGGCCAAAATACGATCGGCATCGGTGCGAGAGATAATAATGTCGTCGCCCTGCACACGAAGCGCATCCACCCGCATGGGGTGCGCCCCGGCGCGACGTGTTTCTGCCTGAGTGTGGGCGTAGGAGGCCGTTCCCTCCACATCTACAAAGTCGGGGTCGGGCATGTGCTCCGGCGGCGGATAGACCAACCGCCCGTCCTCATCCAAAATGCGCAAGCTCATGTTGCGTTGCACAGGCATATTGCGCGCATCCACCAATAAACCGGTGAATTCTGGAGACGCTATATCAGAACCCCTCGCAGCGGAAGAACGCACGGAGGTGTTCTCCACAGGATCCGAATCCGCATCTGCAGGAGCTCCCGGCGCTCGCGACACGATAGTCCGTACAAAAAGCCATGTGGCCGGCTCTTGCGGGCGCAAAGGCTCGCCGGGCATCCAAAGCCCCTGTGCGAGCGCCGCATCCACATACGGGCGTGCCCAATAGGGTATCGCGCTCCCGTCGGCAAGCTGCTCCACCTCACGCCCCATGTCCGATATCTGATCAGGAGGAACAAGGGCGCGTACGATGGCAACAAGCGTGCGAAGGCGTGAAACCGGCGTATTTGGGTGGGTCATCGTGAACGATACTTTCCCAAAGCGCTGTAGATAGCGCACCAACTCCCCCTCGGTCACCACTCGATCGTCAGAGGGCCGTGCCCCCGCCTCTCCCATGGAAGCAGCACGGGAAGAAAGTGGTGATGGCAAAACAGCGCCCGACACGGTAGACGGCGAATCGGCCACCGTGCGTAGCTGTAAGGAACGATTCTCCGTGTCGGGGTCGAGCGGCAGGTCTTTCCCTGTGAGACGCAGGTGCAAAAGACGTGCCAAACGATTCACAAGCCCTAAAATATCGTTCGCAGGGCCGGCCACGTTGGCGGCCCCTCCAGGGCTAACGCGCCCCGTGTCCACGTTGAGCAACCGCACATTCAAAATGAGGCGATTGCCAACCTGCAGATAGCTGCCGACGATAAGGTGGTTCGCCCCAATAAGTCGCCCAACTTTTTGCACTTGCGGTTCGGTAAGCCCGGTTGCCTGTAACTTTAGCTCGGTCAACACACGGCTTATCTCGTCGCGTTCTACCATATGGAGGATGGGGGATTGGGCCAAATCGGTGAGCAGCGTATCGGCCAAAAAGCGGCCGAAATCTTTGTCTTTCCCAGAAAAGTCGGCTACGGCAATAATAAGTTCGGATGCATCGGCGCGAGTTGAGGGGCAAGGCTCCTGCCTTGAGGGGTCAACCGCATTGGGAGGGCTAGCCCTCGAAACCAAGCAAAGCCCACAAAGCAGCGCCAAGCCGATGCCGCATGGGAAGAGAGGCCACCGTGGCATATTGGATTCTCCTTTCTGAAAGCGCGTTTGAAGCGTGCCTCCGTTTGAACGTGTGGGGGTCTGCCCTTGGCCGTCCTTGTTCTATTCTGAAACGAACGGCGGTCAAGCAAGTGACACCCTAACAGAAAGTTTTTTAGTAGCTACCCCACCAGGCGTATCGTAACGTATCCTGGCGCTCAGCAGGCAGCCAGATTTATCCGAATTTCAGCCTCTTTCTATGCACTATTATAACCCTCTTTTCAACAAAACATAGTGTGTTTTTTGCAAAATTCAATGCGAACGATCAGTTTCTAAGAAGGAATCGAGGGGCCGACCTCCGAATATATTCGAGTATGCAGCCGTGGATGCAGAATCGCCGTGCCCTAAGGAAAGGGGCTTCCGTCAACAAACGGCCAGGTTTCGGGCGTTCTGTTTCTCTGCATCATAATCCTCTCACCCGCGCCTTGGAACATGGCCCTAGAAGTAGTAAAGAAAGCGAGGTGCAGCAGGATGGCCGAGATGCCGCTTGCATCACGCACGTTGCTGGTGGTGGACGACGATCTGCAACAGACCGAACTCCTCCGGCAACTTATCTCACGGCATGGCTACCGGGTTCTTGCCGTGAGAAGCGCTCAAGAAGCGCTCGATCTCATCCGATGCTCCACGGAATCGATCGACCTCGTCATTACCGACATCACCATGCCGGACATGACCGGGCTTGAGTTAGCCAAACGACTTCTTGTAGAGCGCCCTGAACTGCCCATCATCCTCCTGAGTGGGATAGGGCTAGAGGGCGAAAGCACCGACTTTGAGGGACAGGACCCAGCCTTCGATATGGAGGCCGAATCGTTGCCCTCAAACGTCGTGGATAGGCTGCAAAAGCCCTACAGAAGCCGTCAACTGATAAGCCGTATCGAGCGGATTTTGGAGGAACGAAAACGCACCGATAACTAGCCTCTCTTGACAGGTTATGGCTCCTTCGCGAATAATGTCTGTATGACTAGGCGTGCAGCAAAAGCCGCTTCCGGGCAGGCAAAAGGAGGTTTGCGTGCCCACACTACCGTGCGGCGCAGCCCACGAGGGCGCATTAAAAACTTTCTGGCTCTCCTCTTCCTCATCGGGGAGCTTTTTGTCGCCGCACTGCTCATCATCGGGCTGGCGATCTTCTACCGCTTTTCGCGCGACCTGCCCAACGTTAACCTGCTATCCAGCCAATCCCTTGTCCCTGCCGCCACCTCCATCTGGTCAGAAGACGGCGTGCTCCTCGGCACCCTGCAGCAGATCAACCGTAAACCGGTTCCCCTTAACGAGGTCTCGCCCTTTCTGAAAGATGCCACTGTGGCTATTGAAGACCATCGCTTCTATCACCACTTCGGCATAGATATCGAGGGCATCCTGCGTGCGGCCTATATTGACCTCATCGGAGGCAACCCTACCCGCGAGGGTGCCAGCACACTAACCCAGCAGCTTGTGCGCAACGTGGGCATTTTCGGCCTTAGCCACCAGAAAAGCTACGCGCGCAAAATTCGCGAAGCCCTTATCGCCATACGCGTCGAACAGCTCTACAGCAAAGATGAAATCCTCGACCTCTACCTAAACAACGTCTATTATGGAGCCGGCGCCTACGGAGTCGAAGCCGCTGCACGCACCTATTTCGGTAAGTCGGCTGCCGACCTCGATCTCTCCCAGTCCGCTCTGCTTGCCGGGCTTCCTCAACTGCCCTCTGCCTACTCTCCCTTCGTGCATCCCGATCGCGCCATCGAACGCAGAGACGAGGTGCTCGATGCCATGCTCCGCTACGGCTACATCACCCGTGCCCAATACGAAGCCGCCAAATCGGAACAACTCCATTTCGCGACTCCGCCACGTGCCCGCAAAGGATATAACTTCAAAGCGCCCTATTTTGTCTGGTACATCCTCAACGACCTTATTCGTCGCTATGGCCTCGATTTCGTGGAATCGGGTCTTAAAATTCAAACCACTCTCAACTGGAAGATGCAACAGGCGGCAGAAAAGGCGTTGGAGCAGGGCCTGGAACGCGTCAGCTATACCGGTGCCAATCAAGGGTGCCTGGTGTGCCTCGATAACAGCAACGGCGCCATCCGTGCCATGGTAGGAGGCCGCAGTTTTCTGGCCAGCCAATTCAACATCGTAACCCAAGGGCTGCGCCAGCCCGGCTCTACCTTTAAACTGTTCGACTATGCCGCCGCCTTCGATACCGGTAAAGCAGACCTTAATACCACTTTTCGTGACGAACCCATCGTATACCCTAACAGCCATAAACTGGTTCACGATTTTGAAAACTACACCGGCCGTAGCATGACCTGTAAGGAGGCCATCGCCCACTCGGTAAACACCATTGCCGTGCAGGTTGCGGAGTTGGTGGGCATTAAAACGGTCATCGCCTATGCCCACCGCATGGGCATCACCACCCCTATCGCCCCTTACTATCCCTCCGCTATCGGTGCCTCTGCCGTCCATCCTCTCGATCTCTGTGTGGCCTACTCGGTCGTCGCCAACAACGGCATCCTGCGCAAACCCATGGGGCTGCTGCGTGTTACCGATGCGGAGGGCAACATCGTGGAGGAGCATTTCCCCCAAGAGCAAGACGGCCTTTTGCGAAAATCCACTATCGATCAGCTCAATGAAGCCTTTGAGGCCGTAGTGACCGAGGGAACGGGCGTGGCCGCCCGTGGCGACGAGAGCAACGGCATTGTGCCCAATGCTCATGGAAAAACAGGCACCACCTCCGATTTCCGCGACGCCTGGTTCGCCGGCTACACGCCGGAGCTAACAACCGTCATCTGGTGCGGTAGGGTGCATCACGGACGCTATCGGCCCATGAGCAACGGCCAAGGCGGCATTGTATGCGCCCCTATCTGGCATGACTTCATGATCAAGGCGGTACCCCTCGAACAGAAGTATCTCGCGGCTCTCAACCCCGCTCCCCCCACCCCACAACCCAAGCCGGCGACACCTAAGCCGGCCGCGCAAACCCACCCCACTAAGCTTCAGCAACCCTCTACCCCATCCACGAATCCAACATCGTCGGCCCCCACTACCGCCCCCCCAACACCCCCTGCGCCCTCTGCTCCTAACCTTGCCAATCCACAACCGAACGGTGCCTCCCAGAACAACTCGAATGACCTATTGCCGCCTCCGGCTCCCGATATGCCCTCCAACGCCCCATCTAATCAGCTACCACCCCCTCAAAACACCGCCACGCCTCCATCACCCGCCTCCGCACCGCACCTCGCACCCAACCATGCGGCTCCCCCGCCAGCTCTATCGAAACGGAAGTCAGACCCCATGGTAACCGTCACTATCTGTGTCGACTCGCACGAAAAGGCCACCATCTGGTGCCCGGCCACCATCACCGTGCAGATGCCGGCCTCCCAAGCCCGCAAACTCAAAACCTGCACCCTCCACAAACCACCTCCCGGCGCCGGATGAATTCTAAAGCCCTACGACACTCTCGCGATTGCCTGTGATAAGCTTCGCTTTGGGAAATAACCACAGCAGCTCCCTTTCTCCTCAAGCCCCTCACCCTATCAGGGGAGGGAAGACCAGTAAGCCAACCATCGCTTTCCTCTGATAACCTTCCCTTCGAAACTAACCACAACCGCCCCCTTTCTCCCGGATCGGGGGAAAGGTCGGGATAGGGGGCGAACAAGACAAGCTCATTCTGCTAACTGCCTCTAGAACCGAAGTGATTGGCAGTTTCTACAGCCCCACCCCCTCAGAACGAGTGGGAAGTGAAACTCAAGATTTCTCGCCTTCGGCTCGAAATGACAGACGTCTATTTCACAAGAAATGACAGTCGTCTATCTCACCGGCTCCTCAAGGCCGACGCCCTTCCCCTCATCTGCGAAGACCGCTGCATAGCTGGCCGCGAGGGCGAAAAGAGGGGACAGGACGCAAACAAGGCCGGCCTGATTTTCCAAACGGCTCAAGAAATTTGCCCCTAGCCCCGCAAAGTTATCGTATATCGGCACCGTCTGCTGCAAAAAATCGCTATCCGAAATCCAGGCTCGCTCTTCCGATTGTAAAGTTTGTGCATTTACTGTTGACAGGGAGGTAGGCCCGTGTTATAATAAATACAGGATAACAAATGAGAATAGGATAGCGTGCTGTCCTATCGAAGCGTTACGCGACGGAGGTGAGGAGAATTGAACCTAAAAGAAAAATCGGTTTCTCCCGTAGTTGCAGCCATCATCATCCTTGTTATCATCGTCATTGCCGGGGCGCTGATCTACCACTATTCCGGCCCGCCTGCCCATTCCGGCATGACCCCTGAAATGGCTCAGCAACTCAAAAAGATGTTCGGCAACGGTGCCCCTGGCTCAGGTGGCGACACCCAAAGTCCCTATACAGCCCATCAACAGGCCGGTGCACCTCAACACTAACCGCCCTTGCCGACAGGGCAACTCTACTACATTAAAACCTAAAACATTATTAAAACCTAAAACATTAGGAGGGTTCGTTATGAAATCTCGTGGTTTTACGTTGATTGAGCTGCTTGTTGTCATCGCCATCATAGCGATTCTCGCAGCTATCCTGTTCCCCGTGTTTGCACAGGCACGTGAACAGGCCCGTACAAGCATGTGCCTCTCTAACATCAAGCAACTCAGCCTTGGTGCCCAGATGTACACCCAGGACTACGACGAGCGCTTCCCTTCGTGGAACTGGCCGTTCTTCTGCAATGGAGGCAATAACGGGGCCCCGCGCGACTCGGCAGCCTTCTGGACTATGGCCATCTACCCCTACGTGAAAAATACCGGAGTCTATCAGTGCCCGGACGATGCGCTTCGTTGGAACGACGCTTGGGCCTCCTGCAGTGACGATGGGGGTAAGGACGATATGTTCGCTCCCATTAACCCATCAACAGGAAAAGCCTGCAACTTCTGGGAGAGCTGCAATCCGAAATATGTCTCCTACGCCATAGACGAGTCGCTAGATGGCGGCTGGCCAACCAATACTCTGGCAGGCGTTCCAACACCTGCCAACTGGGCACTCTTCGCCGATTGTGGCTCGCAACTGGCCGACATATGGGTTTGGCAACAACCTAATGCCCAAAATGCCAACTATATCTCGGCCCGCATCGCGTTCTCCAATCAAGGGTGCTGCCTCATTTGGCAAGGGGCAAAACCAGCGTCCTACTTCTTAGCCAACAATAGCCAGTCGTTCCTCGATAACCTCACCCGCCACCATGGCGGTGAGAATGTGAGCTTCGTAGATGGCCATGCCAAATACATGCGATGGACTAACCTTACTTGGGTGAACCTTACAACAGGCACTGTTCCACAGTAAAATAAAACAACCTCACCCCTACAGACAAACGGCCTAGGATTCGTTCCTAGGCCGTCCTTGTTATATCCCCCTTACCCTCTTAGAACGAGGATGCCGCATCTGAGGGCAGTGATGGTCGTCCGGCCCGCTGAAGGGCCATTGCAAGCCCCTTTTTGGCCACCCGATTCTGCGGATCAAGGCGGCATACCTCTCGAAACTCGATAATAGCCCTCGGCAAGTTACCGATATGCAGATAGTACTGTGCCAAACGCAAATGCAATGGCGCCGAATGTGGCGCATTAACCAGTTGCATGCAAAGAGATTGCCCTATGGAGGCTTCACGATGGGCTTGCCGACTCCTCTGAATGAGCTTCAACCCAGACGCACGCTGCCCTAACGCCATATAGGCACGCCCTAGCAACAACTCCACATTATCTCTGTTCGGATCGGCGTCGTAAACAGGCAGCCAAGCCTCCACAGCCCCTCGCATATCTCCCTTGGTCTGCAAGGCCTTCCCCTTTTGAAAGAGGGCCTCTAAATTGTGAGGGTCTTGTTGTAAAACCGTCTCGGTATCCTGAAGGGCTAAATTCGGCTGGCCTATGCCGTTGTAGATTTTAGCCCGTTCTAGGAGCAACGGGATAGAATTGCCCAACAACGACAGAGCCTTATTCAAAATGGCTAGCGCCTTTTGGGGCTTGTCAGACAACCAATAGACCTCGGCAAGCGCCCCTAAAACGGTGGGGTCGTTGGGAGCCAGTTGACGCGCTTTTAGCAAGACTTGCTGCGCATCCGTCAGCCGTAACGACTGAGAGTAGGCAATCGCCAGAGCAACATAGAGTTGTGTGGTATCCGGTTGCCGATGCAACTGCTTCTTTAGTAGAGCGATGGCGTCTCTACTCCACCCTAAATCAAGGTAAAGCATGGCAAGACCAAGGCCAGCACTTAAATCGTCAGGGTCAATGCGCAGAGCCTTCTCATACTCCTGAAGGGCGATGTCCTCATGCTTGTCCTTTTTCAAACAGTCTGCATAAGCTGCGTGAAGGTCGGCATCTTTTGGAGCGAGTTGAATCGCTAAACGCCACTGCGCTTCGGCCTCTGCAAAACGCCCTTGTTGGGCTAATAAAGTGGCATACCGGGCATGCGCTGCAAGGTCATTTGGTTGCAGCTGCACGGCCTCTGCAGCCTGCTGAAGTGCAGAAACCGCCCGCTGGTGGGCTGCCTGCAAAGCTTGCCACTGCCTTTCCTGCTTCTGCAAATTCGCTATCTGCCGCCGAATGCGTATCTGCCATGGTATGGTCACAACGCCAACAAGCACCACAACAGCGAGCAAAGCGAGTAAAAGTCGCAATCGCTTTTTCTCGGTAGATTTTTCCCTATCTAGTGCAAAAGCTCTTTTCAACTCAGTAAAACTCTATGCAACAAACCTAAAGCCAACCTACTCGCCAGCAGTTGCCGGCGAGAGGTCGGTAAGCGGTCGTCCGGCACGCTGAAGGGCCATTGCAAGCCCCTTTTTGGCAACCCGATTCTGCGGATCAAGGCGGCATACCTCTCGAAACTCGATAATAGCCCGCGGCAAGTTACCGATGTGAAGATAATACCACGCCAAACGCAAATGCAGGGGCACCGATGTAGGAGCGTTCATGATCTGCCGCCCTAACGACTGCCATCGGCTGTCTTCACGGCTCATCTGTAGGCTCTTCTGAATGAGAGCCGCCCCCGCTTGTCGCTTGCCTAAAGCGATGAAGGCCCTTCCCAACAACAGCCCCACATTATCCATGTCCGGGTTGCTATCGTACACCAGCTTCCATGCCCGCACCGCCCCCGATATATCCCCCTTGGCCTGTAAAGCCTTTCCCTCCTGAACAAGAGCTTCTAAATCGTGAGGGTCGCGCTGTAAAACGGCCTCCGCATCTTTAAGCGCGAGATCGGGTTGGCCGATAGTGTTGTAGATTTTGGCACGCTCTAAAAGCAACGGGGTCGGATCGGCAACCAGCGGTATCGCCCTGTTCAGAGTTTGCAGGGCCTTTTGGGTCTGATTGGCCGTCCAATAGACCTCCGCCAGGGGGCCGAAAATGGAGGGGTCATGCGGGTCGAGCTGTTGCGCCTTTAACAGTTCTCTTTCTGCATCGCTCAGGCGCGTTAACTGAAAATAGGCCATCGCCAGTGTGACATGCAGTTTGGAGGAGTCATCGTGGGCTTTCAATTGGCGCTTCAACAGCGCCAATGCATTTTGGTTCCACCCTAAAGTGATGTAGCGCAGTGCCAGCCCAAGGGCTGCCCGTAGGTTGTTTGGGTCGAGGCGCAAGGCACGTTCATACTCGAGCATGGCCACATCCTCTTTCCCGTTCCCATCAAGACAGGCCGCATAGGCCACGTGCAGGTTGGCATCTTTGGGGTCAAGCTGCACCGCCTTCTGCCACTGCTCTTCGGCCTCTGCGAAGCGTCCCTGCTGCTCCAGTAAAGCGGCGTAGTGGGCGTGGGCTGTGGGGTCGTTCGGATGTACCTGCACCTCTTGCGCTGCCTGTTGAAGCCCTAAAGTTGCTTCCTCCTGAGCGCGCTGCAGCGCCTGACGTTGTAGCTCTTGCTGATGCAGCAGTGCGAGGTGACGGCGGATGCGCATTTGCCATGGCAAGCTCACAATGCCGAAAAGAATAACGAATGCCAACAGTGCCAACAAAAATCGTAGCCTTTTCTGTTCTGCTATCCTTTTCTGTTCTTCTACTTTTATTCCGTTCTTAGATCGTTGCACCTCTCTACCCTCTCAGCGAGGCGATCTGGTGTGCCTCCGTACGCCTTCCCATAGCGAGCAAAGCACCTTCAAGGCCCTTAAGAGCCGTTTTATCGTTCGGGTGTAAACGCAAAGCCTCCTTATATTCTACAACAGCATCGTTATAGATGCCAAGCCGCATGTACCACCTGGCCATCCGCAAGTGAGCCGTCGGATCCGTTATATGCTCGCTAACGACATCACGAGCCGTTCCATAGCGAATCGAGTTGTTTTTGATGGTTTCATAGAAGCGGATCAGTTTCGTCCCCGCAGCCCTATCGCCCTCTCGCATCTTCAGACGTCCCAACTGAAAGGCGACATCCTCAAAAGCCGGGTTCGCCTGGTAAGACTGCTGAAAGGCTGTTAACGCATTCTGCGTTTGCCCCAGCAATAAGTAGGCTTTCCCCTCACGGTAGTAGGCCTCGGCAACAAGATCAGATCGTCCTTGTGCCAATGCGGTTTTGAGAGCATTTTGTGATAGCGAAAGCGCCTCCGGAAAAGATGCAGGGTTCCCCATACGTTCTAAGGTGTAGGCCAAAAGTAATTGAAGACGTGCACTCGATGGGTTATGTTGAACAGCCATGCGAATGGTCTGTTCCGCTGCGGGAAGCTGTTCCGCAGCGGTGAGATAGGAAGTTAGGTAAAAAGCGATGTCTTCATCTTGCGGATTCTGAGCGAACAGACGCTGCAGAATTCGAATAGCCTGCTGGGTATGGCCAACTTCAAAAAGATAGCGCGCTTCCAAAAAAGAGACTTTTGTGCTATTCGGAGCTAACGTTTTGACGGTATGTAGAATGGGCGGAATGAAAGGAAGCCAATGCAGCTCTAGATAGATCTCTATCAATCGGAGATAAACGTTCGGGTCGGTGCTCCTCAAGCTTACGAGATGCTGTAGCGCCCGCATCTCCAAATCCGTATAGCCGGCATCCTGATAAAGCCTTGCCAGGAAGGCGAAAGGAGCTTGCGAACTAGGCGCAATACGCGCGGCTTTCAGCAGAGCCTGTGTCCCCGCAGAAATCTTTCCTAGCGCAAGGGCTATCTCCCCATAGCGAATAAGCGCTTCAGGGTCTTTAGGATGCTGCTGCAGCTCATGATAAGCTCGCTGAAGGTCTTCTGGCGTCGGTGGACTAACAGGCCTAGGGGCATTGATCTGCAGAGGTGGTTTTAAAGTTTGCGGTTCCTTTGGCGAAAAACGTGCCGGCACTTGAGACGTTGAGCGACCAGAGGAGAGGCCGATAGGGGCACTAGGGGCACACCCTGAATAAAACAGAGCAAGAAGAGCCATTATTAGAGCCCCTATCGGCTTCTTCACAACCGAGAACCTTAGACGGATCGCCATTCGCGAGCAGGGTAGGAAAGACTATTGACCGGCACTTGTCCCGGCTCCAGGTTTCCCTGGCTGAGCAGTAGAGG
>Ga0209061_1001478_pt1 | contig 38605 bp, 36 predicted proteins | sample Coa_R1_10_FD_187157 | JGI IMG/M metagenome (GOLD analysis project Ga0209061, IMG submission 187157) | Surface soil microbial communities from Centralia Pennsylvania, which are recovering from an underground coalmine fire - Coalmine... | ecosystem: Environmental > Terrestrial > Soil >... | reverse complement strand
CCGGGGCGGGCCAACAAAGCTACGGGCGAAACCTTTGGGAACGCACGCACCCGCACCGCCCTGGCCAGCCACCTCAGGTGGTCACACCCAAATGTAAAGATGATTTGAGGTCAAATGTGAAGACCTCGACTGGCGGAGGGAGTGGGATTTGAACCCACGGTGGGCGTACACCCACAACGGTTTTCGAGACCGTCCGATTCGGCCGCTCTCGCATCCCTCCAGCAGCCATTATGTGCTGCGAGCTTAGGTCATCCCAAAGTCTATCCGAACGCCTCCGCGGCAGGGGCCCCGGGCCGCCGGCTCCGGCGCCGCGACGGCAGCTCCACGCCGAGAGGGGTCTTCTACCGCTCCGAGAACATCGGCTCGGTTACCGCGAGGGGCTGGGAGCAGCTCCGCCTGGAAGGGGCCCGCATTGTCGTCGACCTGCGCCAACCCGGCGAGCGACAGCGTGACACTCACCGGCGACCAAGCTGGGTTCACGCGGCGCGCACCGAGCTGACGGAAGCGGGGCGGCACGCTCTCATAACCTGGCGCGGCGCTCTACCTCCAGCGCAGATCCGCTGACCGGTCGCGGCACACGGGGGTCTCTTCGAGCGATGAACCCACGCCGAACTACGGGACCCGCGTTGCCTGTGGAAGGGCCGCACTGTCCCAAGACGTCCGCCCATGACCGCACTGGAGGGTGCCCTCGGACGCCGGCTGAAGTCACCGCATTCCGTTCGGGCCGTACGAGGTTGACAAAGATTTCCAGCTGCTCAGCTGCAGCCTAGGGCGGCGCGTAGGGTTCGGCAGGCGGCCACCATCTTCTGGTTGCTCAAGGTTGTCACCCTTCTGCGAAATGTCTCGCGTGGCAGGGTGCGCAGGTTGTCGAAGCTAACGAATGATTCGGCTGGCATCGGGTCTTCGGGGCCAAGTGGCAACTCCGATACCAGGTTGCGGCGAGTGCGGGTCAGTGTTGCTACGACGAGATGGCCGGTTCGATCGGCTACGGGGTCACGGGTGAGGACCAGGGCCGGTCGGTCCCCGCCGCCGGGGACAGCCGCGAACCAGACCTCACCTCGTTTCATCACGCTCGTCCAACCAGGCGGCGAGATCTGACCAGTCCTCCGCTGGGCCCCAGTCCTCCGCGGCGGCGAGGGCCAGTTCCTCATCTGTGAAAGGTTGACGCTGGTACGCCGCTGCATCGTGCACGCCGGCAAGGCGGGCGAGATAAGCCGTGAGGGCGTCTCGAAGAAGGGTGGTGCGGTCCACATGAAGGCGGTTCGCCCACTCATCGACGCGGCGAACGTCGTCTTCGTCCACCCGAAAGCTCACCATCGTCGTCATACACTTCGTTCTACTACGTCATACGGTGGTGCAGGGAGCCTGCGGCAGGGTCGCAGTTCCGCGATGCGGCGTGATTGCGCGTCCGGCGCCAACAGAACTCGCCCATAACCCGCGCCCCCAAATGTCAGGTCCGGGCTATCCCACAAGGCCGGGTGACTATCCCACAAGGCCGGGTAGCGGGCACACTTGGGAGCAGCGGCAACGCAAGGGACGTACCCCTCCCGGCTCTAGGCACGCAGCGTCTGTCATACCGGGCGTTGCGCGGCGGCGACACTGTAGCCGGGGCTGCCGGCGGCCCTGTGGCGACCAAGGCCACCGCTAGAGCTTGGAGACGGTTCGGACGTCGCATCGAGCGCGCTTTGGAACACCAACGAAGCGTTGTGGCCCCCAAAGCCGAGGCTGTTCGTCATTACGTAACGCAACTCCGCCGGTCGAGCGATGTGGGCAACATAGTCGAGGTCGCAGGAAGGGTCTGGGTTGTCGAGGTTGATGGTCGGCGGCACCAGGGAATTGTTCATCGCCAAAATCGAAAAGACGGACTCTAGAGCGCCTGCCGCACCCAGGGTGTGGCCCGTCATGGACTTCGTCGAAGAGACAAGCGGGACCTTGTCGCCGAAGACCCTTTTCAGGGCAACTGTCTCGATCGTGTCGTTCGGCGGTGTCGAAGTGCCATGAGCGTTCACGTACCCAATGTCCGACGGCTCGATGCCTGCCTCGGCAAGAGCGGCTCGCATGGCTCTAACTGCTCCCTCGCCTTCGGGGTGCGGTTGAGTGATGTGGTAGGCGTCGGCCGTGGCGCCGTAGCCCACTAGTTCGGCAACGACCGGGGCACCACGGCGTAGAGCGAACTCTCGCTCTTCGAGCACCAGGGTTGCCGCCGCCTCCCCAAGGACAAACCCGTCCCTGTCGATGTCGAAAGGCCGCGAGGCGCGTTCAGGCTCGTGGTTTCGTGTGGACAGGGCCTTCATGGCGGCGAAGCCGGCAACGCCGACGGGCGTGACAGCTGCCTCACTGCCTCCGCAAACCATGACGTCGGCCCTGCCAAGGCGTATGGCGTCGTAAGCGGTGCCTATTGCGTGCGCCGACGCCGAGCAGGCAGTAACCGTACAGCAGTTGTACCCGAGCAGCTGCCACTCCATCGCGATCTCACCGGCCGCCATGTTGGGGATCATCATCGGGACTACGTAAGGGTTTACCCATTCGGCGCCGCGGTTGACCAGGGTCCGTATCCCGTCTTCAAGAGTCTTTATGCCGCCTATGCCCGTCGCGTACACGACGCCGGCTCGCTCCGCTACTGAAGCAACGTCGAGCTTGGACGCCTCGAGCGCTTCTTTCGTGGCAGCCAGCGCCAGCTGCACGACACGGTCTAGGTGCCTGGTCCGCCGGCGGCCAAAGTGCGCGACCGGGTCGAAGCCCTTCACTTCTGCCGCTATCTGCACGGGAGACGAGCTCGCGTCAAAAGCGGTGATAGGGCCCACCCCGCTTTTGCCCGCAACCAAGGCCTGCCACGTCTGCTCGACATCGAGGCCTAAAGGGCTAACCACTCCCATGCCAGTCACGACCACTCGACCGCTGCCCATAGTCCACGAATCCTAGGGGGCCCCTACCGTGCCCCGAGGCCCTTGCACCCTACAAGGCCAGCACTCTGCACACCGTCGCCGCCGTGGGCACCTACTCCCACCAGGGCGTTCAGCTCGGGCACTGGCTACAGCGGCTCCGGCGTTGTACAGCGGCTCCGGCGTTGTACAGCGGCTCCGGCGTTGGGACCGAGCCGCTCGCTAGGTCAGCCTGGCCGGCGCTCTGGCAACGAGGACCTAAGGCGCAGGGCCCGAAGCGCGGGCCGGAAGCGCAGGCCCGAAGCGCAGGCCAGAAGCCAGGGCACGAAGTAGCAGCTGGTGCGATTGGCGCCAACAGTCCCCCTTCGCCAGCACCGCGAGGTAGCTTTAGCCATGGCCTCCACGGACCCTGAAGTCCCCGAAGCTGACGCTTTAGAGCAGGCTCAGCCCGCTGTCCCCGACACCGGCGAGAGCAGGCCGGCGACAAGGCGAAAGCTCTCCTTCGAGACCCCAGAAGCCGATGCCTTGGACCAACAGCGTGAGGTCCCCGTCGGCGAGGACGACTGGCGCTAGCTGCACCCACCCGGCGCTAGCTGCACCCACCCGAGTGGTGGCCGCGGGCGCGCCAACGGGGGCCAGCTACTAAGGGGCCTGGCTCGTACGCCGGCGCCTACCTCACCTCGGCCAGCCTGGCGGGCGAGCTGCCTGGTCTTCGTAGCCACGAAAACGACCTAGCAGTGTTTTTATGACATTTCATGCTTCATTCTAGCGGTCAACTCGTTTTCTCGTTGTCAAACTGGGGCGATTTGGCACCGCTGCGACACCGAAAAAACAATTTGACACCAAGAAAAGCCCGAACCGCCCCTTGCTAGCCGCCGGCCTCCTTGCCCGCCGGCCTCCTCGCCCGCCGGCCTCCTCGCCCGCCGGCCTCCTTGCCTACCCGCCCCTTGACGTCAGGAAATCGGCTCCCTGCTCGCAAGCCCATCGGTCAGCCAACAGTCACGGGCCACCCCCGCCGGCCTCAACCGCCAGCGAGGCTGGGCCAAACACCGGGCCAAATATTTCAATATCTCTAAGGACGGCTTTGAGCTGGGAACTCGTGGTCACGCGCGCTTGATCGGGGCGAGGTGGAGGCTGAAGCGCTTCTCGCCGGCGCCCGGGAAGCGAATGGTTGCCTCGGCGGCCTCTCCGGCGCCGCTCACGCAGACTACAACGCCCTCTCCATAGCGAGCGTGCACGACGGCCTCCCCGGCCTGCAACCCCAGCCTCTCTGCACCGGTCCCCTGCACTGGGGAACCAGCCCGTCCACGGCGCAAGGCGGCCTCCACCATCTGTGAACGCATTGCCTCACGGCCCCTCGCCTCACGGCCCCTCGCCTCACGCCCCCTCTCGGGAGGCCAGGCCCAACCTGGTGCACCTGTCCCCTGGCCCCGCGAGAGGGAACCGAAGCGGTGCTGCTCAGGTTGGCTGGGGCTGAACAGTTCGTCCGGTACCTCGCTCATGAACCTGCTTGGGGGGTTGTACTGCACGTCACCCCACAGGCTGCGGCACCATGCATAAGTGAGGTATAGGCGCTCCTTGGCGCGAGTCACCCCCACGTAGCACAGCCTGCGCTCTTCTTCGAGCTCGTTTTGGTCGCCAAGGGAGCGCAAGTGTGGGAAGACACCTTCTTCCATCCCTGCCATGAACACCACGGGGTACTCGAGGCCCTTGGCGGTGTGCAATGTCATGAGCGTGGCACTTGAGCCGTCGCTGCCCACCTCGTCGGCATCTGCGACCAGGCTCGCCTCCGCCAGGAAATCGTCAAGGTCCTCGGCTTGCCAGGCAGCACCCAAAAGCTCTTCGACGTTCTCCACACGGCCTTCTATTTCCACGGGCGTAGCGTCTTCAGACTTGAGGAAGTCGACGTAACCAGTGCGCTCCACCACAGCTTCAAGGAGCCTCCCAGGGCTGCGGCCTTTGGAACGCAGCTCTTCGACAAGCTCGCTGAACTCTCGGACGCCCTTCAGGGCTTTACCAGCCAAACCCGCTTCTTCGGCGTGGGCAATTGCTTCGCCAAAGCCGACGCCGGCGCTTGCAGCCCAAGCGTCGAGCTTCGCTATGCTCGCGTCGCCCACTCCACGGCGGGGGACATTGATGACCCGTTTCAACGAAACTTCGTCACCGGGGTTGGCGATGACGTGGAGGTAGGCGAGCAGGTCCTTGACCTCCCTCCGCTCGTAGAACCGAGCTCCGCCGGCGACTTTGTAGGGAAGCTGCCGACGGGCAAGCTCTTCCTCGATCGCCCTGCTCTGGGCGTTGGTACGGTAGAAAACCGCAAAGTCGCCCCATCGGTACCCGTACGCTGCTCGCAGCCTTTGCATCTCGCCGACGATGAAGCTTGCTTCGTCGTGCTCGTCTTCCGCGACGTAACGGGTCAGCCGCTCACCTGCTCCACGGTCTGTCCACAGCTCCTTGGGCTTGCGGGAGGCGTTGTTGGAAATAACAGCGTTGGCGGCGTCGAGGATCGTCTGAGTGGAACGGTAGTTGCGGTCCAGGACCACGACTGTCGCATCGGGGAACGCTCTCTCGAACTCCAGGATGTTCCGTACGTCGGCCCCCCTCCAGCCGTAGATAGCCTGGTCAGAATCACCCACCACGGTCACTTGTCGGTGACCGCCGGCGAGCTGCAGCACGAGCTCGTTTTGAGCGCGGTTGGTGTCCTGGTACTCGTCGACCAATAGGTGGGCAAAGCGCTCGCGGTAGCGTTCAAGCACTTCGGGGTGCTCACGGAACAGCGTCACCGTCTGCACCAAAAGGTCGTCGAAGTCCATGGCGTTGGCCGCCAGCAAACGCTTCTGGTACTCGGCGTAGATCTCGCCTACGCGCCGCTCGAAAGGCGGGAGGCGACGGGCTCGCTCTGCGTACGCTGCTGGGGGCACGAGCTCGTTCTTCGCCGCCGAGATGGCAGAATGCACGGCTCGGGGCGAGAACTTCTTGGCGTCCAAGCCGAAGTCGCGCACGACGTAGCTCGCTAGCCTGAGCGCGTCTGCCTGGTCATAGATGGAAAAGGAGCTCTCTAGCCCCAGGTGGTGAGCCTCCCGTCTCAGGATCCTCACGCCAGCAGCATGGAACGTGGAGACCCACATCCGTTCAGCCACCGGGCCCACGAGGTGAGCGATGCGCGAACGCATCTCGTCGGCTGCCTTGTTGGTGAACGTTATTGCAAGCAACGAGAAGGGCGAAAGGCCTTTCTCTCGGACTAGCCAAGCAGCTCGGTGCGTCAGGACGCGTGTCTTACCCGAGCCGGCGCCGGCTACGACAAGGAGCGGGCCCCCGGGGTGTGTGACAGCCGCGTACTGTGCCGGGTTGAGCCCCTCCAGAAGGCCCTCTGTGCCACCAGTGGCAGCCGCCGTCAGTGCCCCATCCCTATGCCCTGCGAGCGCTGGAGGGACTTCCCTTCTGTAAGCAAAGCAGGCGCCACCATGACCTCGGCCTTTTGGAACTCTTTCAGGCTCTCGTAGCCACAGGTCGCCATCGACGTGCGAAGTGCGCCGAACAGGTTGAGCCGGCCGTCGTTGTCGTGTGCCGGGCCAATAAGTATTTCGCGCAACGTGCCGCGTGTCTCGGTCTTCACCCTCGCTCCTCGTGGCAAGGTCGGGTGGAACGTCGCCATTCCCCAGTGGTACCCCCTCCCAGGCGCCTCCACCGCTGCAGCGAGAGGCGAGCCGAGCATTACCGCGTCGGCACCGCAGACTATCGCCTTGGCTATGTCGCCTCCAGTAGCCATGCCGCCGTCGGCGATCACGTGCACGTACACGCCGGTCTCGTCGAGGTGCTGTGCACGTGCCGCCCTAGCGTCTGCGATCGCGGTCGCTTGTGGCACGCCAATGCCGAGCACACCCCGGGTCGTGCATGCATGCCCTGGGCCGACACCGACCAGGACGCCGGCGGCACCCGTGCGCATCAGGTGCAGGGCTGCCTGGTAAGAAGCGCAGCCACCCACGATCACGGGTATCTCGTACTCTCTTATGAACCGCTTCAGGTTGAGCGGCTCGGACTTTTTGGAAACGTGCTCGGCGGAGACGACTGTGCCCTGGACCACGAACAGGTCGAGCTCTGCCTCTACGAGCGTCTTCGCGAACTGAGCCGTGCGCTGAGGCGTAAGGGAGGCCGCGGCCACCACCCCCGCCGCCTTGATTTCCCGGATGCGCTCTGCCATGAGCTCAGCCTTCACGGGCTCGGAGTAGATCTGCTGCATGCGCGCCGTCGCCTTGTCGGACGGCAGCTCGGCAATCTCCTCGAAGTAGGGCTCAGGGTCTTCGTAGCGGGCCCAAAGGCCCTCCAAGTTGAGCACGCCGACGCCCCCCAAACGGCCGATCTCGATAGCGGTCGCAGGGCTCACGACACCGTCCATAGCCGCGCCCATGAGCGGCAGCTCGAAACGGAAGGCGTCGATCTCCCAGGAGATGTCCACGTCTTCTGGGTCGCGGGTGCGCCTGCTTGGGACTATCGCTATGTCGTCAAAACCGTAAGCTCGCCTACCTGCTTTGCCTCTGCCGATCTCGATCTCCACGCTGACAGTCTATTGGCAGCGCGCGCGGCCTATTGGCAGACGCGGGGCCTCAGGCGCCCTTAGGCGCCGGAAAGCCCGATAGCGACGCGCCCCCCTGTCTCGGCTCGCGGCAGGCTGCGCTGGCTGGCGGGCGGCTCGGGAGGCGGAGGCTGGCCAGTGGAACGCTCGCTCGCCAGCAAGAAGACCTCCACCTCCGAACTGGGGGCAAGGGGGGCAGGCAGGGCAGCCGTGGCGGCGCGTCCCATTGCAAGTTCCGCTCGCCTGGTCACAGGCATGACAGGGGGCAGCGGGCGGTCGTCGCGTACCGGTGGCGGCGCGAGCGACCCACCACAGCGGGCACACGCTTTGCGCCCGGGGCCGTTCGTCACCCCGCAACGAGGGCAGGTCATCGCACTACCAGGCTACTGCGCTAGCGAGCAGCTTTGGCAGCCCAGCGCCAGGCGGCCAACTGCTCCCAGGAGGCCCGGGCAACTGTGCCCGGACAACTGTGCCCGGGATGGCGCCCGGGCCGGAGCCAGTTCAGCGGCTCCCGCCTGCGGCGTCAGCCTCCTTGTCCACCAGCGACTCGAGCAGCTGGCGAAGGCCACCCGTTTTCAAGTTCGCCATGGCCCGACCGGGCGTCACGTCTCCTCGTTCCCACTCCAACCAGGCCTGTAACAGCTTGTTGGCGTCCGGCGGCGGAAGCTCCACGGGGAAGGACTCTAGTTCTGGCCTGGGCAGGCGCGTGGGTCCCACGGCTCTTGGACACCGGCCGCCGAAGAGGGGGCAATGCCTCCAGGCGTTGGCACGGTGGTAGTCGGCGCGGCGTGGGCGGGCTGCTTGCTCTGCTTGGTGGGGGACGCGGTGGTGCCTTGAGAGCGCTGGGAGGTGGAGGTGGCCTGAGCTGTAGTGGACGACGAACTGCTGGCCGACGACGCGCTGCTGGCCGACGACGAAGGCCCGCTCGACGAAGAGGCTGCACCCGCTGTGGTGGAGGCCGAGCTGGCAGCCGGCTTGCTCGCCACCTTCACGACGCTGCCGAGCTGGACTTGCACGGTGCCTGCCGGCTGAGAAGGGCTGACCTGCAGCATCACTGGGCCCGAGAGGTACTTCATCACGTACAAGGCGTCTGCGACCTCGCCGGGCCGGTAGACGACATAAGTCTCGGTGGTGGCAGCCGGCACAGCCCCAGCTGCCGTGCTAGCCACGTGCAGGCCATCGGAAGCAAGAGCCTGGCCGGCCGCTGCTGCGGCCTGGGCACTGCCGGCGATCGACACGACGCTCACGGACTTGGGCGCCACCGGCGAAGGCAGCGACGAGGCGTCCCACTGCCTGATGGTGTTCAGGTCGTCCGGCTCGACAGGGAATAGCACGTCCCCGATGTCGTAACCGTCGTAGTAATAGTTGTTGACAGGCGAGGTCGGCAACGTCAGCTCAGGTACCCCGTTGACGTTGATGTGGCGGTAGTGGACCACCAGGGACACCAGCTCGTTTTTGAGGCCTTGGTCCATCGTCACGTCGCCAACGATCGCGTTGATGAAGCCGAGGGCGTGGGCTGGGCTGGCCAGGCCTTCCTTTTTGACCTTGTCGACGACGATCTTCAAGAACGTGTGAGTCCTTTGGATGCGCGCCAGGTCCGACTCAGGGTCGTAGGGCCAGTCGGCAACCGGGGCGTGCATCCCGGGAGGCTCGTACTGCAGGTGGCGGGCACGCACGAGGGTAAGAGCGTAGAAACCGTTGAGGTGGTGGCACCCCGGGGTCGGTATGTCGAGCAAGCTCTCGGCGTCGAAGACGGGGTCCGGGAAGTAGACGTTGATCCCGCCGATAGCGTTGACCACGTTGATGAGCCCATTGAAATTGAGCTCCACGAAGTGGTTGACCGGGATCCCGAAGTCCTCCTGGATGGCAGCTATCAGGTTGTTCGGCCCATCGGCGCCGTTGTTCAAGGCTGCGTCCACCTTCTGAAAGTTCCCTACCGCGCTGCCGGCCGGCATCGGCACGAACAGGTCACGAGGGATCGACAGAAGAGACGCCGAGCGGGTCGCTGGGTCCAGGTGGAGGAGCATGATTATGTCGGCCAGCGTCCCTGAGTACGTCAACGAGGCGCCAAAAAGCTTCTGCTCGTAAGGCGTCAGGCCCTGGCGGGTCTCGTTGCCGATGAGCAAGATGTTCTCGGGCTTGAGCCCGCCGGCGTCAGGAGCCTCAGAAGTCGGGATGTTGCCACCGCCGCTCGCGTACTGGCCTTCGGGCGTAGTGCTGGGGGCCGGTGCCGTCGAGATCCGGCCAAGCTCGTAGCGCACGTACCCGTAGATGGAGGCGACTGCGGCCAGGCAAACGAACGTGACCACGTTGGCCAGCACCAGCAGCCGGCGCGGCCAGTGCCGCCGGGGCCGCGCATTGACTGCGGGTTGGCCGGCACTTGTAGTGAGGTGGCGCGGAGCGCTGGTCACAGCAGTAAAGACAGTTTAGGGAAGCCGCTGGTTCCAGGGCCCGCGGCCCGCTGATGGCTGCTGCGCAGCACGCGCTGAGCGGCCCTCGCCCCAAGAAAGCAGGTGGGCGAGGGCCACCCGGCAAGCGCCCAGCACAAAGTGCCGGCCAGCTGTTGTCGCCGAAGGGTCAGCTGCGGCCGCCGCTGGCGCCCGCCTTTTCTTTCTCCTTCTCCTCGGGCTTGTCAGCCACTGTGGCCTCCGTCGTGAGGAGGAGCCCGGCCACCGAAGCAGCGTTCTGAAGAGCCGAACGTGTGACTTTCGCCGGGTCGATAACGCCAGCTTTGAGCAGGTCTTCAAACTGGCCCGTGAGCGCGTTGAGGCCAACGGGCCCGCTCTCACGCTCAGCCTGCTCGACAACCACGGGCCCTTCCATGCCAGCGTTCGCAGCTATCCAGCGCATCGGCTCCTCAAGAGCCTTGGCGAGGATCTGTGCACCGGTCGCCTCGTCGCCGCTCAACTCCTTGGCAAGCGACAGCACGGCGGAACGGCTGCGCAGGAGAGCCAGGCCGCCACCAGGGACAATGCCCTCCTCGATGGCAGCCTTGGTCGCAGAGACGGCGTCCTCTATGCGGTGCTTCTTTTCCTTCAGCTCCACCTCGGTGGCTGCACCAACCCTTATCACAGCCACCCCGCCAGCGAGTTTGGCGAGGCGCTCCTGGAGCTTCTCACGGTCCCAGTCCGAGTCGGTCTCCTCGATCTCGCGCTTGATCTGAGCGATGCGCCCCTTCACGTCGGCCTCTGACCCGGCGCCTTCCACGATGGTCGTGTCGTCCTTGGTCACGACCACCTTGCGGGCGCGCCCGAGCAGGGAAAGGTCCACGTTCTCGAGCTTGAGGCCGACTTCCTCCGACACGACTTGGCCCCCTGTCAGCACGGCAATGTCAGCAAGCATGGCCTTGCGGCGGTCGCCGAAGCCAGGTGCCTTCACGGCAGCGCTTTGGAACGTGCCCCGCAGCTTGTTGACGATCAAAGTGGCGAGAGCCTCGCCCTCGACGTCCTCTGCGATCACCAACAGCGGCTTGCTGGCTCCCATAACCCGCTCCAAGACTGGGATCAGGTCGTGGGCCGAACTGATCTTCTGGTTCGCGATGAGGATATAGGGCTCTTCTAGGACTGCTTCCTGGCGGTCTGGGTCCGTGACGAAATAGGGCGAGATGTAGCCCTTGTCGAACTGCATGCCTTCTGTGAACTCGAGCTCCACCCCGAAGGTGTTCGACTCCTCGACGGTCACGACGCCGTCCTTGCCCACCTTGTCAATGGCGTCTGAGATCACCTCGCCGATCGAAGAGTCGGCTGCGGAGATGGCGGCTACTTGCGCTATCTCGGCCTTGTCGTCCACGTCTTTGGCCTGCGAGCGCACCGACTGCACGGCCGCCTCGACCGCCTTGTCTATCCCGCGCTTCAGCGCTATCGGGTTGGCGCCGGCGGCGACGTTGCGCAACCCCTCGCGCACTAGGGCCTGGGCGAGCACTGTGGCGGTGGTGGTGCCGTCACCAGCGACGTCGTTGGTCTTGGTGGCTACCTCCTTCACCAGTTGCGCGCCCATGTTCTCGAAGTGGTCCTCGAGCTCCACCTCCTTGGCGATCGTTACGCCGTCGTTGGTGATCGTTGGGGCACCCCAACGTTTGGCGATCACGACGTTACGGCCCTTGGGCCCGAGCGTCACCTTGACGGCGTCAGCCAGCTTGTTGACACCGGCTTCAAGGCCACGCCTTGCTGCTTCGTCGAACTGGAGCTGCTTCGCCACTACTTCGTCACCTTCGCCAGCACGTCACGGCTCGCAAGCACGAGGAGGTCCTCGCCGTCAACCGTCACCTCGGTGCCGCCGTACTTCGAGTACAGCACGGTGTCACCAACTTTGATGTCGAGCGGGACCAGCTCGCCTGTGTTGTCTGCCCTCCGGCCAGGCCCCACCGCAAGCACTTCGCCCTGCTGGGGCTTCTCTTTGGCCGTGTCAGGGATGACGAGGCCCGATGCGGTCTTCTCCTCTGCCTCGTTGGGGCGCACGACGATACGGTCTTCGAGTGGCTGCAGGTTCATGTTGTATTAGCCTCCCTAAGCTCTAGAGCACCCGGGCGGGTGCTTCCGGTTAGCACTCTCACCTTTCGACTGCTAAAGATAGCGCGCTCTGGGGGCTAGGCAGCAAACTTTCTCACGGTGGCCGCTCGTGGGCTACGCATGCCCAGGCACCGAGAGGGCCCGCCGGAAAAACTCGACCTTCGCCAGCGCCAGAGCCTCGGCCACCGCTTCCTCCCCCGTTACATGGGTGACCCCGGTCAAGGGGAGCACTGTATGGGGCCGGTGAGCCCTGAAAAGGGCATCGGAGAGCTGGAGCGTGTGAGCGGCGAAGACGTTGTCGTCTGCGAGGCCATGTATGAGCATGAGAGGCCGTTCGAGGCCCGCCGCCAGCCCGAGCAAGCTGGAGCGCTGGTAGGCCTCGGGACGTTGGCCTGGGTGGCCGAGGAAGCGTTCGGTGTAGTAGGTGTCATAGAGGCGCCATTCGGTGACGGGAGCGCCCGCGACCGCCGCGTGGAAGACGTCTGGCCTTCTGAGCACGGCAAGGGCTGCCAGGTAGCCGCCAAACGACCAGCCCTCGATGCCCACCCTTGTTAGGTCCAGGTCGTCGAAGACCTCTGCTGCCGCGTGCAGTGCCTCTACCTGGTCCTCGAGCACCGGGCCGGCCAAGTCCCCGTAGACTTCGCGCTCCCACTCTGGCCCTCTGCCCGGAGTGCCACGCCCATCTGCAACCACTACCGCAAAGCCCTGGTCAGCGGTCCACTGCGCCTCCAGCCAGGCCGACCGTGCCGCCAGGACGCGCTGGTGGCCAGGGCCGCCATAGGGCGACATGACCACCGGTAGCTTGCCTCCCTCGTGCCCGGCCGGCAGGAGCACGGCCACCGAAAGGCCACGAGGCCCGGCACGCAGGAAATGGGCCACCGGTTCGACGACGGGCACCTCCGCGAAGCTCGCCAGGGCGCGCGGTCCCGAGCCGTCCACGTGCACCTCGACTTTTGCCCCATGCCAGCGCATGGTCCTGGACGACACGGCCCTCACGCGACCGTCGTCGCTGGCCACCGCCGTACAGACGCCGGCTTGACGGGTCAGCTGGCGGAGGCCCTGCCTTTCCGACCAACACCACACCTCCACTACCTCTGGCTCGGTTGAGGCCGTGAACGTGACCTGTTCGCCGGCGCTGTGAACGGCCCTCACCTGCAGGCCCGGCGGGGTAACCAGCTCACCGGCCACCTCCAGGCGCCATGTGCCCTCGTCCCGACGCGCCCACACGAGACGGCCTCCAGCCATCCAGGTAGGAAGGCCGGCAGGCCAGCCCACCCAAGCGCTGTCGGAGGCAAATGCCAGTTCGGCCGTCTCTCCCGTCGTGGTGTCGACCGAGAGGACTTGGCAGGCTTTGTGGTCCCTTTGTTCGACTAGGAGCAGGGGGGGGCCTTGGGCGGACCATAGGACGGACACCAAATATGCGAAACGGTTGCGGTCCCAGAGGACCTGTTGGCGCCGGCCGCCACCCGGGACAGCTTCTAGGTGCCACAAGCTGACGTCTGCGTCCGCCGTGCCGGCAACGGGGTAGCGGTGCGCCTGCGGTTTGGTGCCGGGAGAAGCTGGGTCGGCAGTCCACCAAGTCGTGACCGGGGAATTGTCCACCCGGGCCACCAGCAGGCTCGTCCCGTCCGGCGACCACCAAAAGCCGCTCGTGCGGCCCATCTCCTCTGCTGCTATGAACTCGGCCAGCCCCCAGGTGACCTCGCCTTCGCCCTCTGCGACCACAAAGGGCTCGGCTTGGCCGTCCGTGGCGACGGCGTGCAGGCAGCCACCCGCGCAAAACGCGACCAGTCGTCCCGTGGGGTCGGGGCGAGGGCCAAAAGCGCCCGGTGGGGCGCTCAGGCGCCGAGGCGGCTCAACTTGAGGGTGGGCGAGAGATGCCCACCAGACCTCGCCGCCCAAACAGAAGGCGGCGTTGGCCACCTGCCTGTCAACCCCGTAAGCCACGATCCCCCCAGCCAGCTCCCTCGAGCGTTCGCGCCAGGCACGCTCAGCAATAGGCAGGTCTTCGGGAGCGCCCCCGAGCAGGTCGCGCGGGTTCGCCACCTCCCTTTCGGCACCGGTTTCGACGTCGTAGGCCCAAAGCGAGTTGACTGGGTCGTCGCCGGCGGGAGAACGCAGGAAGGCTACCCTCGAGCCGTCTGGCGCAACGGCGAAGTTCCGTGGCACGCCGAGGCTGAAACGCCGCGTACGCGCGTACTGGCGGGGGAAGCCACCGGGTACACCTTTCAGATGCGCCTCCCTGACCATAAATATATCTGACCATAAATATATCTAATGATGTTTAGTTGACAAAGGGAAGGCTGAGGTTGGGGTCGACAGGGGCGTCCAGCGGCGTGGGGCCGTCCGTGCGGAGCCTGTACCAAGCGGTCGCGCCGATCATCGCAGCGTTGTCGGTGCACATGGCCCGAGAGGGGATGAAGGCCGCTCGGCCGTCCTCGCGGCACACTTGCTCGACCCGTTGGCGCAGCGAGGTGTTGGCTGCAACCCCGCCCCCAATGCAGATCGCCCTTGCTGCAGTGGCTGCCGCCGCCTTGCGGGCCTTGGCAACGAGCACGTCGACAACGGCCTCTTGAAAGCTCGCCGCAACATCGGCGAGGTCTGCAGCGGGGTTAGCCCGCATGTAGCGTACGACCGACGTCTTGAGCCCGCTGAAGGAGAAGTCGTAACCCTGCCCAGCCAGCCCTCTCGGGAAAGCGACCGCATTGGGGTCCCCTCCGGCGGCCGCCCGCTCGATGGCTGGCCCACCTGGGTACCCCAGGCCCAAGAAACGCGCCACTTTGTCGAACGCCTCGCCAGCGGCATCGTCCAGCGTCTGGCCCAAGAGCCGGTACTCGACTTTGCCCGCGAGCCCTTCTTGCATGCAGATCAGGTAGGTATGGCCACCAGACACCAGCAGTACGACCGTCGGAAGGCTGAGCAGCGGGTCTTCGAGGAAGGCGGCATGGAGGTGGCCCTCCATATGGTTCACGCCCACGAAGGGCAGGCCCCAGGACCATGCGTACGCCTTCGCAGCGCTGGCACCGACGAGCAGGGAACCGACGAGCCCAGGCCCGATCGTGGCTGCGACTGCGTCCAGGTCGCGCGCAGTGACAGACGCCCTACCAAGAGCTTCGGTGACAGCCGGGCCTAGCAGCTCCAAGTGCGCGCGGCTCGCCACTTCGGGCACCACGCCGCCGTACTTTTCGTGCAGGCGCGCCTGGCTGCTCACGACAGAAGCGAGGACCCGGCGCCCGTCTTCTACGACCGCCGCTGCCGTCTCGTCGCAGGACGTCTCGATGGCGAGGACCTTCACGCGTGCGCCTGGCTTTCCAGCTGTGAGATCCTCGATTGGACTTGCGGGGAACGAAGGTTGTAAAGCCACATGATGAGCGCGTCCTCCTTGGTCTCTGGGTAGTAGTTGCGCCGCACGCCGGCGGCCGTGAAGCCGAACTTCTTGTAAAGTTCTTGGGCCCCGACGTTGCCGACGCGCACCTCGAGGGTTATGGCCGTGCACCCTCGGCGGGTAGCCTCCCGCGCCAAGTGCGCCAAAAGCAGCGTCCCCACCCCTTGGCGCCGGAGCGAAGGCGCAACAGCGACATTGGTCACGTGAGCCTCGTCCGCGACGAACATGAGGCCGCCATAGCCCGCCACCTTGCCTCCAGAACGTGCCACGACGTAGTAGCGGGAGCCCTCGGGCTGGGAGATCTCGCTGTTGAACACCCCTATTGACCAAGCCTTGGGGTGGGCATTGTGCTCTATACGGATGACGGCTGGGAGGTGGCGCCGCCTCATGGGTTCAAATGTCACCTCCGAGCCGCCAAGGCCTCGGGCCCCGAGCTTCATATGCCCAGACTGGCACGGCTTGACGGCCGAGCGGCCAGGCAGGTGGCTAGGTAGAGGCACATTAGCCATGGGGCCCCAACCATGGGCCCGCCTTGGCCCAAGTCGCCTGGCACGTGGCCAAGGCTCAGGTCGGCGCGTTCGGCTCAGCACCAGCACGACCTGGCACTTCCTCCCAACCGATGCGCACGTCTGCCTGCCGCAGGTACAGCGGCGCAGGAAAGCCCGCGGGGGCGTCACCCTTGGCGAGGCGCTGCCAGCCCAGTTCAGCGACCGTCTCAGCTGAGGGCCACATGTCGGCTGGGCCCGCAAGCTCGACACCTGCTCCGGCCAATGTCTCACGGTAACGCCAGGCCCCGTCCCCCACGGCGAGGACAGTAGCGTCAGCGCCCCGAGACCGGCCCTCGGGGCAGGCCTGCCGACGGGCAACAGCCTCCAGCTCGGCGGCGAGCGCCTCGGGCAGCGCGACCGCCGGGGGGCAAACAAGGGCCAGGTGCCTACCGTCGCTGCGGTACAAAGACCAAAAGACCTCACCGCGGCGAGCGTCCACCACCGGCGCCAACAAGCCAGGGCGCCGACGCTGGCGGTAGGCGAGGGCCTCCAGGCTGCTCACGCCCACCGCTCGCAGGCCACGGGCTGCTGCGATCGCACCTGCGGTGGCAAGGCCCACACGGAGCCCTGTGAACAGCCCTGGCCCGTTGTCGACGGCGACGGCTTCGATGTCGTCGGCCGACCAGCCCACCTGCCGGCACAGGTAGTCGACCGCTGGAGCCAAGACCTCCGCGTGACGGGCCCGGCCGACGGCTGAAAAGCTCGCTACCGGCGCGCCCTCCTCCCAAAGCGCCGAGCTCACGCTCGGCGTCGAGCTCTCGATGGCTAGCAACTTCACTCCCACAGCCTTGCTTAGCACTAGGCGCGAGGCCAAGCGCCGGCACCATGGCAGACTGGCACCGTGACCGAGGGCAACCGCCTAAAGAGCCTCAGCGAGGACGCCGGCGGCCCGGCAGACAGGGCCGCTGCCCTCAGGAGAGTGGCACAGGAGGCCTCCACCTGCACCCGATGCCGGCTCGCGACAGGCCGCACCAACGTTGTATTTGGCGCTGGCGACCCGCAAGCGGCCCTCATGTTCGTCGGGGAAGGCCCCGGAGAACAAGAGGACTTGCAGGGGTTGCCCTTCGTCGGGCGTTCGGGCCAGCTGCTCAACAGACTTATGCTGGAGGAACTGGGCATCAAGCGCGAGGACTGCTACATAGCCAACGCCGTCAAATGCCGTCCCCCAGGCAACCGCGACCCCGAGGCCGACGAGGTCGCCGCGTGCCGGCCGTACCTGGAGGCCCAGCTCGAGCTAATAAACCCAAAAGTGGTAGTAACCCTAGGGAACTTCGCTACAAGGGCGCTGCTCGGGACCGAACAGCCGATAAGCCGTCTGAGAGGACGTGCCTACCGCTTCCGAGAAGGCTACCTCGTCCCCACCTTCCACCCTTCGGCAGCGCTGAGGGGAGGCCCAGTAGTAGTGGCGCAGATGAGAGCTGACTTCGTCCGGGCCAAACAGGCCCTGCAAGCAAGCGCGCCTGTTGACGGGACGGGCGAGCCTCAACCGCTCACGATGAGGTTGCTATGAGCACTCGGGCCGAAAAGGCCAAGGCCGAAAAGGCCAAGGCCGAAAAGGCCAAGGTTGTAGCTCCGACCCCGGAAGCGACAGAGCACTTCGGCGGCTCTCTTGCACCGCTGCTCCGCCCTGGGGACACGGTGCTGCTCTCAGGTGACCTCGGGGCGGGCAAGACGACCTTCGTGCGCGGGCTAGCGAGGGCCCTAGGGGTGCAGGGGCCGGTGACGAGCCCGACCTTCGTCTTGCTGCACAGTTACCCGACCACGGCTGGTTTCGACCTCTTGCACGCCGACGTTTGGCGCCTCGAACACCTACAAGAAGTCATAGACCTCGCCATCCCAGAGCTCCTTGAGGACGGTGCGGCAGCGGTGGTCGAGTGGGGGCACAGGGCAGCGCCCGCTCTCTCGGGCGACTTCTTGTACGTCGACATAGGCTTTGGCCAGCCCGAGCAGCCGGGGCGGCCGGGCCGCCCCTCGGGCCAGGTTGGCCCTCAAGGCTACCGCCAGCTGGAGGTCTACGCGTCAGGCACTAGCTGGGACGAAAGGCTGAGAGAGTTGGCGCACAGCTGGCGAGGCACCTGTACGGCTCCCAGCACTGCCAGCTCGCCTGAGCCTGTGCAGCCAACAGATAGCTAGCTGGCGCAGCCGATAGATAGCTAGCTGGCGCAGCCGATAGATAGCTAGCTGGCGCAGCCGATAGATGGCTAGGCCTTCGTGGCCCCAACATTCTCGCCCTCGTCGCTAGTACGCCCTTTGGCCCCCGAAGGCGGGCGGCCCACGACCTCACGCACCCAGGACGCAACGCTCAGAGCAGCTACGAGCCCTGCTAGAGCGCCTGCGACGGCCACTGCCGCAGGCGGCCTGAGCCTTGCCACACCCGCCACTCCCACCACTACGCTCAGCGCGAAGCCTCCGCCTACCAAGACGACGAGCACCCCCCAGCGCCGGCGTACCTCTTGCAGCCCCCAAAGGGAGCGAACTGACAACTCTGCTGACCACCAGGCCAGCTCACCTGTCGCAAGCAGCACCGTGCCGAAGGCGGCCGCGACCACCACCGACACGGGCCTACCCGCTTGAGAAACGAGGTACTCAGCCCCAAGCAGGCTCAACCCCACCACCACCACCACGTACCTGCGGGCCAGGAGGCCCCCGAAGACGGCCAGGAATGCGACAGAGCCAACCAGTGCGAGCAGCCCAGACAGAGCGGGGCGCAAGGCGGCTGCCCACGCCCCGTCGAGCGCTGCCAACGCAATGGCGCCAGCCGCCCTTTTCGGATCTGGCCAATGTTGCGAGCCGATTGCCAAGCGGGCGTTCCTCACCAGCCGGCCAGCCAAGCCGGCCCTGGCAGGCGCTAGGAACCCGAGCGCGCTTGGCGGCGAGCCCACGCTTCCAACTCCCCGATGACTTGGGACAAAGGCTGCCCTGGCTCCCATGGCACGGTTGGCACTCCGGCTGCCCGCAGCTCCTCCCGGCGAGTACCCCGCTCAAGCTGCCACAACCTCACTGCTAGGCGCCCTAGGCGGCGCATCTCCTCGAGCGGGGCAACTAGCTGGGGGATCTCGACCACCACCACGTCCAGCCCCCGCGCGCGCATGTCCGAAAAAGCTTCGCGGGCCTCAGCCTGCTCCAAAGAGGAGATCCCGACCACGAGAGCCGCGGCCGGCAGCAACTTCGGCGGCAGGAGGGTGACCCCTCGGTAGACGGCACTTGCCAGGTCGGTCGTCGCAAGCAAGGCGTCTACAACCACTTGACGTTGTCGGGGCCCCATGCCAGGCCGAAGCCAGCGAAGGCCACCCCCAAGCTCTAGCAGGGCCAACCGGTCCCGCTGGGAAAGGTAGGCGTCGGCGAGGCTGCAAGCCGCCGTCACTGCCCTGTGGAGGACCGCCTTGTCGAAAGTGTCCACCACGAGCACCACGTCCGCGCCTCGCTCTGGGTGGCGCTCGTTGGTGTACAACGCCATCGGCCCGAGCGGTGCCGCCGCCACGGACGCAGCCGGCGAGTGCCGCCCCCGAACCCCCGGCGTAAGGGCAGTGGCCGAAATGAGCCCGTGGCGCGCAGAAGCCCTCCAGTTCACGTCCTTTGCCCTGTCACCCGGAGCGTAGGCCCTCACTCCTGCCAGGTCGAGCCCACCGCCCTTGGCAGCTGAGAGGTGAGAGCCAGCAGGTAAAGCAGCCCGGCGTGAGCCGACCAAGCGGGCGAGGGGCTCCGGGCGCGGGTAAACGAGCACGGTGCCGTCTACCGGGGCCCAACCGCTCGCCTCGAAGAGCCCTAGCAGCGACCTGGCCCTAAAGGCCACTGCCCCGACAGGGTGGCGCCCCCAGTGGCCCGCCCTGAGCGGTAGGGCCAGTTCGAGCCCCTGGCCGGCTCTCATCCTCACGGCCAGCGGCCTGTCAGCTCTAGCAACCCCGGCACCGGCGGCGCCCTTACCGGCAACCCCATTACCGGCAAACCCAGTGCCGGCAAACCCAGAAAGTGGAGGCTGTGCGCCAGCGCTCAGCCCTAGGCCGTGCTTTACGCTGAAGGAGCCGGCGCCGCTGGCCGTGAGCGGCTCGGCCGCTGTGGCCGGGCCGGCCCTTACGAACCCGGGTGCTGGCGCAACGAGCACCTCCAGGCCTTCGACCTCTCCGGCAGAAGAAAACGTCGCTCGCACCAGGACTTCGTCCCCTTCGGTCACCACAGCCGCGCTGGCAGCCGCCCTCGCTTCAAGGCCCAAGACGCTCGTCCTGGCGAGCCCAACAGCGATTGCGAGGGCGAACGGTGAGGCGAGAACCGCAGCCTCGGGCCTCCCGGTCACCAGGGCGGCCACTACGCCCAAGGCGACTAGGGCAAGGTAGCCCGTGGCCTTCTCCGTCGGCCGCCATGCAATCCCGTTGGCGCTGCCAGCAACGTCGCTTCGGCCCAACTTCTTCACTCCAGCCCCGAAACTCCCAGCCCGCCGCTGCCGCCAGTACGCTCAAGCCCAACTAGGGCTTCGTCTGCCGCCGGGACTGGGACCTCCGCCAGGCATGCCTCCACGACTCTCTCTGGCCGCTCCCCTCGGACCCAAAGTTCGGGCCGCAGCCGGAGGCGATGGGAAAGCGCAGGCACAGCCACGGCCTTTACGTCCTCGGGGACCACGAAGTCGCGGCCCTGCAGGACTGCGCGCGCCCGTGACAAGAGCATCAGCGCCAGCGAGCCACGTGGGCTGGCCCCGATCTCCACCGCCGGCCGCCCTCTCGTAGCAGCCGTCAAAGCCACCATATAGCGGCCGATAGCTCCCGAAACGTAGACGTCTTCGAGGCTCGCTTGCATCGCGACCAGCTCCTGTGGGGAGACGACCTGCCTCAGCTCAACCTCGTCCGAACGGCGCTCGACCCTCCTCGCCAGCACTTCCCATTCAGCCTCAGCGCTCGGGTAGCCGACCGAGGCCCGCAGGAGGAAGCGGTCGAGCTGAGCCTCGGGGAGCGGGTAGGTACCTTCAAGCTCGATAGGGTTTTGAGTGGCGATCACCAAGAACGGCTGCGGCAGCTTGCGTGTCACGCCGTCCACGGTCACTTGTCGCTCCTGCATGGCCTCCAATAGCGCAGACTGGGTGCGAGGCGAGGCCCGGTTCACCTCGTCTGCCAGCAACAGGTTGGTGAACACTGGCCCGGGCTGGAACTTGAAACTGGCGCTCACGGGGTCGAACACCGACGACCCTGTGATGTCAGCGGGCATCAAGTCGGGGGTGAACTGCGCTCGAGTGAAGTTGAGGCCCGTCACCTGAGCAAAGCAGCGCGCCATTAGGGTCTTGGCCAGCCCGGGCACGTCCTCCAAGAGGACGTGGCCGTTGGCGAGGAGGCCAATTAGCACCAGCTCGGTCACCTCACGCTTGCCCACCACAGCCCGGCTGACTTCGTCGAGGACGGCCTTAGCGAGCTGGGCCACCTTTTGCGTGGGCAGCGGCTGGAAGCTCACAGCCCCTCCAGCCTCTCCACCCATTCGGCAAGCGTGCTGACCGGCGCGCCGCGCGCGCCCTGGGCTGGCGGCGATGCGTCCGGCCGGAGGAGTTCCCAAAGCTCGTCACCCAAGAGCGCCTTGGCACGAACGGGCTCAGCGTCGAGCTCGACGAGGCGCCCAGCGCGCAGCCGCCTCTCGGCGACGCGCCGGAGCAGTGGGCGAAGGCGGAAATAGACGTCCTGGCCGCCTTGCCTCGATGCTGCCAGCCGCAAGGTCACCTCCAGGTCGCGAAGGGACCGAGGCCGAGCAGGGCCGGGAGGTGGCGGGGCGCTGAGCGCCGCCTCCAACGCCGACCGCCTAGCTACCCCGGGCCAGAGGGCCGGCAACACCGCTAGCAACACCACTCCGGCTCCCAGGCCACCCCCGAGCCGCAGCGCCGCCGCAGCACCGAGCGCACCTGCATAGTAAAGCCCCCAGCTCCCTGCCCCCGCAGCTGCCAACCCTGCCAGCACCCAAAGCGCCCGTACGAGCTTCATGCCCGAGCCCCGAGCCCGGACAGCTCGTCTCTAAGGCGCATGAGCGCCCCCAGCGCGTCCAGCTTCATCCCCTCGTCACAGGGCCTCCAGTCAAACTTGGCGCGCTCGAACAACCCCGCCAGGGTCGCTCCCAGGGCCGCCGAGGCCCCGAGCCAACCCATCACCCGGTCCAAGTGCTCGAAGGGAGCCTCCGAAGAGCGGCGCGCCATGCCAACGTGCGCGAGCCAGCTTTCCATCCTGCTGTACGCAGCTATGACGGCCTTCCGGGGGTCAGGTTCGTCCCAGAGGGCTTCAAGAGAAAGGTCGAGCGCTGCGACAGCGTCCCTCCTGCGTTGGCCGAGGACCTGTTGCTCGGTGGCGGGCTTTTCCATAAGGCCCAGCTTTACCCCCCGACGGCGGGGCCACAATTGGTAGGCGGCAACTGCTGCCAGCGCTGCCGCTGCCCCCCCAGCCAACGGCAGCCAGCTGACCGAGCCAGCAGAGCTGGCTGTGACATGCCCGAACGTCCCAGCCGGCAAGCGCAGGGCAGCACCGTGGACGTTCTGGAGAGGCCGAGCGTGCCCGCTTGCCAACAGGCGGGCTAGCCCGAGCAGCAACCCTGCTGCCACGACTGCAGCCACCAGTTCAACCACAAAGGCCCACCAAGGTCGTCTCTTGGTTGCCTGGCGCCGACGAGGGCGCCGGCTGCGAAGCAGGCCTACTACCAGCCCATAGCAGGACACAGCGGCCACCGCCCCTACGAAGGCCACCGCTAAGCTCCCCGCCCAGCCTGGCACGCCGAGGCCACCGGCCGCCCCGCCGCTTTGGGCCGCACCGCCGCTTTGGGCCGCCCCGCCGGCGGTGCCGGCCGCCGCGGCCACTACCAGCAACAATACGACGGTGCCGACTGCGCGGGCCCGCATGAGGACGCCCCGCCGGGCGCTACTTTGCCCCGCCTGTTGCAGGCCAGGGAGCTGCCGGCCGCTCTGCCCACCGGCTCGGGCCGGCCACGCTTGCCCCATGCCACCATGCTCGCACCAAATCCCAAGGCGGCGTCGCCGCCGCGCCGCCTTTGGGGCCGGCCGAGGCTGGTGGAGGTAGCGCCGGCCTAGGCTGGTGGGGGTGGCAGAGGTGGCAGAGCTCGGACGTGCAAGCAAGGTCGTCATCCCGACGAGCATCAAGCCCAGCGACGGGCGTTTCGGGAGCGGCCCTTCCAAGGTGAGGCCACAAGCGTTGCAAAAGCTCATGGAAAATGCCGGCGTCCTCGGCACGAGCCACCGCCAGGAGCCCGTCAAGTCCCTTGTCCGCAGGCTGCGCCAAGGCTTAGCCGAGCTGTACCGGTTGCCTGACGGCTACGAGGTCGTGCTCGGCAACGGCGGGACCACTGCTTTTTGGGACATCGCGACCTTCTGCCTTATCGAGCGCAAGAGCCAGCACCTATGTTTCGGAGAGTTCTCGTCGAAGTTCGCGGCCGCCGCCAAGGCGGCGCCGTGGCTGGAAGACCCGGAGGTAGTCGAGAGTGCCGCCGGCACGCACCCGGCCCCGAAGCCGGGCCAACGCGTCGACCTCTACGCTCTCACCCACAACGAAACTTCGACAGGGGTCATGATGGAGGTTGCACGGCCTCAGGGCGCGGGCCTCGGCGCCATCGTGGCAGTAGACGCTACTTCGGCGGCTCTCGGGCTCCGCCTCGACCCCGAGGAGGCCGACGCCTACTATTTCGCCCCCCAAAAGGGCTTCTCGTCGGACGGAGGGTTATGGGTGGCCCTGCTGTCGCCCGCCGCTATAGCCCGGGCCCGGCAAATAGCCGCTACGGGCCGCTTCGTCCCCTCTTTTTTGGACCTCAATATCGCCATCGAAAACAGCCGGCTCGACCAAACCTACAACACTCCCGCCATTGCAACCCTTGTGCTCATGGTCGCCCAGCTCGAGTGGGCCCTAGAGCAAGGCGGCCTCGAGTTCTCTTGCGGGCGTTCTGACCGCTCAGCGGAGATCCTCTACAGCTGGGCTGAAAAAAGCGACTTTGCCACCCCCTTCGTGCGCGACCCCTCTCAACGCTCTAGGGTTGTCGCTACCATCGATTTCGACGGCTCGCTCGACGCACTGACGGTCGCGCAGGTCTTGCGAGAAAACGGCATCGTCGACACAGAGCCCTACCGCCGGCTAGGGCGCAACCAGCTGCGCATTGCGATGTTCCCGTCGATAGAGCCGTCCGACATAGAGGCGCTGACGGCTTGCATCGACTTCGTAGTGGGCGCGCTCTCGTAGCGGTAAACCCGGGGCAGCCGAGCGGAGAGCCCACAGGTGACCTCGTACGCGATGGTCCCCAGGCGTTCAGCCCACTCCCAAGCGTCGATGGCCTCACCACCCTGCCGGCCGAGCAGGACGACCTCGTCGCCGACTTGGACGCCCGATGCTGGCCCACAGTCGACCATTAGCTGGTCCATCGTCACCGACCCTGCGACCCTTCGGCGCTTGCCCCCGATAAGGACCTCCCCCCCCACTTCAGAAAGCCTCCTCGGGACACCGTCTGCGTAGCCAAGGGGGACCGTGGCCACGTCCGACGCCCTCTCCAAGCGGTAGCGAAGGCCGTAGGAAAGGCCCTCGCCCGCGGCCACAGCCTTGCAGTACGAAACGCGCGCCTTCAGAGAAAGGGCTGGCTCTAAAGGCAGGACAGGAGCTTGCTTGCGGGCTTCCAACGAAGGCGCGATGCCGTAAACCGAGATCCCAAGGCGCACGAGGTTGTGGCGGGCTCGAGGGTGGAAAAGTGCACCGGCCGAGTTGGCGGCGTGCACCACTGGGGCGGAGATGCCCTCTCGGGCGAGCTCCTCCACTACCGCTTCGAAGCGCTGGAGCTGAAGCTGCGTGAAGCCGTTGGCCGGCTCGTCGGCGACTGCAAAGTGGGTAAAGATCCCTTCCAGGCGGAGCCGCGGCTGCCTGGACACCTCCTTGGCCAGCTCGATGGCTGCTCGAGGCTCAGCCCCAACCCGGTGCATGCCGGTGTCTACTTTTATGTGCACGGGCAACCTTGTTGCCCCTGGGGCAGCCTCTGCCACCTCCGAAAGCGCTCTCAGGCCTGCCCAGCTATAAATGGTCGCGCTGAGGTGGTCACGGGCAACGAGCTCCATGGCTTCTTTTGGGGGCTCGGAGAGCACGAGCACCGGCGCAGAAATGCCCGCCTCACGCAGCTCGTGGCCCTCTTCGGCGAGGGCGACTGCCAACCAAGTGGCACCGGCGCCGAGCGCAGCCCTAGCGACGGGCACAGCGCCGTGCCCGTAACCGTCAGCCTTCACGACAGCGCAGACTTCGGCAGGGGCAACCAGGCGCTTTAGGTACTCGACGTTGGCAGACACGGCGCCGAGGTCCACCTCGACCCACGCTGGCCGCAACCAACCAGCTACCCGGGTCGCCAGCTCGGCAGAGGTCACGGCCCTTTGTACCTGAGCGGCTCTTTGCTGGCCAGTGACGACAACCACGCGGCCACTAGGTCGGGCAGGTCGCCAGCGACCAAGCCCTCGCGGTTGCCCATTAGCGCCGCCCGGCCGTGGACGTGCGCCGCCAGCGCCGCAGCCTCAAAAGGCGGCGCCCCGCGAGCGATGAACGCGCCGACCATGCCCGAAAGGACGTCACCTGTGCCTGCGGTCGCGAGACGGGCATCGCCGGCGCTCACCACAAGCGCCCTCCCGTCAGGGTGGGCAACGGCGGTCGTGGAGCCCTTCAGGAGCACGACCGCCCCGCTACGTGCGGCTGCCTGCCTCACGGCGCTCAGGCGGTCAGGCCCCGGAGGTGTGCCCGCGAGGCGGCTCAGTTCGCCTTCATGGGGCGTTATTACCGTGGGTGCCTGCCGACGGCCCGTAACGAGCTTCAGGGCATCAAGGGTGCCTAGCGCGTTGAGGCCGTCTGCGTCGACGACAGCGGGCACAGGGGCACCGGCAAGCAACAGCCCAACCTCGCCACCGGGAAGGCCAGGGCCAGGCTCCCCAGTGCTCGCCGGTACAGGGCCTAGACCGGGCCCGACTACCAACGCCTTCACACGGTTTATGCCCTCGAGCACCTTCTCGTGCCACCCCTCGCGGCCAACCGGCACGTGCACGAGCTCGCTTGGCGGCAGCGCCGAGGGGCTCACCCCCGGCATCGAGAGGCGGACGTAACCTGCCCCTGCCCTGAGAGCCCCCCTGCTCACCATCCAGGGCGCCCCGGTCATACCTGGTGACCCCGCGACCACATGGAGCGCCGTCTGCCACTTGTGCGCCTCGCGTGGCCGGCCTGGCAGCAAGCGTGCGACGTCTGCGTCCTCGACCAGCCACGTCCGGCAAACCTCGTCCACCAGCGGCCCGAGCCCGATGTCGACGAGCTCGACTTCGCCCGCGAGCTCCGGCCCTGCACCGAAGAGCAGGCCTGGCTTCAATGCTGCGAAGGTCACGGTCGCCGCAGCCCGCATCGCGCCGCCGCCTTCGAGCACCTGCCCGGTCAACCCTGACAGCCCTGAGGGGATGTCCACAGCGAGCACGGGGCAACCTCGGGCAGGGCTAGGCGGCGTGTAGGCACGCTGGAGCCCAGTGCCGTACGCAGCGTCTATGACGAGGTCTCCAACGGGCAGTGCCTGCCCAGGGGAAAGCTCGCCCGCCTCCAGGACGCTGACGTGGGCTCCCCTGGCTTCGAGCAGCCTGGCTGCCGTCCGGCCGTCGGCGCCATTGTTGCCCTTGCCTGCCACCAGCAGCACCCTGCGGCCAAAGGCCCCACCGAGCAGCTGCGCAGCCTTGCGCGCCGCCGCGGCGCCGGCGCGAGCTATGAGCACGTCAGCGGGCTCACCAGCCCTGCGGTCCACGCCCGCCATTTCTTCGGGGGAGAGCACTGGCTTCATAGGCCTCTCACGACATAGCGACGGCGACCGCAGCGGCCGAGGTAGCCGTGTGGGTGAGGCTCACGAGCCAGGTGCTCACACCGAGCCTCGACGCAAGGTCGGCGGCGCGCCCATGGAGCATCAGGAACGGTTGGCCGCTGCCGTGGCGGCACACTTCTGCTTCCCTAAAGCCGAACGCGCCCAAGCCGACCCCCATAGCCTTCATCACCGCTTCTTTGGCGGCAAAGCGCGCCGCCAAGCTGGGAGCGGGGTCCTTGAAGCCAAGCGCGTACGCTCGCTCGGCGTCGGTAAAGAGGCGTTCGCTCATGCGAGGGTGGCGCTCCAAAACTTTCGCGAAGCGCTGGACCTCGACCAAGTCCAAGCCCAAGCCCACCACCATGCCCACCGCTCAAGCGTAGCCCGCGCTCAGTGGGCCCAATAGCGAGCCAGGAGGGCAACGGGTTGGGTCATGAGGTCAATAAAGGGCACGGACCCGAGGACGGAGTCGTCGAACTCAGGGAGCGTTTCTGTTACGGCGTCCACCAAAGCTCGGTAGCGCCCTTGGTAGGCCTGGAGGACGGCCTTTGCGGCCTCGGGTTGGAGGCGGCTGGCAAAACGTACGTGGAGCAGGGTAAGGCCTGTCACTTGGCCGTCTTTGACCTCGGGGACCATTACGCCTGTGCGGCCGTCGTGCAAGCCGCTGAACACCGTGACTTCGCGCCTTTCGGCAACTCGGTGCTTTGTGCCCCTAAGGGCGTGGTCACTATCGGTGCGCGAAACCATGTCGCGCGCTATGCCGCCTTTGCCCACCACCCAGATGCTCGCTCGGTCCAGCGAGCCGCCATGCGTTTGTACCTGGTAGCGCGTGTAGCCAAGCACCTCCTCCGCCGCCTGGCTCAAGGCCGCCAGCGTGCGCAACGCCCGGTAGCCGAGCGAGTGCACAGGGGCACCCGCAGCGAGAGCTTCGGCGACCAGTTTGGAGCGCAACAGGTCGTCCTCGCTCCTTGAGATCCCTACTGTGACGGTCTTAGCCTGGTGCTTGATAGCGTCGACAGGTCGGGCCAGCTCGTCGATTGACCTGCTCAGCACCTCGAGCAAGTCCTCGGCGATGGACGCCGGGGTGCCTACCTTGCCCATCTCCGCTTCGTAGCTGTCCACTGGGAGCGCCTCGGTCGCGTACCGCAGGAGCGCTGACAACCTCGTGGCCAAAGACGCGCTCAGGCAACCGTCGTAAGCGCCAGACCGCAAGCCGGCGAGCAGAGAGGCCACCGGCCCTTGAAGCGCCGCTGTGAGCTCACCAAGCCCGGCGCCGAGGTCCGCTGCCTGTAGCAGCGCGCGGGCTTCCCGCAAAGGGTTCGCGAGCGCGTCTATTGCGAGCGCTGCCTCATAACCGAAAAGGTGGCCCACCATTGCGGCCAACAGGGAGGACAGCTCGGGGTGGCAGCGGGGTACCTCGAGCACCGCCGTGCGCCCTGCTTTGCCGTCGCTGCCCACAAAACGAAAGGCCTCGTCTTGGCTCACGACCACGACCGGCGAAGCTTTGTGAGCTCGAAAAATCTCGACCTCTTTTGCGGCATCTTTGGCGGGGGGCCCCGAGGCAGCCGGCACCAGCACCAGCACTAGAGGCTCAGATGAAAGGTCGATGTGCTTTTTGTCCTCGACCGTGTCGAGGGCTACTGCTTTATAGCAGAGCTCCGAGAGCTTTATCCGCACCTCGGCGGCTGCGACCTTGTCAGGGCCGCTCCCAACTACAGCCCACGCACGCCTCGAAGTGGCGAGCGAGCTGGCCACTTGGCTCACCTGTGGCCGCAGTGCCAGTACTTTTTCCATGAGCGAAGGGAGCCCACGGAGCGCTGACAGCACCTGAGAACGGCGTCGCTGGCCCGGGGCCGCCACGTCGGCAAGCGCTGCGGCGAGAAGGTGGCCAGCAACTACCTGTGAGTAAAATGCCTTAGTGGAAGCGACGGACATCTCGACGTCGCGCCCGTCGGACGTGTAAAGGACGCCGTCGGACTTCTGCACCAGGTCGCTATTCCGGCGGTTCACAATGGAGACCACCGTTGCCCCCCGGCCTCTCACCAGGTCCACTGTCCGGTTCGTATCGGTGGTGGTACCCGATTGGCTTATCGCGACCACCAAAGTACCCGACATGTCGTCCGCCAAGCCCGAACCGTCAGGTCCCCAGCCTGAAAGTTCCGACGCTGGCATAGCCCTCACCGCCACGCCAGGCAAAGCGAGGCACAATGCTGCAGCGACTGCCTGGGCTGCCACTGCGGCGGTGCCCTGGCCCACTACGAACACCTCGCGGAGTTGGCCAAGAGCGAGCGCCTGAGCCAGTTTGGGCGGTACAGTCGCTTCACCGAGCACCGCTACAGGTGCACCGTCGGCACCCAGGCGGACCTTCCCGCGCAGCGTCTTTTGGACCGACGAAGGGGCTTCCGATATCTCCTTCAAAAAGAAGTGCTTATAGTTGCCCCGGTCCACGTCGCGGGTCGTTATCTCGGCTCGGCTGAGCTCGGGCGCACTCAGCGGGAGCTGCTGGCCGCTGTAATGCCAACGAGAAACGCCTGCGAGGTCGCCGGCTGCCTCCCGCCGGCACACGACGACCTGGCCGCCCGCCTCACCTTCCATCCGCAAGTACAGGCTGGCTTCTTCGACGAGGCCGTAGGGTTCACTGGCGACGACGAAGGCGTCACGTGCCAGGCCCACGTTCAAGCTCTGGCCGCTGCCACGCAGGGCGAGCAACAACTCTCCCGGCGCCGCTGCTGCGTTGGCCACAACGCCTACCGACCCCTCGAAACGGCGTACAGCCTGGCGAAAAGCCTCCACCGGGCTGGCGCCGTCGGCCAAGTAGCGGGACACGAGCACGGGTACGAGCTTGGCGTCGGTGGTGATCCCAGGAGGTACCTCGACTCGCTCGGAGCGGACTAGGTCGGAGTAGTTGTCGATGTCACCGTTCAGCGCCCCCACGACGTAACTACCCTGCCCATCGGAGCTTAGGGGGTGGGCGTTCGCCTCCGATATGAGCCCGACGCTCGCCCAGCGCGTGTGGCCGAGGACGGTAGCTTCAACTTCGGGAGAAGCTAGCGCCTTGGCCAACAGCTCGTCCCCGCAAAGCGCTCGCCTGAGCGAAGCTACATTGTCACCGAGCTCACCAATCTCTGCAGCTGCTTTGTAGACCAGCGACAAGCACCTGCCCGCACGGCGCACCGCCATCGAGCCGAACAGTACGTCAGCTTCCCTGGTGGCCACCAAGGCCGCAATGCCTGGGGCAGAAAGGTCGAGCCCGTGGCCAGTGAGCATCAGGTGGACCCCGGCAGAGTCGCGTCCGCGCACTTCGAGCCGGTCCAGGGAACGCAGCGCGACGTGTGTGGCCCAGAGCACCGCCAGGGCTGCCGGGGAGGCTGAGCCGCCCAGGCCAAGGTCACAGCACATGCCCTCGACCGACCTGGCTGCCGCCAGCCTGTCGTGGCCAAGCGCCCAAAGGGAGTCCTTCAGCTCGACAAGGGCTGCGTTGAGCTTTTCGGACTGGTCGCTCGGTAAAGCCGTTGGCGTCTCACCTGCGTCTAACTCAGCTTCGAAGCGGCCGACGAGAGCTTCGGCACGGGCGGCACCTTCCTCTAGGCGCCTAAGGAGCTCCTGGCCAGCCAGCAGGCAGGAAAGCCCGGGCACACCACGGAGCTCAGCGTCTACGGCGCGCAGCTCACCTGTCGCTTGCCCCATGAGCTCCAGCGCGCGCCCTGGCCCCTCGGCCAGCGTGAGGCCCGATAGCAACGAGCTAGCGCACTCAGTACGCCGGAGCACCTCTGCAGCCGAGGGAGGCTGGCCGGAAGGCCGCCGGCCCACGACGGCCACGATCCCGCACATCAGCGACGTTGGCTAGCAGGCCCGAGGCAAGAACGGATGACGTCGACCAGGCGCTCGGCTGCTGCGCTCGCCTCCTGCTCGGTGGGCGCCTCCACCATGACCCGGACCAAAGGCTCGGTCCCGCTCGGCCGGAGCACCACGCGCCCGCGCCCAGCGAGCTCGGCCTCCGTGCGCGCCACTTCCTCCCACACGGCGCTCGCCTCTGCCAGCGCTGAACGGTCAGCGACCACGACGTTGCGAAGCACTTGAGGCAGCCGGCTCATGCAGGAGGCAGCCATGAGCGCCAAGGGCTGGTCCCGGCGCACGAGCAGGTCGGCCAGGAGCAGCCCCGAAAGGGCGCCGTCCCCGGTCGTCGCCAACGAGCGGAAAACTATATGGCCCGATTGCTCCCCGCCCAGCGCCCAGCCGTGAGCCTCGAGCGCCTCCAGCACGTAGCGGTCGCCTACCCCAACCGTATGGACCTTGATCCCCGCGCGCTCCATGGCTTGGTGGAAACCAAGGTTGGTCATCACTGTGACCACCACGGTCCCACCGGCAAGCAGCCCGCGCTCGGCGAGGTCTGTCGCGAAAAGCGCCAGGAGCCTGTCGCCGTCTACAACTTCGCCGGCTTCGTCAACAGCTATGACACGGTCGGCGTCGCCATCGAAGGCAAGGCCCAACTTGGCGCCGCTTTCAACGACAGCCCGGGCGAGGGCGCGTGGGTCGGTTGACCCGCAGTTGTCGTTGATATTGGTGCCGTCCGGGCCCGCCCCGAGGAGAGCGACCACTCTAGCGCCGGCAGCCTCGAAGATTTCGGGAGCACTTTGCCAGGCTGCGCCGTTGGCGCAGTCGAGGGCCACTTCGAGGCCTGCTAGGTCGCGGCCCTCCAGGCACCCGAGCGCGAAAGCTTCGTAGCGCTCTAGCGCCTGAGGGTCGGAGCTGATGACCCCCACCGCGTCGCGGGTAGGGGCTGAACTGGGACGGGCCCTGGCGGTGCTTTTGGCGGGCGCAGCGCGGCCGTCGGCATTGGGGCCGAGGCCCTCGGTGCCCAGCGCAAGGGCAGGACCGGTTAGCCCAGCGGCCAAGTCCGCGAGCACAGCTTCAATGTCCTGCTCCACCTCGTCAGGGAGCTTCGTGCCGCCAGCAGCGAAAAACTTGACCCCATTGTCAAAGTACGGGTTGTGCGAGGCAGAGATCACAGCCGCAGGGGCCCCGAGCTCGGCTGAGAGGTAGGCAACCGCAGGAGTGGGCATGACCCCCACGTCGAGCACGTCTGCCCCCTCGCTAGCGAGCCCAGCGGAAAGCGCTGCCTGTAGCATCGGACCCGACCGGCGCGTGTCCCGGCCTACGACGAAGCGGCTGGGGCGGCTGCCAGACGCCTGGCCCAAACGGCCGAGGACCCTAGCAGCGGCCCTGCCCAGCGCCAAGACGGCTTCGGGTGCCAGCTCCTCGTTGGCCAAGCCCCTGACGCCATCGGTACCGAACCGCAGCGAGCTCGCCCTGGGCACAGGGCCGCCCCTGGGGCCGGGCCCACGCCCGCGTTGGTGCTGGCCTGGCAGTAAGGACGGCACGAGCAGACATTGTACGGGCCCGGGCACTAGCGGTGCTCAGGGCTTCACCGAGACGCTCCCCGTCCAGGTTGGCACCGGCCCCGTCCCGCCTACGGGGACCATTTCTTCCCAGGTCGTCCCGGGGGTAAGGGTTATCTTGGCGCCGTCGTCCTCGACGAACACGGCTGGGTCGGCCAGTCGCGGCCGTACCCAACGGCCTACGTACTGGCGCCCGTCGCGAAAAACCCACGCAGTGCCGCTGCCCTTCAAGTTGAGCACGTACTCGTGGGTCCCGGTGTCGTCTTCGACCCAAGGTGTCTCGTCGTTGTCAACAAGCATGACTATCACGTTGGAGAACGCGATCTGCGCCCCGTCGCCCTGCAGCGCCGGGCCAGTGTCGGAGTACGAGCGGTACCACAACCCAGTGCTCGGCCGCCAAGCCCAAGTCGTGACGTCAAGGGGTGACCGGATGCTCACCTCGGACGCCGGCGTGCCACCTGGGGGTGGGGGACCGTACGTAAATATCGGGTTGGGAGGTTGTTCGGGGTAGCCAAGCGCACGCGCAGCGGAGTACAGCGCAGAGGTGGAACTTACCAAGTTGTTGGGCGCGTACCGGTCCGGGTCGCGCCAGTACGCGTTGGGTGCCTTATAGATACCTACGTCTTCGAGTAGCGAGTGGGCAGAGTCGATCTCGCTGACGACAGGTTGGATGGCACCTGCGTAAGCAAACAACACTTTGCCTAGGGGCTCAAGGATTTCCGGGTCGTCGAAGCGGCCCGACCGTACCGGCTCTATACGGGAGGCCGACTGGCAGTCGTACACGGCAATAAAGCGCGTTATGGCGCCTTCAACAGGCTCCTCGAAGACAATGTCCGCCTTGTCGAGGCCCCACTGGGGCCTCGCTTGCGGCAAGTTCTCGACCTTGACGGCCAGCGCCGCATGAGCGGGTACGCGGCCCCCTGGTGCGCGTTGGCCAGTCAGCGGGCAAAGCGCAGGCTTTGCAACCAATCGAGCATGGCGCTTTTCCGCTCGCTTGGGCGCTGCAGGCCTCGCCACAGTCGTCTTCACAGGCCGAGCCGTGCCAGAGGCCTTGCTCGCGCTCGGCTTTGCTGAACCGCCGCAGGCAGAAAACAACAGCGCCAGCCCCGCTGCAGCCATAACCAGGGAGCGCCGCCCGCACTTAGTCGCTTTCACCGGCCGTCGACCCTAGCCTCAGCGCCACAACAAGGCACATCGCGAGCCTGCCAACCCAGCTAGCGAGCCAACGCGTGCCCAGGCCAGCTCGGTCAAGGCCCCTCGTGGAGCTTGGACCTCACCTCACGTAGCATCTCGCGCAGTTCTGCGATCTCGGCGCGGTGCTGGTGATGGGAACGTATGACGTGCAGGGTCCCTCCGGCTGCTATGCAAGCACCCAGGTCACTGGTGACATTGGTGTAGTTGCCCCCCACGAGCTCAGCAAACGAGGACACGTGCACATGGGCCAAGGGAAGGACCACCAAATATACGCCGAGGAGCGCCAAGAAGACTATATGAGGCTTTGACGCCAATATCCTCGGCACGTACCCTAAGACTTTCGCTAAGCGTGACGTGGGGGCGCCCGGGCCCGTGCCCGCCATTTGTTCGATCGTGGTCATGTCCTCCCTCTCCTAGGTGAGCGTTGGCACCCGCAGCATAAGCCAGCTCGTTGGGCGCGCTCTTTGCAGGTACCCGCGCGGCCCAACGACCACCCGGCGCCCAGAGCCCCCGGCCCAGGCGCCCCTGGCGCCAAAACCTACGAGCCCGGGTCATCGGGAGTACCCTTGTGCGCGAGGTTCCGTCCCCATCGGACTGTCCATCAAGGAGGCAACATGAGACCCAACTTGAGGTCCCTCGTAGCTGGCCTCGCCATGGGCGTGCTCGCATTGGCCGCCAGCACGTTGGCGGTCGGCACGGTGCCAGCAAGCGCACAGGCGCCCAACGCGTGCAGCCAGGTCGAGGCGACCTTGACCAACATCCAAAAGGAGCTCCCCCAAGCCGCTAGCTCTGGGCTCGCCAGCAAGATCGGTGGTTTCGCAGCACAGCTCGAGTCTGAAGCTGCAAGCGCCCCAGCGAACGTCAAAAATGCTGTCAACGCGTTCGTCACGGAGCTCAAGGCAGTGGCCACCGGCAAGGTCAACGTCGCGTTGTTGACAGCCGACGCGAACGCGATCGGCAAAGCATGCACGGCCTCGGCTGCAGCCGTGGCGCCGAAGGGTGCCCCAGCCACCGGCGCCGGCACGACGGCTGGCTTCAGGGACCTGTGGCTCGTCTACGTCGGCGGGGCAGCGGTCGCGACAGGTGGTGCCCTGACCTTGCTCGGGGCACGGCGTCGCAGGACAGCTCGAGCCAGCTAGCTCGCTGCCAACGTGGCCTAACCTAACCCTGCGAACATGGCGAGCCAAGCCGGCGTGGGCCTGCGCACAGCCGCTCGCCCAGCCCATTACCTCCGCAAGGGCACCCGCCGCCGCCCAGAGCGTGCTGCAGCAACAACGCTGGTGCTGGGTGCCGGTTTGCTGGTAGGGGGAGTGGCGGCGCTGGGCACCTTCGTGAGCCTGCAACGCCACGCACCCCAGCCAGGCGTAGCCCAGGCAGGGACGCTGCAGCCCCCGTGGACCAGTGGCCCCAGCGCGCCGGCTATTGCCTCCAACGTGGCCGTGCACCAGAGCGCGGCAGCTCCTACGGCAAGTCGGGCACCAACTGTGCCTAGGGCCAGCTTGGACAGCCTCGCCGCCGCTCTTGGCAGCCGCCGCCAGCCTGAGGCCGGGCCGGTGCTCGCCAGGTCGCGGCCCGTCGCAATTGAGATCCCAGCCATAGGTGTCGACGCGCCGGTGGGAGTAGTGGGCCGCAACCCGAACGGGACGATCGCTGTGCCGCCCCTTTTTGGCAAGCCGAGCACCGCAGCGTGGTACCGGTACTCTCCAGCACCGGGCCAGCTCGGCCCGTCGGTGATCGTCGGCCACGTCGACAACATCTACGGCCCCGCAGTGTTCTTCCGCCTCGGTGCGCTCGTGCCCGGCGACCAGGTGGAGGTGAGGTTGGCAGACGGGGAGGTCGCGCATTTCCGCGTGGACGGCGTGCGCAGCTACCCCAAGGACCGCTTCCCCACGGCCGCCGTCTACGGCCCGACGGACTTCGCAGCCCTACGCCTCGTCACATGCGGAGGGCCGTTCGACACTGCGACACGCCAGTACGTCGACAACACGGTGGTGTTCGCCTCGTTGGTGGGCGGGTCACCCCCGGGCCCCGCCAAGTAAGGGCCTAGCTGAGCCTCTCGCAAAGGGCCGCCAGGCCCCCGGCCCAACTAGGGCTCCGGGCACCACCAACTACGGCTGCAAGCACCAGTAGAAGGCCGAGCAGGGCCAGGCTGGGTTAGATGGGCCAGCGCTGGGCTGGCCGGCTCAACGCTTGGAGCACTGGCTCAACGCTTGGAGCACTGGCTCAACGCTTGGAGTACTGGGGCGCCTTGCGTGCCTTCTTGAGGCCGTACTTCTTTTGCTCCTTTTCCCGGGCGTCGCGGGTGAGGAAGCCAGCCTTTTTCAAAGTAGCCCTGTCCTGAGGGTCGAGCTCGGCCAGTGCTCGCGCGATCCCGAGGCGCAGAGCGCCGGCTTGGCCTGAGACACCCCCACCGTCGAGCGTCGCGTCGATGTCGAAGCCATCTACCTTGTCGACCACCCGCAAGGGCTCGGTGAGCAGCATGCGATGGGTCGCGGAAGGGAAGTAGTCCTCGACCGCCCGCTTGTTGACCACGATCGTCCCTGTGCCTGGACGTGCCCGCACCCGCGCCACAGCCGCCTTGCGCCTCCCGGTCGATTGAACCAATGGCTTGGGCAAACTACTGGCCTCCTCGGTGTGAAATCTGTCTCATTAGGACGCTGTCTTCAAGCTACCCGGTGCGCCGAGTGGTCCAGGGGCCACGGCTGTGGCTTTTGGGCGGCGTGAGGGTGCTCGGGACCGGGGTACACCTTGAGCTTGCGGAGCATCTGCCGGCCAAGTGGGCCTTTGGGCAGCATGCCCTTCACGGCGACGCGCACGACCTCTTCGGGCCGGCGCGCGAGCATCTCGCCATAGGTACGTACCTTGAGGCCACCGGGGTAGCCGGAGTAGCGCTGGAACAGCTTGGTCTGCGCTTTGTCAGACGTAAGGACGACCTGAGCGGCGTTGACGACGACCACGTAGTCGCCACAGTCCATGTGCGGGACGAAAGCCGCCTTGTGCTTGCCCCTCAACAGCCGCGCCACTTCGGTGGCCAAGCGGCCGAGCACAGCGCCGCTGGCGTCGACCTCGCGCCATGATTTGGCCACCTCGGCGGCCTTGGGAGAGTAGGTACGCACGGGCCGCTAAGTATAGCGGCGCCGGGAGCAGGACGGCAGGTGCCCACCTCGGAGGCGGTTTGTCCGGCGCGTGCAGCGCGGCTTAGTCTGGAGGCACAGTGCACACGCTCGTCCCGACCCTGCTGGCAACCGTCCTCCACTGGGGCTCGCCCAACGGCATCACCCAGCAGGACAGCAACGTGTACAGCCTCTGGGACATCACCTACTACATGGCGGTCCCGCTCGGGGCGATCGTCATCGGCCTCATCATCTGGTGCGCCGTCCGTTACCGGGAGCACCCCGGGGAAGAGCGGATCCCGCGCCAGTTCCAGTACCACATACCGCTGGAGATCCTCTACACCGTCGTGCCGGTCGCGATGGTGGTGACGCTGTTCGTCTTCGTGTACCGCGCTGAGGACCGCGTCGACAACGTGGCGCCCAACCCAGCGCTCGTGGTGCGCGTGGACGCCTTCCAGTGGGGCTGGCGCTTCAGCTACCCAAACGGCTACCAGGTCCTGGGCAGCGTAGCCACCGAGCCCAACATCAACAGCCCAGATCTCCCGGTCCTGACGTTGCCAGCAGGCGAGACGGTCCAGATAAACCTCTTCTCAGACGACGTGAACCACTCGTTTTACATACCGGCGTTCCTGTTCAAACGCGACGCCATCCAAGGGATCAACAACAGCTTCGACGTCAACATCTCACCGTCCGTTGCCGGCCAGCGCTTCATCGGGGAGTGCACGCAGTTTTGCGGTGTCTACCACCCGTTTATGCGGTTTTGGCTGTACGTGATGCCAAAGGCCCGCTTCGGTGCCTGGCTAGCGAGCCACCACGGACTGAGCACGAGCGTAGCGGAGGGCTAGCCCGACCATGACACTTGTACAAGAACGCCCGGCTGCCTTCGAGGAGCCCGAGAAGCACCTTACCGAGGTTGTCCCCGGCCCCAAGTTCAAGGGCGTCCTCTCGTACCTCACGAGCACCGACCACAAGCAGATCGGCTTGAACTACATGGTGACGAGCTTCGTCATGTTCTTGGTCGCCGGTGCGATGGCGGTCCTCATGAGAGTCCAGCTGTCGGTGCCCAACAACAACTTCGTCTCGCTCGACGTGTACGCGCAGCTTTTCACGATGCACGGCACGATCATGCTGTTCTTGTTCCTCGGGCCCTTCGCCTTCGGCACCGCCAACTACCTGGTGCCCATCCAGATAGGCGCGCCCGACATGGCCTTCCCGAGGTTCAACGCCTTCTCCTATTGGCTCTTCTTGGGCGGCTGCGTCACCTTGATGTCGAGCTTCCTGACCTCTTCGGGGGCTGCAGACTGGGGTTGGTTCGCGTACGCCCCCCTGACCGAGTCGGTCCACTCGCCAGGCCCGGGAGGGGACCTGTGGATCGCAGGCGTCGCCCTGGCTGCGTTCTCCAGCATGTTCACCGGCATCAACCTGATCACGACTGTGTTCTGCTTGCGGGCGCCGGGCATGGTCATGTTCCGCATGCCCATATTCGTCTGGAACCAGCTCATAACTGCCTTCTTGGTGCTGCTCGCGTTCCCGGTGCTCACCTCGGCGCTGGTCCTGTTGTGGTGCGACCGCCACCTCGGCACCCACTTCTTCGACCCCACCCACGGCGGCCAGCCGATCCTGTGGCAAAACCTCTTCTGGTTCTTCGGGCACCCAGAGGTCTACATCCTCGCCCTGCCCTTTTTCGGCATCGCCACCGAGGTGATCGCCACCTTCTCACGTAAGCCCGTGTTCGGGTACAAGGGCATGGTGTTCGCCACGTTGTCCATCGCAGGGCTGTCCATGGGCGTGTGGGCGCACCACATGTACACGACGGGCGCCGTGCTGCTCCCGTTCTTCACGATCCTCACGCTTTTGATATCAGTACCTACGGGGATCAAGTTCTTCAACTGGATCGGCACGATGTTCCGAGGCTCGGTCCGCCTGGAGACGCCAATGCTGTTCGCGCTCGGCTTTTTGGTCTGCTTCTTGATCGGTGGTTTCACTGGCATCATGCTCGCCGAGCCTCCGCTCGACTTCCAGCTCCACGACACCTACTTCGTGGTAGCGCACTTCCACTACGTGCTCTTCGGCGGGTCGGTGTTCGCGGCCTTTGCGGGCATCCACTACTGGTTCCCGAAGTTCTTCGGCAAAAAGCTCGACGAGAGGCTTGGCAAGGTCACCTTCGTGGTCATGTTCATAGGGTTCAACCTCA